>Ga0307379_10001017_pt1 | contig 45293 bp, 33 predicted proteins | sample UN2MG_FD_202237 | JGI IMG/M metagenome (GOLD analysis project Ga0307379, IMG submission 202237) | Soil microbial communities from Risofladan, Vaasa, Finland - UN-2 | ecosystem: Environmental > Terrestrial > Soil > Coastal area > Acid sulfate soil | place: Finland: Risofladan, Vaasa | collected...
CATCGAACCGAACTTTGAAGTTATTCTTGGTCATTTACGGAAAGGCAGAACTCAGGGAAGTGTTGCAAGGTTTTTGGGTGTTTCGGTGTCTGCGTGGGAGAAATATAAAACGAAATTTCCGGCATTTTTGGAGGTTATCCGAAGGGGTTCTCTTGATAGTTGTGCTTTGGTTGTAAACAATTTGTTCAGACGAGCTGTTGGCTACGAATTTGACGAGATTCACACGGAGATAACAGACTTCGGAACGCAAAAGGGCAAGGGCAAGAAAATCAATCAGCCAGCAAATCAAAGAAGGGTGATAAAAAAAATCACAAAGCAGGTTCCTCCGGACGTGGGCGCCCTTGTGTTCTGGCTGTGTAATTGTGACCCGAAGAATTGGAAGAACGTACAAAATATCAAACTTAGCGGCGACGTTAAAAATTCTGGTGTTTTATTGATGTCTCCACCTCAGAGCAAGAAGGAATGGTTGAAGTTTTACAAAGAGAACGTAGAAGGCAAGCAAGAGTTACAAGAAACGAAAGATGGAATTAAAAGAAGTCTTTAAAAAAGGCTGAAAAATGACAACAAACGACTCATGTAAAGTAAGAAAAAGGCAAGTCTTAGGCGATAATGTGGCTTTTTACGTCAAAAACGATGATTACCAACATATTAACTATCCATATCGAGCGATAATGTTTGCCATTCTGCAGGGTGCTTGCTTGATGGTCTTGAGAAACATAAATGAGAATTATTACATGCCCGCCCTTGAAAATGCACGCGAGCGGCTTCTTCAAGCGGAGTATCAATCGAACTTGGAATAATTGTTGGTGACCAGGTGAGGAATGATCAAACAAAAAGTGAAGAGGCCGGCGGCGGTTGTCAAGCAAGCTTATCAGCTCGGCTTCAAGGAAGGATTAAACGAGGGCAACAAACGCCTCAATTGCTTGAGGACCACAAACGGTTATCTTTGGCGGGAGCTGATCAAGTTGGACAAATACGAACCGACCGAAGGCATTCGGCTTTCCGTGGTTTTTGCCGAGGAGCTGGTAGTCGCGTTGCGGAGATCCAAGCGGAACAATTTTTATTGCAAAGTCAAACCGGAAGCTCGACAAATTGACCGAAATATTAAAGCAATGCAAAGATTTCAAATAAGCCAAATCCAGGCCGCTATTGACTGCTTGAGCTTCTATGCCTACCAAACACTCAACATCAACGTTTCTCGCAGTCACGCGGCTCACAGGAACTCACAGGGTATATCTATGGACTATCTCAACCGACTTTTTCGTTCCGGGAGGTAAAGTGACAAAATATTTTATAAAAATTTATATTTTTTCCTTGACACAACGGCTACGGTCGTTTATTATCAAGATACGATGAAATCAAAACAATCAAATCCGAACAATTTCAACAATCACTTGGCCGGGGAAAGCGTATCCGCAAGGACCGCTGCGCTTGTTTTGAGCGTCATCGTAACCCCGGCCACCTTTTTGAAAGGGAATTACGATGGCATCAAAACAAACAATTCAGGAAGTCCCAAGCATCCAGCCCGAGTGCAACAGCCTTGTTATCGAGGATTGGTTTGAGGAGCTGAACTGGCAGGGAAAATTGGCGGCGTGTTTGCTGCATCGGCTTTTGACAGCAGACTCGGAACGACTGTCAGGAATTGGGCGGCAAGTCCTTGAGCGCCTACATAGTGACGTTATCGAAACCGAGGGATTGACAGAAGCTCAAAATATGGGCGTTCGTGAGATTTATCTGTTAATGTCTGAATGAAGCAAGATTGATTATTTCACAAGTTAATATCGAAGGAAACTGCATCGTGTAGATTTCCATGTTAGCCGAAACTTTTTTGAAAGGAGCCGACTATGGCTACTGAAGAAAAAGAGCAAGGGTTGGAGTGTCTTTCCGATGAAGCCTTGGCACGTATTGTCGAGGCGGATTTGGAAGATCACTCAGAACTCAAAAGCCATGAGGCACTTGTTGCCTTCAATGTGCTTGAGTCCAGAACCCCGGGACTCAATTCGTGATGAGTCCCGAAAACCGTACATTCATTATATTGAGGTACGGCAAAGCAAGGCAAGGCAAGGCATGGAAAAGAACAGAATGGTGTAGTTTTTGACGGGGGCCGGCTTCGGTCGGCCCCCAATTGAAAATGAGGAAAAAATGCGAAGAAAAATCCTTATAAAACTGCCGGATGATGTGAATCCTAACAGCCTTCTTACTTTTAATAAGGCAGCTAATATAAGCGGGATTCCAATTAGAACGCTTTACGAATGGCGTCGGCAGCCGTGGAGGGGTTTGCAGGTTTACAAATTGGGTAGAAGGGTTTTCGTTCAGGCAGAAGAATTTGTAAGGTGGGCAAACATGCATATCAAAAGTGCAGATTAGAAGGGTAGGTGACATTTGCAACTTTTCAGAGCAACATATTTTCAATCTATCGCTTTGCTGAATTTCTGTGCAAAAAGCAGGGAGTCAGGCAAAAATCTTGTTTTTTTCTTGTTCAAACTGATAAAAAAATCGACCAGTTCCCTGGGAGGGATACAACATAGCACTTACAAAAAATATATATGAGAAGCCAGTTGTATATAACATCGGCTACCAGAATTTTGATATTAAAACTTTTATCAAAATACTCAAAGCAAACGCGGTGGACACGCTGGTTGACCTTCGAGAGAAGCCTTACAGTCGCAAAAAGGAATTCTCTAAAATAGCGCTTATGGATGTCCTAAGAAAGGCAGGTATTGACTATAAATGGATGGGGAACGTGCTCGGTGGTTTAACAATATCAAAAGAAAAATGGATCGTAGGATGTGAGCAACTTGCAAAAATGGCTCAGAACCAAACAATAGTGATGATGTGCCTGGAGGCCGATTACAGGAAATGTCACAGAAAAGAGGTGGCCGAAATGCTAGCATTGTTCCATAAAATCGACAACATCAATTTGTGAAAAAGGCAGGTTTTGTTATGAGCGAAGAACAAGAAGAAAGATACGACAAAGGCTACAAGGACGGTTACGACGAAGGCAAGGAAGCGGAGTGACATGGAAAGGTGGAAAACAGAATGGGAGCGAGGCAACACTTCTTCACGCCATGCTGGCTTATCATTTCTTTTATGCTCGTTTCAGGGTGTATCTCGCTTTTGTTGCAAGACTCTCAAGGTTGTTGTAACAATAAGTCGGCTTCGTGAAACGGTCTCGCTCCCTTGTTTTTAATTAAAGAAAGTAGGTGATATTATGAGAGTTTACAAACCAACATACACAAGGCCGCTTCCTGCAGGTGCGACAAAGTTCACACAGCGGAGCGGTAAAAATCGAGGCTTAAGATTTGCTAAATTCGAGGATCGAAAGGGCCACACCAAAACAGAACGATTGACAAAGAACTGCAAAAAGATCCTGGTCGAAACGAAGCTCTGGCACATTGAATTTGATGACAGCCTGGGCATTCACAGAGAGTTGAAAGCTTACACGGATCACCAGGCAACGCAGCGATTAGCTGATAAGATTCAGGACCTGCTTAATTGCAAGGCTAACAATGTACCGCTTACAGATGAACTGCAAAAGTGGCTTGAGCAGATACCTTCTGCAATACGTGATGAGCTGATTAAGTTCGGGATATTGGAACCCCGGCAAGCGGAGAGAGGTAAGCCTCTCTCGGATCATATTGTTGAATACACAAACAGCTTGACAAAAAAAGAACGTGACCTTCGATACGTCCATGAAGTCGGCTATACGCTTAACGTCATATTTGAGAAATGCGGCTTTATAACATGGCAGGATATATCGGCGGCAAAACTACGAGACTATCTTGATGACCTGCGAGACGCCGGCAAGGGCATAGGCAAGCGCCGATACAACAGCCTCCTGGGAGCGATAAAAAGCTTTTGTAGATGGATGGTACGACAGCAAAAGGCAACCAATTCACCAATAGAATTCTTAGAGGGGATGGACAATCAGCAGACAGATCCCCGTCACCCACGAAGGGCGCTTGAGCTTAACGACTTTAGGCGGTTCCTTGAGGCTGCTGTAGCTGGACCGAAACTATACGGCCTGACGGGATATGAGAGAAACCTTTTATATCGCTTTGCCGCGGAAACCGGATTGCGAAGTGTGGACATACGCCGGCTAAGGGTGAGCGACTTTGACTACTCAGAGCGAAAGATTACTATTAAGGCCGGCAGGACGAAAAACAAAAGCGATGCAACGGTTTATCTTAAGCCGGCAACGGCGGCAGAGCTGCAACAGTATTGCAGAAACAAGCTGCCGAACGCACCTTTTTTCTACTTTACCGATAAGACCTCACCTATGGTTCGATTCGACCTTGCGAACACGGTTGTCAAGGACGCCAACGGCAACGAAGTTTTACCGGCAATACCCTATGTTGAGAATGGGGAATATTTCGACTTCCATGCACTACGCCATCAATGCGCATCGTTGTTAGCCATGAATCCAAATACATCCGAAACGGTACGGCAGAAAGCCATGAGGCATAAAACGCCTGCGATGACGAGACATTACAGCCACGCATTTGAGGACCAGCAGCGGGAAGCGGTAGAGTCCATGCCGGACCTGACACAGCCGAGCACAGAATCACAAGCGGCAGCCAGGACGGGGACAGACGACAAGAGCGTCAATAGAAAAATCTTGCCCAAATCTTGTTTTCAGGGTAGAGAAAACGCGACTAATGTAGAGAGATGTACACAAATAAACTTCGATACAGAAGAAAAAACGCCATTGCAGGCCAAAAACGAGGGTATAAATCAAATATATAATCTGTTTGGTGATTTTTAGGGTAGACAACAAGTCTGAATAGGTAGATAGAGGGCTATAATAATGAATCGCCGTATTCGAGAAATAGCAGCCAAGGACAAAATGCGAGTTGTGGGTCTGATGTCGGGGACATCCGCTGATGGTGTTGATGTTACCGTAGTTGATATTACGAAGCGAAAGATTTGCTCGGTGGCGTTTGATGTGCTTCCATATCCGTCTGCGTTACGAAGAGAAATACTTCGTTTGTGTCGGCCCGAGTCGGCTCGGCTGGATAATATATGCCACTACAATTTCGTTTTAGGCGAAGTCTTCGCCGATGCGGTCATTAAGCTTTGTTCCAAAAGCGGTATTTCTCTAAGCTCGATTGATCTAATCGGCTCGCACGGCCAGACGATCTATCATCACCCGCGAGGCAAGCGCTACGGCCGCAGGATGGTGCGATCCACTCTTCAGATCGGCGAACCCTCCGTCATCGCTCAACGTACCGGTATTACGACGGTAGGGGATTTCAGGCCTCGCGATATGGCCGCCGGAGGTGAAGGTGCCCCTTTGGTTCCTTATGCTGATCACGTCTTATTCGGTCACAATCGGCTGTCTCGCGCCGTCCAGAATATCGGGGGCATCGCCAATGTTACTTTCCTGCCGCGAGGCTGTAAGCAGGATGATATCATCGCTTTCGACACTGGCCCCGGGAATATGGTAATAGACAGCATCATCAGGCTTCTCAGCGGCGGTAGGCGATGCTTCGATGCGAGCGGAAAAATGGCGGCGCAGGGCACGGTCGATACAAGGCTGTTAAATGAAATGCTCCGTCACCAATTTCTGCGACGTTGCCCGCCAAAATCAACTGGTCGCGAAGAGTTCGGTGCTGCCTTCGCCGAGCGAATCTACCGCAGCGCCAGCGAAAGAGGTTTGGCCTATGTCGATATTGTTACGACTGTGACTGCCTTTACCGCCAACAGTATCGTCCGGGCATACCATAAGTTCCTGCCGGCGATGCCGGACGAGGTGATATTATGCGGAGGCGGCTCTCACAATCGCACGCTTATCAAGATGTTGCATAGCGGACTGCCGAAAGCTAAAATGCTTACAACCGAGGATTTTGGTATCAGCGTCGATGCCAAGGAGGCGGTCTCGTTCGCGATTCTGGCCTGGGCGACGATAAAAGGGATGACGAACAACGTGCCCGCAGCCACCGGCGCCGAACGGCCGGTTATTTTAGGGAAGATTGTACCGGCATGACGAAAAGACGTAGAATTCTGCCGACGACCGAGCTGCGCAACCGCGCCAGCGAAAATATCGATAAGCTGTCGACACCGCAAATAATCGATCTAATCAACGCCGAAGATGCGCGTGTCCCCGCTGCGGTGGCCCGGCAGAGTAAGCAGATTGCTGCTGCGATTGACTTAATTGTAGCACGATTTAAAGAAGGAGGACGCTTATTTTACGTCGGTGCCGGCACAAGCGGCAGGCTTGGTGTCTTGGACGCTTCGGAGTGTCCCCCGACCTTCGGCGTGCCTCCTTCGCTGGTGCAGGGCATCATTGCCGGCGGACGGCGCGCTCTGGTACGCTCTGCCGAAGGGGCGGAAGATAATCCTGAAGATGGGGCCGCGGCAATAAAAAAGAAACGCGTCCGGGAAAGGGACGTCGTGGTTGGCCTGGCTGCATGCGGCATGACCCCATTTGTGCATGGCGCTCTCAAACAGGCACGTAAGATAGGGGCGGCGACTATTTTTGTCACCTGTGCACCGGAAGCTGTCGAGCACATCCCTGCTGGAATCATCATCAATCCTGTTGTTGGCCCGGAGGTGGTGACTGGCTCGACCCGGATGAAAGCTGGTACCGCGACCAAACTTGTGCTCAATACGCTCACAACCGGCGCGATGATCCGTTTGGGCAAGGTTTACGGCAACTTGATGGTTGACCTGAAGGCAACGAATGAGAAGCTGCGCGACCGCTCGGTGCGGATCGTGATGGAGATGACTAATCTCAGCCGGCCTCGAGCCAAAAAGCTGCTGGCTCATGCACAGGGTAAGGTCAAAGCGGCGATTGTAATGCATTTTCGCCGGACGGATCTTGCGGGTGCCCTGAAAATCCTGGATGAATGCGACCAGTTTCTCCGAAAAGCTATTGAGGGGGCATCGTGAATTTCATCTCAGCTCAGGCAGGCACACTAAGCGGGCTCGACTGGGGGATTGTCGGCGCAGGTGTTGTGCTTCTGTTTATCATCTCTTACATCTTCGGGCGCGAGGAAAAAGATACGAACGACTTCTTCCTCGGAGGCCGGCGCGTGCCGCCAGTCGTGGCGTGTCTGTCGTTCGTGGCCACAGAGATCAGCGCCCTGACCATAATCGGCATGCCTCACATGGCCTTCATCGAGAATTGGCGCTGGATTCAGTTCCTGGTCGGGCTGGCCATGGCCCGATTCGTCGTGGGGTATCTTTTTATTCCCGCCTTCTACAAGTACAATTGCACCAGCATCTACGAGTTCTTAGGTCACCGTTTTGGGCCGGCGACCCGGTACACCGGCTCGATCTACTTCTTTGTGACACGTCTTCTGGCTTCGGGCGTGCGCCTGTACGCGACATGCATGGCTGTCGGTGTCATTATGGGCTGGCCCCTGGCCGCGACGATAACTTTATTCTCTGTGATTAGCATTGTCTTTATCGCCTTTGGCGGCATCAAGGCTGTCGTCTGGGCCGGTGCGTACCAGGCCCTGTTCTTCGTTGTAGCCGGCGTTGTGCTCGTCGGCTATCTCGTTCAGCACATTGACGGTGGCTTGGCGGCGGCCTTACAGACTGCGCAAGATGCCGGGCGTCTGAGCACATTCTATTTCAAGTTTGACCTCAAAGACGCCTCCATATTCTGGGCATATTTGGCCAGCGGATTCTTCATCGGTCTGGCCTCCTTCGGAACCGATCAGGAGATGGTCCAGAGACTTCTCACTGTCGAGACGCGAAAGGGCAGTCAGAGGACCATTATCGCCACAATTGTCACCGTCCTGCCCGTGTACTGGCTCTATCTGCTTGTCGGTACGCTGCTCTATGTATTCTACCAGCAGCGTCCTTCCCTGCCCTTACCCGAGGAACTCAAGGAAATCCTGCCGCATTTTACTCGGAATATTTTGCCCACCGGCCTGAAAGGCCTGGTCCTGGGATCAATCTTCATGGCAAGTGTTGATTCGCCGCTCAGCTCCCTCACCTCTTCTTTCGTCACTGATATCTATCGTCCGCTGATTCGAAGGCACGCTTCGGAAAAGCATTATCTGCTCGTGTCCCGAGCGGGGGTGGTCGGTTTTGGTCTGATTCTGGCGGGTATCGCGGTGGCCTGCGCCCCGGTTGAAAACATTCTCTGGTTTGCCTTCCAGATCCTCTCGCTGACCGGAGGGCCCATGCTTGGGGTCTTTCTGCTGGGGCTTTTGACTAAACGCAAATCCAATCGAGCCAACATCCCGGCCATGCTCGCCAGCACGGCAGTCTGCCTGGTTCTGCTGCTGCTGATAAAACATGAAATCCTCAAGCTCGGCTGGAGCTGGCTGATCGTCATTGGGACCGCGATAACATTCGTTATGGGCTATTTGCTGGGCCCGGCCATGACAAGAAGCCAAACTAATCAAACAGCCGGGTAGGCAGTGAGTATGCACGGAATGCATATTGAAGCTCGACGTTGCAAGCATCATTTCAAGAATATCTTATGACATGACTTATTGCCGGCCTTAGCCGGAAGAGATGAAACACCCGGTCCTAAACTTGACAGCGTTTGTTTGATATCAGCCAGTTCGATTGTAAGCATTAAATGCACACGAATAAAAGCAGAGTTGCGTAAAAATTTGCTGGTTCAGCTTAATGTGCTCTCCCAATTAAAAATTAGTTTGTTTTAGCTCTCATCCTGCAACTTTCGCAGCCGCAGACCCCTACTTGTCTTAAGTGCGAAAGTCCAGCGAGGTTTTGAGTTTCAATCAATTTAGCTCCTTTCGCCTCCATCTTCCGCAAAGCCAGTTTTGCCTCTCTTTTATTATGCCAACCTAAGGCATCCACTACAATCCGCACATTCTTGCCCCGATGCAGCAGCCCCAATGCCATCGCCTTGACAGCATCTTCAATGCCGGCACCAATCAAAACAAACTCATCAGCCTGTATCTCACTCAGCAGTCTGTCTATTCGAGGCTCCTCAAAAGGATCGATGCAGCGTTTGTGCAGGATAATTTGCCTGTGTGTTTGCAATAAATCCGCCGGCAAAGCATTTTTGTTGTCCGCCGGAAAACTCACTCGATTGTTAAGCAATGTATACCGTATCTTTTTTTGCCCATTAGAGTCTTCAATGCAGTGGCCGTTCCTGTTATCACCGTTGCCGCGATAAACCTCAGCAGTGGAAATTATTGGAATATTCTCATACCTTGCCCAGGCCATTACCCTGCGAATATTAGCCAGAACCTCGGCGTGATTCCTTACGCATGAATTACCTCCGGCGAGTAAAAAATCTCTTTGTGTGTCGATATCCACCAACAGGTGCCTACGCTGATTTTCAAGTAATTGTAAAATCATTTTCAGAATTACCTTTTTGAAGAACCAATTTCATACTAACAAACCCGCTTCCGAGGTATCCCAATTACCCTTTTTGTATGCGGGTCTACTTAATAGTGCCACCTTGAATGTCACTTGTAACGCTCTTCTTGATCTTATGTATTTAGATTTTAAGTTTGGCTCCATTTTTCGAATAAAATTGAATTTGGGAGCAGCTAAGTAAAGATATTCTCGGACTATGTTCAATCAGGGAAAAAAGTCGGTGAAATAGCATGAGAATTGTTACTGAAAAAAAGAAAAGCGACAGAGTGACTTCATACCATGGCTTAACAGCGATTGTTTCAGGTCATAACAATGGCAAAGCAAATAGGGAAGTTGTATTAGTGGGGCAAATTTGATATTTTAAAATGAAAGGGCCTTTATAACGAGGCTAAGCGTTTTAAGTATGAAATTTAAGCTCAAGGGAACTTACTGATGACAAGACAATGGACTGCACAAGAAGTTTTAGATACTGCCCGTTTGTTTCAACCGGCCTGCGTGCTGACTGCTGCGGCGGTTTTGGATGTGTTTAGTCCGCTGCACGAGAAGGCAATGACAGCCCGGACTCTGGCCCGCGAAATCGACGCCGATCCACGGGCAACAACCATTCTGCTCGATGCGCTTGTATCGATGGAATTACTGACCAAGCGGGACAGCAGTTACAGCGTTCCTGAGGATGTGGCCAAACTGCTGACCGAGAAATCAGCTACCAGCGTCCTTCCTATGGTTCGCCACCTGGCTAATTGTCTTCGACGCTGGGCACTGTTATCTGAGGTTGCACAAACCGGCAAACCCGCCGGGGCCGGTCCGAGCATTCGTGGCAAAGCCGCCGATCAGGCCGACTTTATAGGAGCTATGCATAATATCTCCGGGCCCATAGCCGCTGAAGTTGTTGACAAGCTGCGGCCATTGAAATTCCATCATCTGCTGGATATAGGAGGCGCCTCAGGCACATGGACTATTGCGTTTCTTAGCGCTGTCCCAGAGGCCAGAGCAACACTGTTCGACCTGCCATCCGTTATATCGATGGCCAGGCAGCGATTCGACAAGGCCGAACTGGGTAACAGAGTAACCATTGTGGGGGGGGATTTCTATACCGATGACCTGCCTGATGGCGCGGATCTGGCATGGCTTGGAGCAATTTGCCACCAGAACTCGAGAGCGCAAAACCGTGCGCTCTTTGCCAGGATTTACAGGGCCCTTAATGATGACGGCGCTTTGATCATACGCGATGTGGTTATGGACCTATCTCACACCAGCCCGAAAGGTGGGGCGTTGTTTGCTGTCAATATGCTTGTAGCAACCGAAGGGGGCGGGACTTACACTTTCGAGGAATACCGTCAGGATCTCTGTGAAGCGGGATTTGATGATGTGAAACTGGTATATCGGGACGAATTTATGAGTTCCTTAATCCGGGCTACAAAAGCGCAGAAATGACCTTTCTATCACTTGCAGTGCATCAGACTTCTAAAAATGCTCGGCCACTGACTTTGCAGGGCATACTTGGTTTGTTCTGTGAATAAGCGTATTCTACATGTATCAGTTCTCATCTTCCTTCGGCTTGCCGAAAAAATGGAAAGCTATACCTTTTGCCTTGAGAGTTCTGATGCGTTTGGGCCATAATTTTATTGATTTGCCAGGCTATTTTTATTAAAATACGTATATTGCGAGTACTGACATCAGTTCCTGCCGGAAGATTCAACAATGCGAAGTAAAGGTATTAACAAAAAAATAGTGTAACGATCAGCCTTTTATGGTCCGGCTTGAGCCGGCTGAGTCTTGTACTTTTCCGCTGGTCAGAACGAAACAAAAAATTTCGAATAACGAAAGGTCGAAGGCGTTGGAAGATACTTACCATCTAAAAGACACCGAAGTGGATATTTTGAGTCATCCTGGAAGAAGGGATAGTATACACATCCTTACTTTGGATCGCATACTGGCCACTGATGTATATGAAAGGATACATCACGACCCGAGAATGAAACACTTTCAATTGATTAGACCTCAAGAGACGGAAATACAGGAAGCCGTCATAGAAATTGATAGTATGGCGCGACACACGGTGTCTTCAAGATTATTGATAATTGATGTGCGCAGGGCAACTTTGCCCAAGCTGCAAAGAGCTTATAATAAAGTGGTTGGCTATAATCGAAGGGACCTGAATAAATTATGCCACATTATATTAATAGGTGATGGCCCGTGGGATTTATTTCGTGCGGGAAAATCGTTAGATGTTTTTGTTTCTCATCTTGCCGCTCATAGGGTAGATTTTCATCCCGCAGTATTTTTTTATGATCCTTTCCTGCATTATGAGCGTGATGAAATCGAGCTTGTGGGGATAGGTGATAAATTCATTCTTCCGGATAAAATTCCAAGAAGACTTGTCCCGTATTTCAAGAAGGACCAGGATATAGGAGTAGATAAGCTGAGACGCTATTTTAGAGCGATAGGTAAGGATGAAGAAGTTCGCAGCAAAAGGCTTAGAAGGCTGAACAATGTGTATAAAAAAAGGATAGCAGAGCAATTTCCCCGCCATAAAGATCAGTTCAAGGCATGGTTATCTCGTGACGGAATCAGATTGGCAAGCGAAAAAATGCATCTTTACCCCCTGTTCTTCGAAGACTGGGTATATGATCTTATGCAAAAAGCAGCACAAAGTTAGCTTCAATGCGCCTGCGGCCTTAAGAGCCGGATTAATTGTGATGAAAGTCGTGTTGCCAACAACCTGTCGATGAGGATAATGTCTACCAAATTAATAGTTTTTTTACGTGTTTCAACACGTTGAGTCAAAGAAGATTTAGCACATCCTTAGATTGCCCGCCGCACAGGGAATTTACACTTGACCCCGGTCGAAATGGCGGTACTATGTTTCTGTGGCGTGGTTGTTCTAACCAGGAATTTCATAGGAACAGCAGGAAGGTCTGAAGACATGCGAAAAACACTATTTGGCTTGATAATCGTTCTCTGTTTGTTGAGTGTCCGATTGGATGCTGAGATTGGGCCGGATGATTTCAGGGCTCGCGTTTTTCAGGACCCTCGGCTGGGCACGATGCCATATCGTCTGTTCATTCCATCAGGATATGATCGGAACCACGAGTATCCTTTGGTTGTTTTCCTGCATGGAAGTGGACGCAAAGGCAGCGACAATCGTAAGCAGGTGGGCACACCAGGAGCAACGGTCTGGGCCGAGCCCGACAATCAAGCCGCCTATCCATGTTTTGTACTTGCACCACAGTGTCCGAACACAGACGGCTGGGGTCGACCAAAACAAATGGAAGGATTCCCGGAGATTACGCCCGTAGAGAAGATGCTCGCCATTATCGATTCACTGGAGCAGGAATTCAGTATCGATACCGAACGTGAGTACATCACGGGTCAGTCGGGCGGTGGCGGCGGAGTGCTTCAGGCACTGACGTTGCGGCCGGACCGCTTTGCTGCCGCGGTTCTCGTCTGCGCAGGCGGCCGGAATTCTACCGAACAAATGGCCGAGTTGGCAAAACTGTTTCATCAAATGCCTCTGTGGTTGTTTCACGGGACGAAAGACACCATAATTCCGGTTTCTCAAACACAGAATATGGTCAAGGCGCTGAAGGAGGTAGGCGGGAATCCGAGATACACCGAATACCCTGACGCGAAGCACGACTGTTGGCTCAAAGCGTATGCGGAGCCGGAACTGCTGGCATGGGTATTTGCCCAGCGTCGTGTCAATCCGGCCACGCAGACTAAAATCCCGCCTATAGAAGTGACATTACCAAAAGCCTCCAGGCTCCCTGACGCTACGGATCTTAAACCCGACAAGACCTTCCTTTATAAGACCGTCGGCGGCCGGGAACTCCGCCTGCTCGTCAACTATCCGAAACACTGGAAACTATCGGACAGACGGCCTCTCCTTTTGTTCTTCTTTGGTGGCGGCTGGAATACCGGTTCTCCGGAAGGATTCCAACAACAGACGGCCTATTTCTCCAGCCGCGGATTGGTGGTGGCCCGTACGGACTACCGGACCAAAAGCAGAGATGGCGTGATGCCAAATACATGTGTCGAAGACGCCCGAAGCGCCATGCGCTGGGTGCGATCACATCCGGACCAACTTGGTATTGACCCACATAAAATCATAGCTTCCGGCGGCTCAGCAGGCGGGCATCTCGCCGCATGTCTTGCAATTAGAGATTGCGTCGAGGCCCAAGGTGACGACTTGTCTGTTTCTACAGTACCTCGAGCGTTGGTGCTGTTTAATCCGGTCATGAGATTTGCCGGGATTGGTCCGCTCGAAGAACGGGTTGGCAACGACACAGAAATAGCGAGTAAGATCTCGCCGGTACATCACCTCTCTAAAGATACTCCGCCCTCAATCCAATTCTTTGGCACAAAGGACCGTTTGAAAGCATTGGGCGACGAATACACAAGGAAGGCGAAGGACATCGGTATTCGAGCCGAGATGTATACGGCCGAAGGTGTCGGCCATACCTTCTGGCGGCGCTATCCCTGGGACAGGTCGGTTTTAATAGCAGCGGATCGGTTTCTGTGTTCGCTCGGCCTTCTCGAAGGTGAGCCAACACTCGAGGAGCCCACGGAGGAAGAGTTTCAGGCAGGATTAAAAGCCGAACAAAAACGCAAAAGCGGCAAGCAGGGGCAACCATCGCGTGATTGAAATGCGATTCAATAATCAATTGGAAAGGAGATGCTATAATGGTAGAAAAACCAATCCCGTTAACTGTCTTTAGTCTGGCAGCGCTGTTTACCGGAGCGATTATTATGGGTACTGTTTTAACATCGAAAGGTTCTTGTGCTCAGAAAAGGAAGTACAATGACGTTTATACCGGAGATCATCTCAGCCACGTGGCATTTCCCCTCGGAGGTATCGGAGCCGGTATGATCTGCCTTGAGGGTACCGGCGCTCTCTCTCATGTTTCAGTTCGCAATCAACCTGACGTATTCAATGAGCCATGCGTTTTTTCCGCCATTTGCGTCAAGGGCAAAGAGAATGTAGCCAGAGTACTCGAGGGGCCGGTGCCGTCGTGGAAGTTTTTTGGAGCGCCGCGAACAGGGAGGGGCTTAAGGGGTACGACATATGGTCTGCCTCGTTTTGTCAAAGCGACTTTCAAGACATCTTTTCCATTTGCAACTATAAGACTCGAAGATCCGAAAATACCTCTCAAAGTAGAAGTCACCGGATGGAGTCCCTTTGTACCTAACGATGCAGACAATTCAAGTCTGCCTGTGGCGGCATTGGAATATAGTTTTGTCAATTCAGGTCGAAAGCCCGTAGAGGCGGTTTATTCTTTTAATGCCAGCAACTTTATGTCCGTTGGCGACGGCAAGAGTGAAGTGTTGAAGATTGAAAATGGATTGGTTCTGTCACAACCTGGCAGCAAAGAAGTTTCGTCTCAGCAAGGGGCGTTTGCTGTTTGCATTCGTGATTCCGGCGCAAAAGTGAACTGTGCATGGTTTCGCGGCAGGTGGTCCGATCCGTTAACAATGGCGTGGAAGGATGTCCAGGATGGAAGATTTTATGAAAAGCCACCTGTGGCTGAAGGACCTTCCAGCCCCGGGGGGACAATTTTTGTGCCCATGAGCATTAAAGCCGGCCAAAAGAAAACTGTCACCCTTTTACTGTCCTGGTACGCGCCTGAAACTAACCTTCGCATCGGCGCTGATACTGAAGGCAGCTCAATTGAAGACAATAAACAACGGTTAACACACAAACCCTGGTATAGCGGTAAATTCGCGGATATCGACGAGATCAGTGGTTTCTGGCGAACAAACTATACAGCGTTGCGTGATAAGAGCAGGCAATTCAACGATTGTTTTTACGACACAACTCTGCCGGATGAAGTAGTTGAGGCCGTTGCTGCTAATCTGACGATACTCAAGTCCCCCACAGTCCTGCGCCAAACCGACGGCCGGCTGTGGTGCTGGGAAGGATGTAACGATGAAACGGGCTGCTGTAGTGGTTCCTGTACTCATGTCTGGAATTACGCCCAGGCCATACCGCATCTGTTTGCCGACCTGGAACGAACCTTAAGACTGACAGAATTTGAGGAATCTCAGGACCAGAAAGGACATCAAGCATTCAGATCTTCTCTTCCTATTCGAACAGCCGCTCACGAAGGATACGCGGCCTCGGATGGCCAGCTGGGCGGAATAATGAAAATTTACCGCGATTGGCGCATCAGTGGTGATACCGAATGGCTGAAAAAGATTTGGCCGAAAGTAAAGGCGAGTCTGAACTATTGTATTGAAACCTGGGATCCCGAGCACAATGGTGTTCTCTCTGAGCCGCACCATAATACTTACGACATAGAATTCTGGGGGCCGGACAGTATGTGCAGCAGCTTCTATTTGGGGGCCCTTAAGGCTGCAATCCAGATGGGAAAAGGCCTCAATGATGAAATTCCACTATATTCTTCCTTGTTCGAAAAAGGACAAAAATATCTGAATGAGCAGCTTTTCAACGGTGAGTATTTCTATCAAAAGATCCAGTGGAAAGATCTGCGGTCCAGTCCGCTAAAGATGAACACGATGGTCGGCAGTTATTCACCCGAAGCAGTTGAACTGCTTCAGAAAGAGGGGCCGAAATACCAGTATGGTAATGGGTGTTTGGCTGACGGTGTGCTCGGTGCCTGGATGGCCTCGCTCTATGGACTCGGTGATATTTTGGAGGAGAAAAAAGTTGTTAGCCATCTGAAAAGTATTCACAAGTACAATCTGAAAAAAGACCTCTCAGAACATGCTAATCCTCAACGTCCCGGGTACGCTTTGGGCAATGAAGGTGGTCTGCTTCTTTGCACCTGGCCCAAAGGCAGGCAGCTAAGTCTGCCTTTTGTTTACAGTGATGAGGTCTGGACGGGAATTGAGTATCAGGTGGCTTCTCATCTGATGATGAATGGAAAGGTGAAAGAAGGGCTCGAAATTGTCAGAATCTGCAGGGATCGATACGATGGCCGGATTCGCAATCCCTTTAATGAATATGAATGTGGGCATTGGTATGCCAGGGCATTGGCTTCTTACGCGTTAATACAAGGGCTTACGGGCGCAAGATATGATGCGGTTGAACAGGTGCTCTATTTGAAGCCCAGTATCAAGGGCGATTTTCGAAGCTTTTTTTGCACCGCAACCGGCTATGGCACGGTTGGAATGAGAAAAGGAAAAGCCTTTATCGAAGTTAAGCAAGGGAAGATTCCAATCAAACGGGTAGAAGTGCTTCCGTGAAAATTGCCTGATTCAGGAACTTAGTTATGCTATTGCTCATTTTGGGTAACAACATGGGATTTGTGTAGCGTGAGCCATAGATTTACCATCGGACTTTAAGGTGCCCCCTCGGCTCGGCCGCGATTACTGCGTGACATGATGTAAGGCGAAATGGTAAGCTTGTCTCCCTTCTCGACCACAGTGAAAAGACGTGGTCGTTCGTTAGGGCTGCGGTTAGGTTGATGGAGCACTAACATAAGCTTCCTCTCGAAAGTGCGGAAGAGCATCCCATGACCACCATCATTCTCATATATCGGCTTTTGCTCGTGCTTCCATGGGCCGGTGATTTCTCCTGACTCAGAACGACTCACAGCCAGTTTGTAGCCCCCGTTGCCAAAACTTGACCACAGCATCATCAAAACTCCATCGCTTGTCTCGTGAAGGAATGGCCCGTCTGTAACACGGCCCCTTGGTTTCTTGCCAAATTCTACTACCCACGGTGACTCAGAGGCCCGAAACAGCAAAACAGGCTCTCCAACAGCCTTTTTCAAGTCCTCACTTAAGGCTATTACGCAGATTTCACCATCCCCAACCTGTACCCATTCGTGGCAAAACACCATCCAGGGCCTGCCGGCCTTGTCAATATAAAGCGTGCCATCAAGACATTCCCAATTACTCGGTGTTACGGGTCCATCTGTGATGGGGCCGAATGGCCCAGAGGGTTTCTCTGACATCAATATCTGAGTTCCCCTGCAGATATCTTGAGCTTTGAATGATGCGAACATATAGTATTTGCCTTTATACCGGTGAACTTCAGGCGCCCAATAGTTCCGATCAGACCAAAACTGCTCGGGACGCCGGAAAGCCGCAAAAGGTCCTTCCCATACGTCAAGGTTTCTGCTCCAATACACCATAAAGCCGGGCCCGTCCGGCAGGCGCCAGCCCGTACCATAAAGATAGTACTTCCCATCTTCACTTACGGGCAAAATATATGGATCTCGCAGGCGAATATCCTCCAGTTTTTTTCTTGTTGGTTCAATATTACCTGTCGCTGCCGCAGCTATAAGCATTGTTATCCAGACCATTCGAATCATATTGAGGTCCTCCAACTTCCGGCGAATGATTTAATTTCCCGTTTAAATATGCTCAACCATATTCACTGTCGCTCGGTTCAAACAAAATAGCAAATCGAAGTGACAGATGCAAACGGCATTGAAAATTAATTCATGTCGAACGAATAAAAATAACTATTAACATTACAGACAAAATATTATATCATATTGGTATGCTCGAATACACGCATAAACAAGTTTACCTTACAGGTGTTTCCCTCAAGAGAATGGTTTTTATGTTCCTGTTAGCAATCTCGCCGGTTTGCAGGTTGGCGACATCGGCCCAGATCGGTGTTGAGGAGATTATTTTCGCCTCACGTCAGCCGGGCGTAGGCCTCCACTGGTACGAGAACTTTGGCTACTACGCACTGGACGAGAATGAAAAGCTTTCCGGGTCCAGAAGCCGTTTATGCAGGTTGAACGTGTGCAATGGCGATATTAACATCCTGCTGGATGACCCAAACGGTGCGATTCGAGACCCGCAGGTATATTACGACGCCAACAAGATCCTGTTCTCCTACCGTCCGGGTGGCACGGATTATTTCCATCTCTATGAGATAAATGTTGATGGCGGGGCTTTGAAGCAGCTTACTTCGGGGCCGTACGACGACATTGAGCCGACCTACCTGCCCAGCGGTCAAATCATGTTCTGCTCCAGCCGAGGTAATCGCTGGGTCCCTTGCTGGTACACCCACGTGGCGATTTTGTATGTCTGCGATGGGAACGGAGCTAACATTCGGCCTATTTCCGGCAACATCGAGCATGACAACACGCCGTGGCCGTTGCCGGACGGCCGGGTTATTTATGAGAGGTGGGAGTATGTTGACCGAAGCCGAGTCGCATTCCACCATCTCTGGACAGCTAACCCGGATGGCACGGGCCAGATGATTTACTATGGGAACCTGCATCCCGGAACCTTAATGATCGATGCCAAGCCGATCCCCGGCAGTGACAATGAAGTAGTGGCGGTATTTTCTCCCAAGCATGGCCGCAAGGAGCATGCAGGGGCCATTACCATCGTGACGCCCAAAATGGGTCCGGATGAAATAGCTGCGGCTCGCCGGATTAGCAAAGCAGAAGATTTCCGCGACCCTTATCCGCTCTCCAGGGATTGTTTTTTGGTGGCCAGGGGCCCCCGATTGCTGGTTATGAATAGCCAGGGCGAAACACGGGAGATCTACTGTCTGCCGTCCGAGCTTATTGAAGCAGGTGTCGAGTGTCATGAACCGCGTCCCCTGAGAGCTCGACCGTGGGAGCTGGTGATACCCCCGCGGAGCGACCAACAGCAGGCGACCGGAAGGCTGATTCTGCAGGATGCATACGCCGGACGACGAATGGAAGGTGTGAAGCGTGGCGAGATCAAAAAGCTCCTCGTGCTGGAAAGCTTACCAAAGCCGATTAATTACAGCGGTAAGATGCCGCCGATGAGCTTCGGGGGAACCTACACGCTGGAGCGCATTCTGGGCACGGTTCCTGTTGAGCCCGACGGATCCGCCTATATGGAAGTACCCGCCTTGAGGAGCCTGTTTTTTGTCGCTTTGGATGAAAACAACAATTCTGTCAAACGCATGCACAGCTTTCTGACCGTCATGCCGGGTGAAACGACCAGTTGCGTTGGTTGCCACGAGCAGAGGCAGAAGACCCCGTTCTCCCCGGGGGTCGGCACACTGCAGGCTCTCGGGCGACTGCCGAGTCAAATAACACCTCTTGCAGGCATCCCCGACGTGTTTGATTATCCCCGCGATATCCAGCCAATCCTGGACAAGAACTGTCTGGCGTGTCACGACTACAATCAACGTGCCGGAGGCATAATCCTCAGCGGCGATCACGGGCCGATATTCTCGCACAGTTATTACACGCTTACTGCATTGCAATTTATTTCGGATGGACGCGATCGCCTGGTTACTAACCTGCCACCCCGCTCGGTCGGCACTTCGGCCAGCCCCTTGATGAAGATGCTTGACGGCGACCACTACAAAGCAAAACTCTCACAGCACGAAAAGGATATGATCCGTTATTGGATTGAGTCGGCTGCACCTTATCCTGGTACTTATGCAGCTCTTGGCACGGGTATGATCGGCGGCTTTCCCAAGAGCAAGCTTGACACGACCGACCGACAATGGCCCAGCTCTATTGCCGCGGCCGAGGCCATTAAGCGGCGATGCGCCGGCTGTCACGATAATTCACTGCCTGTACCAAAGTACCTGTCGGACAATCTCGAACTTATTTTATCGAATCCCGACATGAATGATATCCGGATACGATTATCACGGCACCTTATGTTCAATCTCACGCGCCCAAGGAAATCGCTGATTCTGTTAGCGCCAATGGCTGCGAATGCGGGGGGGTATGGTCTCTGCAAGCAGCGATACGAGGATGGCAGTTTTCGCGAATCCGTGACCGTTTTTGCGGACACAAGTGATCCGGACTATCAAAAAATCCTCACTTTGTGCCGCCGGGGCAGGAAATGGCTCAAGGAAATTAAGCGGTTCGATATGCCAAGTTTTCGTCCTACACCAGGTTATGTGCGTGAAATGCAGCGGTACGGTATCCTGCCAAACGACCTGGCCGAAGATTCTCTGATCGACGTTTACGCGACCGACCGTGTGTATTGGCGTTCGCTGTGGTGGCGGCCGAAGGTGGCAGCCCGCGCCGAGCACTTACCGCCGCAGCGTATCCCTCCCGGGAATTGACGCCCTTCACGTAATGAGGAGATACAGAACCAAGTGGCTCGTAAAACTGCCCCAAAGTTCTCGGAAATAAAGCACTTCTGACAATTGCAATTCACAGCAGAGTCTGATATAATAGCTGAACTAAAGCGATTATTGGGTCTCTTGCAGAAATGTCGAATTGGAGACTTTAGGTTGATGAAATCTTAGGTATAGAGGATATGAATATGAAAAGGTGTTATTTGTTGGTTGTTCTAATCACAATGTTTGCAGTGCATAGCGTCTGGGCTGATTGGCCGCAATACCGTGGGCCGAACCGAAACGCCACCTCCGACGAGAAAGGTTTGCTTCGGTCCTGGCCGGCCGAAGGTCCAAAGGTACTCTGGACTTTGGATTTGGGGCCGGGATATGGCGGGGCGGCTGTGAGCAAGGGCAAGGTCTACCTGCTTGACCGTGTCGCCGGCAGGCAGGATGTCCTCCGCTGCATTGATCTGGACGGCGGTAAAGAAATCTGGTCGTTCTCTTACGATGCACCGGGTAACCTCAGTCATAAGGGCTCGCGTTCGACGCCAGTGGTCGATGGTGATTATATCTACACCTGCGGCAGCTTCGGCGACGTTTATTGCTTTGATGGGCGCACGCATAAGCCCGTCTGGAACAAGAACGTTTGGAAAGACAACGGCGGTGGAGAACTCCCGGAGTGGGGAATCTGCCAGAATCCGCTCATCTACGGCGATCTGCTGATACTGGCCTCCCAAACCGAGAAAGCCGGCATCGTTGCTTATGACAAGGCCAGTGGCCAAGTCAAGTGGGCGTCCAAGGCTTTACCGGGAAAGGTAGGTTACGTTACACCCTTGGTTGTTAACATCGACGGGCAGGACCAGCTTGTAATGGTCACCGCCACCTCGCGGAAAGAAAGTGGCGGTCGCTCCGCACCGGCGGGAAGCACACCCGACGGGATTGACGGCGCCACCATCGGGATTGACATCAAAGACGGCAGAGTACTGTGGATTTACAAAGGCTGGCAGTCGCGCATTCCAATACCTACCGTTACCGATGTAGGCGGCGGAAAAATCTTTATTACCGGTGGCTATATGGCCGGCTCCGCTATGATCAAGGTCACAAAAAATCCCGGCAGTTATGTCGTGGAAGAACTCTACACTACGCAGGACTTTGGCACTCACGTCCATCCTCCCGTGCTCTACAAGGGACACCTCTACGGCCATTGCACAACAAACTCGCGCCGGGATGGTATGGCTTGCATGAGTGTTGACGGAAAGCTCAAGTGGAAGACCGGTACATCACCGGTCTTCGACAAAGGCGGTTTCATTTTGGTTGATGATCTTATTCTGAGCGTGGACGGCAGGGACGGTATCCTTTACCTGATTGAGCCTAATCCCGAAGGTTTCAAGAAGCTGGCAAGTGCGGATTTGCTCGATACAAGAGAATGTTGGGGGCCACTTGCGCTATCCGACGGCAAACTACTCATCCGCGATCAGAAACAGATGAAGTGCATCGCCGTCCGATAGTTGCCTGGTTGCAAAGGTGCTGGATTCATAACGATTGGTGTCACTACCTGAATCTTAAAGAAAAACATCTTTGGTGGCCTTTTTCAGTTCAGGTTTTCTTTCAATTATATGGTGACACCTGCTCGGTTGTTTATTTAGCGAGGAATTTTGGCAGCGCATCTGCGCCCGCCTGGGCAATCATGCCGTCCTGCTGAGCAGTGGCGCCACTGACTCCAACCGCACCGATAACCTGATTTTCGACGCTTATGGGAACGCCTCCTTCGAAAGGCATTCCTCCCGGCAGACTCACCAATACGGTCCTTCCTTCGGCTACGGCTTCTTCAAACAGTCTGGTCGGTCGCTTGAAAGCGGCGGCTGCTTTCGCCTTTCTAATCGCAACCTCGATGCTTCCGGTCTGCACACCATCCATGCGCTCAAAGTAAACCATGTGCCCGCCGTCGTCCACGACCGTTATGACCACGTTCCACTGATTCTTCTTCGCGAACTGTCCCGACGCGGTCGCTATTTGCTTTGCAACCTCCAGGGTCAACGCCTTCTTTGTTGCCAACTCAGCGACCGGGGCGATTTCGGCTGCTAACAACACCATAATCGCACTGCATAATAGCTGTTTCGTTCGTATCATCGTCTTAATCTCCCTGCAAAGAGTTAATAGAAGGTTTTTCAGGAAAGAGTAGAAACCTCACCGCTCTATTCTATATGCGGCTTTTGTTCAACTTTTGTCGGCGCTCAGTCATTGAAGTCTTTCTCAATCAATAATACCCCATTCTTTATCCATTCGTACCAGTCACCTTCTGCCCTTCTTTTTCTATTTCGATTTCTCCAGTATCTGGCAAGGTCCAGATCGTTTCTTGAAATGGTTTTTCTTGTAGCATAGATTATGCTCTCTGCTGATCCGGCACTTTTGGCCACACTTGTTTGATACGGCAGATAATACTCTAAGTCTCCAGGGCTTGGCCTGTTATGTCCACCCTCCCTGCTCACAATCATACTTATCCCGCCGGCGGACGAACTCGGCTTCGATAGTCTTGACGTATCCGCTGCATTCACGACCGCCCCATATTTCGCATACATTAACATAAGAAGGTTTTTCTGTTTCCTGAGGATAGTATCATCCGCCGAAGAATCTGCTTCATAGCTTATATGGAAGTGTAAGTACATTCCGCGATTTGCCGCGAGATCGGCGATTTCGACCCACTTTGAATCATCTCCAATAGTAACAATTGCGGGCACTCCTTTGAGCCTGAACCACATTGCTTTGGTGCTTAAACCGGCTTGGAATAAATTGTTTCGTTTCACCACCATCTGTGCGTACCGCGTTCTTATACTCCCGTCATCTCCTATTACAAAGGCACAATTGCTTCTATGGCCGTCAATAAAAAACGGCATGCCCACGATTACATATATATTGCTTCTGCGTGCTGCATTTCTTATTTGACCTAATGCATCATCCAGCGCCGATTGACTTGCAGCCAATATGTCATCTTGCATGTTTCCTGTAACTGCCAGCTCCGGGAATATAACAATATCTGCTTCCTGCAGGGCCGCCTCTTGAATATATTGCCTTATTTTGCTTATGTTCTTCTGAATGTTTCTGGAGCAGGCGATTTGTGCCGCTGCAATTTTAACATTGCGTTCCACCGATAAATGCGGCTTTATATCCGCAATGGGTTTTATCCTCTGCCCCCCAAGCAAATCCTTTCCAATATCCCAGAAGGATTTGAATATCGGATGGTTCTTTCTTCTTTCCGCTTCTATTCTGGCAGCCTTATCAGTATCTATCTCTTCAACTATCATCACGTCCTTTTCATATGTACGGCTTGCCTGAATAGATCCATCGGGTCTTATGATGGCGCTGCCTCCTCCCCAGGGAGAATTACCCATGAAGTCCGTATCGTCATGCACCGGATTACAGACTATCACGAATGCATTGTTCCTCAGGGCCCAGGGTCGGTAACGAATCCATCGTAAATCGGGCCGACCATCATCACCTCCATGACCGCCGGATGTGTCGATGATTATTTGTGAACCTTGTACCAAACACGGTAAATCAGAGTGTTCTAAATAACCTCGGTCAGAACATATCAGTACGTTGCAGGGTACTCCATCGACATAGAACCGCTGAGGCACCTCTATGTTCTTTTCGTAAGAAATCAGTTTATTGCCATGGGGGTCGTACACAAGACATCTGTTGTGGTAAGAGCCGGTATTTGTATGTTTGTATTGAGTGCAGAAAACAACGTATATGTTTTCTGAATTTGCTTTCTGACCGATCCGGGTTATTGCCGCATCAATGTCGGCCTTCGTTGGTTTATCAACAGCTCCCTCGGACTGGTAAAGAGCATTTTCCGGAAAAATCACCAATCGACATCCGCTTCTTTTTGCCTGGGCAATATAACTGAGCAGCTTGTCTCGATTTTGGTCTAAGGTGTTCTCAATAACAGTTTGTACTACGCCAACCGTGAGCTTGTTTGTGTATTCTTTTTTGGCACTTGCCTCCGTTAGGAGTAATATAGTGACTGCCGAAAAAAATGCGATAGTTATTATCAGGAAAGTGAGGCGATTGAGTTCTCTTTTCATGATTCGTCTTCTCTCAACTATCTGCGCATAATCCGATTACCCTGCCGATTGTATCATACAGCTCTCCGGCGTTTATTCAAGGAACTTCCAACAGGCGACTGACCGTTTCGCAATGATGTATATTGGTATGAACTCAGTTGCTACTTTGGATAACATGACTTACTTAATGTCGGCGTATCGGAGTGATGCTGAAGAAAGGCGCTGTGAGAATATGAGTGAATCTATACTTGACGCCTCCTTACTAAACTGTTAGAGTTCTGACTTCGGATTTATGTGTACCTTGGTATTATTAAAGAGCAGTTTACAGGGAGTTTATAATGGATTGCAGGAAATTCGTCGAAGAACAAATCTCTGAAATCAAGCAAGCGGTGGGTGATGCAATCGCTATTAACGCCCTCAGTGGGGGGGTCGATAGTTCTCTTGTGACAGTGCTCGGCCACCGTGCCCTTGGGGACCGGTTCAAAACCGTGTTTGTTGATAGCGCCCTGATGCGTGAAGGTGAACCCCAGTGGGTGGTCAAGACCTTTGCGGAAATGGGCATTCCTGTTGAATTGGTCGACGCCCGGGAGGAATTTCTTTCTGCATTGGCCGGCCTGACCGATCCGGAAGAGAAAAGGCAGGCGGTTACGGATACCTTTTACTCGAAAGTTTTCGGCCGGCTCGTCAGGGAATCCGGAGCTAAGTTTCTGCTCCACGGTACTATCCTGACCGATATAGAAGAAACAGTAGCCGGCATTAAACGCCAGCACAACATCCTTGCCCAGCTTGGTATCGATCCCGAAAAAGCTTATGGCTATTCGGTACTTGAACCGCTCAAGGTCTTACGCAAGGACGGTGTCCGTGAAGTTTGTGAGTATCTGGAGTTGCCGGCTGAGATTTGCCGGCGTATCCCATTCCCAGGTCCCGCACTGGCGACTCGAATCGTGGGTGAGGTCACGCGTGAACGTTTGGCTACCGTTCGGGCCGCGACAGCGATTGTGGAAGAGGAGCTCAAAGACAGCGGAGCATTCCAGTATATGGCTGTATTGCTAAATGATTGTGCAACTGGAATTCGAGATAACAAACGCGAATTTGGCCAGATTATTGTTGTCCGTTGTATCGAAAGCACCGATGCAAGAACTGCAACGGCGACCGAACTTCCCTGGGACAAGCTTCAGCGTATATGTGAGCGTGTAATTAATGAAATTGCAGACGTCAACCGCTGTCTGTACGACTTGACTCCCAAGCCTCCTGCGACAATAGAGTATGTGTGAGAAACCGGGCATACCTGTTTATCCGGCACAAATGAGAACCATAAAAGTCGCGATGTGTCAGATATTCTCGCTTGACGGTGACCGCCGCGGCAATTTTACCAGGATTGAAAATGCAATCAGCCAGGCCAAAGATGCCGGAGCTGAGATTATCTGCTTTCCGGAAGCTGTAATACTTGGCTGGGTAAATAATGATGCTTACAAAAGGGCATATCCTATCCCGGGAAGAGACTCGGATCGTCTCTGTGAACTGTCAAAAAACTATCAGATTTATCTTTGTGTTGGCCTTGCAGAAAAAGAAGGCGCAAACTTGTACGATTCGGTAATCCTTATCGACGATAAGGGGCGAATTCTTCTCAAACACCGCAAGATCAACATATTGACGGAATTAATGACGCCACCATACACGCCCGGAAATAGTGTAAATGCAATCGAAACCAGGTTCGGGAAGATCGGCCTGTTAATCTGCGCTGATACCCACGAAGATGAAATCCTAAAGCGCATGGCGGCGCTGAAACCCAACCTGCTGCTTGTCCCGTATGGCTATGCAGCTGCAGAGGATGAATGGCCCGGACATGGAAAAGAGCTTGAGAACGTGGTAAAAAACACGGCGAAGATAACCAGATCGCCGGTCGTAGGGACCAATCTTGTCGGTGTGATCACAAAGGGGCCGTGGAAGGGACGCGTATATGGCGGCCACAGTGTAGCCGTGGAAAGAACCGGCAAGACAATTTCAATAGCCAGAGACAGAGATCGGGATATAAATATAGTGTGCTTAAGCGTATGCATATGAGCTTAGTAAGCCTGAAGGGCTCAATCCAAATTACTGAGCTGGCTGCCCGGAGCTGTAGCCGCACCAGCCAAAGACCTTCGTTGTTCATCAGTGAAACAGAAACAGTCTTACATCTGAGTATTATGTTCTCAAGCCGAAGAGCACCAGATATGCGGCGACTCCGCTAAGAAACACGCAAAACGCAAACCTGGGAATTCTTCCACTGTAAGCTCAAATGAGTATAGCTTCATGTCTTCTATGCAACTACCTAAGCCCCCTGTTTTGTCACAAGCTGATCTTGAACACGTATGCATAATCGCAGGGCTTCTTATCAGGAAGATCGATCGTAAGTGCCTCAGAATCCCTGTTCCATTTTATCCGTGCTTTGGAACCTAAGAGAGTGATGGAAGAAATTCCCTTGATAAGGTTGGTGTTCGAGTTCAGGCTTTTGATTCGAAGCACACCGTCCTTCGGCCAGTCCAGGGTAATTGCGTAAAGCGCGGTCCCTTTCCGAGTGAACCGAATATCTTCTGACGTAAAGGCCTTGTTTTTACTTTCGGAAAGATGCCCTTCAGCGACACCGGTTGGCCCTTCCCCGAATATCTTCCAGCAACGGGTATTATATATCGCTTCGCCGTTGATTTTCAGCCAGCCCCCGATAGCCAGGAGAACATCCTTCGCTTCCTGCGGGATTGTTCCGTCGGGTCTGGGGCCGACGTTAAGCAGTAGACATCCGTTCTTAGCCACGATATCCACCAGGTCATCCACGAGAGTATCAGGTGACTTGAAGGTGTCGTTGTCAATATACCCCCAGGATTTTTCACTGATTGAGGTATCGGTCTGCCAGAAAAACTCACGAATACGCGGAGATTTTTCGCGTTCCAGGTCCAAGGTGCCGGCCCCGTCAGGGAACGCAACTTTAGTGACTCCATCAGCGGGTTTGGTCCAGCGTTTGTAATTCAGCACAACACCTTTATTCCATTCAATTGCCTTGTTGTAATAGTAGGCTGCGATTTCTTTTCTGCCCTGCTCGAACTCCGGATAGCAGAAACCAAAATCGAACCAGAAAAGATCGGGTTGATATTTATCGATCAATTCTTTCGTGCGGTTGTACCAATGCTCGATGAATTCCGGACTGGCCGGTGTTTTGGGATCGTGAGGGATATTGTACAAGCCGGAATACTCAGGATTGGAATTATCAAACTCGTCACTGATAAAGTAGTAACGCCAGTTCCATGCATAATGCGACGAAACACCAAATTTCATGCCGCGTTTGCGGACTGCTTTAGCAAGTTCGCCGCAAATATCCCGCTTGGGCCCCATATTAACGGAATTCCACTTTGTGACACTTGAATCATACATGGCAAAACCATCGTGATGCTCGGCAACCGGTACAACATACCTGGCTCCTGCCCTTTGAAAAAGTTCCGCCCAGGCGTCGGGATTCCACTTCTCGGCCTTGAACATCGGAATGAAATTCTTATAACCGAACTCGGATTGATCGCCCCATGTTTTTTTATGATGCTCGAAAAGCGGGTTGTCTTTATTGTACATATTTCGCGGATACCATTCGCTGCCGGCAGCGGGCACTGCGTACACCCCCCAGTGAATGAATATCCCGAATTTGGCGTCCTGGTTCCACTTCGGGACTTCATATTGTTTCAATGAATCCCATGTGGGTTGGAATTTCACGGATGTTGTCTTAGATTCAGCAGCTCTCCTCTCTTGCTTGTTGGTCTCCGTACAGGACGCCATGGTCAATACAATGAACAATCCTATGAAGAGAAATTGTAGTTGCTTCATATCTTCTCCTTTCCAAGCCGGTTCAATTATTAGCCCTTTGTTCTGATTCTAACAGACGGCATAAGCCCGATCACCAGGATCGCTGCCAGTCAGACTGAATGGGAAGACCAGTATAAACACCGTTACTTAAGATAGCTACAGCTTTTCCCACAAACCAACATCAGAGAAATGATATATCCCCCTTCATCCGGAAAATGAATAGTAATATCGTTTCCTGCCAGGATTTACCTTGCAGGAATACTCACCTGGCTGTGTCTGACCTGTTAGGGGCTGCTTTACTCGACGTCCTCTCTAATAACCTCGATAAAATTGATTATTGGTGCTTGAGTTATCCGGGGCTGGGCGGATTGAGGGACAAGTTCGAGGGCAAGGGTATTTTCCACCTGGATGTGGTTGAACACTTTGACAACGGCCTTGTTCGATTTTCCTGCCGTCTGCAGAATATCGAAGTTTTTGAGCACTACCTGGCCCTGGAGCTTGACGTCAAAGACGCGCTGGCCCGGTCGGTCTCCGGGCAGGGCGTTGAAACCGAGATGGACCGTGTATTTGCCGGGTTTTTGTCCGGCTGAATCGTCAATTAGCTGAAGTTCACAGCCTGTCAGTCCCTGGCACCCGGATGTGAAAAGCCATTGTCTATCGGTTCCCTCAACAGTTGTGCTTTTGAAATCGCCGCAGAAGTACCCCATCCCTTGTAAGACTTGCTCCTTTAAGTCGAACTTGACTCCATAATTGGGAAAATGGTTCTTAACATACTCGGTTTTAGGATTGGGATAACCGAACCAGACAGTCCCCTCATCGTCTTTCATGTCTGCGGGGGCACCGAGGTTAATCGCGAAGTGTCTGACCGGAGTCATAGTACCGTCCGTGATAAAAACGGTCCAGGGTTGAGCTCTCTTGGGTTTAGGTATTAGTGCGACAGAACATCTCAGCGGGTATGAACATGTGCAGCCGGAGCTTGCCTCGGGCGAGAGCAGCAGACCGCTTGCTGGTATCACGCTGATGGCGCATCCTGGACGGTAGGCACCGAAAAGAGTCACACCTCTGTCCTCTGCAAGGTCATAAAAAGCCGTGCAGGACGAGCGATAGAACAAAGCACCGGCGGAGGCGGAAGTCAGACCGCAGGTATGACCGGGTCGTAAAAACTCCCAAGGCACTTCTTTGCCTGTGATGGGATGGTTACGCATAATGATGTCCCCCGTAAAGAGGTCACAGGCGAGCGGTTCTAAGATGATTTTGTTGCCCACTATCAACGGGCGGGTGCGGTAGTTGAGAGCACGGGACCAAAGGACGTCACCGTTTCCGGTCGACAAGGCCGTAATGCGCCGCCACTTAAGACCACCGTTTTGGAATCTCCACGCATCGTGATTCCCATAGTTGCCGAAAAAGAAAAGTATGTTCTCACTGTATGCCGCTCCCATTCTGTCACCGCAGCATCCCGTTAAGTCCAGGGTTTTTTTCCAGAGTTCTTTTCCATTAGCTGCATCGAGAGCAACTACAAGTCTAACATCGGCATCGTCGTAGGTCAGGGTCCCTTCCTCATACTCCTCCTTGAACAGTTCCGTTTCCAAAGCCTTGATCTCATAACTAAGTCGATCTCGCCTGAAATCTTTGTTTGCCTGTAAAAGTTCAGCACGCAAGCTCTTTTTTGCCCTCAATTCTTCAAGAGCACCATCTCTTTCTTTGTATATTCCTGCCTCGATAAGTTTCTTCCTATCTTGAAGAGCACGTTCTCTTTGCTCTTCAGTGATGGTGCTGTCGGCAAAAAAGATCTTTCCATCTCCAATGGTGACTGTTATGTTTGCGATTCTGCTGCCGTTATGCACCCACAAAAGACTTCCCGTTTCGACGTCCACGGCAAAAATCTTATCACTGACCATGAGGTCTTCTGTGACAGCACCTTTTTGCAGGAACTCTCCCCCCACACTGAAGGGCGTCATCTTATTATACAAGGCCCCCGATCTTTGAACTGCCCTGCGCAAGTCCTCCCCCGGCACGGGATACAGCTTCTTATACAAATTATACCGGTCTTTAAATTGAGCAGGGATCTGATCTATGCTTTTCCATTTTCCATTCTCAATCGAGACCTTCAGCAGGGCTGCATAGTCTTCATCCAATAGGGCCGCGGTCGAGCCATAGAGTATGTTTTCCTGAACCGATACGTATCCCCAACGCCGTGGACTTCCATCGGAAGATTGAGGTGCCTTGAACACCCTTATTGTTTCACCGGTGGCCGTGTCCAGACGATAACACTTGTCTTCGGCGCCGACATAGAGGCTGTCCTCGGTGACTGCAAGATTGCCGCAATCACCTTTAGTTTTTACTCGCACTGCCCCCGGTATTTCTCTTTCCCAGAGGAGTGTTCCATTATAGGCGTCAACGGCCATAATGATTTCCTCGCCCTGTATGAAGAGGCGTCCATTGAATGATACCGGGCTGGCGGCCCTCGCGTGTCGCTCTACCATTCCCCTGGGACCCGGTTCACCATACCAGAGGATTCCAAGTGGCCCATTGACCAGTTCGTCGCCGGAGCAGGCCGTGTTCTGAGCATTAGCATACTGTTGTGTCCAGTCGCCGGCTCCCTCCAATTTACCCCGTACAAACTTATTCCATGAAAATTCACGGTTCCTGACTCTCTTCGAGCCCAGTAAAGACACACCTCCATAAGGTCTAAGAACCCGGCTTATCTGTTCCTTTGATTCCGCCGTATTGCCTGAGGTCAGCATCCTGTCGGACACTATCAAATTGGCGAAGCAATCAGGCAGGGAAGAAATATCCCAGGGCTCTACCACTATTCGGTTGCCGAGTAAACCTGCCGCCTCCAGGTTTTTTCTGGCAGTGGCAAGCTGTTTTTGGTTCTTTTCAATTCCGATTATTTGCAGTTCAGTCCGCTTAGCCAACTCAAACGCCAAACGGCCCCGGCCGCAATCCAGCACGAGGCAATAACCTTTATTGGCAGAGGTCTCTTTTAGAATCTCTTCTGCTGCTGATTCATAAAGTGCCTTTTTTCTGTCCTCCGAATAAGGTGAATTGACGGCCATTTTGATTTCTTTGGCTTTAGATACATTTGCTTTGCCGAAGCAGTGAATTGGGCCTTTATCAGTACTTACAATTAGTCGTCCATTTGCGGCAGCCAGCCCGACGGCCTTGCCGGATACATCACCTTTCCAGACTTCTTCACCTGTTTGTGTATCAATACCAACAACCAGCCCTTCGCCGCCGACATAGAGAATATCACCGGCAATAATTAGCGTGCATAGTCCTTTTCTGGAATGACGCCACTTAAAACTGGAATTTTTCAATTGTGTCCTTTCTTCGGCTATGCCGTTAATCCTGCTTTTGATCTGGTTGATCTGTTGATTTATTTCTTCTCTTGTGTTTTCATTGGCGTCTTCGAGCTTTTCTCTGAGCTCCGATTGTTTTGTCTCCAGCTTTTCAATTAAATTCTCTAATTCTTTGGTTCTTTTCACAGCCTCTGAATGTGCAGTCCGGTCGATAGCGCTTACTCCACTGGTAGTTAAGACGTAGGCAACGTTGCGGTTAAGGGCCATATCAATTCCGGGAGACCAGCTAAAAATATCTCCTTTACGATTGCCGGTTTTAGCATCGTAGGCGATTTTTGCAGGTTTGCCGGACTGCCCATTAGCAGTGTCCACGCCCGCGATAAGATTGCCATCGTCCAGTAGTGTCCATGTACCGCCAGTTTTACCCCCTGCAGAGCTATAGAAAAGAAACTTTCCGGTTTTGCGGTCAAAAGCGGCTGGCATGGCCCTGCCCGAGGGAACGTAGAGGGTGTTTTCGGACGCGACTAAATAACCGTGGGGTGATATGCCCCCGTAGTCCAGTTCGTGCGCACGATCACCGATAGTGTCATTTCGCCAGATAACCGAGCCGTCGTCGGCATTAAGCGCACAAATGTATATCCCTTCATATGGGAAAACACCTGCACCGAAGTAAACAGTACCGTCGTCAACGAGAACGCTGGTTCTGACAGGCCATAGCGATATCATTCTGCCATTGCCTATTACCTTTTCGCCGGTTGGTCCTGCCCGGTATTTCCAGACGAGTTTGCCTTTCTTAGCGTCAAGGCAATAGACATAGCCATCGTCTGAGCCAACGTAAAGACGTTTGTTGTCGACCATCGGAGCAAATCGGACGGGTCCTTCTGTATAGAAAGTCCAGCGAGTTTTGCCGGAATTCATATCTATTGAATAGACCTTGTTAGTAACGCATGAGCCGAAATACACGCTGCCGTCGGCTGCCGCCACGTGATAGGCATTGTCAGAGTGCATTCTGGGCATCTCCTCGGCCGGCTTCGGCCAGGCAGGCTCGGGTGCATGTCGGGGTGTATATCTCCACTGCAGGAAAAGCTGCGGACCTATAGTCTCAGTAGTGACAGCTCTTCGCGTAATATCAAAGCGGTAGGTCGGCCAGTCTTTACTTACAGCCTGGGCCGGTGTCGCGGCAAAGAATGAGAACACAAACAGCAAAGCGACCGGTACTCTGGTTATTTTCATAATATTCAACTCCTTTATTCGGGTAAAAGCTATATAACCGAAGCCTCATAAGTTAATTACAATACATGTTTGTTTGACAAAGCCACAACAACTCTTATTATAAGATACTCTCAGTGGCAAGTATATTGGATTCGATATATATAACAAGAAAAAAAGATGTGCTTTGTATGAAGGATTCGGCCAAAAAATCTGGCCTCACCGCCGAAGATTAGATATAAATTTAACTTTTTATTCCCTCTTCTTTGAGTTAAAATATAAGTTCTTAATTTAGTGAATTTTAAGATCTTCTGTGAATTGTTTTTGCTGCAAGGAGCAATGCGAAATGCTGAACAATAAGAAATTAATATCCAGACGTGACTTTGTGAAAAAGACCTTGGCCGGAGCGACTGTATTGGCTTGCACATCAGCGGCTGAGTTACCAGCTACACGAACTAAAACTCTTTCCCTGCGACTGGGAGGGCCAACCTTTGAAAAATACAATGACCCGGATGCTTGGGTGAGCGTTGTGAAAAGGCTCGGGTATAGCGCTGCTTATTGCCCGGTGAAAGCTGAGGCTGAAGACAGCGTTGTAAATGCGTACGCCCAGGCGGCCAGGAAAGCCAATATAATTATAGCTGAAGTTGGAGCGTGGAGTAATCCGATCAGTCCCGATGAAAAAACACGTAGTGCGGCCCAGGAAAAGTGCCGCAGACAACTGGCTCTGGCGGATCGAATCGGGGCCAGATGCTGTGTCAACATAACTGGTTCACGCGGCGAGAAATGGGATGGGCCTTCTCCAGAGAACCTCACGGAAGAGACCTTCAATATGATTGTCGAAACAACGCGGAGTATTATCGATGATGTCAAGCCGACCCGGACCTACTTTACACTGGAGACTATGCCGTGGGCTTATCCTGATTCACCTGATTCGTATCTCCGCTTACTAAAGGCTATGGATCGGAAGCATTTCGCCGTCCATCTTGACCCAGTCAACCTTGTGTGCAGCCCACAGCGGTATTTCGGGAATGGCCGGTTAATTCGCGAATTATTCGAAAAACTCGGTCCTTATATTAAGAGTTGTCATGCCAAGGATATTCTCCTTCATCCGGAACTCACTACTCACCTTGACGAGGTTCGTCCGGGATTGGGTGGACTGGACTACGCGACGTTTTTGAAAGAACTCAGCAAAATACCGGACACTCCGCTGATGTTGGAGCACCTGAAAGGCGCAGAAGAATACCGTCAAGCTGCAGAGCACGTACGCGGTGTTGCAAAAAAAGTGGGATTGTCTTTTGTTTAGCAGGGATGGCCGGAAATATCACTTCCGGCAAAGAACAAAATAATAGTATATATTCGCCTCATAGTAGTGACATTGACTGCTGTTGCGGCCAGGGCGGCACAAAAGGTGGCCGGCTCGTGAGCGATTCTGTGGCTTGCACTCAGGCACCGATCAGTTACAACCCTGAATTCTTGCAGTCCATTAAAAGCATCAATATCGCAGAAAATATCCGTAAAAAACATCAACATTTTGGGCATGAGATACGCCTTTAATTATAGCTGGTGTTGTAATGGAGAATTTGGTTGATTGTACTTATATGTAGTGCTAATATTAAATCTTTGAGAGGTCCGCAACGAAAAGAGATAATTTCGACACTTAGGATGAGCAACTCGTTTGCCCATCCTGAGCGAAAAGGAATCTTAGATTGGTGAATGAGCTTAATGTAGTGAAGAGTCTCTTTATTATGTCAGAAGAACGGATGCCTTGCCTGGCTAAGGGCAGGCATCCGACATACGTTTTTAAGAGATTTACGAGAATTAGAATTTTAATAAGACAGTGTTACTTAAATATTAATCACTGGTTGTCCATAAAATCCATGGAAATAAGTATGTCCACGGAATCCTTTAGATTCTCAAGGTTATTGAAAAACAAAAGTAAATTTGAACGAGTAGACTTGCCTGGTTGCTCTGGTTGCTGTATGATACAAGTAACTTATATACTGGATTTTAGAAGATGAATTTATCACTACTAAGTGAATTTCATAACCGATTACAGTGGCCAAAACCAGATCATATTGTTAGTCCACCTGGAGGTGGACCCGCTGTCTATTCTCGTCTGGCCCATCTTAAAATAGAAAAACCACTTGCTCGGAAACTTGGAGAAGAGCAAGTGCACGTATACGTTCTTGTTGGTAATCCGCTTGATGATAGCACCGATGCCCCTATTGCGATATTCTGTGAATTCGCCAGTGCGCTTACACCAGAAGACCTAAATGAGACACGCAGGCTGGCTTGGAACTTCTGCCGTTCTCCAATACTAATCACGGCAGAACCGCACCTTATACGTGTCTGGAGTTGTTATGAGGCACCGGATGCGAAGTCTGGCACATTTCCCAATGACCCCATCGTTTCCGAAGGTGACGGTGTGTCGCTAAATCTCGAATATCTTGTCAACACACTCCATTGGATATATCTTGCCTCCGGACAATTTCTTGTGCGCCATCGTAATCGTTTTGACCGAAACCAACGTGCGGATACAATGCTCCTTAAGAATCTCCAATACGTACGCGAGCAGTTGACGTCGGAACTTCCTCAGGATATCGCACATGATTTGCTTGCTCGGATAATCTTTGTCCAGTTCCTCTTTCATAGAAAGGATAACCAAGGAAACGCAGCGCTCAATATAAGAAAGCTCCATGCATTGCATAAAGAAGGTGTCCTATCCAATAATTACGAGGATTTATCTTCCATCCTTAGACATAAGTCCGACACTTTTGCCCTTTTCAAATGGCTGAACCAGCGATTCAACGGCGATCTATTTCCAAGCAGCTATACGAGAGAACTCAATCATGTGAAGAGAGCGCATATGAAGCTTCTCGCGGATTTCATAAGTGGAAAGTTACAGATGAAAAACGGCCAATATTTGCTCTGGCGGCATTATTCCTTCGACACAATTCCACTTGAATTCATTAGCAGCATTTACGAAGAATTCGTTACTAAGAGAAAGGATACTGACTCCGGAATCGGTGAACACTACACGCGACCATTCCTCGTTGATTTCATGCTTGACAAGGTCCTCCCTTGGAACGGTAAAGAGTATGATTTGAAAATCTTAGATCCCTGCTGTGGCTCGTCTGTTTTTCTTGTCAAAGCATTCCAACGTCTTGTACATCGATGGCGAAATGCAAATCCTGGTAAAGAACCACCTGCAGCTATCCTCCGAAAATTACTTGAAGAGAACATCTTTGGAGTAGATATTGAGCCTAGTGCGGTTCGTGTTTCTTCCTTCAGTCTCTACCTCGCCATGTGTGACGAGATAGATCCAAAACACTATTGGAGCCAAGTTCATTTTCCTTCCCTACGAGAGGTCAGACTACGCACCATCGATTTCTTTCAGGATGATATTGAAGAGATTTGTACGGAAACTACCCAATCTAAACGAAACCAGTACGACCGTATTGTTGGGAACGCTCCTTGGGGTAAGCAAAGTCTGACGAATACGGCAAAAACTTGGGCAAATAAAAACGGTTGGAGGCCGGTTGACAAGCAGTCTGCCACCCTCTTCTTAGCAAAGTCAGCCAAGCTGTGCAAGCCAACTGGACAAATCTGTATGATCCAACCTGCAGGCTCACTATTATTTAACGTTAACTCGACAGCTTTGGAATTTCGCAGTAAGCTTTTCACAAATTATAAAGTTGACGAGGTCTTCAATCTTTCCGCCCTTAGGTTCCTGAATATTTTTCCAACTGCTGTCGGACCAGCATGTATTATCAAAATGCGACCAACTCAACCAAATGGTGAGCCGGTTGCTTATTGGTCCCCAAAACAAACGCATACTGAAGAAGATCAGTATCGTGTCGTAATTGATGCACAAGATCTGAACTGGATATGGCCTGAAGAAGCTGCAACAGAGCCTATAGTCTGGCCAGCCTTGACTTTAGGTACTCGAAGAGACCTTGATTTCATTAGGAAAATTCTATCAAGTCCAAAGTTTGTCAAATGGAGAGCATACGAGGGGTTTATTCGTGGAGAGAAAGAAGCAAGGCCGTTTCCAGATCGTTTGAATTTATCTGTATTGGAAGATCAAGAATTATTTGAACGTCTAAAATTGGTTAATAGTCTAAAATGTTTCCCGCCAAACGAAAATGAAATGTTCGAGAAAAAAAGGGAGAAAAAGATCTTCGAGTTGCCTCTATTAATTATGCGAGATTCATGGAAAGTTGCAGAAGGACGGTTTAAAGCAGTCATAGTAAAACAAGACACGGCAAAACTATTACTATATTCACAGTCATTCATGGGCGTTAAAGAAGAATCTGAGCAGACGTTAACAGCATTTGCAATCGCTGCAAATAGTTCATTCGCCGTCTATTATTACTATCTAACTTCAGGCCGATTAGCCAGTTTTATACCTTCTTTGAGAAAAGAGGATTTTGAAACTCTTCCGATGCCAAATAGCTCAGAAATAACATTCTCCCAATTATTGACTATGAGCATATGCGAGATTGACAGTGCAGCATTTGATCTCTATGGCTTAACTGAAGTAGACAGAATTCTTGTAAGTAACGTTCTGGACATAAGTATTCCTGACTTCAAAGGTAAATTACATGAAATACCCCCCGGACGCCAGCCTATCGAGTCTTTGTCAAATAAGAGTTCGAATGTAATGTCTCGCTATTGTGAGTGGTTTCTCCAGGTTTTAAAATCAGGCTTTGGAGAGGACAAGTCTATCTGTGCTACTATTTTTACAACTGACTCGGATACAAAATTTCCATATCGTATCATTGCAATTCATCTGGACTGGCCAGAACATAAGTCTATATCTTATGAGGATCTTAACAAGAAGGAGTTGCTGCTAAAATTCGCAGACTTAGATCTTTTGTTCCACAAACAGAACAACGGCGCAATTTATTACAGGAGGGTCTGCAGAGTGTACCAGAATCTTTCAGTCAAGGTTCATGGGGTACGATGCAACATTCCAACCGTCTTTCTGATTAAACCAAACCAACTTCGATATTGGACACAGTCAATTGCATTGCGGGACGCTGATGAAGTTACAGCCGACCTTCATCGCTGGTCACAGTTGGGATCCTCTGATAAGGAACCAATAGCTCATGCATAGGCGTCCGACTCCCATACAGATGAATTATCCGGTCCCAGAGGATTTTGTCATTCTTGCAAAACGATGGCATCCAGATGCTATCGACATTCTGCTCGGTTATGTATGGGAAGGTTTTGACAAGCTCTTGGCCGAAGCATTCGATGTGAACAAAACCGATGAGAATCTGGAGGACGATATAACATATGCGGCCTACTGCCGGATTAATGATATAATGCCACCATCTTCACCTTATCAAGTAGTTCACCAACAACCTGAACGCGAACGAAGGAAACCATCTGGACAAACACCAAGCTCTGATCTTGGATTTCGCCTGCGCGGCGGAAATGTTCGCTCGCACTTCACTATAGAGGCAAAAGTGATTCCAACCGAGGGAGCAGTTTCCAAGTATGTTAATGAAATTAGAAGCAACCTTTTAACGGGTAGGTATTCCATGTTTTCAAGCGAAGCGGCTATGCTCGGCTATTTGCTTTCTGGCTCTCCCTCTTTTACTTTTGAAGCCATTTCTCAAAGTCTACAATCTCCATTGTACCCCTATCCTGCTTTTAAGCAGCGACAACACCGTTATTCTGAACATAAACGTCAAGTAAATAATACCCGAATCTTAACATCTTTTCGTTGCCATCATTTGCTCATATTGTTTTACTGTAGAAAACTTGAAAAATTTTCAGTCAACAATTAATTTTAGTTTATTCCGGGAAATTCAAAGCTGCTAATTCACGTTGACAATTAAATTGGGATAGACCTATCATTTATTATTTACTATTGACTATTTGGTTTTCTTCGTGTTTCTTCGTGCTGACCTCCTCAATACGCACGACGCAAAACGCATCACGCAATACCTGTGGCAGTCCCAAGGACCCCTTACGGGGAGCTACACATAACGCAATACGAATCAGCATTTATCGCCGTTTTACGTCGGCCGTTCGACAAAGCTCACGATTTAAGACTGGGCTATAAAGTAGTGCAGAAAGTAAAAAACAGAATACAGGACACAGGATACAAGGAATTCACTCCTTTCTAATCTCTAATCATCTCAAAAGGGGCATTTATGGCCGGATTATGCAAGGATTTCACTCGACTTTTAGGCGGATTTGTGGTATAATGTGGTTAGTATATCGTATGTAGTATGTAGTATGTCGATTAGCGGAAAACAAATCAAAAATCAAATTCCAAAAATGCAAAAATTGAAGGCTATCAATCAAAAAGATGTGCGAAAATCAGCCGAATGGGGTAGAAAACATGACAAAAAGAGTCAAATTATTGAGAAAAATACAGATTTATTTGAAAAAACAAAGCCAAATACCGGGCTTTGCCCGGAAATCCGAAGCACGAAATCCTAAATCCGAAACAATATCAAATGTTCAAAATCATGAATTTTCAAAACAAAACCACAACCAAAACGCGCTAAAATCAGCCGAATAGTGCAGAAAGTACGGCAAAATGAGGCGAAATAGTGAGAAAAATTGAGACTAATTTGAAAAAACAAAGCCAATTCGCCGGGCTTTGCCCGGAAATCCGAAATCCGAAACAACGGCATTTAACAGAACCTAATTTGAAAAAACAAAGCCAATTTGCCGGAGGGCGAATTAGCGCAATATCAGTAATAGCAATGACTTATGGAGATTCGTGCGCAAAGAGGCGGCGAAAAAACAAAGCCAATTCAAAGCCAATCGCCGTCCTTTAAATACGACTCACAGGGTCCAGCCGTCCCGAAATTGCGGTTTGACGTATTTGTCGGCCTCTTTGTTATTGGTGATTCGCATGTTCTTCACGTCCCAGATCAATTTGCGATTCTGGTTGCGTATGGCCAAAACTCCTAATAGCGCCATTTCCGTAAGGGGGCCGCCGTAGTTGAAGTTTGCACTTGCCGGCTTTGCTCCTTTACAAGCGAGTATCCAGTCTTGATGATGGCCTTTGGAGCGGGGCAGAGTCTCTGGAGGCAGCTCATAGGCCTTCATCTTGGATTCCGGGACTATCCGAAGTCCGCTGGCCCCGTGGGAGTCGTGTATGATATTGCCGTTTTGCCCGATTAGCAAAGCTCCTTCATCGGCGAAGTTTCTATTGATTTCCATATCATCAGGCCGGGGGGGACGCAGCCTGCCGTCGGACCAGGTCAGCTCGACTGGCGGCATTTTGCCGCGGGCCGGGAATTTATAACGAACGATGGAAGCGACTGGGTAGGTTTCCTCCATAATTTCCGGTACATACTGAGTGGTCGTAGCCTCGACCTCGATAGTATCCGCCTGGCCTAAATTCAGTGCCCAGAAGGCGGGATCTAAGATGTGACAACCCATATCCCCCAATGCGCCGGTGCCGAAATCAATCCATCCACGCCATTTGAAAGGCAGATAGTCGGGATGATATGGGCGGTAAGGGGCCGGCCCAAGCCAGAGGTCCCAATCCAGTCCTTCAGGTACAGGCGGGGTATCCTCGGGACGTTTCATATTCACGGCAAAGGCCGCACCACCGGAAGGCCGGCTGCTCCAGGCATAAACCTTGCGGACTTCGCCAATGGCGCCGTCCGAGATCCATTCACACATCATGCGTATCTGCTCTGAAGAATGTCCCTGATTGCCCATCTGGGTCTGGACCTTGTGTTTACGGGCAGCCTCGGTGATTTGGCGGACCTCGTAAATCGAATGAGCCAGAGGCTTTTCACAATATACATGCTTGCCCATTTTAATAGCTCTCATGACGGCGACTGCATGGGTGTGGTCGGGAGTGGAGACAATCACCGCGTCGATGGATTTGTCCATTTCATCCAGCATAATTCGAAAATCTTTGTATTTCTTGGCCCTGGGATGTGCATCGAATATGTTCTTCGCCCGTTCATTGTCAACATCGCACAATGCGACGATGTTCTCACTTTCCACACCATTGAGGTTGGCTCGGGCCCGTCCGCCGGCACCGATCATGGCGATATTCAGTTTGTTGCTGGGGGCATTTCGTCCCAGGACATGAGAGGGTACAATGGTTATGGCTGCCGTGGATGCAGCCAGCTTGCCCATAAATTCTCGTCGGGAAATACGCTTTTTTCTTTTCATTGTAATCACACCTTCTTAAATAATTAGAATTGGTTTCATATCAGTTTTACAAGCACTTCGGCAGGTTAAAAGTTAACATCTGAAATCTAACATTATTGGAACTGGTCGAACAAGTACATATTAGTAAATTTAACATAATCAGGGTAAACGTGCCGGGCCGCCTTTGCGGACGGCATGGCCGGTTGTTTCATTATAAAGAAAGATAAGACTGCACGAACTGAGATTACCGCGGTCCTCTTTAAGATTGTAGCGGTCCTGAGTGTAGTAGATAAACCAGTTTCCCTCTGCTTTGGCAACGACTGCATGGGGCGAAATAACGTTGTTGTAGAATGGAGGGTACTGGTGGAAATCACCCTTGACCAAAGCCGGGCCGATGGCGGCGAATGCATCTTCGGGTGTCTCTGGAAAATTACTCCCCCGGGTTTTACCAGCGACGACGAAAATAAGGAGTAAAAGAGAAGGCAGCGTTATGATAATCCTGCGTTCAGGTTTCATATTCGTCTCCTCAATTTATGCTTCATAAGCACCATATACGCTCATTTCCAGAGTCTCAGTATATCAAATTATAGAATTATAATAAAAATCTTTTTAAGTTCGGTAGTATCTTTTTGTGATTGTAAAATTTGATATTTTCAGGTATGGTTCTTTGTTGAAGTGTTGAGTGGTGACCATATGATGAATTCAGCAGAAAGGATGGGTAGCGATGGACCGTCGAGATTTCCTTAAGAAAAGTAGTTTGTTCGCCTGGGCTGGCGTTTTTGGAGAGATGGTATTGCTGGAAAGAGCTTATGGTAGCAAACGCAAGGCGGACGAAAAGCCGGACGTCCTCTTTATTGCTATTGAGGACATTGCTCCTTTAATGGGCTGTTATGGACATCCCGTGGTCAAGACCCCGAACATTGACGCCCTTGCTAAGCGAGGAGTTTTGTTCAATCGGGCTTATTGTCAGGTTGCCGTTTGCAATCCCTCAAGGGCCTGTATATCTTCAGGCCTTCGGCCGGAAACAACCGGGGTTTTCAATAACAGTGTCGACTGGAGGCAGAGAATACCGAAAGGTATGTTAGCACTGCCTGAATTTTTCCGGGACAACGGTTATGAAACCGTCAATTGCGGCAAAATACACCACCATCAAAGCTACTTCAAGGATGCCACGAAAGAAGCCCAGGCAAGGGAAGACCGAATGTGGCTCAAGAAGCTGCCCGCAAGGAGCAAGTCACCTGTCCGACCACCGATATCTCCAGAAGCCAAGCGACCGGCGTGGCTAAAAGAAAATGACTATACTGCACGAAGCTTAAAGTGGGGACCTACTGGATTGGAAGACAGCGAACAGCGGGACGGTGCAATAGCGGATGCAGTTGCTAAGGAACTGAAGGCAAAGCACGATAAGCCTTTGTTTATGGCTGTAGGTCTTCACTCGCCTCATTATGAATTGAGAGCACCAGACAGGTATTTCGAATTGTATCCGCCGGAAGAAATCACTCTGGCGAAGAATCCAGAGAACGATCTTGCAGATGTCCCTCACAAATATTCTTTTTTCAATACGACAGATGATAAGTGGCTAAGTGAAGATGAGAAGCGTCAGGTGATTGCTGCGTACTATGCCTGTATTTCCTATGTCGACACCTGCGTTGGCACAATAATGGATGCCCTAAAGCAAGCCGGTCGTCAGGACAACACCGTTGTTTGCCTTTGGGGAGACCACGGGATGCATCTGGGAGAACATTTTCTTTGGCGAAAGTATACTCTGTTCGAGAACGCAGCTCGGGTGCCATTTATAATAGTTGCACCAGATGTGGCAAAGGCAGGGGCTTTGTGCAATCGCCCGGTTGAGTTGATGGATATTTACCCGACGCTTGCGGATTTGTGTGGGCTGCGAGTGCCGGCGGGACTGGATGGAATCAGCATGAAATCCTTGCTGAAAGATCCCGAGCGCCCGTGGAAAAAAGCGGCGTTTACCTCGCAAAGCGAAAAAAACCGCAGCCTCAGGACTCAACGGTGGCGCTATACCGAATGGGGCGGTCCCGAAAATGCTGAGTTGTATGACCATGCGGAAGATCCTGGTGAATTTAACAATCTTGCCAGAGACTTGAAGTATGCGGATATTGTGGCCGAGTTGAGCGAGTTGTTAAATAGCGGCTGGAAATCATCGCTAATTCCCCAGGCAAGATAAACAGTCGGAGGTTGAGTCCCAAAGTAGATAATTGAGATTGAGAAATTTCTTACAAAGGGATTTTCCAATAAAGCTGTTATAAAGCTAACTATATTCTTACATTAATCCGAAAAAGTTTTTTAAAATTAAATCTTTTCGATCCGATTTATCTAACAATCATAACCTCCCGATATTTTCTTGATATAGGACTTACTTGAGACTTGGGGTGGAACATTAACAAACAATCAGAAGAAGGGTGGAGTAAGACCGTCAAACGACAGCTAATCAAATTAACCAGCCAATGACCACATCAAGCCGACTGTAGAAATGGCCGATACATAATAGGAATAAAATAGCCTTCTTTTACGGAGCGGATTTTGAGAAAAATTAAAACAGTAAATTATGCTTTGTAAGAATCTCAAAGGAGAGACGAAGTGGAATTGACTCAAGAGCAGAAAAGTAAAGTAGAAGAAATCATGTCTTCGGTCGATTGCCCAAAAGATTGTGAATGCTATAAGTCGGGTTTTGAGAACATTTGCAAAGCAGAGGATCGTGGATTGGATACGTATGCTGACTGTTTTGACGAAAGCAGAACGACATGCAAATTCAGGATACTTTTTGGCTGTGGTGCATTTTGTAAATGTCCTCTTCGTGTCTACATTGCTAAGCATTTGAAAAAATAATCGATTCCGTTAGTTGTTATTCATCGCTGGGAGATGTTAACTACTTGCCAGGTAAAAATCTCTAAGTTCGTATCTCCTCTTAAAAACAATTTCAGGTAGAGACCATATCACCCTGCAATTTCCAAATGTACTGGCTCTGATTCGATACAGCAGGCCTACTTTCAATTCAGAAGTAAAACATATGTCCAGGAATATTAACCTTTGCCCTACGGTGGCGGTTCTGCTTGGAGGGACCGCGTTGCTACATCCGAGCAGCTAAGGCCACTCTGAATATCGCGCCGGTTGGTTTGGCGTTAATGATTTCCACGAAGCCGTTGTGGGCCTCGGCGAATTTTGTCACCAGAGCCAGGCCAAGGCCCGTTCCGGTGGTTTCTCGTGTCGCCTCGGCTCCTGAGCGATAAAACTCCTCGAATATCTTTTTTCGCTGCCGATGGGGTACGCCGGGACCGTGATCCTCGACATCGATTAAAATGAATTGGCCGTCACTTGCGGTACGGGTCGTAATGGTTTTATCATCGGCATTGCGTGCGTATTTGATTGCGTTGTCCAGCAGGTTAACTACTATCTGCGTAACTGCATCACTATCGAAAACCGATTGCTCTAATTGGCCAAACTCTGTTTTTATCGAAAAGCCTCCCTGTGCTGCGTAAGGCTTCATCATTTCGACCACATCTGCAACGCACTTGTTTATATCACCTGCATTGAAGGTATATTTTTTCTGACCCCTTTGGATGCGCGAAAAATCTAAAACGTTCTCTATCAGTCGGCTAAGTCTTTCGCTTTCCTGTCGCATACTCCTGTAATATTCGGCGACCTTGTCCTGCGATTTGACCCAGTTCTTTTCCAGCATCTCGGAGTACATTCTTATCGAAGTCAGAGGGGTTCTCAGCTCGTGCGATACTGCTGAAATGAAATCATCCTTTTTCTGCGCCAGCATTATCTGCGCCCTGGCGTTGCGCCAAAGACTTGCCAGTCCGAGTGTTATCGCCAGGAGCACAACCGAAATGATACTGAAGTACCAATACTGCAGATGATTTATCTGTTTTTTGATCCACTCAGGGTCGATTTCTTTAAGGTTCAGGACCAAATCACCAAAGCCGAAGTTTAGTATTGCGGCATAGGCAACATCTCCATTGTCGTGGGCATTTTCTCTCGTTGATAATTCAAAACTCATGCCTTTTCGCATAAATCTCGGTGCAGACTTATCGATTTCCTCGATGAGCTTCTTTTCATTGAGCTGAAAGCCCTGCAGGAAGTGATTGTTTTCGATTTGTACGTGTCGCAACAGGAACACCTGCCCGCCAAAAACGGATTGCTCGGCCTGCTCGCCGGGGACTACCACTGGCACAAATGGCTCAATGCGTACCTGGACTGTCTCTGTTTGGCTTTTGTCCATGGGTGGTGCCTGCCCCTCATATAGATCTGCCATTTGCTCGTCCTGGATTGCCACGGTCGTGGGAGGTTGAGCCTGGACTGCTTCTTTCTTGATTGGTTGCTGTGACAGAGCAGTCACGTTCGAAGCAACGTTTTGCTCCAGAATGGAACGTCTTTGCTGTATCACCCGAGTCTTCTGGTCCTTGCTCTGTAGGCTCTCGATAGGAT
>Ga0307379_10001018_pt1 | contig 45253 bp, 39 predicted proteins | sample UN2MG_FD_202237 | JGI IMG/M metagenome (GOLD analysis project Ga0307379, IMG submission 202237) | Soil microbial communities from Risofladan, Vaasa, Finland - UN-2 | ecosystem: Environmental > Terrestrial > Soil > Coastal area > Acid sulfate soil | place: Finland: Risofladan, Vaasa | collected...
GCGCGAAAACGCCGGCCGAAAAACTATCAGCTCTTGAATAAACCACGCGGAGAGTTCAAGGAAATCATGCATCGGAATCGATACAAGAAGGCTTAAGTTAGTGCCATTCTATCGTGTCCCCAGAATTGAGGGCCCTTCTTTGCCAAATCCTCGAGACCTGAAATACTGGCCCGAAATGTCGGATGAGATTAGTCATTTATTATGTCTCCTATATCAAGGAGGTTTAATATAAAATGCCTGTACCTGACCCCGATACAAAACGAGCCAAATTACGTAATTTTTTTAGCAATGCAAAGAAGCATTGGATATATGTCTTATTAGCAATTTTATTTGCTTTTATCATTGGTTTATCATCCTTTAAAGATTCAATTAATAATCTAGGAAGTGGCATTTTATTTATATTCAATTCAGTGACAAAAGGTAAGATATATTTTAATTCAATACCGACGGGTGCGGAAATTTTTTTAAATAATAAGAAGATTGGGAACACTCCTCATAATGATAGTTTTCTAAACGGCAATTATCATTTTGAAATAAGGCTTATTGGTTATGATGTATATAAAGCAGATATCACTTTAAATAGATTTGCCAAAGTAAATATATACTCAATACTACAAAAGAGTAAATTGAACCTGGCAGATATGAATATAAATAAAGCCTATAATTACCTGGTCTTATGTAATAGAGGAAATATGGCTGCATGCTATAATCTAGGAACTTGTTACCACAGAGGGGATTGCGAATTCACAACTGATATAATTGAAGCAAGAAAATATTTCGAAATAGCTTGTGATGGAGGGATTATTCAAGCATGTACTAACATAGGTTATTATTATAAAAAAGGATTAGGAGGACTATCAATTAATACTAAGGAAGCTATTAATTATTTAGAAAAGTCATGCAATAAAGGAGATAATATTGCATGTTTTGATCTGGGTGTCTGCTATGTCGAAGGAAATTGCGGTTTTGAAAAAGACTTTAAGAAGGCCTTTGAATTATTTTTAGAAGCATGCGACGAAGGACTCGGATTGGCTTGCAACAACGTAGGCATATTTTATGATGATGGTAAACATGGAATAGTAGCTAATAGCCAACAGGCAATAAAATATTATAAATTAGCTTGTGATAAAGATACGTTATCTAGTTGTTATAATTTAGCAAATTATTATAGAAGATATGATTTGGATGTTGCTAAAGATGATGTAAGGAAACTTATAGAAAAGGCTTGCAACGGAAATTATGCCCCGGCTTGTAATAACCTTGGTGTCTATTATGCTAAAGGAGATTATGGTCTTGCAAAAGATCTAAAACAAGCCATAAGGCTTTTTGATGTTGCTTGTTCAGGAGGAGAGATGCGGGGTTGTGGCAATATTGGACTGTGTTTTGAATCTGGCGACTGTGGATTTGAAAAAGATTCCGCTGAAGCAGAAAAATATATTAAGATTGCCTGTGATGGTGGTTTAAAAGATCAATGTAGCAAAGTCAATGAAAATAAATAGAGCGAAATTGCTGAAACAACGGAGTGAGGACAAAATAGCTGACGTTAATTCTAAACCTACGGCAAAAGCCGGCAACTCAATTCCGCCGGGCGTAACCGCGTGGTCCACCCGCCATCCAGTACGGCTATAGTTAATTATAAAAAGTCTTAATGATGAAATGCGATCATAAACATTTAAGATGCCTGAATCACTATGATTATTTCAGGAAATATCTCTGCAATGAATGTGGTAAAGTTCTTATGTGTGAGTGTGAAAAGGAACTCTCGATTACCTTCTTACCGCACCAAACTACTGATGCTTTAGAGTCTGGGACTAGAAAAAGATATAAGGTCTCCGGATTTGAACCTAATTTATGTGCTGAATGCCGTGGGGTAAAAGAAGAACCACATCCAAGAGCTGCTATTTGGGGACAAAAAGGCAAAGTCGAAAGATTTTATTGGAGAGAGATATTTAAAACTTATTGTGAAGAGGCTCTAAAATGGGGTACAAAGACCGGAATCAATTTCCGTAGTATTATGGACTTTGAAGCCCACCATGCTGAAAAATCAAAAGAATTAAAAAGAGAAGCAAAAAAGCACTGGCAGGATATCCATAAAAGGAGTCCTAAATATGATATTTTGGAAAGAACCGAGGCTAGTTTTCTCTCTAAAATTAAGATACCAATTAATGAAATTAAAGCTAAATACATTAAAGAAGAAAAGGATGGGCAAAATATTGGCAAATGGATAGATCAATCAGGTCAACATTCTAGCGCAGAGGAAATTTCAAAACAACATTATGAGGCTCTTGGCTATGATGTTAGAAAATGCGAACGTAAACTAATCTCAATGCTTGTTGGAACATTTTTATACACTGTAATACAAGGCCCAGATGATCCCAGGAATAGGATTGTTTTTAGAGGGTCAACAAGAGGATGGACTCCAAAGAATAGAAATACCCCTAATATCAATTTTTTGCTACCGGAAGATTTTGGTTCTAATGAATACTATAAAAGGAGAGAAAAAGCATTCAATGACTGGTTTGAGGTTTTGGACAATACTGATTTATTAGGCGATTTTGAAATGCTTCTCGAACCAAGTACAACATTAAGGGACTATCTTTGGGTTAATGATGATAGCGCAGTTGAACTGGCAAGGTGGGCTCTAAGAATAATACCCCAAGAACATATTATGAACTTCTTGAAATGGTCAATTCAAGACTTTTGGAGCCGACAACCAGGCTGGCCTGACTTTTTGGCCTATAAGAACGTTGAATATCTTTTCATTGAGGTAAAATCACCACTTGACGAGCTTTCTCTGGAACAAATGAACTGGTTTGAATTTGCAATTGAAACAAACATACCTTGCGAAATATGCAGAATCAAGAAGGCGAGAGAATAGGAGGGAATAGCTAACATTGAAATCTATATGGGCCAGACGAGGTTGGGCTCAGGTCTCGACATTAGACATTTCCTGAAGAAATGAGGCGGGCGGAATTACTTTGGCGGTCCTTTTTTTCTCGCGCTGACTTTTTTGATGAAGCGCGGGACCGCGCGGGCCACTTAGTCCTTTGAATCTTTGTGGTTCGTCCAATCTGGAGAGAAGAAATATTACCACGAAGGCACCAAGAGCACGAAGGGAAGAAGAATTATATTTTTATTATGCTTCGTGCGCTTTGTGTCTTTGTGGTTCAATTTTCTTGTTTTCTGGAGGATTAAATATCCCTTTCAGGGAACACGATGGCGGGGGCGACTCTTTCCCAGGGTAGTCCGGGGACGTCCAACGCTCAAGCTTTGTTAACGATGCCCCGTTGGCGCTTTGGAGCGCGTGTGGCTTACTAGCCGCCTGCTTATGATTGGAGCACTGGTGTAATGTATTATCCTGATTTGCCGGTTTCGATGGCATTCGGCGGGCTGATCGTGGCCTCCAACATGGCCCGTCATCAACGGGGCCTGGACAACGGCGATCAGTTTCGGCGCCGCACTTTCTGGCAAGCGCTGGTCTATGGGGCGGTCTTTCACTGCCCGGACTCGATGCTGGCCTTTATTTATTATCCTGACTGGAACCTCGGGTATTTCGTGCCCTGGGAAAAAATCGGCTGGCCGCTGGCGATTGTCGGCGAAGTGGTCCTGCTGCTGTTATTATTCGCGGGCCGGAAGCTGGCCCACGCCGCGGTTGCACAAGGCCGGGGCCGGATCTGGTTCTTGCTCGGCGCATGTTTTCTGGTGTTCGGGGCGGTGCTGGGATCGGTTTGGGACCGATACCTTCACGTCGGGACCTATGCCGAGTATCATGCCGGCCAGGCGGTCCTTGGTTCCGCGGACCCCGCCTATCAAATGTTCGTCACCGTTGCGGGCCTATATCTTATCGCGCCCCTGGCGGTCCTCCTATTGAGCAACATTGCCGGCGCCCGGGGGAGGGGGGAGGGGGAAAAGGTTTGAGGTTTGGGGTTTGGGGTTTGTGGTTCGTCAAATCGGAAGAGAAGAGAAGAAACACAACCACCAAGACACAAAGGGCACGAAGGGAAGAAGAATCAATTTTTTTATACTTCGTGCTCTTTGTGTCTTTGTGGTTCAATTCTTTTTGAAGAAAGAGATTCAACCACGAAGGCACTAAGGACACAAAGGGGAAGAGAGGTTTGTGGTTTGAGGTTTGGGGTTTGTGGTTCGTCAAATCGGGAGAGAAGAAATTCAACCACCAAGGCACAAAGGAAGAGAGGTTTGTGGTTTGAGGTTTGGGGTTTGTGGTTCGTCCAATCTGGAGAGAAGAAATTCAACCACCAAGGCACAAAGGAAAAGAGGTTTGTGGTTTGAGGTTTGGGGTTTGTGGTTCATCAAATCGGGAGAGAAGAAATTCAACCACCAAGGCGCCAAGGGCACAAAGGGAAGAAGAATCATTTTTTTATGCTTCGTGCTCTTTGTGTCTTTGTGGTTCAATTCTTTTTGAATAAGGAAATTCAACTACCAAGGCACCAAGGGAACCAAGGAAAGAAGAATCATTCATTTTCAGTGCTGTCCAAAATATTTCCCCGAAGGGGAATGATGTGAGTAGCCGGGCGGTGAAACCCCCGGAATGGCGCGAGACATTATCCCGACCCTGAAGGGGTCGCACATCGCGGCCCCTGGTTCAACCCCTTCAGGGTTGATACCTTGTGGGGGCGCTGTTCCGTAGGTTGCACCTACGGCTACTCATATTTCACCCCTTGCGGGGTGCGCTAACAGAGTAGTCTTCCCAATTTTTCTTCTCATCTCCCGTTTTCCCACCCATGTAATTGGTTACATACCGTGTTGAGTCGAGCTCAACCATCAATGCCAAAAGTTATAATCCGCTACTTTTTGCGGGTTTGGCGTTGCAATCTTCAACGGCTAAAATTTGCAGTTGCAAAGGGCAACAGGGGCCGGGAAAGATCGAAAATGGCGATGAGCGGCAAGCTATTGCCGATAGTGTTGAGGGCCGCTCCACCCGTGTAGAGCGCGGATCAACCAGGCCGGAGGGAGTGTTGCGGCAACCTGTTGCCGATATTGTTGAGAGCTATTAAACATGCTCCTCTCAAAAAATGGCGGGGCGTGTCAAGACCAGGATGGCCCACTTAGCGAGCTATGTGGGCTAACCATTGTGCAAAAAAAAACCGGCGGGATCTTCCGACCCCGCCGGCATTTTCTTCGCCCTATATTCTATCTACTACCTACTATCTACTATCTTTTTCCCCTCACTTGGCGTCAATGATCTTGAGCGCTTCCTGGCGGTAGGCGTTCATGACGTATGGGATTCCGGTGACCTTTTCGCATTCCTCGGTCAAGGAGCAGAGGTCCTTTCGGGAGAATGCGGGGACGTTCCACTTGCGGGCGCCGGCCATGAGCTGCTGGAGTCCGACCTTGAGCTTGTCCACGGCGCTGAACACGCCGATGGCGCCGAGGGGGAAGCTGTCGGCGTCCTTGCCGTACTTCATTTTGAGGGTTTCGTAGTTGACGAAGATCTCTTCCTTCCTGGAGCCGTACCTGGAGACGGTCTTGGGCAGTCCGCCGTCGTCGCCCTTGAGCCAGGCGGCGATGTTCTTTCCGACCATTCCAGGGATCATGAGCGCGCGTCCCATGCACACGGCCTTGACGTAGGGGGATCCGAGGGCGAGGGCCTTGAAGACGTGGTCCTCGGCGGAGAAGCCGCCGGCGAAGGCCAAGTCGGGCACGTGCTTCTTGTTCTTTTTGAGGCGTTTGGCCAGCTCGATGGCCATGGAATGGAGGTAGATGGGGGGGATGCCCCACTCGTTCATCATGCGCCACGGGCTCATGCCGGTTCCTCCGCCGGCGCCGTCAATGGTGAGGAAGTCTATGTTGGCGTCGGACGACCATTTGATGGCCATGGCGAGCTCGCGCATGGGATAGGCGCCGGTCTTGAGGGTGACGCGCTTGGCGCCGAGCTTCCGGAGCCTTGCCACTTCCTTCATGAAGCCTTCCTGGTCCACGAAGCCCATGCGGGAGTGGCGCTCGAACTGCTTCAATGCGCCGTCCTTGAACGCGGCCTGGTTGGCCGGGTCCTGGGGATCGGGGGTGACGATGTAGCCGCGCTTCTTGAGCTCGAGCGCGCGTTCCAAAGAGTCCACCTTGATCTCGCCGCCGATGCACTTGGCGCCCTGTCCCCATTTCAATTCGATGGTCTCGACGCCGAGCTTTTCGATGACGTACTCGGCGACGCCGAAGCGGGTGTCCTCGACGTTCATCTGGACCAGGATGTCGCCGTAACCCTCGTGATAGCGGCGGTAGGCCTCGACGCGGCGGCGCATGTCGGGGGCTTCCTTGACCTTGCCGTGCTGGTCGAGCTCGAGCTTGGGGTCAATGCCGCAGACGTTCTCGCCGCAGACCAGCGAGATCCCGGAGATGGCGGCGCCCACGGCGAAGTGGTCCCAGTTCTTGCGGGCGATCTCGGTGGAGCCGAGCGCCCCGGTGAACACGGGCACGGCCATCTTGACCTTGTTCTTGCCGCCGAACGAGGTCTCGGTGGAGACGGCGGGGAAGGTGGCGTGGTCGGAGTCGGCGGCCACTCCCTCGGCGCCGAGCGCGTAGCCCATGATATTGAGGTGCGAATAATCCACCGGGTAGTCCTTGTCCGCGCCGGCGGTGACCTCGCCGAACGGCCCCGGATACAGGAGCTCGCGGCCGCGGAAGGTCGCCTGGAACATGTCGCAGTTGCCGCGGCAGCCGTCCAGGCAGCGCGAGCAGATGCCCGAATGCGGCGCCACGTCGCGCGAGCGGTTGTTCGATTGCACGGCCTCGTTGGAATTGGGACGCTGCAAATTCATTTTTATTCCTCCTTGTTTTTGGTCTTTTTGCGGCGAATACTTGCCGTTTTTCTTTAATCTCGAGACGCCGCCGGCGGCACAAGCGCGGGGCAGCGTGAACCAGAGCCGGAGCAGCCGCGGGGAACCAGTTGAAGAGCATCGAGCTTCATGGTTTAACCGGAAACAGCATACCGTATCACCGGCAATGACATGCCTAAACTAGCACAATTGAAAATGCTTGTCAACCTCTATTTTGCAATTTTTAGAGATAGTTATGCGCTCCTGAAGCGAATTCTGGCGGCAATTTTGCCATACCAATTGGCCGAATTGTCGGTAAAATTGCCGGCAATGTTGCGGCAATAGTTTTCAGGGTCATTGGGATGGTTCACGGAGCCGGTACCTTGATTATGGTATTAAATCCGCTTTTTTTAGTGTTTTCTCCTATTCTTTTGCCGGGATCGTGGCGGGAAAAGGGCGGCAAATTTGCCTGAATCGGGTTGACAATCGGCTTTGGTTGCGGTATGGTTTGGGGCCATGAACGAGAAGACGGAGAAGAAGCGTCTGGCGATTTTGCGGATTCTTCAGGAGGCTGACCGTTCGCTGGGGAGCTCGAGGATCACGGAGCAGCTTATGGCGATGGGTCACGAGGTGAGCGAGCGGACGGTGCGGTTTTATCTTTTGGGTATGGACCGGGACGGCCTCACGGAGAACCTTGGCAAGCGGGGGCGGGTGATCACGGCGGGCGGTCTCAAGGAGCTGGGGACGGCGCGGGTGTTCGAGAAGGTTGGGTTTTTGGCGGCGAAGATTGACCAGATGACGTACCGGATGAGCTTCGATTTGGCGAGCCGGACGGGGGCGGTGGTGATCAACCTGAGCATGATCGAGCGGGGCAAGCTCGCGGCCGCGGCACCGCTGATGCGTCGGGTTTTCGCGGCGGGTTACGCGATGGGGCGATTGCTGGCGCTGTTGGGCCCGGGCGAGCGTCTGGGGGAGGTCATCGTACCGGAGCAGATGGTGGGGATCGGGACGGTGTGCTCGATCACGCTGAACGGCGTGTTGTTGCAGCACGGCATTCCGACGACGTCGCGGTTCGGGGGTCTTTTGGAGCTCGAGGGCAAGAAGCCGACGCGGTTCGTGGAGATCATCACGTACGAGGGGACGAGCCTGGACCCGCTGGAGATTTTCATCAGCTCGGGCATGACCAATTATCTGGGGGCGACGGGGAGCGGGAGCGGGCGGATCGGGGTTGGTTTCCGGGAGGTGCCGGCGGAGGCTCGGGACCGGGTGATCGAGCTGGCGCACAAGCTGGAGAAGATCGGGCTGGGCGGGTTCCTGACCATTGGCTGGCCGGGCCGTCCGCTGTTGGAGATCCCGGTATCGGAGGGCCGGGTGGGCGCGATCGTGATCGGCGGCCTGAACCCGGTGGCCATCTTGGAGGAGGCGGGGATCCGGCAGCACTCCAGGGCGCTGGCCGGTCTCACGGACTACCGCAACCTGTTCCCGTTCGAGGAGCTGGACGAGAGGATCAGGGAGTATCAGTGAGAGAAGAAAGAAGAGAAGATAACCACCAAGACACCAAGGGTATTAAGTAAAAAAGAAGACCTTTTATTTCCTTTGTTCCCTTGGTGTCTTTGTGGTTGAATTTTCTTGCAGGGGGTTGGATGAGGAGGGTCGGGTGAAGATCAAGATCAGCATCAACGGCCGGGTATATAGCAGTCTGGAGGAGGTGCCGGAGGAGTTGCGGGAGCTGGTGGATTCGGACGGGGACGGGGTGCTGGACGTGGTGCAGAAGGATTTCAAGGGCGGAGCGGGGAAGGCGCGGGCGGAGGCGGAAGCGCACGGCGGGGTGAAGAAGGTCGCGCGCAAGGAGTTGCGGGCGGGTATCAAGGAGCTGCTAACGGACCGTGACGGGGACGGCATACCGGACGTGGTCGAGGGGAGCGGCCAGGGTCCGGTGCGGGTCACGGCCGAGGTGAGCCGGAGTTATACGGTGAACGGGCGGAGGTACGATTCGATCGAGGAGATGCCGGCCCCGGCGCGGGCGGCGGTTCAAAAGCTCGGGCCGGCGTCAAGGATCAAGGGGTTTTTAAGGCGGCTGTTCGGGCGGAAGTGAGCGGGAGAGCGCGGGTGAGGCCGCGCCCCTTGAGAGTGGTGTGGCGCGGGTGGGGGCGGCCGCGGACCTTGAGAGTGGTGTGTCGCGGGTGAGGGCGGCGGAGCGGGGCCGATGGAACAGGGTGGGTCAGGGAGCAGCGGTGGCCGGTTGACGGTCGTTGTGGTGGCGTGGCTGGCGGGCGCGGGACTGCTGGTCCGGGTGTGGGGTCTGGGTTCGTACTGGCTGTCGCCGGACGAGATCCTGATTCTGCACATTTCCGGGGCGAGCGGTCTTGCGGGGGTGTGGTCCGGTCTCACGACGCAGGCTCACCCGCCGCTGCATTTTTTTCCGGTCCATTACCTGCTGGAGCTGGGCCGCGGATTTTATTTCCTGAAGTCGAGCTCGCTGATTCCGGGCGTCGCGCTGATCGTGGTTTTCTTTTATCTGGGGCGGGAGGTTGGCGGCGAGGTCCTGGGGATAGTCATGGCTTACCTGGCGTCGTTCGGGTACGGGGCGACGCTGTTGTCGGAGGTGATCTGGCCCTATTCGCTCCTTTGCTTGTGCCTCGCGCTGGCGTGGTGGTCCTACCTGGCGTACGCGGCGGACGGGAAGAGGAGACACGCCTACGGGTACGCGCTGTTGATGCTGCTGTCGCTTTCGCTGCACTACTCGGCGGTGATCGCGCTCATGGCGGTGAGCGGGGCGTGGTTCTTGAGGATGGCGGCCCAGCGCCGTCCGGCGCGGGAATTCGGGGAGTACTTCGCGCTGCACGCGCCGGCGGCGGCGCTCGGTCTTGCGCTTTATTATTTTCATTTGTCGCGGATCTCGGAATCGCGGCGGGAATGGGTGGCGGGGTATCTGGACCTGGGGTTCGCGCGGAGCCTGCCGGAGCTGGCGCACAACCTTTCCCAACTGGGGTCGTTCCTGTTTCATCCGTGGTTCGCGGCGGCGGCGGGGGTATTTTCAGTGGTCGGGTGCTGGTCGTTGTGGAAGTCGCGGCGGGAGGCTCTGGCGGCGGCGGGGCTGAGCGTGCTTTTCGGTCTGGCATTATCCATTTTGCGTTTGTATCCGATGTCTGGTTCACGGCACAGCATGTATCTTTTTCCGTTCATGGCCCTGCTCTGCGGGTCGGGGGTGCAGTACGCGCTGGCGGCGGCGGGGAGGTTGCTCCGGCGCGGCGGGGAAGGGGCGGGAGCGCGGGGCGGGCTGAGCGCGGCGGCGGCGGGCGCGGTCATCCTGTCCACGCTGCCGGTGATGGCGCTGTACGGGCGGTCGGATTTTCTGCGGGAATATCAGCAGGCCGCGGTCTCGGAATTCACGACCGGCAAGCAGGTGTACGACAATATTTTCACGTACCTGAACGGGAACGCGCGGCCGGGCGACGTTGTTTTGTGCTCGGGCCAGGCGGGCGACTACCTGGAGTTTTCGGCGGGCCCGGGAAGCGCGCGGCGCGTGGAGGGCGGCCTTACGCGGGTGACGTGGCAAGGGGTGAGCTGCTTCTACGACCGCGAGCCGTGGATCATCTCGGGCCCGGAGGAGCTTCGGCGCCTGCTCGATGAGCTGACGCGGGCGGCGCCGGTCCAGGCGGACGCGACGCTGTGGCTCCTGAACATCGGGTACTACAACAACAAGTTCAAGTACGCGGCGGACCGGTTGTTTTATCCGTATTTGAAACAGGCCCGGATGGTGGAGCGCGGAGCGGTGGTGATCTATGCGATCCCGGGCCGGGCGGTGGAACAGGCACTGGCGGCGCCGACGCCTCCGGCGCCATGAGGGTTAAGAAGATCAAGTCTCAACATATACCGCGCTGGAAGACTGGGGTCAGGTCTCAACATACAACATAAGCCTCCTCGCGATGGTCTGCAACGACTTTTCGGTCTTGAGCATCGTTGCGAAGCGCTTTACGCCCATGCCTACCGCGGAGCCGGTGACGCTGAAGGCAACTCCAACATCAACATACCTGATGCCGAGGTTCCGGGTCAAAGAAGACTGGGGTCAGGTCTCAACATACAACATAAGCCTCCTCGCGATGGTCTGCAACGACTTTTCGGTCTTGAGCATCGCTGCGAAGCGCTTTACGCCCATGCCTACCGCGGAGCCGGTGACGCCGAAGGCAACTCCAACATCAACGTACCTGATGCCGAGGTTCCGGGTCAAGTGCCAATATGCGGCCAGGCGGGCCGGGCCGTTGCGGCGGGTGGACACGAGCCGTTGCGCGTCCGTTCCAAAGAGCTCGGCGATCTGGGCCAGACCCATGGGGAGGTCCGGGCGGGGCGATGCCAGTTTGAATTCGGGGACCGTAGCTTTGTTTCCTCGCGGCGGATGGCGCGGGGCGAGGGTCTGCATCTCCTCCCTCGCCGCCTCCGTCATCGCGGCCTGAAAATCCTTCCAGTAGGCGCGGCGCTCGGCGGACCGGGCCATGAGGTCAGCGGTGTATCTTCTGCGGCGGGCGGCGGGACTTACGCCGTAGGGTGCGAGCACGTCGTTGGGCCGGAGCCAGTCGTAGCGCGGGCGGGCGCGGGTATAGTCGCGGAAGCTCGACCACTCGTAATCGGCGGGGTGGTCGGCGATGCGGGCGCGGACCGGGTTGAGATGGATGTAGATGGAGAGGACGCTCCAATGCGCGGTGTCGGCGACGAGCAGAGCCTTGTACCGGCCCTGGAAGATGTGGCCGGCGCGGCGGTGGCGGCGGTTGAAGCGGATGGTGTAGGTGGCGTTGAGCCAGTGCATGGCGCGGGTGAGGTTGGCGTCGGGGGTGCGGAGGAAGAGGTGGTAATGGTTGGTCATGAGGCAGAAGGCGAAGATTTTGAGGTTGAAACGGAGGGCGGCGGCGGCGAGCAGGCCGAGGAAGTCCCGCCGGTCGGAATCATCGAGGACGATGGCGGCGCGGTTGTTGCCGCGGGCGGTGACGTGGTACACCGCCTCGGGGAATTCTATCCTCCACGGCCGGGCCATGCTTAAACCTTATAACAATCCGCGCAGGAAGTCAAGTCGAATGTTATATGTTGAGACCTGACCCCCTTTCGCTTTCGCCGCCGGCCGGGGAGGTCATTTGCCCACTTGTCTGGTCAGTTCCTTTTTGTACATCCGGCGTCTTGCGCCGAACAGATCGGGCAGTAAGAAGGAGATCAGCGCGTGGATCAGAAGCGCGAAGCCCCATCCCATGAGCGACCATTGAACCCACCAAAACAGCGGAGTGGTCATGGCGTTAATGAAGATGAGCAGAAGGTTGACCATAACATAGGCCGCCAAATGGATGTAAAAAGCAAACTTGGCCTCGGCGCCGGCCCTGGCCCGGATCATGTCTCTCCGGCTCGCCCGCAAGGTTTCGGGGTCTGTATTCGACAAATTCTTTTCATTTTCCATAGTAATCTCCTATAGTTGTCCGAAAGGTAGGGGTCCAGCTATCACTCTAGATCTTGTTTATCCGACTCGATATCTGCTTTTAGTTTTTCCTGATGGGGGTCCTCTTGAGCCGACTGGTAGCTCCGCTCCTCAAGCCAGGTCTCGATGGTTTCGGGGTCAAAGCGAATGATGCGCCTGCCGCCGGCCACGCCCAGGTTGATATACGGGATGTGGCCCTCCAAGACCCATTGGTGAACGGTATTCCTGGTTACGCTTAGATAATGCGCCACCCATTTGACGTTCTTCAGCGCGTTGCGCCGCGCGGCTTTTTCGTCAGTTCTCTCGCTCATTTTCATCCCCTTTCTGGATGGTCAAGTCGAATTTGATATCGCCGGTTAAAGTTTTGGGGGCTTCGGCTGGTCCTGCATTTGTCATGTTTATCCCCGGTATTCGCACAATTGACCATAAAGCATTACATATCACCTTTATACCATTTTTAACCATTTCTTGTCTCCTTTAGTCACTTATAGTACCATGTAATACTTTATTGTCAAGCAAAATCTGTCGCAGATCAGGGGAAATTTTTGTGACTTGTTAAATTTCAGGAGGTTACGATGAACTATGATTTGACAGTGCTGTCCAAAATAAACGGACCGGAGAACCGCCAAGACGCCAAGAGCGCCAAGGATTATTTTTTAACACGATTTTAAGAAGGCTTGAGTGCGAATGTTTCTGGCTTGGCGCTCCCGTCGGCCGGTTCGCCAAGCCGGTTGGGGCCAACGCTCCGGAGCTGTTCTTTGCCGGGCCGCGAAGAAACATCATGATTTACTTGGCGATCCTTGGCGCTCTTGGCGTCTTGACAGTTTTCTTGCGGCCTATTTTGGACAAGAGTGATGATTTGAGTAATCTCTTAAGAGCCTCTATTGATATCACCCGCGCCCCTATTGATGGCAAGCTAGCCCCTCAAGGGGAGTTGGCGGCTCAGGCCGGGCCGGCCTGGTCCTTTTCCGGGGAGTCCTTTTCCGGGGAGTCCTTTTCCTGGAAGAATGAGGAGGCGCGGTATTTGTCGAGTCCTTCCCTGACGAAGACCTTGATGACGGCGGCGCAGGGCACGGCGATGAGCATTCCGAGGATTCCGAGGAGGTCGGCGCCGACGAGGAGGGCGAAGATTACGATGACGGGTGATAGCCCGACGCGGTCTCCCATGACGCGGGGGGTGATGAGGGTGCCTTCGAGGAGCTGGGCCACACCGAAGGCGGCCCATACCCCGATGAGCTGCCAGGAGATCCCGAACTTCAAGAGGGCCATGATGGAGGCGGCGATGATTCCGAGGATGGTTCCGAGGTAGGGCACGATAAAGAGGATTCCGGCGGAGAATCCGATGACGACGGCGAGGTCAATTCCGGTGAGCATGAGGCCCGCGCTGTAGAGCACGCCGAGGATCACGCAGATGGTGAGCTGTCCGCGGATGAAGGCGCCGAGGATCTCGTCAATCTGGCGGGCCTTGGAGCTGACATAGTCGCGGTGGGAAAGGGGCACGTATTCGAGGACGTCGTACTTGAGCCGGTCCCAGTCGCGGAGGAAATAGAAGAGGAAGACGGGGATGATGACGAGTCCGAGGATCCAGGAGACGAAGGCCAGGGTGCTGCGGGTGATTTTTCCGACGAGGTTGGAGACGGGCTTGAGGGCGGCGGGGTCTATGTTGGCGAGCTGGGCCTTGGCCTCGGCAATGGCTTGCTGGAGCGTGGCCGGAAGCTCGATCCCCAAATACTCCTTGGCCTTGGGCCCCAGAGAGCCCTGCGCCGTTTCGAGGTACTTGGGCAGGTCGTGGTACAGCGCCACCATCTCGCGCTGGGCCTGCACCGCCAGGAACCCGCCCACCACTCCGGCCACGACGAACAGCACGCCGGCCAGGATGAAGATGGCCGCGGAGCGGGGGATCTTGCGGGCCTCCAGGCGGTCTATCACCGGGTCCAAAAGGTAGGCCAGGAAGACGGCCACCGAAACCGGGACCAGCGCGTTACGCAGGACATAAAGCAAGCCGGCGGCCAGCGCCAGGGCCAAAAGCCCGATCCCGATACGCCAGAGTTTTTTCGAGTCCATCGGCGACCTCCTTGTTTTGCCGTTTCCCGCCTGCACCTTTATATCCTTAAACGCCGGCCCGGGTCAACAATTCCCGGGCGGCGCGTCCCGTCCCGTTTGAATATGGTTCAGGTTAGTTCTAGGATTTAACGATCGGAGGTTGGCGGGCGGCGGAATGGACGAGGCGGGCATGAACATGGGCGGACGGATCGGGCGGGGTCGTGGGATCATCATTATCCTGGTGGTCCAGCTCGCGCTGGTGGTGGCGCTGAATCTTCTGTGCCCGGACACGTGGCCCAAGGACGACGACCTGACGTATCTGTTCCAGGGGTTCCTGATTCGGATGGGGGCCCATCCTCCGGCGCCGACGCGTCCGGTGCTGTATCCTTTCCTGCTGGGTCTGGCCATGCATTTGACCGGGCTGTCCACGTTCCGGCTGGGCCTGGCGCAGGGCGTGATGCTGGCGGCCACCACGGCCCTCGTGTACCGGCTCGGCCAACGCCTGGCGGGCGCGCGCACCGGGCTGATCGCGGCCGGGCTGTTCGCGGCTTTCCCCGACGGCCTGTTCTATTCGGCGCGTTTTTACCGCGAGCCGCTGGGGGCGTTGCTGCTCATGGTCTCGCTCAACCTGGTGCAGGCGATGCTGGCGCGTCCGCGGCGCGTGGCGCCGGCGTTTTTCGCGGGGGTCGCGGCCGGGCTGATGGTGTTGAACAAGGCGGAATCGGGCCTGCTGTTCGCCGGGCTCGCGCTGCTGGGCCTCGGTTACGCGATCAAGGAGCGGGAATTCCGGGCCCATGCGCTGCCCTGGATCGTATGCGGCGTGACCGCCCTGGCGACGACCGTCCCCGCGGTGCTGGCGGCGCGCGCGGCGTTCGGCGAGTGGATTTTCGTGAGCACCTACACGGGCAACACCTACGTCTGGGCGTATTGCGGGTCGCTCGATGACCCGTCGCAGGACAACGAGCGGATGAGCTTCCGGGAAAAGGACGCGGCGCGGGCGGCCCGGGTGTCGCCGCTGTCCAACCGCGTGCTTTACTTCTCCGACCCTTCCATCCCCTGGAAGGCCCGGGACCGGTTCCTGAGGCGCCGGGCCGGGGAGTGCGTGCGGGAACGGACCGGACAGGCCGCGTCCATGGTCTGGAACCGCGGGCTCATGAGCCTGTTCCTGCTCGACGGCGCGGCGACCGACTGGATCAGGGGGGGGCAGTTCGGACGGCCGTGGCCCGCCGCCGTGACCCAGCTCCTGCTCGCCGCCGACTGGATGAACGACGCCGCGGTGCTTTTGCTCCTGGCGCCGGGGTTGTGGATCCTGTTGAAGGACCGGCCGGGCCGGCCCGCGGGGATGGCGGTGCTCTGGCACCTCGGGTTTTATTCCAGCGTTTATTACGTCTCGCGCTACCGGATCACGGCGTGGCCGGTGTTCGCGCTGGCGGCGGCCGCCGGGTTGGGGGCGGTGGAGCAGGCGCTCCGGCGGCGGTCCCGGCGGGCGGGCGCGGCCATCATGATCTGGGTCATGGCGTGCGGGCTGGGGATAGGCTATGTGTCGCGGCCGTGGCAGTCGGGGCTGTGGCAGTGGGCAAGATGGACCCACATGGATTTTGGAGAGGGGCTGAGCGAGGCAAAGCGCGCGGCGTTCCTGGCCATGATGGCGGAGGGCGTGGAGCAGTTCGGCACGACGCGGATCCTGGATGGCGAGCTCGGGCCGTATGTGCGGGCGCGGTCGGGGTCGCTGGATTCCCGGATCCTGTCCGCGGCCGCGGACCAGGCGGGGAAGAAGAAGCTGATCACGTCGCAGCTCTTTTTTTACCGGATGTCTTCGGAGCTGTATCCGGGGGATGGAGAGTCCGAGGTCAAGGTCAAGGCGCTGGAGGCGCTCCGGCGGGAGGTCGAGCCCGGGCCCTGGAAGCTCGCCGGGACCATCCCGGAACGGGGGGTTGCGGTTTACACCGCGGGCCTCGGCCGTCCGGCCATCATGAGCGAATACGGGCCGCCGCTCGACACGCGGCTTAATGGAAGCGGCGGCCCGTTTGGCCTCAACCGCAATCTCCAACAGGGCCTTGACCCGGCGCCCGGCCAGTACTATATCAAGGACGCGCAAATCTGGATCACGCTGCCGGCGGCCTCGCCCGCGCCGGCCCAGCCGCTGCGCCTCGACTATTACGCCCTGCCCTGAACCCGCTCCCGTTGCGCCGCCGCCGCCGGATGCCTTATAATTAAAAGCGTTCGTAGGACCCCCATGTCGGGCGCTAAAAAGATATACGCGGCCCTGGTGTTCCTGGGGCTGGTGCTGGTGTACGGGTCGGTGGGATACGCGGTGCTGGAGCACGTGGACCCGATGACCGCGGTGTACATGACCGTGATCACCATCTCCACCGTGGGCTACTCCGAGATCGTGCCGCTGGACCCGGCCGGACGCATGTTCACCATCACCCTGATCTTTTCGGGGCTCGCCTGCACCACCCTGCTCACGGTGAGCCTGGTGGCGTTTTTCGTGGAGGGCGAGTTCCGCCTTCTGTTTCAACAAGCCTGGACCAAATCGAGGATCAGCCGGATGAAAAACCATTTCATTATCTGCGGACTGGGGCAGGCGGGCCGGAGCGTGCTCGCCGAGTTCATGGCGGTCAAGGCCGACTGCGTGGTGGTCGAGAAAAGCCCGGCGGTGATCGAGGAGATCATGAAGCTCTACCCGGGCCTGATCGCGCTGGCCGGCGACGCCACCACCGACGAGATGCTGGCGGAGGCCGGGGTGGAGAAGGCCCGCGGACTGATCGCCGCCACCGAGTCCGACTCCGATAACCTCCTCATCACCCTCACCGCCCGCAGCATGAACCCGAAAATCGTTATCACCGCCCGCGTCATCCGCACCGAGAACTACAATAAGCTCCGCGTCGCCGGGGCCAACCACGTGGTCATGCCCAACGCCATCGGCGGCGCGCGCATGGCCTCCACCCTGCTCCGGCCCGAGGTGGTCGGCTTCCTCGACGTCATGATGCGCAGCACCGGCGAGACCCTGCGCATGGAGCAGGCCTCCATTCCCAAAGGCTCGCCCTCCGCCGGCAAGACCCTGCAGGAAATGGAAATCCCCAAAAAGACCGGAATGATCGTGCTCGCCATCAAGCGCGCCTCCGGCCAATACACCTTCAACCCCACCTCGAACGAACGGCTCGAACCCGGCGACGTCCTCATCGTCGTCGCTCCCGCCGAAAAAATGCCCGTGCTCCAGGACGTCATCCTGGGCCGGGCCTGAACCATGACTGCGCCGCCTGATTAATGGCATCGTTAAGCAAAAAGTAAAGACCCCTTCCCCCGCGCGCGCTTCAAACAATAACCAAAAAAATGCAACCACCGCTTTTCCTCTAATAGACCTGTTACCTGGCATAGACTTAAGGCCACAGAAGCCGTTGCCGGAAATTTTCTCGCCCTTTTTCGGACCGCTTTTCATGAAAACCCGAGGGTTACGCGCGCGCCCTTCCATTTTGGCGGTCTGAATTCGGGCCTCCGTGGCCCGGGTGCTGGACCAGACGCGTCCGCCCCTCCGGCCACCCATGTCCGAACTTTGGGCCACCCGTGTCCGAACTTTAGGCCAGCCGCGCCCGAATTTCAGGCCACAAGAAAGGCCACGGAATTGCCGCCCTAAATGTTGAGCGCAAGTTGACAATAAAATATTTCGTAGAACCATGCTCACCATCTTCTCCTCGCTCCGCCCAGCGGAAAACAAGCCCTCCTATAATTAGTAAATTGGTCGCACCCCAACAGGAAAAAAAGTAATGCCGGGAAGCGAAGGCAGCCCGTGGACAGAGTTAAACAGGGGTCTGACCCCGGCCCCCGAAGGGGAGCATGGACATAAAAACGCCGGGCCAGAAGCATGGCGCCGGAGGTGCAAAAAGACCCTGGGCAGAACCTCCATCATCCCTCAGGGATTCGATGGACCAGGGCGCCGGGCCCTCCCAGCGATGAATCGCTGGGTTATTCTCTACGATCCCTCCGGGATCAAGAGATAGGATGGCAAAAGATTAAGCGAAGGAATGGACCGGAAAATGAAGGATGCGGAACGGGACCAGAAAATGTGGCCCCGGGGAACAGAACCAGGAGGCTAATGTTAAATGTTAAGACCTGACCCCATCTTCGCCGAAGAACCGCTTGATTTGCGTTTCGAGGGCCGCGTGAAGATGACCCTGACCACGGATGAAGGGACCGTGGTCAAGGAAGGCCCGGCCCACGGGATGATTGCTATGGCGGGTTGAGTGCCCGAGCGCCAAAAGGTTTCGAAACCAACAATTATTCCTCCCCCATCAAACTTACCCGGCACCTCCTGGCGCCGCGCAGGTCGGGCAGGCCCTGCTCGGGGTCGAAATGCGCGGGGTCGTCATCCAGCAGGACGCCATCGGAATATTTCCACACTCCATAAAACTCCTGATGGTCATTTCCCAGCTCCGGTTTCCACCAACCGTGGGGGACGATCACGAGGTCGGGATGGGTTTCAGCGCTGATCGAGGCCTTCATTTCCACCTTCCCCCAAGTCGTTTCCACGTGCACCCAGTCGCCCTCCTTGACGCCTAGTCGGGCAGCGACGTCGGAATGGATGATGGCCAGAGGCTCGGGACGGCTCTTGCGCATTTTTTCGACGTGTCTTCCCGCGGAATGAAAATATTCATCTTCACGCAGTCCGACGCATAGTTGAAGGGGGTAGTCGTCCTCCGTTGAATCTCCGGCGTCTCCCGGGAGTCCTATATCATTCCAGTAGGGCAGCGGGTCCAGACCCAGGTCTTCCATCATAGTCGAGGACAGCTCAACTTTGCCGCTGGGAGTGGCGAAGCCGAGTTTTTCGTGCGGATAGGGCACGAGGATCGTGTTGTCCTCGAAGAACTTTTGCAGCCTGGGCATATTCCTTCGCTCGAAGGTCTCCCAGAGTTTGCGACGGCCTCGGATCAGCCCCAAGGCCATGGACTCGGCTTTCGACAACATGCCGAGTCGGGCGAGGACCTTCATCCCTTTGGCCATCATGGGAGCAACTTTAGGCGGAGGAGAAGGCGAAGAAAAGAAGTTATCTGAAAGTTGCTTCCATGTCAGTCCGGTTCCCCGGACCCGGTAGTCGTAAAGTTCTTCCAGGGTTTTCCAGGGGAAGTGCTCTTCCATGCCCATACGGACGGCCAGTTCGCGCCAGAAGTGGTAGACGTCTCTGCACTCGCCTGGCGGCTCGGTGGCTTGGGGTGAGACGAAGTAGGAGTTGATCCATTCCTGGGCGTTAATTAGCACTGGGCGCTCAAGGAAAGAATCTCCCGGCAGCACGTAGTCGGCCAACTGCCCGGTTGGCGTCATGAAGATATCGTTGACGACTAAGAGGTCGAGCTTGGTCAAAGCCTCATAGATGCCTTTTTGATTGGTGTAACACATAAGGGTATTATTGGCCACCGCGAAAAAAGCCTTGACCGGGTAGGGGACTCCTTCACGCATGGCCTTGAACACAGCTGGTGGATGGGCCATGTATTGGCCTTTGAGTAGATTCATGTACGGCCGGCCCCACACTCTCTCCCTATGTTCGTTCAAGGCGCGCTGGCCTTTGTAGGTCATTAACGGGTAATCGTCGGCTCCCAATTGCAGGTCCTGTTTTTCCAGGGGCAAGGCTTCGTGAAGCTCGATCTCGGATTCCGAAACGATCGCCGGGTTGAGCGACAGCATCACGTCGCCTCCCGGAGCGTTAAGGTTTCCGGTGAGGGCCCTCAATATGCTCTGGCAGCGCAGCGCGGACGTACTGTTTCGCTGCTGATCGGTTATGACGGACCAGGGAATGATCGCGGGCTTGGTGGTAGCGTACATCCGGGCTGCTTCCCGAATGAGCTTGGCGGGCACGCCGGTGATTTTTTCAACGCGCGGGAGCGGATACTCATCGACTCGTTTCTTCAAATCGTCGAAGCCCGTGCACCATTTCGTGACGAACTCTTTGTCGTAAAGTCCCTCGTTCATGGTAACGTTGAGCCATCCCAGGGCCATTGCCGCGTCCGTGCCCGGCCTGAGGGGCAGGTGGATGTCCGCAAGCTTGGCGCAGTGGCTCTTTCTCGGGTCCATTACTATGAACTTTGCGCCTCTTTTGAGTGCTGCTTTCAGTCGCTGGTATTCACCGGCCCATACATTGGGTTTGGGGTTGTGACCGAAATATACGATGCAACGGGTCTGCTCGAAATCGGAGAAGGGGAACCCGCCGTACGTCATGCTGTTGACCGCCGCGGTATTGCCGAAGCAAAGGGACACTCCGCTGATGTAGTTGGGGCTCCCCAACAGATTCATGAAGCGTCTGGTGGAGCCGCTGCTGACCTGGCAATTATATTCCGAGGATGAGCAAGCGAAAGCTTCAGGGCCGTGGTCCGCCACAATTTTTTTAAGGCGCTCGGCGATTTCGTCCATGGCCTGATCCCAGCTTATTGTCTCCCATTGATCCGCTCCCCGCTCTCCCTTTCTTTTAAGAGGATGGAGGAGACGCCGGTCGTTGTAAAACCATTCCTTGGCCCTTGCCGCCTTGTTGCAGAAAACGTTGGGATTAATGGGATGATCCTTAAAACCCGTCAGCCGATCCAGTTGGCCGTCCTTGATATGAGCCTCCAAGGTACAGGACAAATCGCACATGCTGCACACGACTCGCTTGGTTTCCATCATCAGTTTTCATGCCTCCCGTGGCCGTCCAGGAGCTGGAGATTGGGGTCAGGTCTTAACATTTAACATTAGCTACCTCATTCTTCTCTCCGCGCGCCGCTTTCCGTTGCCATTCCCCATTACGCATTTTTCGTCCATCCCCTCCCGTGGGAGCTTGGGGGTCAGGTCTCGACATTAGACATTTCTCTTGAGAACGCGAATATTTATTGCTATAAGATAAAGGAAATGTCTAATGTCGAGACCTGACCCCTTCTTCGAGATTTTTCAACGCCGGGCCGAGGGCCTCAGATCCAGTGGAGCAGGCCCATGAAGAGGGCGATGCCGATGATGTCCACTCCGAAGATGACTGCGAGCACTGCGAGCTGTCGTCGTCGGGAGGTCATGTCGTGGACCCAGAATGACACGGCCATGAAGGGGAGGTATCCGATGAGGAAGATGAGGATGACGTTGGGGAAGTTCCAGAAGGGGTATTCCCAGACCAGGGCGCCCAATGCGTTGAGGACGATCTCGACGATGACGCAGAGCACGGAGTTGGTAACGGCGAAGAACCAGCGGTTGGGGATTCCGAGGACCTTGAGGTTTTTATCCTGGGGCAGCATCTTGATGCAGACGATTCCGAGGATGGCGAACATGAGGGTGATCTCGACGTTGAGGCCGATCAGGATGACGTAGGCACTGTGGCCGGGCGTGGTCCAGAAGGCGGAGCGGCCGGTGAAATGGAGAATGAGGCCGTTCCAGATCTCGTTGAACCAGTCCATGCCCCAGAAGGCGAGCCCGGCCAGAATGATGTTCCAGTTCCTTTTCTCGATCTCCGAGGTGTAGACGTAGAGCACGAGCACGAAGATGGGGACCACGTACCACGAGAACTGGGTGGGGTCGCGGAGAATGGAGAGCGCCTTTTGCGAAGCCTCGGTCATGATAACACCTCCTGGGCGGCGAAGCGTATGGCCAAGTTTAATCAGTGCTGTCCCGAATAAGCGGACAGGAAAACCGCCAAGGCGCCAAGAACGCCAAGGATCATTATTTTATTACAAGCCAATGCCGGTTTCCATGCAATAGATTTTTTCCAGGCTCTCCCGCCGGCCGGTTCGCCAAGGGTGTCGGGGGAAAAATTATTGAGCTTTTTTGCATACCGGCGCAAAGAAAAACCAAGTTTACTTGGCGATCCTTGGCGGTCTTGGCGCCTTGGCGTTGAAAAAGGCTTTGAAGCGTTCGCCGGGTTCAGCCGGCCTTGCGGCGTTTTTTGACGATGATGTAGCCGGTTCCGACTCCCTGGCCGATGAGCTCGCGCTCGCGGTCGGTGGCGGTGATGTCCGCGCCGTCGAGGTTGGCGCCGGCAAGGTCGGCGTCGGCGAGGACGGCAAAGCGGAGGTTGGCTCCGCTTAAGTCCGTGCCCCGCAGGTTGGCGCCAAGGAGGATCGCCATTCTCAAGTCGGATTTGGAGAGGTCAGCTCCGCTGAGGTCGGCCCCGGCGAGATTGGATTCGCGGAGGTCCGCGCCGGCCAGCATGGCGCCCGGGACCTTCAGGTCCCGGAGCTGTTGGTTGTACAGGTGCGCCCCGCTGAGCGACCGGCCCATTTTGACCGCCGCCTCCATGGCCTCTTTGATCGTGCCTTCTTTGGTCGCGACCTTGGCAGCAACCGTGTCAAACACCACATTGCCGTATCTGTCAAGTATCTTCATGCCATCGGCTGCCAAGTTTTGGGTGCAAAATTTTCCAATATGAATATCCCCTATTTTTTTCAATAAGTCAACTGAAAAAATCAAAAAAGTTCAACTCCCGGATTTTTCGGGGGATTACGCATCCCTCCTTTCTTTTAGATGCGGCCGCAGAAAAGCGGGTTCGTAAAAAGAAGCAGGATTCTTAAAAAGGTTTCGGGGGTTGCAATCGGGGAATTCAGGCCTTAAAATTAAATCTGGATTCGGGCCATTAATTATCGGCCTGATCCGTGGTCGAGCGCAGGGAATGATGAAATTGGCCGGAAAACAACATGTTAGCTGGATGAGAGCGCGGACAATGTCCGGGGCATTGCGGATGTTCTGGCCGCTTTTCGCCGGGGCCATGATCTTGACGTGTTTTTTGATTCCCGCCTCCGTGTTTTCGCAGAAGCGCGGGCTCACGCGGACGGAGGACTTCGTGGTGGTGCGTGGCCGGGACGTGGCCGCGGTTCGGGGGTCGGAGGTTGGGTCGCTCCGGCTTTACACGTGCCGCAACGGGAAGTGCAAGCAGGCGCCGGCGCAGGTTGACAAGGTTGACGCGCTGGGCCGTTACGTTTTCCCGCAGGACAAGAACCGGGACCGCGACGGGAAGCTCCTGGACGATAATGACGAGATCTCGTTCATGGCGAGCGACTGCGGCGACCGGATGGGGGCGGGTCAGCGTCCGGCGGGCGTTACGGGGGGGGCGGAGCTCGAGCTCCGGGACCCGGTTGACGGCGGCCTGGCGTGGGCGTACCTGGTGGAGGTTCCGGGGGGAAAGCCGGCGGAGGGGCTGAGCGATTACGTTGACTACGTGGCTTACGACGGGGCGGTTTACATCCGCGGCCGGCAGTTCGAGCTCGGCTATAAAGTCGGCAGGATCAATTACGACCGCCTGCGGATGAGGATGGCGGGGGGCGCCCTGTCGGACGACGTGCTGGACCGGCAGCGCGTGGGCATGGAAGGCAAGATGGCGGGCGAGCGGAGCCTGACGCTGGCGGCGCCGGAGAGCATCATCAAGGTTGAGGACATCGCGGTGATTGACGGTCCGGTCCGGGTGATCGTGGACGAGATCATGAGCGTGCACTTCGGGGCCATCTCGTTCCAGTACGGCAACGAGCTGTTCATGACGTTTTACCGGTGCGGCCAGAACAACGAGGTGGACTTCAAGTTCCCGGCCGCGGCCAACACCCTGTTCAAGTCGTTGCTGTTTTACTGGAGCCTGGACCTTACCAATGACGTGGTCGGGTCATACTACATTGATCCGGGCCACTCGGAGCCGCTCGTGATCCGGGACGAGACGCGGAGCGGGGTGCCCGGCGACCGGCCGCATTTCTGGTGGGGCCTGTACGGGCCCAGGGGCGCGGTGCTCCAGGCCCTGAAGCTCGATGACGACATCGTGCAGTATTTCACCTGCGACGGCCGCTGGGACCAGGACCCCAAGGACGACGGCAAGAAGGGCGATTCGCCGGGCCGCCTCGAAATCGGCTTCTCCTGCCACGAAAAGGGCAAGGTCCCGGAGAAGCAGGAGTACCACTGGCAGAACTACATCCTCTTCCCGGCCGAGCCCACCGCCTCCGGCCTCGCCGCCGTGAAAAACATCTTCGAGCGACCGCTGTCGGTGAAGGCCGGGCCGCTGCCGTGAAGACGAATCCGGAAATTCAACCGCCAAGAACACCAAGGGAAAAAAGAGAAGAAGAATATTTGGCTCTATGCAATGCAAGGCGGATGGATAGCCGGCGCCGGAAAGAATTTTTACCCGGATGGAACGGATGGAACGGATTCCACGGATCAAGAATGATTAGATCCGCGCGATCCGTATTTAATCCGTCGGCATGAATAAAGAGGTCTGCTCCAGGTCATCGAGAGTTATTCTCATCCTTTAGCCTCCTGATGAAAACGGATGGCACGGATAATTGTCCCGAAAAACCGTGCCGATCCGTGTCCGAGTTCCGCCGCCGACCTGCCCGCCGGATGGCTCCGGCAGGCGAGAGCAGCTTTGGCGCGCAGGCTGCCGTCCCATCCGTTTTCATCCGACTTCGACGAGCTCAGTCGAGTCGTGTAAATGCTTTGACCCCGCCTGAAGATGATCCACTCTCGAATACAGAGGACCATAAATATTGACATGCGATTGGCGGGTTGGTATTATGCGATACGGAAGGCCCGGGAGGGATGAGCGCGCGCCTTTTTCCGGGCAGTGTCGGCCGTACAAAAGGAGCAAGCCATGAGAGCTATTGACCGGCGCGAAGCTTACTCGGGTTCCGTTCCCTGGCTGGTATCCGTCCTCGCGGCGCTGATCGTTGTCAACCTTCCACTCTCTCGCGGCCTGGCCGCTTCCCCCATCGGCTTCAGCCCTTATGTAAGTTATACGGTCCCGAGCGCCCCGTTCCGGATGGCGACGGGGGATTTTAACGGGGACGGCTGGAGCGACATCGCGGTTGCTCACGACAACTCCCGGTACTCCGTGCTCCTGAACCAGGGCGACGGGACGTTTGCGGTGTCGGGTGGCAATCCGGGCGACCGGTTGCGGGACGTGGCGGTCTTGGAGCTCGCGGGGGACGCGATCCCGGACCTGGTCATTTCCGACTATGACGACAATCTCGTCCTGATTTTGAGGGGCAACGGCGACGGCACGTTCACCAACCAGGGCACGGTGGCGGCCGGCTCGCGTCCCGACGGGATCGTGGCGGGCGACTTCAACGGCGACGGACTTGACGACTTCGCGGTTTGCCGGCGCGGCTCCAACCTGGTGGCAGTTGGTCTAGGCAACGCGTTGGGCACGTTTGACCCGGTGGTGGCGTACGGCGCTGGTGGTTTCTGTAGCCACCCGGCGGCGGGGTATGTGAACGGCGACGGAGCGTTGGACCTGGTCATAGCGAATTATACGGACAATAACATTGCAGTGCTGCTGGGCGACGGGTCGGGCGGGTTCGGGGCCGCTAACATGATCAATGTGGGGAGCTACAATCATGATGTTGCCTTGGGCGACATCAACGGCGACTCCAAGGTGGACGCGGTGGTCGGGTCCAGCGGGACCAACAGCGTGATCATCCTTCTGGGCGACGGCTTGGGCGGTTTCACCGAGTATCTTAGTCTTGCGGGGGGCGATGATCCGTGGCAGGTTCGTCTGGCCGACCTCAACGGAGACGGATGGCTGGACATTATCAGCGACTCTTATAGTACCTCCCCCGGCCTGTACATCAACGTGGCGCTGGGCCACGGTCATTTTTCGTCACCGACCTTGACCTATCATCCCACCTCGGCCATTTACGGGGTGGCGGCGGGCGATTTCGACCATGCCGGGCCTTGGGACGTGGCCGCCTGCCTCACCGGCACTGCCGTCAGAATCCAGATGGGGACGGAGGTGGATTCGGACCATGACGTTCTGGCGGACACGGACGAGGTGCTTTACGGCACCAGTGTTTCCAACCCGGACACCGACGGCGACGGGATGCCGGACGGGTTCGAGGTGTCGAAGGGCTGTCTCGATGCGTTGGAGGCGGACGGGAACGGCGACCCGGACCTGGACACCGCCACCAGCCTGGAGGAATATCTGGCGGGACTTGATCCTTGCAACGCGGCCGACGCCGACGGCGACGGCATGCCGGACGGATGGGAAGCGGCCCACCCCTGCATGTTGCCCCTGGCCGCCGACGCCGGGCAGGACTACGATTCCGATTATCAGACCAATCTTTATGAGTTCAACCACGGGACCGATCCGTGCCTGGCGGAAGATTCCGATGGCGACGGCATGCCGGATGGATGGGAGGAGCTGTATGCTTGCGTTGATCCGGCGGTTGCTGACGCCGCGCTCGACCCGGACAACGATACCAAGTCAAGCCTGGAGGAATACCAGGGCGGGACCGATCCGTGCGTGGTCAACGACGGCGACGGCGACGGCATGCCGGACCACTGGGAGTCTCAGTATGGCTGCATGAATCCCGGCTTTTCCGACGCCGGCCAGGATTATGACGCGGACGCGCTCGCCAACCTCGCCGAGTACCAGCGCGCAACGGACCCGTGCGACGCGGACTCCGATGATGACCTCATGCCGGACGGCTGGGAAGTCGGTTATGGACTTGACCCGCTGGCCGGCGACGGCGGCGCGGACCCGGACGGCGACGGGGTCAGCAACCTGTCCGAGTATCAACTGGGCACGTCGCCCCTGGACCCGGACACTGACGCCGACGGCATGCCCGACGGCTGGGAAGCGGCCCATCCCTGTATGCAGCCGGCCGCGCCTGACGGCGGGTCGGATTACGATTCCGATTATCTGACCGGGCTCGTGGAATACGGGCAGGGCACGGACCCGTGCGTGTTGAACGACAGCGATTCCGATTCCATGCCCGACGGCTGGGAGCAGCAATATAGCTGTCTGGATCCGTTGCGCGATGACGCATCCGAGGACCCTGACCACGACCAGGCCGCGAACCGGGAGGAGTTCCTGGCGGGGACCAATCCGTGCCACATCGAAGCCTGGCGCTATGATCCCATCGCATTCGAGGTTGGCGACGGCTGCTCCGTGGCGGGCACGCCCTTCCGGATGGCCTCCGGAGACTTTAACGGCGACGGGCTCATGGACATCGTGGCGGTCAACGACGGCCCGTCCTACACGATCCTGGTCAACCAGGGCAATCAAAGTTTCAAGGCCAAGAGCTATTCGCCGGGCGGCCGGCTGCGCGGCGCCGCGGTGATCCGTCTCGGGGGCGACGCCGTGCCGGACCTGGCGCTCACGGACTACGACCATAACAGCTTGATCGTTTTCAGGGGCGACGGGGACGGGACGTTCACGGAGATTTCCGGGATCGGGGCCGGTCCCGGCCTGGACGGGATCGCCTCCGGAGATTTCAACGGCGACGGCCGGGACGACGTGGCGGTGTGTCGGCGGGGCGACCGCAAGGTAGGGATCCTGCTCGGCAGCGCGGGCGGCTTTTTTAACCCGGTCACGGCCTACGACGCGGGCGGCTACTGCATGGGCCTGGCGGCGGGTCCGGTGGACGGGGATTCGGCCGCGGACCTGGTCGTCGCCAATTACAGCGACGATACCATCTCCGTGCTTCTGGGCGACGGCCTGGGCGGATTCGGCGCTCCCGAGGTGATAGCCGTGGGCGACGACAATGCCGACGTGGCGCTCGGCGACTTAAACGGCGACAACAAGCTGGACGCGGTGGTGGCGTCGTCGGGCCTGGACCAGATCTTGGTGCTGCTCGGCGACGGCGCGGGCGGATTGGCGTTTTGGAGGGGCATCCTGGTTGGCGGCGGGCCTTGCCGGGTGAAGTTGGCCGATTTCAACGGGGACGGCTGGCTTGACGTGGCCGCGTCCAATCACGCGGGCCCGGATGGTCTTTCCGTGATCATGAATTACGGCTACGGGAACCTGACCGGTTCGTATCCGTTTCTTTCCGGCCGGCCCGCCGACGGGCTGGTGCTCGCGGATTTCAACCCCTCGAGCCTCCCCGACGCCGCCACCGGCCACGCCGACGGCGTGCGGTTTATGTGGGACCAGCCCATTGATTTTGACCGGGACCTTTCCCCGGACATGGAAGAGACCCTGCACGGCACCAGCCTCTCCAATCCCGACACCGACGGCGACGGCATGCCGGACGGATACGAGCTCTCGAACTATTGCCTGACGCCGCTGATCCCGCAGGCGGACATGGACCATGACCTGGATGCGGTCTCCGATCTCGCCGAGTTCCTGCTGGCCACCGACCCCTGCGGCCCGGACGCGGACGGGGACGGCATGTCCGACGACTGGGAGGAGAATTGCTACTGCATGAGGCCGGACAAGTTTGACGCCAACCTGGATTATGACCAGGACGGCCTGATCAACCTGTTGGAATTCTCCGCCGCCATGGACCCGTGCAACCCGGACACGGATGGAGACGGGATCAAGGACGGCAGGGAATACCAGCAGAAGTATGGCCCGCCCCTGCCGGCGGCGGTGATCTGGAGTGATGGCGGCGGCCCGTGGTGGGGATGCGCCCTGGCCGCGGCCGGAGCGCCGGAACCCGGCCCGGCCGCTTTACTGGCGCTCCTCATCCCCGTCTTGACCGCGGCCCTCATCCGGCCCCGGCTCAAGCGTTGTCCTCACCTCATTCCCTGAAGCCGTAATCTTCCCGCCTCAGCCGGCAAACGCCGCCCGATGATGCACCTGTTCCCGAGTTACGACCGTGTCTTTTTTCCAGGCGTCCTCGGTGGCGCGGTAGTCGAGGTTGTAGTGGAGTCCGCGGGACTCCTTGCGGGATATGGCGGAGCGGACGATGAGCTCGGCGACCAGGGCGATGTCGCGGAGCTCGACGAGGTCGGAGGTGAGGAGGAAGTCCCAGTAGTAGTCGTGGATCTCGCGCTGGACCATCATGATGCGGGTGAGCGCGCGTTCGAGGCGCTTGTTGGTGCGGACGATGCCAACGTAGTTCCACATGGCGCGCCGGATCTCGTCCCAGTTATGCGAGACCACGACGGCCTCGTCCGAGTCCACGGCATGGCCGATGTCCCAGGGCGGGACGGCGACGGCGGGGCCGGCCTTCTTCGCCTCTTCCGCGGCGTCCTCGGCGGCGCGGTGGGCGAAGACCAGGGCTTCGAGCAGCGAGTTGGAGGCGAGGCGGTTGGCGCCGTGGAGCCCGGTGCAGGCGGTCTCGCCGATGGCGTAGAGTCCGGGCAGTCCGGTGCGTCCGGCGAGGTCGGTGACGACGCCTCCGCACTGGTAGTGGGCGGCGGGGACCACGGGGATGGGCCTGCGGGTGATGTCGAGTCCGTAGCCCTTGCAGGTCTTGTAGATGTTGGGGAAGCGCTTCTTGATGAAGGCCGGCGACTTGGCGGTGACGTCGAGCAGGACGTGGTCGTCGCCTCGGACCTTCATCTCGTTGTCAATGGCCCGGGCCACGACGTCGCGGGGCGCGAGCTCTTCTTTGGGATTGTAGGCGCGCATGAAGCGGGAGCCGTCCATGCGCTTCAAGACGGCGCCCTCGCCGCGCATGGCCTCGGTGATGAGGAAGGACTTGGCTAAAGGGTGGTAGAGGCAGGTGGGGTGGAACTGGACGAATTCGAGGTTGGCCACGGGGCAGCCGGCGCGGAAGGCCATGGCGAGTCCGTCGCCGGTGGCGATGTCGGGGTTGGTTGTATAGAGGTAGACCTTGCCCACGCCCCCGGTGGCGAGGACGACGGCCTTGGCGGAGAAGGTGTGGACCTCGCCGGTGCGGTTTTCGAGAACATAGGCGCCCAAGCAGCGGGGCCTCTGTTTTTTGGCGGCCTTGATCTTTTCGTGAGTGATGAGGTCCACGGCGGTATGGAACTCATAAAGGCGGATGGCCTTGTTGCGGCGGCAGGCCTCGATCAGGGCGCGCTCGACCTCGGCGCCGGTCAGGTCCTCGGCATGGATGATGCGGCGCTGGGAGTGGCCGCCCTCGCGGGTCAAGTGGTACTCGCTTTTTTTCGGCCCCTCCCGGCGGGTGAACTTGACGCCGATCTCGATCAGCTCGCGGATGCGCTCGGGGCCGGAGGTCACCACGAGCTCGACCGCGTCTTGGTGGCACAGTCCGGCGCCGGCCTCGAGCGTGTCCGAGATGTGGCTTTGGAAGCTGTCCTTGTGGTCGAGGACCGAGGCGATGCCTCCCTGCGCGTAGCGGGTGCTGGACTCCGCGGCCTCCCGCTTGGTCACCACGGCCACGGAGCCGGAAAGAGCGGCCTTGAGCGCGAAGCTCAACCCGCCGATTCCGCTCCCGATCACCAGATAATCCGTCTCGATAATCATGGCTCCATGATAATTCCGGGAGGGGGGACAGTCAAAAAGGCGGGAATGGCAAGGAGAAGATTTTTCTCACGCAAAGGCGCAAAGTCCGCAAACTTTAAGAAATATTCTTTTCTTCTTCGTGCCTTTGCGCCTTTGCGTGAAAAACATAAATTCAATTGACGGAGAAGCTCTGGTATGATAGGGGCCATGGGAAAATTACATGGCGGCCAGATGGTGGTGCGGGCGCTCTCGGAGGAGCGGGTGGCGCACGTGTTCAGCATCGGGGGCGGGCACATCGCCCACATTTCCGATGCGCTGTTGGACTCGGACATCGGTCTTTACGACACTCGTCACGAGCAGGCGGCGGTGATGATGGCGGAGGCGCAGGCTCGGCTCACGGGTCATCCGGGGGTGGCGCTGGTGACGGCGGGTCCCGGGTTCACGAACGCGCTGACCGGGGTGGCGAACGCGGCGATGGCGGGCGTGCCGCTGGTGATCATCGCGGGGGTGGTTCCGACCAACATGGTGGGCAAGCTGGACTTGCAGGAGATGGACCAGCTCTCGGTGGTGAAGCCGATGGTGAAGTGGGCGCGGCGGGTGGAGAACGCGGAGCGCATTCCGGCGGCGATCCACGAGGCCATGACCCGGGCGCGGTCGGGGAAGCCGGGGCCGGTGTACGTGGAGATACCGGCCGACGTGCTGGGCCAGGCGGTGGACGAGCAGTTCATTGAATTCGGCCGCGTGGTGGTTCCGAGCCCGCCGGCGGCGGACCCGGCAGCGGTGCGGGCCGCGGCCGAGATGATCGCGGCGGCCCAGCGGCCGGTGATCGTGGCGGGGTCCGGGGTGTGGTTTTCGCAGGCCATGGACGAGCTCAGGGCGTTCGTGGAGGCCACGGGTCTGCCGTGCTTCACGTCTTCGATGGGCAAAGGCTGCCTCGCGGACTCGCACGAGTGCTGCTACGGGCCGTCGTTGCCGATCCGTCCGGGCGCGGCGCTGATGGGGATGGTCCGGTCGGACTGCGTGGTGCTGTGCGGGACGCGGGTGTCGCTGTTTTACGCGCACGGCCGTCTGTTCGCCAAGGACGCGAAGATCATCTGCATCAACATTGATCCGGAGGAATCGGACCGGAACCGTCCGGCGGACCTGGCGCTGATCGGGGATTGCGGCCGGGCGCTGGGGCAGCTTCGGGAGGAGTTGAAAGGCAAGGGCGCGCCGTCGAGACTGGGGCCGTGGAGGAAGGAGCTGGACGCGGCGGCGGGCGCGTCGCTGGCGGCGTTCCAGGCGCAGCGGGACTCGGAGCAGGCGCCCATCCATCCGGCGCGGCTGATGAAAGAGATTGACCAGTTCCTCACTCCCGACGACGTGCTCACTCTCGACGGCGGCGACACCTCGGTCTGGATGAACATGGTGCGCACGAATGCGCGGCCGGCGGGCTCGCTCGAGTCCGGGCTGTTCGGGTGCCTGGGCGTGGGGCTGCCGTTCGCGGTGTCGGCCAAGCTGGCGGCCCCGGAGCGGCGCGTGTTCGCCATCGTGGGCGACGGGTCGCTCGGGTTCAACTTCATGGAGTTCCACACCGCCATCCGCTTCAACCTGCCCGTGATCGTGATCGTGAACAACGACCAGGCCTGGGGCATGGTGCGGCACTCGCAGCAGCTCCGGTTCGGCATGGACCGCACGCCCGGCTCGGACCTGGGCTACGTGCCGTATCACAAGCTGGTGGAGGCGCTGGGCGGCTACGGCGAGGAAGTGACCAAACCCGGCGACATCCGGCCGGCGCTTACGCGCGCCGCGGCCTCGGGCAAAACCGCGTGCATCAACGTCGTCACCGAGCGCGACGTGATCAGCCCCGGCTCGATCGCGCTCGCGGCCATCGGCAAGCGCGACCTGCCCATGGAGGCGTTGCAGGGAGGGGGAGGAGCGTATTAAAATTTCACGAGCGGAGGAGGGACCAGGATTGTCAGGGAAAGCGCCAACGAAGAAAAATAAACAGCGGACCACCGCGCTTGACCTTATCACGGAGCAGATCCTCGCGCGCATTCGGAAACAAGGCCCGGTCCAGCGCGTGGTCCTGTTCGGCAGCCGGGCCCGGGGAGAGGCGCGGCCGGGGAGCGATTTCGACATCCTGGTCATCAAGGAATCGGATGAGCCGCGCCACCGCCGATCAATCCCGTATTACGAGGCCGTGGCCGACCTGCCGGTGGAGGTGGAGATCGTAATTTACACTCCGGAGGAAGTGATGGACTGGAGCCAGGTGCCCGAGGCTTTCGTAACCACCGCGCTCAGGGAGGGGAAAGTGCTTTATGAAAGAAAGGTCTGACCTTTTTGAAGGCTGAATAAAAAGGCCCTTGCGGGCCCCGATGGCATTCGCCATCCACCTCCGGTAAACCGGATTGGTAAGTAATATACTGTGAACAATTCGAAAAATCAATTGGTTGTTGAAAAAAGACGAAGAGTTGAGAATGGCCGATCTTGAGATTACCCAGGCCGAGGCTGATGCCCTGATTGCCATGGAAAAACATCGGGTGGATGAACTGCACCATGATTTCCCATCTTCAGGTGGCAAATTGATTGTGCCCTTAATATCGGCTGATAAGCGAGAGAGCTTCTTTCTTGATATCAGCCGGGGCCGGATTGACCTGGCCAAGGGCAAGTATCAGAACCGCGCCCGGCAAGTTATTGTCCTGGTCAGGATTGACTTCGGAGGATCGCCGCACCGAAATCCGGATGACCAGGAGATATCATGTCCGCACCTCCATGTTTACCGGGAAGGATACGGCGATAAATGGGCCGTTCCCCTACCCGCTGACAAGTTCGCAAAACCCGGAGACCCCTGGCAAACGCTTAACGACTTCATTGCATTCTGTAATATTACTCGGCCACCATTTATTGAAAGGGGATTATTCACATGATTGATGAAGTGCAAAAACTCATTGATCAGTATCTCAACTGGCTGCGTGATAAGACCCATCTTCGGCAACTGGACGACTGGGTTGAGATCACGACACCTTATCTTGATCGCCACAACGACTACATCCAGATTTACGCTAAAAAGCATGATGGCGGCTTCCTGCTCACCGATGACGGATACACTATTGAAGACCTGGAACAAAGCGGATGCAAGTTACAAAGCCACAAACGCCAGGAATTGCTTAAAATGACTCTGAATGGGTTCGGGGTCCAAATGGTCAAAGGCGAACTCCAGGTGCCTGCCTCCCCGAATAATTTTTCACTCCGTAAGCATAACCTCATGCAAGCCATCCTGGCCGTGAACGATATGTTCTATCTCGCCGAAGCATTTATCGCCCCTATGTTTTATGAAGACGTGGCAGCATGGTTGGATTTGCACAATATCCGCTATACTCCCAAGGTGAAGTTCACCGGCAAAAGCGGTTATGACCATCTATTCGACTTTGTGATACCCAAGTCGCGTCAGAAGCCTGAACGCATTCTCCAAACCATTAATCGCCCTAGCCGGGACACGGCCCAATCCGTGGCCTTTGCCTGGATAGACACAAGAGAAGTGAGGCCGCCGCAATCCAAGGCTTTCGCTCTTCTTAATGACTCTGAAAAAACCGTTTTGCCATCCGTCGAGGAAGCGCTCAGAAACTATGACGTTACTCCCGTGTTTTGGAGTAAGCGAGAAAACGTCCGCGAGGAACTGGCAGCATGAGGCCCATCCAACGATAAATCGCGGAACTATTTTCGACCGCCCCTGCCGGGGCTATTAGGCGCCAACAAATTACAAACATGGACAGAGAGGAGATATTCAAGCAATTCCGCGCCATCGGCCGGGCCGCGCTGGTGGTGGATATTGAGAACACGCATTCGGGTAACATCGCGATGCGGGTTCAAGACGATGGCGGGACGGAGTGCCTGGCGATCACGGCGACGGGTTCGCCCAAGGGCGATCTGACTCCGGACAAGATCTGTTATCCCTCGCTTACCGAGACCAACTACGGTTATTTCAAATCGTCCACCGAGACCGACATCCATGCCCTGATCCTGCAAATTCCCGGGGCCAACGCCTCGATGCACGGGCACACCAAGACGGCGACGGTGGTGACCATGGATGATGCGCCGCACCCGCGGGTTAACCCGCGCGCGCCGTTCGTGCCGGCCGACCCGCTGGGCGCGAGATACCTGGGCGAGGTGGGGGTGGACTATTTCAAGGTGGCTTCCGGCTCGCGCGAGATGGCGGATGGCATCCGGTCGCGGCTTACGGCGAACGTGGCCACGATCGTGCAGACGCACGGGGCGTTCGCGCGGGGCCGGACACTTGCGGAAGCGCTGTTTTACCTTTGCCTGGTCGAGCACTCGGGGGAGGTGATATTCTGGGGCCGGGCGGCCGGGGCTGATCTCGCGGGGGCGCGGGAGCGGCTGGGAGCGCGGCGCGCGGCGCTCGAAAGGGAGCTTCCGGAATATTCGGCGGAGGACGACGGGCGGGACGATTTCGCGGACGAGCCGGACACGGTGGAGAATTTCCTGACGGTGGGGTATCGCATCTTCGAGTCGCGGCTGAGCCCGTTCCACACGGGCTCGATGAGCGTGCGCGGCGCGACCAGCATGCTGTACCTGCCCAAGGCGTCGCTGCCGCATGAGCTTGAGGGGCCGATGCTGGAGCTTCCGCTCAAGTCGGAGAAGCGCGGGAATGAGCGCAAAGATGAGCGCGGGAATGAGCGCGGAGATGCGCGTGGAGATGAGCGCGTGAGGGCACGCGCTCCCCTTTGTGATGTGGACGATTCGTATGAGCTTGCGGTGCATCGGGCGATTTATGCGGAGACTCCGCTGAAGACGGTGGTGCACTGTTATCCGTCGGAGGTTGAGGTTGAGGCGATGCTGGCCCGGCCGGAAGCGGGTCAGAGGATCGCGCGGATCATCCCGGTTGACGTGGAGGGCGGTTTTTTGTATCCGGCGATCCCGGTGCTTCCGGCTGGGGTCGGGGCGGTCGAGCTTGGCAAGGCCCTGCTGGACTATCACATGGCCATCGTGGATGGCGGGGGCATCTGGGCGGCGGGGGAGCAGTCGCTGTTCGAGGCGGTCCGGCACGTCTCGTCGGCCAAGGACATCTGCCGCTACCGGATCATGTCGCGGATGCGCGGTCTTGACCTTGCGGCCATGGAGCCGAAGCGGTCGAGGAGTTGGTGAACTCTGGAAGCGGAAGAGAATGCCAAGACGCCAAGAACGCCAAGGCGCCAAGAAGAAATAAATAAAAAAGATTTTTTTAGCGCCTTGGCGTTCTTGGCGTCTTGGCGGTGATTCTTTTAGTGGATTGTAACAGGAGGATTGCTCAACGGGTGCGTCCCCGGTACTGGACCTTGACGGATTCGGTGCGGCAATCGAGGCATTTGCCGTAGACCACGTTGGGCTTGAATTGCCCGCAGGACGAGCAGTATTGGCCGCGGGGCGCCGGGCCGTTGGCGGGCCTGGGCCCGGCCGGGAACTGCTTCCCCGCCTTGCCGCCTCGCTCCTTGTCCTGGCAGCGGTCGTGAAGTTCCATGACGGGCAGGGCCACGATCCTTTTGCAGCGGCGGCACTTGATTTCGAGGAACTCGGCGCTGAGCTTGCACAGCAGGTAGCCGCATTCACAGCGCAGGTCGGTCTCTTCCGGATAGTCGGCGGGATGGCCGCAATGGGTACAATAAATGGACTCGGGGAAGAGCCGGGCGCCGCATTCGCCGCAAAGATAGAACTTCATCTTGCCTTTTGACTCCGGTTTATCCATGATCCAATAGCCCGGAATTATGCATGATTCCGGTTGAAAAGTCAACAAAAAAATACGGAAAGCGCAAGTCTCGGGCCGGAGCGGGCATAACGGACAAGAATTTGGCGGGGGCAAGAAATTTTCAGGGCGGTGGTGTTACGTCGTGAGTCAATGGTTATCTTTACATTCAAGGGAGTTCGCAATCATCCCCGCGGTTGGTTATGATTCGGTGAAGCCGGGGCTTGCCGAATGGGGACGAGTGGCGGGATTTAACCGAGGAGGCCAAGATGGCGGATCAAACCAGGAAGGTGGAGTTTTTCGGTCTGAGCACGTGCGGTTGGTGCCGGAAGACCAAGGAGTGGCTGGACGAGCACCGGGTCCGGTACGACGTCTGCTACATGGACCAGATCAGCGGCGATGAGCGGGAAGCGGCCAAGGCCCGGCTCATGGAGTTCGTGCCGCGGATGAGTTTCCCGGTGTTGATTATTGACGACGGCAAGGAAGTGATCCAGGGCTACAAGCCGGAGCGGTTCGTGGAGTGCCTGGAATGAGCGATCCGGAGCTCACGGAAAAAGCCCGGGAATTGATGGAGCGCCTGGACCGGCAGGCCCGGCAAGGCGGGTATCACCTGAACCCGGACCGGGAGATGACCCTGATGCTCTGCGAGGGGCTGGTGACAAACCTCGAGCGTTACGGCTACATGGGCTGCCCCTGCCGCCTGATGGAAGGCGGCAAGTTCAAGGACCTCGACCTCATCTGCCCGTGCGATTACCGCGACCCGGACCTGTTCGATTTCGGGACCTGCTATTGCGCGCTCTACGTGACGCGGGACGTGGTGGACGGAAAAAGGGAGACCGGTTCCATCCCCGAGCGGAGGGGACCCGAGGAGGAGCGCAAGGCCGCGGCCAAAAAGCGGCGGGCGGACCCGGCGTCGGCGGGGGTCAAGGTCTGGCGCTGCAAGGTGTGCGGCTACCTGTGCGCCCGCGAGCACCCGCCGGAGGTCTGCCCGGTATGCTTTGCAATGCGCGACCGCTTCGAGCTCTTCCCGCTCACGGCCAAGGAGCCGCCCAAGCCGGCGCCGCCCAAGACCGCGGACGGAGGTGGAGGAGGGCCGGAGTGAGTCCCGGTCCGGATTGCGGATTCTCAAAATTTCTCAGAAGAATTTAGCCGCAGATGAACACAGATGAACGCAGATAATTCAAGAAATTATTTATTCATTTCTTATCTGCGTTAATCTGCGTTCATCTGCGGCTAAAAAATATCTCTACTCACCGAACGGCTCGATGATGACCTTCATCGAGTCCCCCGCCTCGGCGACCAGCACGAAGCCCTTCGTAGTTTCTTCGAGCGGCAATCTATGGGTGATCATTTCCTGGACCGGGAACTTGCCGGCGGCCAGGAGCTCGATGGCAATGCTGATGTCGCGGGGGCTGCAGGCGTAGGAGGGCATCAGGGTGACGCCGTTTCTCCAGAACTTGTTGATGGGCACGGGCAGGTCCACGCCGGGCTCGGTGGTGGCGAAGCAGAGCACGGTGCCGCCGCGGTCAACCGCGTCGAGGGCCTGCTTGAAGGCGGGGAAGGCGCCGGTGCAGACGATGACCATGTCGGCGAGCCGGCCGTTGTTGTGCTGGCGCACGGCCGCGGCCACGTCTCCTTTTGCCGAGACCGCGGCGGTGGCGCCGAATCGCCGGGCCATGTCGAGTCGGAACTCGTTCACGTCGGTCAAGATGATGCGGGTTACGCCGGCGGCGCGGGCGAGTGCGAGGTGGAGCAGGCCGGAGAGGCCGGAGCCCAGGATGAGCACGGTCTGTCCGGGCCGGAGCCGGGCCAGGCGCTGTCCGCGCACCACGCAGGCCACCGGCTCGATGAACACCCCGTCCTCGTAGGTCATGCCGGGCGGCAGGACGAAGGTTCCGCGGTCCACGTTGATCCGGGGGATGCGGACGTACTCGGCGAAGCCTCCGGGGTCGAAGTTGGTGGTGTGCAGGGTCTCGCAGACGGTGTGGTTGCCGGCGAGGCAGTAATGGCAGGTGTTGCAGGGCACGTGGTGCGACACGAACACGCGGTCGCCGACGTGATAGCCCTTCACGTCTTTCCCGGCCTCGACAATGTCGCCGGCGATCTCGTGGCCGAGCACGCGGGGGGCCTGCTTCAGCCGGTACCACTCCAGCACGTCGGTCCCGCACACGCCCGACGCGCGAACCTTGACCAGGAGCTCGTCCGGCCCGATCCTCGGAGTCGGATACTCCTCCAAGCGGACGTCGTGATTGTTATAGTACATGGCAACGCGCATTTAATCACCATTAAGAGTAGCTAGTAGCCAGGAGCATGTAGCCAGGGTCAAATTCCCTGGCTCCTGGCTACTTGCTACTTGCTACTTTTTTCTTTTTACCGCCGGCCTTGCGCTCTTTTTTCAAGTCCTGGAACAACTGATAGGCCTTGTCCGGTTTGGCGTTTTCGTGGACCACGGCGCGGACCGCCCGGATCATGGCCACCGGGTCCTCGGACTGGAAGATGTTGCGGCCCATGTCCACGCCGACGGCGCCGTCCGAGACCGCGGCGTAGGCCATCTCCAGGGCCTCTTTCTCCGGGAGCTTCTTGCCGCCGGCGATGACGATGGGCACGGGGCAGGTGTTGACGACCTTTTCAAAATCCTCGCAGTAATACGTCTTCACGATCCGCGCGCCCAGCTCCGCGCCGATGCGCGAGGCCAGCGACAGGTAGCGCGCGTCCCGGCCCATCTCCTTGCCCACCGCGGTCACGCAAATGACCGGGATGCCGTATTTCTCCGCCTGGTTGATCAGCTCCGAGATGCCCAGCAGCGTCTGCCGCTCGTAGGGCGCGCCCACGAAGATCGAAACCGCGACCCCGACCGCATTCAACCGGATCGCCTCTTCGATCGAAAGCGTGATCCCTTCGTTGGACAGCTCCGTGAGCACGCTGGTCCCGCCCGAGGCCCGCAGCACGATCGGAATCCGCGTTCCCGTGTCAATGCCGGAGCGCAGCGCGCCCCGGTTGAGCATCAGGGTGTCGGCGTACGGCAGCAGGGGATTGATCTGCCGGTCGAAGTCATCCAGCCCCGAGGTCGGTCCCAGGAAATACCCATGATCCACCGCCAGCATCAGCGTCCGGCCCGTCTCCGGCCGGATGATCGCCTTGATCCGATTCTCCATGCCCCAGTCCATCACAGCCTCCTTTGCAAAAGACGATATCTTTGTTAGAAAGGATAACAGGATTTACATGATAGCAAAAAAAACTTTGAATCATTAGACTATGGTTGTCATGGATGAGGATCAAGGTTGACCACTAATGCGCTCAATCTGGGATCGCAGCTCTGTATTAAATCGTCTTGCCTCCGAACATCTACCGGCAATTCGGTCCCAACTCCGGGCGAATTCTTCCGCGACTTCGTTATATTTCTCAAGGACTTTCTTTCCATGTGAGACCAACCGCCGCGACCTGGGCTTGCCTTGAAGAATTCTTTCAGGATGATTGCGGCATTCGATGTTATCTTTTCTTCTCACGACGCCGTCATTAGGGAACAACCCGACCAAGACCCAGGTTTCGAGAGATTGGGAAGGTATGCAGATAATCGAATGCGGGGGCAGAGTCCTTTCCCCCATCCATCGCAAGGCCAGCTTTCGAAGCCGGTCGGTTGTGGCCTCAGGAGGCGGGCAAGGTTCTTCGCACGGCAAGGAGGGATCTGGAAAAGGATCCTCGAGATTGCCTCGGCTATAGGTTTCGCCGGCAACGTCCGCATCCAGCTGCACGATCAGCAGGTCATGATTCAGGAAAAGGGCGCTGTTATTAACGCGCCCTCCTCCTTCCTCGGCAGTATTCAAACACCATTTGCATACGCCGGGCCACCCGAACCCGTATTCACTCGGGAGAGCCTGGAAAGCCTCGGAAATCTCCGGCTGGAGCGTTTGGGAGATGAAATCGCGGCCCCCCAGAACGAGGGCTACAATGGCCTTCAACAAGATGAAGTCGGTGGTGCCTTCGACGACAAAGGCCACTCGTAACGGCTCAGACATTGGGCACTCCGCCGAGGTGGCCCTTTACCCATAACCGCGACAAGGTCCAGCCCTGCCTGGCCATTTGCTGGAGCTTTTTATCCAAGATAATTCGGCGGATAGTGGTGCGCCCTTTTTCGGTCCGAGATACGGTAAAGAGCCGGACCATTTCATCTTGGAGGGGCAAGCCGTCAAGAGCGAGCGGATTTTGAGTGGTCAAGAAAATTTGGCGGGGGTGGGGAGACTTAGCGTTCCAGAGGCAGATATGCTTGAGTAATTCGCGAGCCAGCCGGGGATTGAGAGCATGGTCCGCGTTATCCACGGCATAGATTGGAGGAGTCAAGGGATGTGCGGCCAGGACCGCATGAAAAAGGACATAAAGAGCTCCTTCACTGGCGTCGTATCCGCTAAGGACGTTGCGAGGGGATTTCATGAAGCGATCCTCAAACCTGATCACACGCTGGGTGGAGGCAACCGAGGAAGAAAGAGGCATGGAGGCCGCGGGGGCCGTACCGTATGATTTGGCCCAATCAATGAGGGCAAGGGCTTGGCGTTTTACTTTACGACCCCAGTCGCTTCTTTTTTTCTTTGAGGTCAAAGCGTCGGAAACGGCGATGGCTAATTGACCTCCCACCAGACCGATCGGCGCACGGGTCTGAGGATCAGGGACCAAGCCGCGCAAAGTCAGGGTATCAGGACAATAGATCGCGAACTCCTGAAGCTCGTTGAGGAAATTGTAGGCCGCCGGATATTTCGGAGCCAGTTCAGCCGCCCGCGCCGCAGCCAATCCCTCTGTTGGACTATACTTGTGTACATCGCGCGGCCCCCGCCCTACAATCTTCTTGCCCCCCTGCTGGAGGCTCTCGTTTTTATATTTCCATGCTGGCAATGGATCCTTGAGGGGATTATGCAGAGACACCGCATAGGATGCTTGGGAGTTCTGCGCTTCGAATGTAATTTGTTTTGGTTGTAATCCGCCTGAAAATGAACTTTTATAGAGGGCCGGAACTCCCGGTCGAACTCCGCGCCGAAGCAAAGCCTCATCATCCACCCGGCCTCTGGCCGCGGCGGAGAGTACACCGATTGCCTCGAGCAGGTTGCTCTTGCCGCTTCCATTGGCGCCGACCAAGACGTTGACGGCGCCAGGCTCAAATTCAAGGTCTTCGATCGATTTAAACCCACAAATGTAAAATTTTTCGATCATGGCCGCGCCTCCATGGCGGGAAATAAAGCGCCTCTGATTATTATAAGCCCTCTGACGAACCAGTAAATTAACGCTCAAGTTTTAGGTCTGACTATCAAATACCCCTTCCCGATCAGCCAGTGGTGGAAATCATAGGTGGTGTAGAGGCAGTCCTGCTTGCAGATCGCGCGAACCGCCTCGTACTCCTCCGAGCCTTCCCGCTCACGCATCAGCCGCGCCTGGACCTCGCACATCACGTCCTTGCAGAACTCGCGGCGCTGATAGTCAATGAAACCGGGGATGGATGGAGCTTCCTGACCCATGATTGATCCTCGCACGCTTAACCTATAGAAGGGGGCCGGAATTGTCAAGAACGGCATGGCCCACAACGCTTGCAATGGCAGAGCACGGTCTGCTAATATAGTAGTTGAAGGTGAATGGCGGTTTGATGCTAATTAGCTTCAAGTTGGCATAAAAGGCGCTTTTTGCAGAAAGGATTGATATGAAAAGTGACGTCAATCTTGACCGGTTGCCGCCGGAAGTTAAGAGGGTGCTGGCGCCGATCTACTCCCGGCAAAAAGCGGAACAATCTTATCTGGAAATAGACAAGGTCCATTGCGGGGACGCCAGATCATTACTGCCCTTGATCGAGCCGAACAGCGTCGCCTTGAGCGTGTGGTCGCCTCCATATTTCGTCGGCAAGCAGTATGAATCCCATTTGAGCTTCGATCAATGGAAAGATCTGCTGCGAGCCGTGATCATTCTCCATTTCCCCGTTGTCAAGCCCGGGGGATTCCTGGTCATCAATATAGCGGACATCCTTTGTTTCAAGGACCCGTCCATGCCCAAGATTCAAGCCGATGCCGTGAACCGCAAGCGTTCCCCGGTGACCCGCGCTGACGTTCTGCGGGCCATGAAGCAGCATCCCGGTTACAACCGATATCAGTTGGCCGAGCTTCTCGGTTGCAGCGAACAGACCATTGACCGGCGGCTCAACGGAAACAACATCCGGGGAGGCAAACATGAACCGCAAACCCGGGTGAAAATCGTCGGGGGCCTGGTGGAGGAATGGGCCCTGGCCGCGGGGTTTTATCCCTATGATAGAAGGATCTGGGTGAAGGACGCGGCGTGGGAGAACTCCCGCTGGGCCAGCCTGTCATATCGCTCGGTTGATGAATTTGAGTACCTCTACTTTTTCTGGAAGCCGGGAATCACCAGTTTTGACCGGAGCCGCCTCACCGATGAGGAATGGACCCAATAGGGATCGAGGGGGGTATGGAATTTTGCGTCGGTCCGATCAAACGATGACCACGAAGCCAAATTTCCGCTGGAACTGCCTAGCCGCGTCATTCGGCTGCTCACCGAACCCGGGGAGGTCGTTCTTGATTGTTTCCTCGGGAGCGGCACCACCGCGGTTGGGGCGATCCGGGAGAAGAGACATTATATCGGCCTTGAGAAGGAGAAGAAGTACGCCGAATTGGCGCGCCGAAACATTGCCGGGGTGCAAATGAAAAATATAATCCGAGTCACCAAGATACCATCTGGATCGCGGGACGCAACGCTCCAAGCCGGGGAGAGGAATTCCGCGTCAGACTTTCTTTTGCGCGTTTGAAAAGAAAAGCCGATTGGAGAGTCCAGATCATACCATTGCCACCCGAGGATTTTAGTTGGAGTGAATGAAAATACCGGTTCCGACTGAGTCCCTGAAAGATCCCCGCGAATCCCTGAAGGCCCTCGAAATGATGCTGTTCATTTCATGAAAGGAGTAATTGTGAATCACGCGTACCTGACGGAGAAGTCAATCAGCGGGATATTTTTCGCGCAGGCGGAGAAGTTCCGGGACGACCCGTTCATGTGGTCGAAGTTCGAGCGGGGAGTGGCCGCCGGGAAATGGGTGCCGGTGACGTGGCGGGAGTCGGCCACGGAGGCGCGGGCCCTGGGCGCGGGGCTGATCGAGCTGGGGTTGGGGCAGGGCGAGCGGGCGGCGATTTTCGCGCACAACCGTCCGCGGTGGGTGCTGGCGGACCAGGCGGTCCAGGGCGCGGGCGGGGTGGGGGTGCCGATCTATCCGACGAGCACGGACGAGCAGCTTGCGTTCATTTTGAAGGACTGCGGGGCCAAGGTGGTGTTCGCGGGCGACGAGCACCTGCTTACGCAAGTGCTGCGGGTGAAGGCGGGGCTGCCGGCCCTGCAATACGTCGTGGGCATGTCGCCGGTGGAAGACCCTCCGGACGGTTCGGTGATCTCGTATGATTCGCTGCTCGAGCGGGGTCGGGGTTCCGCGGGGGCGCGGGCCGAGTTCGAGACGCGGCAAAAGGCGCTCACGGGCGGCGACGTGGCGGCGATCATCTACACCTCGGGGACCACGGGCGAGCCCAAGGGCGCGGTGCTGACGCAGCACAACTTCACCTCGCAAAACGAGATGCTGCTGGACTCGACCATCACCAACAAGATGATCGAGCGGGGCGTGCGCATGTCGAGCCTGTGCCATCTTCCGCTGTGCCACATCTACGGCCGGACCAGCGACTACCACGTGCAGATGGCGATGGGCGGGCAGATCTGGTTCGCGGAGAGCTACCAGAAGGTGCCGGAGAACCTCAGGGAGGTCCGGCCGCAGATGCTGATCACCATCCCCCGGCTCTACGAAAAGGTTTACGAGATGGTGATGGTGAACGCGGGCAAGCTCCCGGGTAGGCCGAAGAAGATATTCGACTGGTCGCTCCGGGTGGGGGGCGAGGTGGTGAATTACCTGGCGACGGGGCGTCCGCTGCCGACCTTGTTGGCGCTGCAGTTCGCGCTGGCGGGGGTATTGGTTTACGGGAAGGTGAAGAAGGCGGCGGGGCTCGACCGGCTGGTGTTCGCGGGCAGCGGCGGGGGCGCGTTGTCGGAGGACACCAACCGTTTTTTCCGGAGCATGAACGTGCAGGTGGGCGAGGGCTACGGCCTTACCGAGACGGCGTCGGCCTTGACCTGGAACGGTCTCGAGTTCCTTTCTCCGGTTAAAGACACGTGGCTGAACCGGACGTGCCTGGAGTGGCTGATTGACACGATGGTGGTGATGCAGGGCCAGGGCCGGAACCCGTTCACGCACCCGGTGGGCGGGTTTAAGATGACGGTGGCGGCCAAGGTGATCGTCCCGAAATTGATCCAGAAGCCGGGCACGGTGGGCCGGGTGTGCAAGTTCACGGAGGTGAAGCTCGCGGACGACGGCGAGATCCTGGCCAAGGGCCCGCAGGTCTTCGGGCGCGGCCTGGGCTATTTCAACCGGCCGGACCTGACGGCGGAGGCCTTCACGGAGGACGGGTATTTCAAGACCGGCGACATCGGCGAGTTCGACGCCGACGGCTATTTGAAGATCACCGACCGGAAAAAGGAGCTCCTGGTCACGGCCGGGGGCAAGAACGTGGCGCCGCACCCGATCGAACTGATGCTCACCTTCGACACCATGATCGAGCAGGCCTGCGTGGTCGGCGACGCGAAGAAGTACATCTCCGCGCTGCTGGTGCCGCAGTTCGAGGTCCTGGAGGAGTGGGCCCAGGGCCAGGGCATCGCTTATAAGGGGCGGGCGGAGCTGATCGGGCGGCCCGAGGTCATCGCCCTGTTCCAGGAGAAGGTGGCCAAGGTGAACGAGCGGCTGGCGCGCTACGAGCAGGTCAAGAAGTTCAAGCTGCTGGAGGCGGCCTTTACCGAGGAGACGGGCGAGCTCACGCCCACCCAGAAGATCAAGCGGAGGGTGGTGCATCAGAAGTACGGGCGGGAGATCAATTCGTTATATGAAGATTGAGAGGTGCGGGAGAGAAAGATTGAACGCCAAGACGCCAAGACCGCCAAGCAGGAAAGATAAAGAATTTTTTCTTGGCGGTCTTGGCGTTAATTCTTCACTCAGTGCTGTCCAAAATAAACGGACCGGAGAACCGCCAAGACGCCAAGAGCGCCAAGGATTATTTTTCAACACGATTTTAAGAGGGCTTGGGTGCAAATGTTTCTTGCTTGGCGCTCCCGTCGGC
>Ga0307379_10001021_pt1 | contig 45175 bp, 29 predicted proteins | sample UN2MG_FD_202237 | JGI IMG/M metagenome (GOLD analysis project Ga0307379, IMG submission 202237) | Soil microbial communities from Risofladan, Vaasa, Finland - UN-2 | ecosystem: Environmental > Terrestrial > Soil > Coastal area > Acid sulfate soil | place: Finland: Risofladan, Vaasa | collected...
CTTTAACTGACGCTGCCTCGGTTAACTCAGGCATGTTTCGAGGACGTCTACTCATAGAGGCACCTCCCATAAAAGGGTTGTACCTCAAATATAATTAAAACTCATCTTGAACGCAAATTGGTATAAGACAATAGATCCTGAGCTGATTGAGCATGGGGCTCGCCTGGTTGCCCAAAGCCGCCGCCTGGTGGTTTTAACCGGCGCGGGAGTCAGCGCTGAAAGTGGCATCCCTACTTTCCGTGAGGCGAGTACCGGACTCTGGGCCAGGTACGACCCGCAGCAGCTGGCTACAGTCGAAGGATTCCTTGAAAACCCGAAGCTGGTCTGGGAATGGTATTCCTACAGGCGGACGCTGGTGGCCGGGGCCAGTCCCAATCCAGGCCACAGGGCATTGGCCCGCCTGGAGCAAATTCTCCCCAGTCTGGTGGTGATTACCCAGAATATCGACGGTTTGCACCGCCGCGCCGGCAGCAGCCGGATAATCGAGCTCCACGGCAACATAAACCGGGTCAAGTGCTTTCGCGGCGATGAAATCTACGAAAACTGGTCGGATGAGGATTATAAGGGTGAGGTTCCCCCGCGCTGCAGCAAGTGCAATTCATTTTTAAGGCCTGATGTAGTCTGGTTCGGCGAGTCTCTCCCGGAGAGAGAAATCGGGGAAGCATTCTACAATACCGAGAACTGCGACCTGATGCTTGTGGTGGGCACCTCCGGACAGGTGCAGCCCGCAGCGAGCCTCCCGGCTGCTGCCAGGCACAAGGGGGCAAAAATACTGGAGATTAACCCCCAACCCAGCGGGATCAGCTTTTTGGCAGACATTTTACTCCAGGCTAAAAGCGGAGATATCCTTCCCGTACTAACGGAAAAGGCAGAAAAACTGAAAGAGCTGGAAGGTCGAGAGGGCACTCCGGAATAGCTTTGCGCATGCCGGAGAACCCCAGGGGACGGTGGGGATTGTTTTTGAGAGCTCAAAGGGCTGGAGGGCGTGTTTTACAGCACACATCCGGCAGGATAAATCCTGAGCGCGGGAGGATGTTTATTATTGATTTGATACAGGAGTCTTCCGGTTCAAGCAGCAGATAAATCAACCATTAAAGATCTGAGATTTCCAGCCATTATACGCCTCTTCTCCTGCCTCTACCGCCGAGCAGACTTTGTTCTTCCCTCCTTTTTTTGCCATATACAGTCCTTTGTCAGCCATAATCAGTAGTTCCTTGGGATTCGGCAGGTTATTATTGTCCATGGCGAATGCTCCAAGGCTTACGGTTACTTTAAGATTTCCCTCTGGGGACTCGATTGCTGTCTTTTCGACATTTTGCCTGAGTTTTTCGGCCAGCAATAAGGCTTTATCCAGGGTGGTATCCGGCAGGAGCAGGACGAATTCTTCTCCCCCATAGCGAGCGACGATATCTGATCCACGCCGGGAGTTTCCGAACACCTCGGCGACCCTGAAAAGAATCTCATCGCCGAGATGGTGGCCGTAAGTGTCATTGAAGTTCTTAAAATCGTCGATATCAGCGATCAATAGCGAGAGCGGCTGGTCGAGACGCTGGGCACGGCTGAACTCCCGGTTCAGATTCTCCATGAAGAACCGGTGGTTGTATAGCCTGGTAAGCCCGTCAGTGATCGCCAGAGTTTCGAGCTGCTTGTTGAGATGGTGCAATTTTGTCAGCAGAAGATCTTTTTCCTCTTCCACCTTTTTCCTCTCGCTAATATCGACAACACTAACCAGCATATTCTTAAGTTCCGACTTTTCTATAGGCACGGAGAGGCTGACCAGGGTATGGATTTTCTCACCCTGCAGGGTCTGCAGCACTGTCTCCTCATGATATGTTTCGTGACCCGAGGCGATCGCTACGATAATTTTACTAAGACTTTTATAACTTTCCCTGACAAAGAACCTGTGTATCGGCCCCAGTAAATCTTCTTTAGTTTCGCCCTTGAAGAGCTTTATTCCGGCATTGTTAATATCTACAGACCTGATAGTCCGGGCTGCATCCCTGGCGAATTCAGGATTATGAGCCGCATAGTCCTGCCAGTTATTGATTCCCTGGTCTTTGAGCTGCTCCAGAGTGGATTTGAGGTGGCTGTAATCCATCTCGATCAGGCCGACTTCAGCAGTCTGGAATATGGTGCGGTATCTTTCCTCGGATTCACGAAGACGCTCCTCGGCTTTTTTACGGGCGGTGATATTCCGTTGGATGGTCAGCGCCCCGATAACCTTATTGTTGTCATCGAAAAGAAGGTTGGAGTTTATTTCAACATCAGCTATAGAACCATCCCCACGCTTGACTTTTACCTCCTGGTGCCTCACTTTGCCGCCCTTCCCATCCGGGGTGGGCACCATTTTGGAGACCAATTCGAAATATTCGCTGGTGTACAGGTCGAGCAGGTGCATCGCTTTTAGTTTACGCTTAGAGGTGCCGAAAAACTCGGTGGCCATTTTATTGCAGTCGATAATCTGGCCCCGGGTATTTACAGTATAGTAGACATCCGGGGCCTTGTCGTAAAGGGAGCGGAACTTGTTCTCGCTTTTTTTCAATTGCTCGGTACGCTGGCGGATCCGGGCTTCCAGATCTTTCTTGGCGATTTGAAGCTCCTGGATCAGCTTCTTGTTTTGCAGGATGATCTTGCGCCGTTCCAGACCGTTTTCCACCACAATGTTGAGTCTGGCCAATTGCACTGGCTTGATCAGAAAGTCAAAAGCGCCGAGTGAGATGGCTTCAAGAGTCATCTCGATAGTGGCATGGCCGCTGAGAATGACCGTAATAGTGTCCGGCGAGTTGTCTTTGACCCATTTAACCAGCTCAATCCCGTTCATGTCAGGGAGTTTGAGATCAATCAGCAGCAGGTCGTAAACATGACCGTTGAGTTTATCAATGGCCTCCGCCCCTTTCTGGGCGATATCAACATGGTAGCCCTTGCTGGAAAAAAACTCGGAAAGGAGCTGTACCAGACTCAGGTCGTCTTCTATTACCAGAATGAAATATTGACTGCTCATAACGACTTTTTGCGTAAAAGATGAATAATTGGGTCCATTGCACGCCTTTTTCAAGGCCGGAAAATATCCAGCAGGGTTTCCAGGCTGTACTTATTACGTTTAAGCGCAATCTCGCGCAGGTCTGCCAACTTATGGTGATATGTGGGTCTTTCGCGGTGATAGACAATTCCCACCGAAATACGGTTTTGCTCGACCACTACCCCGAAAGCCCCGTGGTGGTCTGTGGGGTCGTAGGTGGAATCCTCTTCGAGGTAGTGGAGTTTTTCTTTGATCAGGGAAAACTGTTCTTTACCGACATAGGTTACACAGGGACTCAGAACCTGAATGAAAGAGAAGCCCTTATGCTGGATTCCAGCGACTATCATCTCTGTCAGATGTTTGGGATCCCCTGCGAAAGAGCGGGCCACAAAGGAGGCTTCGCAGCCCAGCGCCAGACCGATGGGATTGATCGGCGTCTCGATACTCCCATAGCGCGAAGTGGTAGTGATCATTTGATCCGGCGAGGTGGGGGAAAGCTGCCCCTTGGTCAGACCGTAAACATTGTTGTCCATCAAGATGTAGGTAATATCTACATTCCGCCGGCAAGTGTGCGGGAAATGCCCGATGCCGATAGACAATCCATCCCCATCCCCGCCCGCAGCGATCACATTAAGATCAGGATTGGCCAGCTTTGCCCCGATAGCGATCGGTAAGGCACGGCCGTGAACGGAATTGAAGCCGTATGTCTTCAGATATCCGGGCAGGCGGCTCGAACAGCCGATCCCGCTGAAAATCATCGTGTTCTCAAGCCGTAGATTGAGGCGGGAAAAAGCCTGACACAAGGCATTAAGGACGCCAAAATCGCCGCAGCCTAGACACCAGACCGGCTTGAGTCCGCTCTTATAGTCCGCCGGCTTGAGAGACTCCTCTAATACTTTCTCCACTGGATTCATCTTTGAGGTTCCTTCCGGTATGTCTAAATTAGTTTTTTAATCTGTTCGATTACTTCTGTGACTGCCAGCGGTTTTGCACCGCTGCGGCTGTAATGCGCAGTGCCCGCCGGCAAATCGATCTGAGTTTTTAAGAAATTGAGAAACTGCCTGGAGTATGAAAGCTCGACAACCAGCAAGCGCTCGAGACCCTCGAAATAGGGTTTCAATTTGTCCACTGCCAGGGGGAAAAGGACCTGCGGAATCACGGCACTTACCGCATATCCATCAGCGTTGAGAGTTTCCACGGCCTCGCGTACCGCGCCTTTGTTCGAACCCCAGGCAATCACTCCGACCTTGGCATCCGGCGGCCCGTAATGCCGCATGAAATTAACTTCCTGGGTAATAAATTTCAGCTTACGGTAGCGCTTCTCGTTCATTTTTTGATGGATAGCGAAATCTGAGGTGGGATTGCCCCTTTCGTCATGCTCGATTCCAGCCGCCCGGTAGATCTGGGGGTCCAGGCCCGGTATGCTCATTGGGGAGACGCCGGTTTCGGTATCCGCGAAACGCTTGTAGTCCTCGGCTGAGCAATTATCTGGGCGTAGCCTTTCGTAAGGACGGAATTTGGTCAGATCGGGTTCGCCGATAGAGGCTTTACAATGGCCGATAAACCCATCGGAAAGAACTATCACCGGTATCTGGTATTTCTCGGAAACATAGAATGCTTCACGCATCACCTCGAAACAGTCGGCGATATCGGCTGGGGCCATGACCACCCGGGGGGCATCCCCGTGGCCGCCGAACACTGCGAGCATCAGATCGCTCTGCTCGTGTTTGGTGGGAATACCTGTGCTCGGTCCCCCGCGCTGCACATCGACTATTACACAGGGTATCTCGGCGATCGAGGCGAGTCCTATCAGCTCGATCATCAGGGAGAGCCCGGGACCGCTGGTAGCGGTCATGGCTTTGGTTCCGGCAAGGGAGGCGCCGAGCACCATGCCCAGGGCCGCCATCTCGTCCTCGGTCTGGACCATAATGCCGCCGAAAGCCGGCATATGCACGCTGAGAAATTCCATGATTTCAGAGCTCGGCGTGATCGGATAGCCTGCGAAAAAACGGCAGCCGGCCAGGAGCGCCCCATAGGACACTGCATCGTTTCCGGTCAATATCAACCGCCCCCGGCCCTTTTTTACCCAGGACTCGAGACGGAGCTGAAAAGTCTCGCTGATATTTTGCTCTACATAATCTTTCCCGGCGAGATAGGCTTTAAGGTTATTCTCAGTCACCTCAGGGCCTTTACGGGCGAACATTTTTTCGATTGATTTCCGGAGCTGCTTATCCGGAATACCGAAAAGCCTGCCCAGGGCTCCCAGGGCGACCATGTTGCGCGCCAGTTTAGTGCCGGCCGCAGCCATGGCCAGCCTCGTCAAAGGCAACCGGTAAATCTTCTTTGGTTGGAGACCCACCAGCGGCCGCTCCGGCTCAGGCTCTCCCTCATCACCCTCCTCGATCACCACACCTTCGGGATTAAGCATCAATTCATTGCCAAAGCGGGGATAATCTTTCCAGTTGAAGGCCAGAAGGACATCGAGTTTATCCGGCTGGGCAGCGACCTTATTGCCGCTGATACGAATCTTGCATGCGCTCTCACCACCGCGGATCTGGGGTCCGAAGCTCTTAAGCATCAGGCACTTAAGTTTTTCCCGGGCGGCTGCCGAAACTATGGCTTCGCCGCAGACCATCACCCCGTCCCCGCCACTTCCTACTATTCCAAGATTTAATTCTTCCTCGATCATAAAATAATGCCCTCCGGTAACGAATGATAGAGCTGCAGGAGGCTCGAAAAACCTGAAGTCCCTTTTGAGAAGAAAAACTCTTTCTAATTGAGGGTTATCAAGGAGTGTGGAGATTAAAAAAACCAAATTTAGTATATAACATTAGTTGATATATCGCAACATTTTATTATCCCGTCTGTTTTACTTTAATTGAATCTGCAGTCGGGACGAGGCCCTTCGTTTTTCAATAATCCTGACGGTTTTTCCTGGAAAATACTCTCAGAGAAAAGCGGTCGGATACAATTGGTTACTACATGGAGCATTAGACCGTTATTTCCCATATTAACCCCCAAAAATGCCTTCCAAAGCTGCCTTAACTGGACGAGACTGTCCTGCAAGAATTTTGTCTCGAACCAGGTGAGACTCGTGCTTTTCGTACTCTCCTAGAATCCGGGCAATTTTCTGCGTCGACTGTTACTACCAAGGGAAATCAGGCATTGTTCCTGCGTGCTCTTCTTACGAAACTGATTAAGATCGGTGGGAAGGTGGTAAGGCATAGCAGGCATGTTACTTTTAAGATGGCCGAGTTGTTGCTGTCAGCAGAAAGATATTTGCTGAAATCCTGTCCGGATCGAGCGATTGTGATGTTACCAGGGGTAAAAACTACATGTCGAGGATGAAATGAGGCAGAATAGTCTCTTCTTTCCTGCTCAGAGCAATAAGACCATTGCTGCCGCTGCTGGAGACGGCTATCTTAGAGTGAAAGTCAATAAAGAATCTCCTGGTTCAAGCCCGGAGAGTGTAAAACCTGACTCCGGAATCAAAAAAGCAGGCTTAAACAACGTCTATCAATTTTGATATGGGTAATATTTTGGATAATATAAAGATATTAATCCAGAGCCTGTTTCTGCTGTTGTTATCTACCCCGGTTCTAGCTGTGCCTGTCCTGGAATATTCCCCGAAGGACCTCGATTTCGGTATGGTGCAGGTGGGCCAGCCTGCTGTCCGTTATTTCAGCGTTTACAACAGGGGCACAACTGACCTGATAATATCCGGTCTTAGCTGGGGGGGCTGGGGCCCCCTGGATTCTCTTGTTTTCGAGCCGAATGAGGGAGTTATCAAACCGGGAGACAGCCTTAATGTAAAGTGCATCCGGATCTGCTGGCAGGCTAAATCCGGTAACGACCGTATAGGAATATTAACCAATATTACTCCTGATTCCTGGCAGGCCGGGCCGGCATATGTATTCAGTGTCACCGGCGGGCAGCCTTTAACCTGCATACCCGATACGATACCTCTGAGCACAAGGATACAGAAGGTCACCATAAAAGGCACGGTACTCAATGTTCTTGCCTTTAATCCGATTACTATATCCTACCCCGATTATCTGGAGATGGAAGTCCTCGAAAGATCGGTTGATTCGGTGGTGGTATCGCTCAAGTGCCTGTCGGAAGCTCCTCTTATCAGATACCAGATCCGTTTCCACAAGAATAATGAGCAGGTTGAAGGCATATTTTTCCAATTGGCCGCCGCTGTTCCCGAGCTGCGGTCGATCAGCCCCCGCATCTGGCAAGTACCGTCAGCCGCGGATACTTTCCTGGTGCTGGGCAAGGATTTTTTTTCATCGACGACTTTTTCTTTTTCAGACGAGAATATAAAGGTTTTACAGTCAATACTGCTGAGTGACTCATTGGCCAGTCTGGTCGCCAGTGTGGAGAGAGGTATTTACGAAGGCCTCTATTCCCTGATTGCAAGTAACGGTGTCAATACAGCCACCCTGGATTCCGCTTTGAGATTGGAGTACGAACCGGTCAGGCTTTCCATTGATACTCTCGACCTGGGTTCACTTCTGGCGGACAGTGAACTCCGGAGAAAAATCACTGTTTACAATAACACTGATACCACTATAACCGTGGATACGGTTTTTTCCAGCGACAGCAGGATTTTGGCTGTCGCCTCCTCAGCGGCCGGGACCAGAGTGCTGCCTCCCTTTAATGCTTTTGAGGTGGAACTCGCTATCGCTCCAACCCAGGCCGGGCTCTATCGCGAGTCGGTATCGGTTGTCTGCGGCGAGGATACCGCAAGAGCCTTTGTTACAGCCGATGTGAAAGAAGAAGCCGTTCCTGAACTAATGGTGGAACCGACCGCTATTGACCTGCCCAGGGGTTTCGTGGACTCGGTATTCGAAGCCGGGATTTTTGTCTTCAACACCGGCACCGGTGAACTGTCTTTTGAAATCAGCGCGGAGTACCAAAGCGGAGATTTTTCCGCATTACCGGAATCCGGCAGCCTGGTCTCGGGTGACAGCCTGAAAGTATTGCTGCAGTGTACTCCCCGCAGGGCAGGCGGCGACAGCCTGACAGTAATCATAGACAGCAATGATCCGGCATGCCCGCAAAAGCGTGTGACCCTGAGGCTGGAGGCTATCGCAGTCGAGCTGGGTAATGGTGTCTGGAAAACACTCTGGGGAATTGCCGTTTCCACGACCGAGCTTTATTTCGGGGAAATACCTCTCGGCACCTCTTGCCGTAAAGGTTTCGTCTTGAAAAACACCACGGACGAAATAGCGACGGCGGTGGTACATATCGCGGCTGTCGATAATTTTAAACTGGAGCCGGATTCGCTGTATAACCCGGAAAAAAAGTGGCTCGAGCTGACTTTACAGCCTGGCGAGATATTTCAGGTATGGGTCGTATTTACTCCGACTGAAATAAAATATTATTCCGAGGATTTGAATACCCCTGCAGGTGCGACCATGGACATCATTATGACAGGCGCAGCGGTCGGATGGCGCAGCCTGGGTAATGCTCCGAAAATAGAGATGGAAAAACTCTCCCTGGATATGGGGATTCTCAAGACCGGCAGGATAAGTCAAGGGGCTGAACGCGAGTTGCTTATTCGTAACCAGGGCAGCGCCGAACTTCGTATTGCCGGGGTATTCACTTCATTACCAAATATCGGAACCAATATCTGGCGGGAGAGTATTCCGCCAGGCGGCAGCTACAACATGAGGGTGAGTGCAGGAAGCGGAGCTGAATACTGGTACGATAGAGTCTCGTTAATAATCAACAGCAATGATCCGGTCAATCCCCGCCTGGAATTGGAACTCAGGGCTTTCTGCATTGACGAGTTCCGCTACTTGCAGGACCCGCTTCTGGCGGTTTTTGACTCGCCTTTGGATTTCGGCATACTCGAGCCTGGGGATTCCTCGACCCGCAGCATCCGCATTGCCAATATCGGCAGCGGGCTCCTGACTCTGGAATCCATTGCAGCCTCCCTGCCGGATTATATCGTCTGTACGGTAAGCGAATCCAGCGGAGCAATCCAGCCGGGGTACTATGAGACAGTCAGATTCACTGTTAAACCATCCGGCGCCGGGGATTTAAATGACTGTTGCATTACAATCAAGACAAACGATCCCCTGCGGCCGGAATACGCACTCCCGGCACGTCTGACTTGCCAGGCAGGCGAGAGTGTCTCCGGTGAACAGTTACCGGCTGTTTCAATTGATTCCGCCACCCTGGATTTCGGTACAATCCCCGCCGGCTCGCCAGTCTCCAGGACGATTAAGATCAGCAACAGCGGGCAGAAAAAACTCACCGTATTCTCTATCCGCAGCCCGTTTCTTTCTATCATACCCGGCTCGGCAATAATCAGTCCGGGTGAAGAGAAAAAGGTCGAGCTGACTTTCGCCACCAATACGCCCCTGGAGGTATCTGATTCCATCCTGATTACATGCAGCGACCCGCACGCTCCCTCGCAGTCTATCCCCTGGCGCGTAACAGCCACCGGTTTCGGGACCCTGTCTTCATCTCCGGATACGGTCTCCAGGAACAGCGGGCAGCAATTTGTGGCTGTTACCGGCATGGCTTATCCCTGGTGGAAATGCGGTCTTTCGGTTCTGGTAAAGCCCGGCTGGGGTGAAGCGCCGTACTGGCAATATTACAGTCCGCCGGATACCATAAATATACCCCTGGACCCCCCGGTAGAGGCATTGCCTGGGCAGCATTATATCCACCTGTATAATACTCTGGGGTTCCGGGACTCTGTCCCGGTATTTCTCCAGACCGGCAGTCCGCGTATCAGAAAAATATGGCCCTCGGGTCTTTTCCCGCCCGGGAAAGATGTCAGAATGACTCTCCGGGGAGATTTCTTCCTTCCGGGAATCAATTTCGGTTTCGATAACGACCGGGCTAGAGTAACCGGAGTAAGCCGGGTTTCTGATACACTGGCCGTTCTGTCGGTCGATCTGGATCAGGGGCTGATTCCGGGAGGCGAGGTCGAACTGGTTGCCATTAACCCGGATGGAGGCAGGGACTCGGCAGCTTTGACTGTCTATGTGCCGGTGACCGCATGTGATTTTAACGGGGACGGGCTTTGTTACCTGAGCGATGTGATAGCTCTGATCCTCGCCCTGCGGGACAGCCCCGGTAATTTGGTGGGCGACCTGAACAGCGACCGCCTGTTCGACATAGCCGATGCCAGGGACCTGCTCAACGCACTGCGGCACGGCGGCTGCCCGGAAAACAGACTGCTGCTCGCCTCTGCAAACGACCCGGAGAATAATTCCGGCCCGGAGAGCCTGGCAAGAGAAGACCTCGATTATGTCGTCGCCATCCTCGGTCAATTGGGGCTGACCGAGGCCGAGGAATCCGCCCTGGGCAAAATAATGGATATTGTTCCTGCAATTGTGGAATTACCGCGCAGCTTCGCGCTGTCCCAGAATTACCCTAACCCCTTTAATCCATCTACCTCGATCAGTTTTTGTGTGCCGGAGAATGCAGGGACAGTGAATGTTTTACTCAGAGTGTTCGATCTTCGCGGGGCCCAGGTGCGCACCCTGGCCGAGGGAGAAAGAGCTCCAGGCAGCTACACTGTGTTCTGGGACGGCAGGGATGAGCAGGGAAGAATGCTCTCGAGCGGGATCTATTTTTACCGCCTGCAAGCCGGAGAATTTACCCGCATCCGCAAAATGGTGCTGCTCAAGTAAGCTCGGGATACTACGGTACGAGGAACGGAAAAGATGAAAAAGATTGTGATAACCATACTGATGGTACTTTTTACCCATCCCGTATATCCCGGTGTGGATCAGTGGAGCACTTACACTGCCGGAGACGGGCTCCCGGTGGAATATGTCCACACAGTGGCAGCGGACCGCTGGGGTAACGCCTGGTTCGGTTTCGGCGAGCACTGGAACGGGATAGCAAAGTTCAGCCGGCCGGCAAGGACCGTAATCACCGTTCCCTGTCCGCTCGAAGGCTGCCGGGTACGGGACATTGCCGTGGACACCGCCGGTACGGTCTGGTGCCTGACCGACCAGGGCAGGCTGCTGAGCTACCGCGAGCCGGATTGGAGCGAATTGGCCCTGGATGAAAGCTTTCAGGATATCCAAGTCAGACAGTTGCTCACCGACCGCTCAGGCTCTCTATGGCTGGCGACCGACAGCGGCGTGCTTCATTATGACAGTACAGGCTGGCGGAATTATACCGGCGGGGACGGTCTGCTGTCATCTAATGTGAACGCACTGGCGCTTGACCCCAACGGCCTTGTCTGGTGCGCCACGGACTCGAGTATCGCAGTTTTCACCGGTTCGGACTGGCTGGCTTTCACTACCCTGGACGGGCTGCCGGAAGGCGGCTACGGTGTAATTGCCGCCGGGCCGGACGGCAGTATCTGGGCAAACACGGAAGACGAGAAGATCCTTCGGATTGCTCCAGAGCAGGTGATTACTTACGATATTGAACAATGGGGCAGGGGTGTGCCGAAAGGCAAGAGCATCTGTATGGCAGTCGACAGACACGGTCATCTCTGGGTATGCGGCAGCTACAGGTACGGCGAGGACGGGAAAGGCTACACGACCTTTGACGGCAAAAACTGGCAGAAGTACGTATACCCGGACCAGGACACTCACAGCACAGTATTGGATCTAGCCCTGGACAGTGTGGGAAACCTCTGGTTCGCCACCCTGGGGTCCGGAGTGCGCAAACTGGGTGAGCTGGACGGCTGGAGGTCATATACCGCCGAGGACGGGCTGGCAGAGGATTCATTCGATCACATTGCAGCGGATTCAAGGGGAAATGTCTGGTTCGGGTCTTATCACGGCGAGGCAATCCTTATGTTTGACGGTGTCGGGTGGGAAGCCTTTACCAAGTCCGGCTCCAGCGGCCTTGAATCAACCGAGGTCTATGCCCTGGCCGCTGATTCCGCTGGCCAGCTCTGGTGCGGAACGATTAAAGGGTTATATAAGTATGATGGAAGCACATGGGAGACAGTTTTTACAAGGGAAAGCAATGATCCTTCGACATTTATTTACGACCTGTTTGTCGATTCAAAAGACAATCTCTGGGTCGGTACCGAGGGAGGAGCCAGGGAATGGGACGGGGAGCGCTGGACATTATATACAGTGGAGGACGGTCTGGCCAACAACACGGTCTGTTCCATTGCCGAAGACAGCCTGGGGCATATGTGGTTCGGCAGCTCTTTAGGCCATTTCAGCAGGTTCGACGGGAAAGAGTGGGCCTCATGGATCTTTGTCGACAGTTTGAGTTTCCATGGCATGGAATGTGTTGTAGCCGATAACCGGGGGAATGTCTATTTCGCAATTTTATCCGCCGGGATAAAGAAGTATGACGGCAGCGAGTGGACTACTTTGAACGGACTTCCATCGACCTGGTCAATAGACATGGCAGTGGATTCCCTGGGCCACCTTTGGGCCGCTACCAACCAGGGATTACACATGTGGGACGGCGGGAAGTGGATTACCTATGGTGAAGAGGCGGGGCTTCCGACTTTGGAAATCCAGGCCATCGAGACAGACGCGTGGGGTAATCTATGGATGGCTGGCAGAGCAGGCGTAAGCAGCTTCAACCCGGCCCTGGAGATTAAACCGGTCGATTATCCCGTGGCCAATGAAAATGAAGAAATCAGCTCGAATGCTCCTGGAAAAGCATCCCTCCCCCGCGCTTTCTCCCTGGCCCGGAACTTCCCCAACCCTTTCAATCCTTCTACAACCATTAGCTATACCATACCTGAACGGAGTCCTGTCCGCGTCACTCTGAATGTATTTAGTATTCGCGGGTCTCTGGTCCGCAGGCTTATCGACAAACTAAGCGCACCCGGTACCTATACCGTAGCATGGGATGGAACGGACAGCTCAGGCAACAGGGTTGCCAGCGGTGTGTATTTCTATCATATGCATGCGGGTGAGTTTGTGCAAACCAGGAAGATGGTACTTGTGAAATAGTGTCATATGACCTTAGGAAGGGATAACCTTTTAAATAACAGGTCTTCAAGGCATGGTCAGAGAAATGATGGAGGAAAGATGGAGAACAAGTCCTTTAAAAAGCTGCTGGAGGATTACAAACACGAGCTGTTCGGCAACATTCTCCCATTCTGGCTGAAAAACGGCATCGATGAAAAATACGGCGGTTATTTTACCTGCTTTTCGAATGACGGGAGCCGGCTGCTGCATGAGCACAAGTTTACCTGGAGCCAGGGACGGTTTGTCTGGATGCTGGCCAGGCTTTACCGGACTTTCGAGGGAACCATTGATGAAAGCGGGCGCCAGCACTATCTCGAGCTTGCCGCCTCAGGGGCCGGGTTCCTGATAGAGCATGCCCTTCTGCCCGGGGGCAACTGCGCCTTTATCCTCGACCGGCAGGGCGGCCCGATCCTGTTGGACAACGAAGGTAAGGCCCGCTCCGCAGAAGGCGGCGAAAGCTATGATCTCAGCATCTACGCCGACTTTTTTGTCATCTACGGCCTGGGTGAGTACGCCCATGCCTCAGGCGAGAAAAAGGCCCTGGACTTCGCTCTCGATCTTTACCGCAGCGTGAAAAAGAGACTCGCCTCAGGCAATTACCGCACCGATCCTTATCCGGTGCCCCGGGGATACAAGGTGCACGGCCTGCCGATGATCCTGCTCGAGACATCGCAGGAGCTGGCCGAAGCGGCCCGCTCCCTCGGATTTGAGAAGAAGGCGGAAGCTCTATGCGAGACAGCCGCTGACAGTGTCTCCGAAATAATGACGAATTTTCGCCGCCCCGGGGACAGGATTCTGCTCGAGATGATCGGCACGGACAACCAGCCCAGAGATAACCTGCTCGGCAGATATATCAACCCGGGCCATGTGCTCGAGGACATGTGGTTTATCATGCATTGGGCTTTGCGGGCGCAGGACAGGAGACTCTTTGCCGAAGCCGCCGAGACGATACGCTGGAAGCTCGAGCTTGCCTGGGACCGGGAGTACGGCGGCCTGCCGCAGTTTCTGGACAGAAGCGGTGAGCCGCCGAGAGGCGAGCTGCCTGAGGAACTCCAAAACCACGAGATGGTGAAAAAACTGCGCTCGAACTGGTCCAACAAGCTCTGGTGGGTGCATTCAGAGGCGATCTACGCCCTGCTTCTCGCCCTGGACGAGCTGGGAGAATCCTGGATCGCCGACTGGTTCTGGCGGGTACACGAGTATACTTTCAGCACATTCCCCAATCCGGACAAAAGCGTGGGAGAATGGATCCAGATCCGCGACCGCGCTGGAAGGCCTGAATCAAAGGTGGTCGCCCTGCCGGTCAAAGACCCGTTCCATATCGTGAGGGCGCTCACTCTGGCAATCCCGGTACTCGAGCGCCTGGCCTCCAAATTCGGGTCTTGAAAGACGGCGCGAAAAACAATCGGAAAAAGTCTGGGTTATCGGCCGGTTGCCCCTGCCGCGTTTTGAATAAACCGCATGTTTCCCGATCCTGATTTTCAACCCCAGATAACGCCCCTCAACATATAGATGAAAGCCTCTGCGAAAAAACACAGAATGGTCAGTCCGAAAATAGCGGGAAGAGTTACGAGGACAAGATAATCCAGGTCCTTCTCCCTGGCGATCCGGTTTTCTCTCATTACTCTTCTGTGATAGGCCAGCATTTCATAATAAGCGATGTCAATTTTCACGCTCTCAGGCGGCCTGGCTGATCTCAGGTACTTTTTGTACAGACGGATGCAAAAATAAAGAAAAAGGAATAACAGCGGCGTAGACAGCCACAAGGTAAAAACAGTGGCGATGAAATTCCAGGCTGCATGTGCCCCCAGGGCGATACCGTAACCTTTGGCAATGAAATCCCAGTTGATCGAAGGCGTGCCTGTTGCATTCTGTGGGCGGTTGTTTTGTTTTCCCTTTTGGTTAAAAAATCCCGTGCCGGCGTGGCCGATCCAGTAGCCCGCAATACCGTCAAAAAGCACATGCATCGGGAAACTGCGGTAGTACATAATTTTGAAATAAGCGTTTGGGTCGCCCGAGTGGCTGAAAAGATAACCGATAATATAATCGCAGTCTTCCACTACGGCGAAACCGAGACCGACCAGGGCAAAAGAGAACATACCCTCGAAAGGACCCATCTGCGGTTTCTTGCGGAAAAAAATCAGGTAAAAGAACCACAACTTGAATGATTCTTCCATGATCGGGGCAGCGACAGCAGCCTGGAAGAACCTATCAAAAGATTCATTGCCGAAAGTAAGGCCCCAAATAGGGAAAAAAGCGTAAAAGAACGAAAGCGCCAGAGGAACTGCCAGGCCCACTGATACCAGGCCCAGAATTCTCCGGCTTTTGGTGTAACTTATATCGTAGGTGTTGTAGAGGATTGCAATGTAGAAAGCCCCTAACCCAACCGCTCCCACTGCGGCCATGATAAATTCCAGCATGTTCCTGATGACCTCGGGCGGGGAAAAGTGCTATACCTTTTGAAGCCGGTTGTTCAATCGCTGGAAACAGGAATAACTTCAAGTCGGAAAACGCGGTCATTGGAGTCTTTGAGTCAAAAAGGCCGCTCCGTAAAGGCATGCGAGCTTGCCGAGACCGCTTTTTTTCAGGACAGTGGAGTTCCTCTCCACCCGGTGATTGCCGATCACCTCTTGCACGGGCTCAATAAAAAGGTCATAGGCTTCTGCTACCGAGCCGCCGATAACGATAATCTCGGGGTTGAGCAGGTTCACCAGATAGGACAGGCCGTGCCCCAGAGCCCGGCCCAGTTCGGTAAACAATTCACGGGCCAGCTTGTCGCCTTCTGCGGCAAGCTGGTGTATTTCAGGGCCGGATTTGTTCTGCCCGCTCCTCTTTTCATACCTTTTGACAAGCGCGGTGCCGGAGACATAATCTTCCAGTATCCCATCCCTGTAAGGGCATGTCCAGATTTCACCGGCGCAGGCATTACTCCCGCGAAGCAATCTCCCTCCGCTCAAGATCCCCAGCCCCAGCCCTGTGCCGATTGTAACCCCGCAGCAATTCCCGCTTCCCTCTGCCGCACCGTGGGTCATTTCGCCGAGGATAAAACAGTTGGCGTCTTTTTCCATCATTACCGGAAGCTGGAGTCTCTGTGCGAGGAGGCGGGCCAGGGGGAAATCAGTCATCGTGGGCAGGTTGGGCGAGCCGTCGATCAGCCCCTTGTCGTACTGGACCGTGATGGGTACTCCAATCCCGAGGCTGGCGACATCTTTAATGGATCGCCCGCATTTTTCCAAGGTCCGGAGAAAGTTCTCCCGGATGTTCTCCAATATTTTTTCGGGATCCAAATGGGCCTGGGTGGGACATTCCACTGGATCGCCGAGAAGATCCTTTTCCGGAGAAAAGAGGCCTGAAATAATTTTGGTGCCGCCTAGATCCACAGCCCCGAGCAGAGAACCCATACCCTTTACTCCTCGATCAGCCCCAGCCGGACAGCCTCGCGGTGCACGGGTCCCCACCAGCCCAGCGGACGGCACATCACGTAGTATTTGACCAGGCGTTTCATGTCATCAGGCGGGGTGAGGAAAGTCACCGGCAGATAGATGAACGCGCCCAGGGCAAGCAGCGCCCAGAACTGGGCATAGTCCGGAAGGTCCGGGATTACTCCATAGGCGGGCAGAACCCAGACCACCAGCCAGCTCAGGGCCAGGTTGGCCAGCCAGCTCGCCAGATAGCCCCAGCCGTTGAAGCGCCACCAGATGACCTGTAGGATCGAGGGCAGCCAGATGCCCGCGGCCATGATCCAGAGGGCGAAAATAAGCCACTCGGTGATGCTCTCCATCATCAGCCCGTAGAAAAACGAGCCTATCAGAAGGCCGAGCGTGCTGGCCCTGCCCACCCAGACAAGCTGTTTCTGGGAGGCTTTGGGGTTGATATAGTGATGGTAGAGGTCGCGGGTAAAATACATGGCTCCCAGGTTCAGGTGAGAGGAGATTGTACTGAAATGGATCGCCAGCACAGCGGCGAAGAAACAGCCCACCATCCCTGCCGGAAGCACTTTGAATCCCAGCACGAACCAGGCCATTTCATACTCTGACTGGCTGCTTATATGCGGGAAGAGGGTGAAAAAACCAATGATCGCAGCTGCCCAGAGGCCGTTGCGGGTCAGGGTGAGAATGGTTCCGGTCCAGATCGAGTAGGATGCGTCGCGCACCGAGCGGGCGCTCTGGATACGCTGGCTCTCCACATACCAGTCTATAGAGGTTCCCATGCCGAAACCGCCGAGAACGGAGATAACGATCATGGTGATAAACCAGACCAGGGGGAAGTCGCCTGTCCAGAGGCCGGTGAAATGGAAGGGGTTGGCGCGCCAGGTTTCTCCAAGCTCAGCCAGGCGCTCCATGATCCCGGAGGGGCCGCCAGCAGCGACAATCTGCCAGATAGAGACTATGATAATCAGGAGGCTTGCGATCACTCCCTGCTGGAAATCGGCCATCACCACTCCCCAGTAGCCGGCGAAAAGCACATAGATTGCGGTGATAGAGCTGAAAAGCACCAGCCCCACCCACTCGGGATGCTGGGGGAAGAGGAAGTGGAACACCTTGCCCATGGCAATGCCGACCCAGCCGAGGATAAACATGTTCATGAATATCTGCCAGCCGGCAAGCCAGCCGCGCAAGAGCTCCGCACCCATGCCTGAGTACCTCAGGCTCTGCCATTCGGCCTGCGTGTAGGCCAGCGAGCGCCGAAAAATGCGGGTGGACACGAATGCGCTTATCGCACACCAGGCGCAGAAAAAAGTATACCAGAGCCCGGAGAGCCCATAGCGGTAGATTACCCCGCCGATCCAGATCGGAGTGTCCGTCGCGGTGTGGGTGGCATAGACACTCGAGGCAGGCAGCCACCAGGGCAGGCCTCGGCCAGCAAGGAAGAAATCCGACTCGCCGCGGCTGGCCAGACGGTAAAACAGCACTCCGCAAGCCACCATCAACAGGATATAAGCCACCACCCAGAACCAGTCGAGCGCTACAAAAGTAATCATTCGGCTTGCCTCTTTAGCTTAATTATTAAAAGCTGTTCGCCTGATTTAGCTTGGCTGTATAAATAAGCTAAACTTTTGCCATGTGTCAATAAAAATGGCTGTTTGTCATCTGATACCATCGGAACGGAATACAGCACCTTATTAGGCGCTTAATGCACCTACATCGACAACAAATTGTCGATGTGAGAATACAGAATACAGGAGTCAGGAGTCAGAATCCACGACGATTAAACTTTTGATTAAAAAAAGATAGATTATTTTCTGGATCAGCAAGTTTTACTGCTCATGGTTCAATTGCTTCTCCGGTGCAAGGAGAACATATCTCCATGAAATCCTTCCATATTCTTTTTGTGAATAATAGGGTTTCACAAAATTAAGTTTTTGGGTTTCGTGCTCAAATTTTGAGTAGCGTTCAAGATAAGAAATTAGGTACAAAGCTCCGCACAAATCTTATTTTATTGTTGAACCCGAATTCATGGGCGGCTTTTGCCACCAGTAGAATAGCGATGTGAGAGATTGTGCAGTGGTTTTTAATGCTGTTTAAACCATGGACACTGGGTTCCTGTAAAGTTATTGCCAGCAGGCGGCTAAAGACCCGTTCAATTGCTGTACGACGGTTGTAGTGCATTTTAAAGTAATCGCTAGCGTAGGGGATTTCATCTCTTATGCTATCTGAAATACGCCAGAGATAATTGCATCCTTTCTGGGCACTAAATTTCGGATGGCTAATAGGGCAGAAGAGAAGTCCTGGTTTTGTTCCATAGTAAAAAGGACAGCAGAATTGAAGGTAAGTAATGCCGTTGGCGGTCATTTTACCTTTACGGTACATTTTGAGATTAGCGGGACAGATGACATCCTGTTTTTCCCTTTGAAAGCCTGAGTGGTCTTGAGTGTGTGTAGGGCTTCTGGGAATAACGGCCTTGGCTTTTAACGTCCTGATAATATATCTAAGAATTGCCTCACTATCGTACTCGGCATCGCCGGAAACTGATTCAAAGTTGATGTTGAAAGTGGAAGAGGCATCTTCCAGCAGAGTCTTGGCTAAAGAGACTTCTCCGACAGAATTGGGAGCAGTAATCTCCATAATTGGCAATTCGCTGGTCAGATTAGCCAGGACATGATTACGATAGCCCCAAAAGAAAACCACCTTTTTCTTGCCGGGGCTTGGATAATGTATTTTAACTCCGAGACGTGCCTCAGGGTCTGCTTTGGGTGGTTTTGTTTTATCAAAACGGGAATGGGCCAAGGCAGTTTTAGGATTGTTTTCTCTCACCCAGCTTTCAACTGGGCAGGAATCCAATCCGACATGCTTAGCCTCTATTACTCCATTGGCAATTAGCGTCTTAGTAAGTTGATTACGAGTTTGCTCTAACAATTTGTGTTCTGTGTCGGCCATAAACGCACTGAAGCGCTCCAGGCTCGGAGGATCCAGATAAGGATTAAAACCGCAGGCGGCCAAAATGGAGGGCTGTTCAAATAATTTTGCATGAAGGTCGCTCAGAAAGCGTGTTCTGGTAAGTCGCTGCAAAATCAACGCTTTTAGCATGCTGTTGCGATCAACCGGTTTGCGCCCTCGCCCTTGTTTTCGAGGACACTCTGGTGGCCATGGCGGAAGAAAATGAAAAAGCTTTTCCCATCGCAGACGGGCTGGGAGCTGTTCGGGTTGGATTAATTCAAGCTGGTCCATAAGACCATTAATTTTGTGAAACCCTTGGAAAAGCGCAAGCAAGAAGTGCGCAGATTTTTCGATGTTTAGGAAGATTATCATTTTGATCTAAAAAGAATTACGGGTTTCAATAATAGGGGTTTCACAAAAAAAGAGCTTCCTAACATGGGGCAAAACAAGCCTATTTTGAGAGCAATTTTAAGGCAAATTGAACCTTAAAAGCCAAATTTGGTCTTGTAACTTATTGGAAATAAACATGTTACAGATGTTAGGAAATTGACGTTTTCAGCGTTTGTAAGTTGTTATATAACAATTGGTTAGAATTTTGTGAAACCCTGTTGTGAATAAAGTAACTTAGGGAGATTTTTTCTTTATTATTCTGAATTCTGGATTCTGGCTCCTGAATTCCTGGTGTTTACAAATACTCGGTAATTTATACTGCACCGAAGGGGCCACCTTTTCTGGGCGTAGTCCCTGACAAGGCGTAGATTCTTTCACATTTCAATCTGAGAGATTATCTCTCACAATTTTCTAACTGACTGATAAATAAAGTGTTCCAGGCTCAGAGGCACAAAGGAACAAAGGGACATAGAGAACTTGAAAATCCATGAAGAACGGCGAAAATTGAACGACTGTTTTTGGCGTTTAACCTGATAATTCCATAATAAACAGTTACAATAACTTTGTGTCTTTGCCACTTTGTGCCTGAAATTTAAAATTTTGCAAATGACTTGTTTTATATAGGATATACCTGAAAATTTCAAATATCTTTGGCTAGTTTTATTAGTCTAAGAAAATGGGATAACATACCTTCGTGAAAATAGTATACGCAGCATACCAATAAATAGTTCAGTACGCTACCGGAATGCTGCATGTCCTTGTCAACAGGGTTCATGCACTGAAAAATCGGGGGCTGACAGGAGCGATCCCGGGCCGGTTGGTCGCGGGGGTCTGGATACAGGAAAAAGGCGGGTAGATAGGGTAAAAGGACTTTGCAGTTACGGTTTTGAACCCCGCTCCTGCAAGTACGGATTTGATTAAATCTATTGACCGGTATTTCTACAGAACTCGCGCTGCGTGCCGGGCTTCCACTCCTACAGCTCGAACTGCCGCACAGCCTTGTCGATTTCCTTGTCCTCTTCCTCTGTGCTTTTACTGGCGCGCTTCGGGTTCCCTTTTTGCTTCTTGGAGCGCTCCTCGGCTTCAGATTCCTCGATCGCTTTCATCACCTCGGTGATCTCGCGCACCAGACGCGCCATGTACTCCGAGGACTGAGTCAGGTAATGAAGGTAGCGCAGGCTGGTAGTGGTGAATGCCTCCAGACGCAGGAAAAGAAGCGTAAAGAGCAGAATAATCACGCCAAAAGCGAAAACCACTGCGGCTGTGAGACGCAGCGAAAGCTCGTCCGCTGATACCATCACCAGAACCGCAACTGCCGAAAGACCCATGCCGCAGGCAAGAAGCAGTACGCGGCCCAATCTCACCAGTTTCTGATTCACGCTTTCACTCCCTCGTTTTAATTAAAAATCCAGGCTCATTCCTAATTTGTGGGTTGTACCGAGACCCGAGTTTCCGGGGTCGATTTCCGCTGCGTAGTCGATCCGGATTTTATCGAGGCGGAAGCCCAGGCCGAAAGAGGGCGATGTACGGTCAAAGCGGCGGGTCAGCCCTCCACGGATGAAAAACAGCTCCGGCTTGACAGTATACTCGCCCCCCAGGGTGAAAGCAGAGTAATGGTTCCTTTCGTAACGAATCTCGACCACGACCACAAGCTCATCCAGAACATAATAGCTGCCTCCGATCTCAAGCTCCAGCGGCAGATTGTCCTTGAGTCCTGTATCCCAGGCGACCTTGCTCAAGGCATTGCGCACTACAAAGGCCACTGTGCTGAAAGGATCGGGGGTTGCATAAAGAGCAAGATCAAGTCCTCCTCCCTTGCCTCCTGTATCCTCGATATCCGTGGTGATAAAATAGGCCTTGGCTGCGGCACCCACAGCCAGGTACCTTCCAACCCGCTTGCCGATCGCATAGCAGAGAGTATTTTCAGCATATCCCAGCTCACCCACCCCGCCGGGACCCTCGACCTCAGTGCCGCGCCAGTTCCAATAGAGGCCGCTCGCGCCGTATCCCTTGTCCGGCTGCACGTAATCGAGATAAATATTGCGCACCAGGCCCAGCGAGTTCAGATCCGCGTAGCTCACGCCCACGCTGTGCAGATCGGCAAAGCCCATCCAGGCCGGGTTATGATAGGGAGCCCCGTTTCTTTCCGCAATCGCCGCATAGGCACCGCCCATTCCAGCTCCACGCACGGAAACAGGATAAGAGGCAAATGCTCCGGCGGTAATCGCTGAGCTCGCTCCTTCGCTCCTGACACACCAGAGGAGCCCGGCCAGCAAGGCAGCCAGGCAGATACCAGTCGTTTTATTCAGGAAATAACCCATTTTAGCATAAACCGTTTAAATTTTCAAATAAAAATTTACCTGTGCGCCACGGCCAGGGTTTTTCGTATCCGCTCAGTCCGGCCGTCATCGAAAACTACCTCCCAGCTATAAATGAAAACTCCATTGGTCACCAGAGCCCCTCTGTCGTTCTGAAGCAGCCATTCGGCATTTACCAGACTGCCTGACGGGTCAATCCGGTCAGTGACATCGAGGCGGCAGATCAGGTCCCCCCGGAGGTTAAAAATCCGCAGCAGAGCCCGCGTTATCCTTCTGTCGCTGTGTCCGGAGACAAAGACCAGGCTGGCCTGGGTGCGCGCCGGAACTTCCTCGACAAAAGCTACCGATTTGCCTTCAGCCAGGCCAAAAGTGTTGATCACCGGGACCCGGCGGGTCGTGACCAGCCCGGCCCGGTCTGTGATCTCAAGCCGCAGACGGTGTAATCCTGCGGCCCCGAGGGGCTGAAATTGAGCTTCCAGGGTGTTTTTATCAAGCCACATGACCTTGTTCGGCTCGATCACCCTGCCTGCCGGGTCTTCAATCACCAGAGCGGTAGATCCCTGGTCAATCCCCCCGACATCCGGATAACTGCCGCCATCGGTCAACTCTGCTACTACTGTCAAGCCTGACGCACTCAGGGTAATCTCTATTCTTGCCGTGTCAGGAGGGATATTGTCCACAGTGAAAATGGTCTTTTTGGTGGACTCCAGCCCCAGAGCCGTGAGATCCAGTTCCACTGTTACATCATACCTGCCGTCCGCGCTGCCGTCTGTGGCCAAGACATTGGAGAAAGCGAAAACCACCGTGTCGCCCCGGATTCCGCTCAATCCCTCGACCGGAAGCCCCCGCCTCGTTACCCGGATCAGCGCCCCGGACCCCGGAACGAGCGGATCAGCCGCTCCCTTCACCACCGCAGTCACTCCTGAGAGCGGCCCGCGCACCACTGCGCTGTCCGGCGGGAAAAGCAGCACAGTGCCGCTCACGCCCAGAGGAAAGCTGATATTCCTGGTCCGCTGGTTTCCGGCCTTGTCGCTGACAGTTATAGTAATGACATACATCCCGGCTTCTGCCGGTTTGCCTTCCGTGAAACGCAGGGTGAGCGTGCTTACCCCGTCATGGATTAATTCCCTGGCTACAGTGGCTCCGGTTGGGCTGATAACAGTGGCCCCGGCATAGAGAATTTCCACCCCGGAGCTCATTCTACCAGCGACTGCGGGCTTGTCCTGCAGGATGATCGAAATCCAGGAGGTATCAGGCGCAAAGGCTATCCCTGCCGTATCAGGGGCGAGGTTGTCCAGAATGAAACTGAAGGTGGTATCGAGATTCCCGGTGGCTGGCGAGAGGTCTTCGATATGGGTCTCGAGGATATAGAGGCCGTCATCCGAGCCGCTGTTGGAAAGCAATTTGCTAACGGCCAGCATCAGCGCGTCCTGTTCGTGGCTCAACTGTCCGGGAATCTCCACAGAGTCAGGACCTAGAAGCTTGAGATAACTCTTTTCCCAGTCGATCCCGGTGCCGCTGTTGTCTTGCACATGCACGGCCGGCTGGATCGGCTGATTGAGCCGCCCGGAGTAAACGGCTGTGCCGAAAGGCGAGGATACCTGGATTATTCCGGGAATGATCTCCGGGCTGCCGACAGTGAAAAAGGCCTGGCGGGTCCGGGCATTGCCGGCGAAATCGACCATCCCGACTTCCAGGGTGTAAATACCGGGTTCCGCAGGCGGCGGGTCGAAAATGAGTGTCAGCCGAAAGAGCTTTCCCCTGGATGTGCGCTGCAAATCGCCGGAGAGCGGCTGGCCGGCCGGGGAAAGGAGCCGGATAAAAGTACTGTCACTTTGGAAATTGAACCCGGATGTCTCGCGTCCGGCAGCAGACACAGTGTCCGAGACAAGGGCCGCCGCTGAATCGACCCGTCCCTGGCCGTAAAGGACCGCTGCCACTGTATCCGGAGCCCGGGTATCGAAGAGGAAAGTGAAGCTCTGCTCAAGCGGCGCTGTCTGCGGGCTCTTGTCATCCGCTTTTAGCTCGATCCGGTAGCGGCCGTCCGCGCTGCCGTCTACAGGCAGAAGGTCATCCAGGACAAAGTTGACCGCGCCGGTCGATAGAATCTCCGTGGTGCCTGGCAAAGAGTCGCCGGCCGGGCCGATCAGTCTGATCGAGGTGGCCGCGCTGTCAATGCCTGTTCCGCTTAAATCCTGGAGTGTAATAGTGGCCACCCGGCGGCCTTCGGCGAGTGAGCGGGAGAGTATTGCGCCATCCGCAGGCACGACCCCGAGAACCCTGAAGCCCACGCCGATAGAGAAAACTTTTTTGCGGGTGCTCTGATTGCCCGCCTTATCGCGAATCGTGATAGTCATAGTGTAAGTGCCGCTCTCGCGCAGCGGAGGGTCGAAGACAGCGAACAGGGTGCTGTCCCCGTCATTGGAATAGATCACTCTGTCAGCGGCAACCGGGGTAACTGTCATGCGGCAGCTGTCCAGATTGATACCCGAGCCTGGCGAAAGATCTTTCAGGGTGACCGCGAAACGGGCCGAGTCTGCAGTCACGCTCAGGGTGTCGGGCGGACGGGTATCGTTCAGGTATCTGACTGCGGTTGACAGTGTTCCGCTGGCCGGGTCGTTGTCCTCGACCTTGATCCGCAGCTCGAACTCTCCGTCCTTAGATCCATCATTGGCGATCGACTGGGTGACCGTAAAAGTGAGCCGGGTGCCCTGAACAGAGAAATCACCTGCTATCTTCTGCCCTGAAGGTAAAAAGAACAGCTCCAGGCTGCTCGCATCCGGGTTTATACCCGTGCCGCTGTTGTCTGCCACATTTACGGTGAAGGCCCATGCCTGACCCTGACCCTGGCTGCTGTTCAAGAAGCCACCGAATGACGGGTTAACATTTACATTTACCAGGGCCGGCCCGGTACTCGCCGCGCCGATATCGAAAGAAACTTTTACCGAATCCCTGTTTTCCAGGCTGTCGGAGAATGTCGAGCGCAGGTTATAGGTTCCCTGCTGGGTTGTTTCACCGGCCGGGACAAAGCGCACCTTGTCCGGCGGCCTGGTGAGCACATTCCCCTCCAGGTCCGCCCCGGAAGGCGAGGAGATTCTTATAGTCGTCAAGGATAAGTTAACACCGCTCACCCTGCCGGTGCCGTCGGACAAGCGCAGCTCGATTGTATCAGCAGGGCTCAGGCCGGTCAGCACCGCTACCTTAAGTTTCTGCGGGACACCCGCCACATAGATCAGGGTGTCGATAACAGTCGGCGGCCTGGTATCGAGCACCACGCGCAGGGTGTCGCTGTTTGTGGGGCCGTTCTTTACTGCGTCAAAAGCCTGGGCGTTGATCCGGTTCAACTCTTCACTGAGGCTAACCGCGGACTCGAACAGGCCAAAATTTATATCCACTTCGGGGGGTGTAAGCTGCAAGCCGTTCAGGAATAAATACACTGAGTCGCCCGGGTCCGTGCGCCCTGAGACCGTTGCAGTCGCAGTTTTCGTGCGGGAAGGCAGTGGGTCAAGGTGCATTTCAGTGGGCGGGAGGTTATCCACCAGGACCAGGCTGCGCGCCTCGCTCGTTTCGCGTGTCACCGGGTCGTATGCGGAGACGATAATCCGGTAGCTGCGCTCGGCGTTCTGGGTGACATAGACTCCCCCGTCGTTCTTGCCGTCCCAGGTAGTCGTGTATCCCTTGGCTTCCCTGGGAGTCTCTTTGATCAGAGTGCGCACCAGGTTATTGGGGACAAAGATAGTGCTGTCGCGAAAGACCTGGATCGTGACATTGCCCGGCTGGGTCAGCCGGTAGCTGATAGTGCAGAAATCGAACTTGTTGTTTTTATCGGCCGGGCTGATTGTGTTCGGCCTGACCTCGAAATCCGTGATGCTGAGCGGATTGCTGCGAGCAGTGACCGTGCCGCTCCTTGGATCGGCGAGGTTTCCGCTCTCATCCACCGCGGTGATAATATAATTGTATACTCCATCCACGTAAGGTCCGGGGCCAAAGACCGCGGCATAGGAGCCATCGCCTGAAAATGGGGGATCGAGAGTCAGGTTGGAGGCTACTAATTTGTTGGTGTTGTCGAATACATCCACTTTCACCCCGCCGGCGGAGGTTCGCACCTCCACTTGATTTTTTTCAATAGGGTCCGTGGGGCCGTTGTATAATACGTTATCGATAAAGCTGAACAGGGTTTCATCCTTGTATACCTTGCCGACAGGATCTGTTGGATCGATAACTATTTCTTGTGTAAAAACCGTGATCGTATCCGCTGATTCGAGGATGCGCCCTCCGCGGAGCTGGATCGTGATCGTATTGGTATTTTTTGTGCGCTTGATAAACTGCAGGGCGATCGGGGCATAAGGTACATCTAAAGGAACGCCGGTATAAAAGTTCGAGGGAGTGGTATTGGTCTGGTCCATTTGAAATGTGGGGGTCTGGTCTGCACCAACCAGGGCCACCTCGAAAGCCAGGGTGCCGATACTGGCGTTCTGCGGCAGGCCGCTGAGGTTGAAAGATATTCTCGTTACATCGTTAGACCCGTCGTTATTCGGGCTGAAAGGGTTCGGGTTGACCGAGACAGAGCTGATCTCCGGGGGCCAGCTGTCGATTTTGACCTTGCCGGTTACCGGCCTGGTCCTGTACTGGTCATCTGTGTCCTTGTCCTCTGCGCGGATAAGAAAGGTATAGGAGGAATCCGGGAGCAGGATCATCTGTTTGGTTACTTTATACATCACTTTCCCGCCCCAGATAAACTCATTCACTCCGGCGATCCCTTGACTGGTTAAAAAGATCGTATCCGAGGCGAAAGCGAGCTTCTGGTCGCCCAGCCGGAGGGTGTCGTTAAGCTCGCCGTAGAAGATAGTCATCGTGTCATTGTAGACACTGTCACTGAAAAAAAGGATCTCCACAGAGACAGTGGATTCTTCGCTGAGAGTGAAACTGAACTTGGTGGTCTCGTTAATTCCGTCATTGTTGGGAGAGAAAGGCGAGGGCTCGACCTTGACATTGGAGATTATGGTAGGCTGGTCCTGGCCCAGGGCCGGGGGCGGATAGTACAGGGCTGAGGAGGCGACAAGGGCCAAGCCTGGGAAAAGCCGTTTAAGGAGAATAGCTCCCGGAGATTTATTTAATAACATAATTCGGCCCGCGGGCGAGCGAGTGAGGAAGAGCTGAAAAATAAATTGTAATTTTACTATCATTACTATTTTAATAGATTTTTCACAAAAAAACAACTTTAGAATGCTTGCATTATAAATTATTATCTTTCATTCAATTGCTATACCAAAAAGATCGTAATCCCCGCTTTCGGTAATTCTGACCTCGGCCAGGCTCCCGGGAGCCAGCTTTTCGCCCTGCACATAGACCCAGCCGTCCACCTCAGGCGCATGCCCCTGGCTCCGTCCCGACCACCGGTACTCCGCCGAGGGAGCCTCACCCGGATCGAGCGCCCTTTCCACAAGCACAGGCAATACTTGTCCCACCCGCCCGGCATTCAGCACGGCGCTTATCTCGCGCTGGATCTGGAGCACGGTTCCAAGCCGCCTTTCCCTCTCTGCCCTGGATAGCCTCCCGCGCAGAGCATAGGCCGCGGTTCCCTCCTCGCGCGAGTAGACAAACCCTCCCAGGCGGTCGAAGCGCACGGCCTGGATAAACTCAATCAGCTCCCGGAAATCGCGCCTGGTCTCGCCGGGGAAGCCCACCAGCACAGTGGTCCGCAAAACCGGATTTTTTAAAATCGTGCGCGCGAGCTCTATAGTCCGTAAAATATCGTTCCTGGTCACCTTTCGTCCCATCCGGGCCAGCATCCGGTCTGAGGCGTGCTGTATAGGGATGTCGAGATAGGGCAGGAGGCGGCTGTTTCCGGCTATCAGCTCCAAGAGGCGCCTCTCGAGATGGGCCGGGTGCAGATAAAGCAGGCGGATCCAGGGGATAGAGGTCTCAGTCAGGAGCAGCTCGAGCAGCCCGACCAGGCGCGAGGCCTGCCCTTTGCGCTCCATGCCATAGGCGGTGACATCCTGGGCGATGAGATTCAGCTCGATCACTCCGAGGCTTTCAAGATAGCGGGCCTCCTCGACCAGCTCTCTTTCCGGGCGGCTGGCCAGGCTCCCTCTGATCAGTGGAATCGCGCAGTAGGAGCAGCGGTTGTCGCAGCCCTCGGAGATCTTGAGGTAAGCCCAGCCCTGCGCGGCAGTCCGCACCAGGCGGGGTGAGAATGTTTTTTTGCCAGGCGCTTGCGGCCTTGCGCCGAGAGCCTGGCAGAGGAGGGGGCCGAGCCGCCGCTGGTCTTCTCCCAGGCCGATGAAGATATCCACCTCGGGCAGCTCCTTTTCGAGCTCAGCCCGGTAGCGCTCGGCAAGGCAGCCCACCACGGCCAGCACCCTGCAGCAGCCGGTCTCCTTATAACGGGCCGCTTCGAGTATTGTCTCGATCGACTCCTCCTTGGCCGGCTGGATAAAGCCGCAGGTGTTGACCACAATGGCCACGGCACGGGAGAAATCCTCGGTCAGGGTGAATCCCGAGTCCTCGAGCTCAGAAAGCATGTATTCGCTGTCGACCTGGTTTTTCGCACAGCCCAGAGTCACCAGCCCTACCGGAAGGCGCTCCTTACCCATTGGCAGCTTCCTTTCGATTCCTGATCCGGGAATTCAGCGGTTGTCGGTATACAAGACCACCAGCGCCGCTTTGAGCCAGAGACCCATGAAAACGCCGAGGACAAAAAACAGCGGGAAACCCGAGAGCCTGAGAATCAGGGAGACAGGCGCGCTCAAGCCCCCTTCCAACCGGGCTAGAAAGTCCCAGAGCGCAGTGAACACTGTGCTCAAGAGGCCCAAAAAGAGCGAGGCGACCAGCAGGCCCAGCACGAGCCTCCACTGCCTTTTGAAAAAGGAAAGAGCGGCCCGCATGGCTGCCGGGGCTGCCAGGCTGTCGACACAGACCGCGCAGAGAGCGTATCTGTACCAGAGCACTGCAGCAAGGGTCAGAATCCCGGTCAGAGCCAGGGCCCCGAGTCCCGCGACAGCGAGCATAACGAACAGCGGTGAGGCGGTCCACGCGCCGCCGCCCAGTATAATCGAGGGGAGCCTGAGCACAAATAAGGCGGCAAGCCCGAAAAGCAGTATCAATGGGGGAAGGGGCAGGAGAGAGGCAATTGAGGCCGTGGCCAGGCTCCCTGCGAAAGCTTTTTTGCCCTCCAGCCAGAAGGCGGAGGGGGAAATCGGCGCCACCTCCGGGCTTGAATGCTGCGCCGACCGGCTCACCACTCCGGTCAGCGCCCCATAATAATAGAGCGCCAGCACCAGATAAACCGTGAAGCCAACCAGGCAGCCGGCCATCGAGTAAAGGATCATCTGCCAGTGGCTGAGAATGAACGCTAGCGGGTCTTTCCAGAGCAGGGCCGGCTCGAAATAGCGTCCCCGGGCCACCCAGTAGAGGATCGGCAGACCGGTGCCGCCCAGAAAAAACAACGGGGCGGCCAGGGAATAGAAAAAGGCGAAAAGCAGGAGCCAGAGGTTCTTGAAAACCACTTGCCCTGCTCTGCGCAAGGCGGCGACAATTTTTTCGAGCATTGACAGAGATCCCAAGAGATAGTTAATCCACCTGATCCAAAATGATTCGCAAAATTGACTTTAGATCTATCTCCTGACGGGGCGGGACGGCTATTTATTACCCACTCTTTGCAGCACCTTCCCGCTTCTCAGCTCGCGCAGGGCATCGCGAGCCACCCAGGAGGCGCTTCTTGAATCCAGGGATAAAATCTCCTCTGCGGTCTCAAGGGCCAGCTTGTGCAGGCGCCCGTTCCTTTTCCCGATCTGTCTCAGCGCCCAGTTGACCGCTTTCCTGATAAAATTCCTCTCGTCCGTTGACTCGCGCCAGATAATGGGGAGCAATTTCATGAACTTTTCATCGGCTGCCTTTTTATCTTGCACGGCCAGCCAGGCCATCATCGCAAAACCGGCCCGTTTCACGAATTCCTCTTGCCGGCCGCTCCACTCGACCGCTTTCTCCCAGGCAAAGGGAGTTTTGGTGAAAAGGTAGCCGCAGACACTGTCGCATTCCGCCCAGTTTTCGAAACCGCCGGCCCAGGCCTCCATTTGCTCCGGGGTGACCAGCTTCGGCTCATCGACCAGGGCCGCAAGCAGTTTTGTCTCGTGGCAGCCTGCCTCCCAGAGCTTTTGCGCGAGCTCGTGGCTTTTCCCGACCTCCCGGGCGAATTTCTTCAACACCGTATTGGATATGCCGTAGGCTTTTCGGGCCGTGATACCGAAACGGGCCATGCCGGCCAGGTTCGCTGGATTAGCGAGGCTCTCCAGGCGGCTTATTATTTCGCTGTATTCCATAAAAAATTCCGGGATACCGCCGCTTCCGGCAGGACTACTGGAAAATTCTCACGAATCAGACATAACAGCGCATGACTGCCCTTTTGGCAGAGGGCCGGCTGATTTCCTTGAACCCGGCGCGCTCGAAAACCGGGGGAATCCCCACATAGAGCAGCCAGTCCGGGATTTTCGTTTTTCGAGGGATCAACGGGTAGCCTTCGACTATCTTGGCCCCCTGGCTTGCCGCGTAAGATACCGCGGCCTTGACAAGCTCAACTGCCAGGCCCTGGCGGCGGAAATCCCTAACGATAAAGAGGCAGACCACGCTCCAGACCTGTTTGTCATCGACCGGCTTGAGCACCCGGGAACGGCTCAAGCGCCCGAACTCTGTGCGCGGTGCCACAGAGCACCAGCCCACAGGCCGACCATCCGAATAAGCGAGTATTCCGGGCACCCGGCCCGAATCCACTATTTCTTTCATGGCTTTGCGGTTTCCCGCGCCTTTCTGATTTTGGTACTCGGAGGTGGTGAGCCTCCACCACATGCAGCAGCAATCGTGCGGGGCCCCGCGCGCACTGAAAAGCTCCACGAAATCATCCCATCTCTCCGGGCTCAAGGGGTGGAACTCTAGCGGCCCGGAAGCTTTGGTGTCGGCAACCATCCTTGACCTCCAGATACAGTTGATCTCTCTCCTGACTGCATAAGCCTACTCTATGTCCAGGATCTGTGTTCCGGGAGGAGGGTTGTAAACAAACAGTGCTGGCGAGAGGGGCACATTTTCCTCCAGCTTGAACAGATCGAAGGTATTGAAATTACCGCTTTCATCAATATACTGTACCGCTCTGGTGGCAAAAGAGCTGGTATCGATCCAGGCGCGCAAGTGCCTGTAATAGGGGCTCGGCGAATTAGGAGCCAGATCGAGGACATAGGTGGGTACCCCGCGGCGTTTCTCAATGCCGGCCAGGCTTCCGGAATAGCGCTCCAGCATCCCTCCGCCGAGCACATAGCGCGGGCCTGTCTCTCCCTGGCGCATGGGCGTGCGCATGGCCTGCAGCATATCCGGCTGGGGCATTACGAACCAGTACCAGCTGCCGTCCGCCACCAGGAGCTGCCCCTTGGGCTTATCGTATTCGAGCCTCAGGTAATCCGGCTTCATATAATAGAGCCGTCCGCGGAAATTCTCTTTCTTCTCCAGGACAGGAACCTCCACCACCTGGTCAAACGAGGCCTTGAGCGTGTTGATCTTTTCATAACAGGCGTCCACCGCTTCCAGAACCTGGTCAAAAGAGAGAGGGGCGCCTGCCACTGGAAAGGGCCTGGCGAAACCGGCCAATATGGAAAAGGCCAGCAGGGCTAGAGGGATTAACCGCATCGGATCTCCTAAGCTTGCATGCTTCACTGGAAGACCTTTCATCTAAAACAAGGGCGAGGTGCGCCTCGCCCTGACCATTGTTTTAGACGGAGTTAAACTGGATTTTTATTCGATCCCGTAATTCTGGAGCTCATCCACGGTCACGAGCACTTCCCGGGCTTTGCTGCCGTCCGGGGGACCCAGGATACCCGCGCGCTCGAGCTGGTCCACGATCCTGCCTGCGCGGGCGTACCCGACCTTGAGCCGCCGCTGGATCAGCGAGGTCGAGCCCTGGTCATGCCGCACAACCAGCTTGGCTGCCTCGCCGAAAAGCTCATCCCGCTCACTGTCATCAACAATGCCTGATTCCTGGCGCTCGAGGTCTTCGAGAAGGTTTCTCTGCTTTGGGTAAGATTCGCTTCCGGGAGCCTCCCCGCTTTTCTGCATGGTTACCGGCTGGGCTTTCCAGTGGGCCGCCAGGCGCTCTGTCTCTGCGCTGGAAAGATAGGCCCCCTGGATTCTGACCGGCTCGGCCTGTCCTGTGGGCATAAACAGCATGTCCCCGTTCCTGAGAAGCTGTTCTGCGCCGGAAATATCGAGGATCGTGCGCGAATCGATTTTCGAGTAGACCTGGAAGCTCAGGCGGCTCGGGAAATTGGCCTTGATCAGCCCGGTAATCACATCCACAGAGGGTCTTTGGGTCGCCACCACCAGGTGTATACCCACCGCTCTTGCCATCTGGGCCAGCCGGACCAGCGAGGCCTCGATCTCGTTTTTCACATCGCTGCACATCAGGTCGCTCAGCTCATCCACCACAATAATGATATAAGGCATCTGTTCGACCTGCTCCTCGGAGTCCTCGTGGAGCGGTCTTACCGGTTTGCCGGAGAGGACCTTGAAATTGAAATCCTCGATATTTCTCACACTGTTCCTGCTCAGCATCCTGTAGCGTTGTTCCATTTCGAACGCGGTCCATTTCAGGATTCGCGCAGCCTCTTTGGCCTCGGTGATCACAGGGTGCAGAAGGTGCGGGATACCGTTGTACATGGTCAGCTCGATCATCTTGGGATCGATCATCAGCAGGCCCACCCTCTCCGGTCCGGAGAGGAAGAGGAGGCTGGCGATGATCATGTTCATGCAGACGCTTTTCCCGCTGCCCGTAGTGCCGGCGATCAAAAGATGGGGCATCCGGGTCAGCTCGGCCACACGGATTTGCCCCTCAAGGTCCTTGCCCAGTCCCAGCGGCAGGATATAGTTACTGTCCCTGAAAACCGGGGACTCGAAGATCTCACGGGCGCGCACCAGCTCCAGCACCGGGTTGGGAAGCTCCACACCGACCACCCCTTTCCCTGGAATGGGAGCCAGGATCCTGATGCGCTTGGCGTGCATGGCCATAGCCAGGTCATCTGTCAGGGCGGCGATCCTGTTCACTTTCACTCCTGCGGCGGGACGGATCTCGAAAGTGGAGACCTGTGGTCCCCGGGTGATATTTATCAGCTCACCCTCCACATTGAAATCAGTAAGCTTGGCCATCAGCACCCGGCCCATTTTTTCGAGCTCCCCCTGGCTCACTACCTTTCTGTCTTCCTCCACCGGATCAAGGAGCTCGATCGAGGGCAATTCATAAAGGACAGCTTCCTTACCGGGTTCCGGGAAAGGTTCACTGACAGATGGCGCTGCTTCGGCGGCCTGAGCCCCGCGGCCTGGTTCGCCTTTAAGGTCTTTCCCGGCCAGGCTCTCCTCCTGCTCAGTCGACAGGGGTCCCAGGTCGAAATCGAAATCCGCCTGCTCAAGGCGCTCTTCACCCGACCGGGGGCTTTCTGCGATGGGTTCAGCATCGGACACTCTTTTTACCCCGGCGGCAGAGACCTCCTTTGAGGCAGCCTGAGGTTTTTTCGCCTCTTTTGCGACGCCTTTCTTTGGCCTGGCCGCGAGGGCGGCCCATTTGAACGCTCCGGCGACAAGAACAGCCACTTTGATCGCCTTTTCCACCAGTGTACGCAGGCTCAAGCCCGTATAAATGATCAGGAAAATGAATAACGCGAGAACTGTAATCAGATAGGAGCCGGCGGTGCCGAGCAAGGTGATAAGCCCTCCCGCAATCCAATTGCCGAGGGCTCCACCTTTGAAATCGAAAGACAGCTCACCAAAGCCAGTCTGGACAAGGCCGAGCATTATGCTCAAACCCAGGCCGAGAACCACAACCCCAACCGTTATCCGCAAATAAACAGGCGATCCCTTGCCTCTGAAAATCCGCCAGCCCCAGACTGCCAGCAATACCGGCAGCGAGTAGGCGAGAATTCCGAGCAGGTCTTTGAGCGACTTGTTGATATATTTCCCGGCCAGGCCCACCAGGTTCCGGTACTCAGCCTCCGGGCCCTGGCTTAGATTATTGGCCAGCCACTGAGGCAAAAGGCTCAATAGCGTGAGCAAGCCTATGGCGAGCAGAAGAAGGCCTAAGATCTCTTCTTTCTTATCGCGGGAATAGCGGGACAAACTCACCTCCTGAAAAAAGGAAAGTGACCGAGTCGTCAATACTGGTTCATAAGAAAAATACTATCCGGATACTTGTCCTGTCAATTTATGTCTTGCCGCAAAGGATAATGCCCCACTAGGCCTGTGGGTTAAAGTGTTACTGTCAGAGTAACACTAGTACTCCGGTTTGCTCTCGAACCAGGCACCGCCTTAGATATAATATGGATAAAAGACAGCAGCAATAATAACAGAAAATTCAGGGCGCTTTCATGCACCGGGAATCCAAATTGTGCGATATCAAGCACGGATTTCAATATTGACATTCATCCTGCCGGAAAGTCAGGCGGCCGGGTCCCTCCGCTAATGGGAACTTTCCCACATCTGCTCGAGATTATCCAGTTCTTTGTCAAGCTTCGGCATATTGAAAATATCTTTGTACCTTTTTAAAACCTCGAGCAGGTCCACAAGAACCAGGGCTCCGCCCAGAGCCTGTACATCGCCTTTGCTTGCCGCGATATTATCCACCAGCCGCGAAACAAAGGTTTTTAGCTCGACGGCCAGGCGGGTTTTCTCCTCCTGGGCAGCCGAATCCACGCCAGTGATCTTGATCTTCTCCACCTTGGCTTCTGCATCCTCAATCATTTCGAGCAAATTTTCGTTTTCTTCGAATAAAGACATATCAGAATCTCCATAGTAACGAAAAGGGCAAAAAGTATCAGACAAATGATTAAGCGGATTAATCCGCACGGAATGAAAGCCGACTGTTTTCCGGATATCCGGATCGAAAAAACTCTAAGCTGAATTATTCACAAAATTCAGTAGAAAGGAATAGGATTTCAGTCTCTCAAGCATTTACTCCAGACCGGACAAGAACTGTAGCATAGCATGCTATGCCCCTGCAAAACAGGAGTCAGAAGTTTACAAACCTCTGGTAATCGTTTCCAAAAAATATTCTGCCTTCTGACTCCTGGCTCCTGAATTCTGATAAATGGTTATCATATAAACTTCCGGTTGCCGTTTGTTCATAATGGTCTGGAGTAGCGACAAGTTTTGTGAATAATCCTGGCTACTTATATTTTTAGAATATATTTCATTGGAAGGCAAAAAAAAAGAACCATCTCTGGTCCTTTTTTTTGTGCAGGATCATGTACCCGGTATTTCGCGAATTCGCTCAGGCTCCCTGCTGGAGAATCTGACGCACTCTCTCCCGGGATACACCCACCTTCCGGCCGATCTCAGCCTTGGAGAGGCCTTTCTTCTCCAACTGGAAAATAGTCCGGCGCGTCTCTTCGCTCATTTTACGCCATTTTGGCTTACGAGCGCCATAGCAGGTAAGGATCTGGGAGATACGGTTTTCAGTCAAACTGTATTTGTCTGCAAGACGTTTAGTCGTATAACCTTGGGAATAGTCGCGAACGACTTTGTCATCGCGCTTTTTAAGCGAGTCGCGGCCGTTGGGCTTGATCTGAAAACCAAAGCGTAGTTTGTGCCCGAGCAGCTCCAGAGCCATGGATAGTCCTTTTCTCATTTTACCACCTCGAAGATGAAGTCCAAATAATTAGCTGATGATGCTGCTTCGTATAATATTATACAGCATGATCTGTGCCAATGTTTCAAAAAAATTTATCGACCAAACTCCGATAAAAATATTTACATCCGGCGGCCGGTTAAACGTGTGCCTTGCCGGGTAATACTACGCAAGCGTGGCGGATAATTCTAATTGAAAACAGCTTAGCCGGATGGCAAAACAATACACAATAAGTGTTCGATTTGGAACAATTGCAACAATCCGGAAAGCGGAGCTATGTTTTGGGTAAAGCTGATAAGCGGTGGGTGTATTTTAACCGAAAAGAATACAGGATGCGAAAGAAAACAACCGGCCGGTTGATCTGGAATCTATTTTAAAGGATAGTTCTGTACTCTTTCCTTTTTTATCTTCAAATCGGGCAGTCGCTACTCAGTTACTACTCAGGTCATAAAATTGTTTACATCTATCCTTAAAGGAAATTCTTTTTCTTCTTTTGAAGGCAAAAGAAGCAAAACCATTTCTTTTGTAACCAAAAGAAACAAAAGTTAATCCTGGCACTTTAGTCTTTTACTCCGCTTCGCCAAGCTCGCCTGGCGCGCAGGAAGCCTGCGCAAAGGCATGCCTGGGCGTTGTACACCTAATATGGCAATGATGGAAATTACTTGTCTTCTACACGCTCCAAAAACAGGATCCCCGGACTTCAGGGCTTCTTATTGCCTTGTTTCACCTGGGATGGCTTTATCATCCCAGGTAGCTGCACTAAAACCTCTTTTCGGCAGTTGTAAAAGTTTTTCTCTCGGGGTATTTCAACCGCTGTCAGGCAAATCAGTCGCCGGCGCCTTAAATATAAGAATCGACATCCGGTAAATCATTCCTAATTACTCAACTTATATTAATAACCAAGGCTAAAGCAAAAAAACAATATAAATGGAAACTATTTAATGATCCCTGTAGTATGTTATTCGCTGGAAACAACGAAACCGGTGGGTCAAATTTTCGAGCCAAAAGACTCTGCCCGCCCTTTCCTTTCATCCTCTTTCCCGGATGAAGAAAAACCTTCTATGAACTGCGCCGGCGCATGTGACATCCCGGCCAGGGTGGAGGTGATCTGCTCCAATGCCCGATACCTGGCAGGCGGCTTGATAAGTATCGCCGGCGGTTCGAGCGATAATACTTTCTTTTCGCCTTCAATGCTCTTAAGCGCACTGATTATTGGGGCCAGACGGTACTTGACGCTGCGGCCGAAATCAAGCTTGCAATAGCCCTCGGAAATAAAGAGCGCTTCCATATACAAGCGGGTGGCATAAATTTTAAGCCGTGTCTTGGTTAACAGCGCTTTTGCCTCCTCAGGCAGAGACCCGTAACGGTCGGCGAGCTCAGTGGCGATTTCATCGAGTTCAGAATCCGCCGTGATTGCTGATATCTTGCGGTATAAAGCGAGCTTCTGCTTCCCATCCGACACGTAATCCTGGGGCAGAAAGGCCGGCAGATCGAGATTTATTTTGGCCGGGGCGGTCTCTGCTCTCTCACCCTGGTTCTGGAGGCCCGCTATGGCCTCTTTGAGAAGTTTGAGATATGTGTCGAAACCGACAGCGTTGATAAAGCCGTGCTGCTGGCTGCCCAGGATATTGCCCGTGCCTCGCATTTCGAGGTCGCGCAGCGCTATTTCGTAACCGCTGCCCAGTTCAGTATATTCTTCAAGGACCCGCAGGCGTTTGACCGCCTCGTCATTGATCAGACGCCGGGGAGGCACGAGAAGATAGGCGTAGGCGCGGTGGTAACTGCGTCCGACCCGGCCTCTCAACTGGTAAAGCTGGCTCAGGCCGAAGCGGTCGGCCCGGTTGACAATGATTGTGTTGGCATTGGGAAAATCGAGGCCGTTCTCGATAATCATTGTGCTCAACAGGAGATCTATTTTGCGCTCCTGGAAACGCCGCATGGTGAGTTCAAGCTCGCGCTCCGGCATCTGCCCGTGAGCCACCCCGACCCGCGCCTCAGGCACAATCCTGCGCAGCAGGTCATAGACTGCATATATTGAGCCGATACGGTTGTGCACGAAGAACACCTGGCCATCGCGGGCAAGCTCGCGCTGCACGGCTTCTACAATAACCTGTTCGTCGAAAGGACAGACTTCGGTAAAGATAGGCAGTCGGTCCTGAGGGGGAGTATTGATAAGCGAGAGATCCCGGATCCCCATCATGCTCATATGCAGCGAGCGCGGGATGGGTGTAGCAGTCATGGCCAGGGTGTCCACCTCTCGCTTGAGGCTTTTGAGGCGCTCTTTCTGCCGCACTCCGAAGCGCTGCTCCTCGTCGATAATCAATAGCCCGAGATCCATGAATTTGACATCTTTGCTTAAAAGCCGGTGCGTACCGATAATAATGTCGATACTTCCGGCATCCAGGCTCTTTAAAATGTCTTTCTGCTCTCTGGGGCTTTTAAAACGGCTCAAAGTCTCAGTAGTGACCGGGAAATTAGCCAGCCGCTCGCAGAAAGTGATATAATGCTGCTGGGCGAGCACTGTTGTAGGCACTAGCACAGCCACCTGCTTGCCATCCAGCGCCGACTTGAACGCAGCCCTCAAGGCGACCTCGGTCTTGCCGAAACCCACATCCCCGCAGAGCAGTCGATCCATGCAGGATATCGATTCCATGTCGCGCTTGATCTCCGATATTGCGCTGGCCTGGTCCGGAGTTTCCTCATACACGAAAGAATCCTCCAGCTCTCGCTGCCAGTCTGTGTCCAGGGCGAAAGCGAATCCGCCGTGCACCTTGCGGGTCGCATAAAGTTCTATCAGTTCCCTGGTCATATCCTCGATCGCTTTTACTGTCTTGGCCTTCATTTTGGCCCAGCCGGCCCCGCCGATCTTATGCACCACAGGCACGGCACCGTCCTCGGCAGAGTAGCGCTCGACCAGTGAAAGCTGATCGATCGGCACGTAAAGAAACTCGCCATCTGCATACTCCAGCCAGAGGCATTCGACCGTATAATTTTCGGTTTCGATCTGTTTTATCCCCAGATAACGTCCGATCCCGTAATCGATGTGCACTACAAAGTCGCCTGGTTTGAGGCTGGAAAAGCTCTCCAGGGCCGGAGCACGCTGGTAGGATTTGCGTGAGCGGAGGTAGCGGAAGCGCCGAAAAATCTCATGATCCGTATAAAGCACCAGACCCGGTTCCCCGTAAATAAAACCGGTCTCCAGGCTCCCGATAGTCAATTCCACAGTCTCGGCCACAGAATCGAGCAGTTCCTCGAGCCGGTCAAGCTGACCATTATTGTCGCATAAAATTAAACTCCGCTTCCCCTGTTCGAAGTCCTTCCTCAGGTAACCCCGCAGCAGCTCCACATTGCGGTTCACTGCCGGAGGTTCCCTGGTGTCGAATCTCAAGCTGTGGCTCCTGCCATCGCGCATATAAAGCTGGCACAGATTTGCCCGGCTGAAAAGTTCGAAGCGCTCTTCCAGCTCCTGGCGCGAGAGATAGAGTTCCTCCGGCGCTCGGAAAATAGCGCCTCGCCGGTCAGTTGCCCCTTCGTGATAATTTTCGACCTCCAGGTAAAAACGGTCCGCTTCCTCAGCCACCTTTTCGTATTCATCAAACAGAAGGATGCTGTCGGGATTCAAGTAAGCGAAAATATCGGCCAGCTCCTGATGCTCTCCGGAGGCGCCTTTTCCCCAACTGAAAGGCTCGACCACAGGGAGAACCACTGCCTCATCGCAACTGCCGGTGGAACGCTGGCTTGCGATCTCGAAGGTGCGGATCTCACAAATTTCATCACCGAACAACTCTATTCTCACCGGATTCTCCATCCTGTAGCCGTAAATATCGAGAATTCCCCCGCGCAAACTGAATGTGCCCACAGCTTCGACCATGGCCTCCCTTTTGAATCCCATGGCTGTGAGATCGGCTAAAAGCCGCTCCAGGCCGATCTCAGTGCCCACACGCAGTGTGCACACCTGGTCGCAGAACCGCTCGGGTTTCAGCACCCGCTGCATAAGGCTTCTTACCGGAGCCACGATTATTCCGGCATGTCCGTGGACAAGCTGGGAGAGAACCTCGATTCTCGGTCCCATATTGGTTGGGTCGGCCTGGGCTTCTTCATAAGGCAGCAGCTCCCATTGGGGGTAAAGCCAGACTGAGCTCTCGGGCAGGAAATTTACCAGGTCGGCCTCGATCTTTTCAGCCTGTTTCGATCCCCGGGTGATTAAAAGCACCTGTTTCGGGCAATAGCTCAAAATTCCCGCTGCGACAAAGCTTTTGGCCGAGCCGTAAAGATTGCCGAACCGCAGGTCGGCTTTGGCTTCACCGGCCCGGTCTGCAAGGTAATCAAGAGCCTTGCGGAATACTTTTGAGCTGTCCAGAGTTTTAAGCAGACTTTTGAGCTTTGGCATCAGCGCCTAGTCCCCTTCCTCTTTCTTATTTGCCACCACCTGCTCGACAATCAGTAACCCGAGCGCCGCAAACAGAAGGTAAGGCCAGATCTCCACTCCCCCGCGGACAATAAAGGCCAGCTTTTCCAGACTCGCCTCAGCCGGAATAAACTCGAGCTCCTGTTCTCCAAACCTGTCCTCTATGACTGCTTTATCCTCCAGAGTGAGATTTGCCTCTTCCTGGTCCAGACCGACACAAAATGAGCCTAGAAAACGCCCGCTCTCGAAAATCCGGTAAGTGCCCGGCATCTCTGTTTCTGACATTCGTATTTCCTGGTATTCGCCTGGCACCGGCATAAACCTTTGCTCTCCCGGCCCGTGTATTTCCATCTTCGAGGTATTTACCTCCCGGTCGAATTGGATCACTGCTTCCTCGCCCACTTTCAGGTTCGGCTTGACTATCGGCCCTTGGTCCACCAGAAGAGCGATCAATTCATGAAGCAGGGGGACAAAAAGCGGCGTTTGCGGCAGCTCGCATTCATCCGGATGAGCCAGGTCCGAGGCTGCGATCGCAGCCTTTTTTCCCCCCCGGCGCACTGTACGCAAAATGGCGGCTCCTCCCGCGGCTTCCAGGTCCCAGGAGCCTGCGGCCGCCTCGCCGCTCCCTGCGGGCGGCAGGCGCCTGAAAGTGAATAACTTTAACCTCTCCAGCCCAGGTATGGACTCAAAGGTCTGTGCAAAAACCGCGCCTGCCGGGGCGGCAGCCTGTGGGACAGCCGGGGTGTCGTATCCTCCGGGTCCAAGATGTGAAGCGCTGCCCAGAGAGAAAGGAAGGCCGAGCCGCGTGACAAGAGTGTTGAATCTTCTGATTTCAGGCGCCTCATCCGGGGTCCCGGCATCCGGCAGGATAAGCACGGGAGTTTCCCGTGCCCCGAAAGCTTCATTCAAAAAGAGCAGCAGGTCCCGCTCAGGAAAAGATACCCCGTGCAGAATGAAAAGATCGGCCTTTTCGATATCAGAACCTGAAACCGGGAGATCTCCTCTCCTGGTAAGCGCAATCGGAGCTGCAGGGCCTGAAGAGAGAGTCTCGAGCGCGGATCCCAGGTAGTCAGGCACTATTTTTCTGGATTCTATCAGCACCACTTTGGTGCGCGGAGGAACTTTAAGTGGCACGCTGCGGCTGTTATCCGCTGCAAGACCGTCCGCATCGACAGCAGCGGTGAGCTCGTGCACTCCAGGCTCCACAGGGGGCAGCTCTATAACCACCGCTCCCTCTTCATTGGGGGCAAGCAGGGTTTCGCCCTGGCCCACCAGGCGGCCGTCCAGATAAAGACGCGGAAAAAGCCGGGCTGCATCTTTCCCCCCGTAATGGGCCACAGTGACTGAGACTTTGAGCGGTGCCCCGGGCCGCACGAGTTCCCCAGGCAGGCCCACTGATTGGACAGCGAGGTTTTCAGGACTGCCGGCGTGGGCCTGAACAAGATACCAGCGAATGCCTGCGCCGGTTTCCAGATCCAGGCTGTCGCTCCCCAGGAACCCGCGCTGGAGGTCTGTAAAGATATAGACTTCGCGGTTTACGGTTTCAGTTGCTGAAGCGAGAAGCCTTGAGGCTGCTTCCAGAGCGGGTCCCAGCCTTGTACCCCTGTACTCGGGTTCTAGAGACTCGAACCTGAAAGAAAAAATATCCGGGGCACCTTCCCCTGGGGAGTGCCAGGCGCCGTCATTCAGCAGGAAGTGGTCCGAGGCGGTGATCAGCCTGAAGCGGTCCGCAGGGTTCATCCAGCTTAAGATGCTCTCCATCCGGCGCTTGAGAAAACCGATTGCGGGCCCGCGTTCATCCACAAAGCCGATGCTCGCCGATACATCGAGGACAAAGACCGCGGATGTGGGCAGATGTTCCTGCGGCCCGGGTTTGAAAAAACCCTTGACCGCTGGTCGGGCCGGCGCCAGGACCAGGAGTATAATCAGGAGAGTCCGCAAGATGAGCAGCAGCCACTGGCGGGTTTTCAGCCTGCGCACGTTCCGGCTCTGGACCTCGCGCAGCAGAAGCAGCGAGCTGAAATCGCGGCGTCTGGCTCGCAGACGGCTCAGAAAATGGATGATAAAAGGGATAGCCGCGGCCACAAGGCCTAAGAGCACAAGCGGGTTGAGAAAACTTATCACTCCGATAGACTCCTATTATTCTAAAATAGCGCGAGTATTGCCTTGATCATGTATGATAACTCAACCGGATAGGGATAAGTGAATATTTCAAGTTAAACAATATAAAATATTAAAAAGAAATATAAAGTTCAATCCAAACTTATGGAATGTGTGGTTTGATCGCAAAACATTGAGAGCCGGGATACAATTAACGGATGACAGTCCGGTTGCCCCCGATTCAGATCAATGCTGCGTCACTTAGTACTGTAACTCGAAAATACGGTGACGTATTTTTTCCAGCAACGCTGTGCGGAGTCGTAGGGGCGACCGGCGGTCGCCCGAACAGGGCGAGGCATGCCTCGCCACTACGTTTACTAAATTTGTAAATTGGTTTAAAACAATACGCTACACTATTTATGAATTCATGTACTTAGTAGGAGGGTTCACTTGACAGTCTTATAGGAGAGAAAAACAGCACTTTTTCAAATCACAGGTTCGCCGGTGAGGCTTTCAGGGATGGGATAGATTTCTCCATTTGCCTCGAGTTCCGCCTTCCTTTCCTGATCCAGACCGATTTCACTATCGGTCAGGTAGCATGCAGGGTCCGGCCCGAATGGATCTGAGTAAACCCGCTGGGCGCGCACCCGCATCGAGCCGCCGCAGAGAGCGAAATAGCGGCAGAGCCGGCAGCGCCCTTTTATCACGGATGGGCGGTCTTTGAGGCCTTTCATGAGAGGGTCCGAGGTGTCTGTCCAGATTTCGGAAAATTTTCGGTTGCGGACATTGCCGAAGCTGTAATCCATCCAGAACTGGTCGGCATGGACTTCGCCGAACCAGTCGACACAAGCCAGACCCACGCCGCTCGAGTAAGTCCCCCCGCGGTTCCACTCGAGCAGCTTGCGTACCTCGGCGATGCGGGGCGAGTTTTCCTGTTCAAGCAAGCGGAGAATGTAAATACTATCTACATGATTGTCCACAGTAAGGATGTTTATTCCAAGCCCGCGCTCGTGGAAATCACGGGTGCGCCGCATGATAAGATCCACGGCGCTTCGGGTCTCGCTGTGGGAGAGGTCGCTCTCTGTGATCGAGGCGCCGCGGCCGGAATAAACCAGGTGGTAGAAACAGGCCCGGTTGATCTTTTCAGCTTCAATGAAGTCGAAAATCGCCTCGAGGTCCCGGTAGTTGCAGCTGGTCAGGGTGAGGCGCAGGCCTACCCGAGCTCCGAGCTCCACCAGATTGCGGAACCCCCGCATGGCGAGCTCGAAAGCGCCTTTCATGCCGCGAAAGCAGTCGTTAACCTCGCCGATCCCGTCCAGGCTGATCCCCACATAAGTGAACCCGGCTTCCCTAATCCTGCGTGCGGTTTTTTTATCGATCAAGGTGCCGTTGGTCGAAAGCGTGGGCCTGAGTCCCAGATCAACAGCATAGCTGACCAGCTCGAACAGATCCTGTCTGACCAGCGGCTCCCCGCCCGAGAAAAGAACCGCGGGCACTTTGAAATCCGCCAGCTCCCGCAGCAGAACTTTGCCCTCCTTGGTAGAAAGCTCGCCCTTGTACCTGATATTCTTCGAGTCGGTATAACAGTGCACGCAAGACAGGTTACAGCGCCGGGTGACATTCCAGACCACGACAGGCCTGCGTTCCCCGGCGCTTTTCGGCACTCCGCTTGTCACTGACCGGCGCTCCTGAGGTATGCTCGCTCCTGCCCGGCCGTAGCGGATCGTATCCCCGCCCGAGCTTTCTCCACAGAGCAGTTTCGTTATGTCGATCACTCGCCCTCCAGCAGCTTGACTGTCAGAAATTCGGTCGCGTACAGGCTGGGGAAGATATTGTTTCCCGGGCTCCCAAGCTTTCACTTTTCGATTGCTTCAGAGGATTTTGGAGCATAAATTTATGATTTAAAGCATATTAAATGAAAACAGCCTCAATTTATCTTATCTCTCATCCGGTGTCAACCGCACCTGGTGCGCCGGTGTGTCATTTAATGATCCCTTATGAAGCAAAGGAGTTACGGCATGGGCAAGGTCAAACGGTTCGGGGTCTCGATCGATGCTGAGCTGGCCCGCCGCTTCGACAAGCACATCCTGAGCGAGGGCTACTCCAACAGGAGCGAGGCTTTGCGGGACCTTATCCGCGAGCACCTGATCACTGATAAGTTGAGCTTTGACGGGACAATCGCTGTGGCGTCACTGAGCCTGATCTACGACCACCACCAGAGAGATCTTGCTGAAATCCTGAACCACTTTCAGCACGAACACCACAAACTGATAATCTCGAACCTTCACGTACATATCGATCATGACAACTGTCTGGAAGTAATCATCTTCAAAGGGCCGAACAACGAGATAAAAAAAGTGGCCGACAGACTGGCGGCCATCCGCGGCGTGAAGCACGGCAAGCTGACCATGACCACCACGGGCCATGGCCTTTGAACCCGGCTGCTGACTCTGTCCGTCCCGACCCTCCAGCCCCCGGCTCAAAAACCAGCCAGGAAAAGAAGGAATAATAAAGAAATGGCTGTAAAATAGGTCAGCAGCCCCATTATCAGACTATACAGGAAAAGCTTTGAACCCCCGATTTTGTCCATGAACTTTAACATACATTTTCTTTCCTTTTCCCCCAGTCGCTAAACCTCAAACCTAAAAATCACACCGGCCAATTTTTCTCTCACCGACTTATGACGGACATGCGGAGACTTGAGTCCACTCCGTGTGCCCACTAGGAGTTATAAAACAATTAAAATACAAAGCACCGCCTGATTGCCAGCGCGTGAAACCGCGCTGATCGGGTATTCCTGCCTTAGCATCCATCTGAACACGTTATGTCAGAAACCACCCACCATTGGGGCGAGAAATATGGCCATGGTCAGAAAATACAAAACCAATATCAAAAAGAGGTGCATATAATATTCCAATTTGAGATACAATCTCTTTTTAGACATTGTATACAACCTCCTGATATATAATTATAAACA
>Ga0307379_10001024_pt1 | contig 45101 bp, 41 predicted proteins | sample UN2MG_FD_202237 | JGI IMG/M metagenome (GOLD analysis project Ga0307379, IMG submission 202237) | Soil microbial communities from Risofladan, Vaasa, Finland - UN-2 | ecosystem: Environmental > Terrestrial > Soil > Coastal area > Acid sulfate soil | place: Finland: Risofladan, Vaasa | collected...
CTGCAGCCTGTTCTGCACGAACGTGATCGTCATTCCCATGTAATCCTCTACAATGGAGATGATAGGTCCCTTGCTCACGATGAGCTTTATATCCTTTTTCTCCCTCACTATGCTCCCGGCCTTCGGCTTCTGTTCCACGATAGTGTTCTTCGGCTGATCCGAGAAATACCTTGGATCGATCACAGCCCTGAGATTCTTCTTCTGCAGAATGATGAGCCCCTCTATCAGATCCTTGTTCGTGACCTTGGGTACCGCTACCTCAGGAGGGCCTTTCCGTAAGACAAAGAAGGTAACAAACGAAATAGCGAGGAAGACGCATATAAAGATGGCGATAATAAGCGCGACATTCCGAACAACGAGCTTGGAGTTCGACTCCACCCGTTCCTTAAACAACCGAAAAAAGGACAATATTCCCCGTTTCACACCGGTTTCCTTTTACAGCTTAGTATTCTACTCCAACCGCTGAAACTCCCATTTCTGTGTCGGAAATGGAGGGTAGTCAACCTGTTACTAATATTTACACAATCACAGAGTATTTTTCAAGACCTTTCCGACAAGTCCCCTGCATCCGCATTCGAACTCCCTGTATCCCATTCTCCGTTTGTTTTCGAGCTGGAGCTCCAGGATACCGACCCTTCCGGCCCCTGTCATTGTCACGATTCCCTCTTTTTGATGGACATCCACAATCTCACCAGGTACCCCGCTTTTTTCGTCTCCGCCGGCACATAGTACGGCCCTGAAGACCCTCAGGGCCTTGCCGTCGAGGAACGTATGCGCCACTGGCCACGGATTGTACGCCCTGATCTCGTTCACGATTCTCTCTGCAGGCTTGCTCCAGTCGATAAGACCGTCTTCTTTCTTTATCATGGAGCAGTAGGTAGCGGCCGCTTCATCCTGAGGCTCAGGCTTGATCTTTCCCGATGTAAACCTTCGTACTCCGTCCACGATAAAGTCAGGGCTGTCTTTTATAACCTTCCCCAGCAGGTCCCCCGCCGTGTCGCCGTCATCGATCGATATCTCCCGCTGCGCGATGATATCTCCCGCGTCCATACGGCGGTGCATCTTCTGCAGGGTAATCCCGGATTTCTTCTCCCCGTTGAGAATGGCCGCCACAAGCGGAGACGGACCGCGGTACCTGGGGAGAATCGACGCGTGAAGGTTCACACTCCCGAGCACAGGAGGCTCGATGATTGCCTCAGGTAGTATCTTACCGTACGCTACAACGACGTTGAGCCCTATCTCTTTGGAGCGCAGCACCTCGATGATGTCCGTACTCAGATCGGCTTTCTGATAGACGTCGATTCCGTGCTCAGCGGCATACTCCTTAACAGGGCTTTGGGTTATCTTCTTACCCCTGCCGCATTCTCTGTCAGGCTTCGTAACTACGAGAGATACTCCGAAGGACCTGTGGAGCGCGTCGAGGCAAACCTGTGCAAGAAGTGGTGTGCCGAAAAAGGCGATACGCGGAGCTTTCATTCTCTTCCATTACGAACAATTTTCAGCAGGAAGTGCCGACAAACGGTATGTTAACGTCCATTTCTCACATAGAAATGGACGTTAGTCGATCGAGAGAAATGATCAACGGACCATGGCAGTAAACTCCCGCTGCATGTCATCGAGTTCACTGTTGATCCTCTTTCGCTCCTTTTCAGACAGCCTGTCTATGAAAAGGACGCCGTTGAGATGATCGATCTCGTGCTGGAGTACGCGTGCCAGCAGGCCGGACGCGGTGATCTCTGCGACCCCGCCGTTTTTTGTGGTACCCTGTACGGTAACCTTTTCAGGCCTGCTCACGTCGGCATTGATCCCGGGGACACTGAGACAACCCTCTTCGGAAGTTACAAGCTCTTTAGATGAAGACGTTATCATAGGATTTATGAGGGCAAGATGTTCGAATCCCTTCTCATTGATTGATACCACGATAATCCGCTTGTATATCCCGATCTGAGGTGCAGCAAGCCCGATCCCGGCTTCCCCCCCCATCGTCTCGAACATATCCTCGATGACGGCATGAATTCCTTCGTCAATATCTGTTACATCTTCCGCCTTCTTACGGAGAATCGGGTTGGGATATTTTTTCACTGTTCTCAATGCCATAGCGAAAATATAATCATGCTGATCTTTTTTACCAAGAAAATTCTAGAGCATGGAGACGGGGTCGATATCTATCTCCATGTAGCACTCGTGCCTCTTTCGCATGGTTTTAAAAAGCTCCCGTAATAATGGCCTGATTTCCCCTATCACCTTCATCTTGATGATGATGTGCACCCTGAAGTTCTTTTTGATCCTCGAGATCGGGCAGAGCGTCGGTCCCAGGATCGAGGCCCCTTCCGGAGCTCTTTCCCGAATAAAGGCTCCTGCGCTCTGCGCCTGCTGCATAAGACGGTCCTCGTCCGTGCCTCTGAACACGAGACGAACGATTCTGCAGAATGGGGGATAAAAGAGCGCCTCTCTGAAGCGTATCTCTCTTGCAAAGAACTCAGCGTAATCCTGGTTCTTTGCAGTCTGTATCGCGTAGTGAACCGGATTGTAGGTCTGTATAATCACATCCCCGCCCTTCTCGCTCCTTCCCGATCTCCCTGATACCTGCGTAATGATATTGAAAGTACGCTCGGCGGATCGAAAATCCGGGAAGTTGAGAGGTATATCCGCATTGAGGACCCCGACGAGAGTAACTCCGGGGAAATGGAGCCCCTTTGTAACGATCTGGGTCCCGATGAGAATATCTATCTCTTTTTTAGAAAATTTCTCGAGCGTCTGGGGGATCATCGTTCTCTTCTTGACAGTGTCTGTATCCATTCGAACAACTACGGCCCCCGGAAACCTCTCTCTTAAAATCCTCTCCACCTTCTCCGTACCGAAACCGGAATAACCTATCTCCTCGCAACCGCAGTTGGGGCAAACTTCCGGTGGTTTTTCCCAATAGTCGCAGTAGTGACAGCTGAGCTTCTTCTCTTTTTTGTGAAACACGAGAGTGATGTCGCAGTTCTGGCACCGGAACACATAACCGCAGTTCGTACAGTAGATGTTCGGCGCAAACCCCCTCCGGTTGAGGAACAGTATCGTCTGCTCCTGCCGCCGCAGCCTCTTCTCTACGGCAGCAGCGAGCGGCTTTGATATGTGGTCTTTACTCTTTGTCTTCCTGAGGTCTGTGACATATGTATTTGGCAGACTCTGGTTCGAAACCCTGTTCTTCAGCTCCAGGAGTCTGAATCTCCCCAGCTTCGCGAGGAAGTAGGACTCTACAGACGGCGTTGCGCTTCCTAGGAGCAGAAGCGCTCCGTGGCTTTTCGTTCTGAAAAGGGCGACCCTCTTGGCATTGTACCTCGGTGTCTCGTCCGACTTGTAGCTCGTCTCGTGCTCCTCGTCGATTATGATGATACCGATATCTTTAAGCGGTGCAAAAACGGCAGAGCGGGCTCCGATAACTATCCGCTTCTCTCCGTTCAGTATCCTGTGCCACTCGTTAATCCTCTCGGCCTTCGTAAGCCGTGAGTGCAGTATCGCGAGCTCATCCCCGACTCTCCTCGAAAAGTAGTTCACGGTCTGCGGAGTAAGCGATATCTCGGGAACGAGGAGGATTGCACCCCCTCCCCTTCTCACGACATCGTTGATGATCCTCAGATAGACTTCTGTCTTTCCGCTCCCTGTAATTCCGTGGAGCAGGAACTCCGTTTCCCCGCTCTTGCCCATCGCCTCTCGAAGTATGCGGTGGACCTCTTTCTGCTCGGGTGTGAGTGTTATCTCTACACCCTTTTCGAGGCATTCTGAGCGGTTCGGGGGGGGCTTTTCCCTTCGCTTGTATCCCTTTGGAACAATGGTCCAGAGGGCCTCTCCGAGTGCGCAGAGGTAGTAGCCGGACATCCATTCCGCGAGCTCTATCAGTTCCCGGTTAAGGACAGGACCGGCATCTAAAACTTCCTCGATGTCGCGTATATCCTTGATACCCGTGATATCGGGTCTCGTAGCCTCTGAGGCCCGCTTGTACACAAGCCCTGCCATAGATTTTCCGCGAAGCGGAACAACTACTCTCATGCCGGGCTTTACATCTCCGAGTGTCTCCGGGATTCTATATAGAAGAGGGGTTATCGGTCGGTTGAACACGATTTCTGCAAACATCACTACTCCTGGATGCTTATTCTCCCGGGGTTGGGCTTATGCATGCCAATATGCGACGCATTTTATGCGACGCCTCTTGGCGACGTATCTTGGCGTAACGTTTCGTTGCGCCGTATCGCGGTGAAGCTTTATTCTCCTGTTTTGAAACAAGCGTCTTCCTACCGCTTTTCGCTGATATCTCTGTAGAAATCCCGTAAAAGCTTGAGATCGTTCCAGACAGGCCGTTTGTACTTTTCCGGAAACCTCAGCACAGCAGCCGGGTGGTAGGTTGCAATGACCGGCACCCCGTGGGATGAGCCCGCTGAATTGGAGCCGGGCCCTTCAGGCGGCTTGTAGCGGTGGATTGTTCCCCTGAGCTTCGTTATACCGGCCCCCGAACCGAGAACCGTACCGGCGGCCGGACCGCCGAGGCAGCAGATGACAAGCGGATCGATGAAGGCAATCTGTTTCTGTAGAAACGGTAGGCACTTTTCTATCTCTTCCGGGAGAGGAGTACGGTTTTCAGGGGGTCTGCATTTGACGACGTTTGTGATGTAGACCTTTTCGCGGGTGAGGTCTATTGCGGCCAGCATCTTCGTAAGGAGCTGCCCTGCCTTCCCGACGAAGGGCCTCCCATTGATATCCTCCATCTTGCCAGGGCCTTCCCCGATAAAGAGGATATCCGCGTCGATGCTTCCCTCACCGGGAACTGCATTTAATCTCCCGCGATGAAGCCCGCAGCGTGTACATTGAAGGACCTCTTTTACGAGACCTGTCAGGATCTTGTCCTTCGGAGGGGTCGGACCTTCCGGACCGGTCGGACCTTCCGGACCGGTCGTTCCGGACCTGACACCTGTTTTGATGTAGTCTATGGCGTCCCCAACAAGACGTACGTACTCCCGCCTAATATCGTACATTGTTCCTTAGTATTTACGCCGTTCCTGTTTTGCTTTACAGGCTATGCACATCTTTGCTTCCGGAATAGCAAGGAGGCGTTTCTCGTCGATAGACTTTCCACACACTACACATTTCCCGTACACGCCATCCTTAAGCCGGCTCAGAGCTGCATTTATCTCGCGCAGGCTCTGCTGCTCTTTATCGGTGAGGCGCGAATAGATCAAATGTTCATAGGAGCTGTTTGCCTCATCAACGATATCACCGGTAATGTTCTCGCTCTCTACCCCCTCCATCTCATTGGCGATCTCACCCTCAATAGTCTCGAGGAGCTGATCTTTTTTCTTGATCAGTTTCTTTTCAATACTTTCCAGTGTGCGTTTTCGCATACCCCTCTCCGTCGCCATACGGTCGTTCTATTTAATGTCATATATGGTTAGCGTATTAATGTAAACTAAAAAAAGGAAAATAGCAAATGATAATTGCAGGATAAATGAACTGTTTTACAGCGTCCCTGTCAAAGGTCCTCCAACAGCTGCTCGAGCCCCTCCTTGTCGATCAGCTCGAGAGGACGAATGTTGGAGAGATCAAGGGCCCTCTGGGTGTAGTGTGAGCTCGTGATAAAAAACCCTTTCGAAGCACTGCGGTCACCCATCTTCTCAAGAAGCTCCCGAATCGGTATCTCGCCCACCTCGTTAATCCACCTGGCGATATCCACGATGCAGACATGCTCATCCCTCCCGACCCTGAAAGTGCCTATGAATTCCACAAAATCCTTCTTCTCCACTGAGATTTTCTCAACGGTTACTTTGAAGATTTCACAGAGTCTTCTGGCTGCAGATAAGAACTCCGTCTTGCTCATCGTGATAAACTTGGTCAGGTTAGCGCTCTTGCTAATCTCGCTGTAGATATCTATCTTGTTTCTCACGTCCTTGTAGTGCGGCTGGACCGAATCTATCTCCCTCCAGAGCTTCAACGCCTTGTTGATATCACCGGCACCGACAAGGTAGTTCGCATACTGGTATTTTGCCTCTACCAGCTCTCGCGTGTCCGATGTACCGAACGAGAGAGCTTCTTCAAAGTAATTGAACGCCTGCTCACTATCATTCAGTGCCATGTAGATGTTCCCGAGGTGCAGAAGCGAGAGAAATTTGAACTGCTCGTCACCGATCGAAAGCTCGAACTCCTCGATGCTCCTTTTATAGCTCCGATCCTTCTCGAGGATCATGGCATAGTAGAAGTGCGATTCAGCAATCGATGGTTCTATTTCGATAGCGCGCTCAAGCGCCTTCTTCGCCTTTTCAAAGTTATTCAGTTTGAAACTTGCCTTGCCGAGCCCGATGAACGCCCCGCCAAGGCTCCTGTCATGCAGGCAGGCCTTTTCAAAGAACTCTACCGCCCTCTGCATCTCGTTTCTTTTGATTGCGATGAGGCCGAGATGGTAGAAGGCCTCGGAGTGCTCCGCGTCCAGACCCGTTACTATCTGGAACTCCTTCCAGGCCCTGTCGATATTTCCTATCTTGAAGCTCAGCAGTGCTATCTTGTGGTGTATGTCTACTTCGCTCAGAGAAGGCCCGAAGGAAGTGCTCATCGTGAGCTTGTTGTATTCAACGAGCGCCATTTCGTAATTTTCGAGGTGTTCGTAGCAGAGTCCGATGTTCCAGGTATAGACCCTGTTTCTCGGGTTCCTGGCCAAGAGCTCCTGAAAGACGTGGAGCGCCTCCCGGTACTTCCCTCCCTTAAAGAGCGCAGACGCACGGTCGTACCTCTTCTTCTGGCGCACCTTGATGAGAAGGAAACCTACAAAAAGCAAAACAAGGAAAAACAGCGCTATGTAAATCACTGCCAGCATACAACGTATCCTGTACTCGTTGTTTACAGATAGATTACCGGATTAATTCATATGATTATTACCAAGCACTAATAAAACACCTTCAGGAGGTATAGACCTCCCGCATACGATGTTTGGACGAATGCACTCCGCTCCCTCGAGACAAGAATCTCGTCGATCATCTCCGGAGACTCTCCTCTCTTTTCAAGCGCGAGAAACGTGCCTACTATCGATCTGACCATCTTACGGAGGAAGCTGTTCGCCACGATATCGAGTACAACAAAATCATTCCTGCGCATGAAACCGCACTCTATAACATTCCTTATCGGCACATCCCTCTCCTCTATAGTGGAGAGGTTTCTGAAATCGTGGCTCCCTATGAGCCTGCCGCTGTATCTGTTGAGCAGGTCGACATCGAGCCTCCGCCTCACCCAAAAGGAATAGTTGTTAAAGAATGGAACAGGATCAGCATGAGTGCTTATGATATATCTGTACCATCTCCGTTTCGCACTGTACCGGGGATGAAAATCGTCAGAGACAGCTTCAGCCCGCACGATCCGAATATCGTTCGGGACAAGTCTGTTTATCGCCCGCTTGAACTCATCCTGAGACATGCTGCTCTCAGTCTTGAATGAAGCGACCTGCCCGATCGCGTGGACCCCGCTGTCCGTTCTTCCTGAACCGAGGAGTTTCACGGGATGCTTCACAATCTCTGATACTGCGCTCTGGATAATATCCTGAATGGTTGTTGCGTTTTTCTGTATCTGCCAGCCTGAGTACCTCGTGCCGTCGTACGAGATCTCGAGTACAATGTTCCTCATTCTCCTCTTAGCCCCTCGATCTCCTTGCCGATCTCCTCGTAAAGGTCTTTTGAGAGATCCAGGATCTGCGAAGGTTTGCTCTTACTCGACCTACCGGACCCGAATATCCTCGAAATAGTACGTTTGACATTCTCGAGCTTTTGTATTCTGGGCTCAGTGTCATCTTTCTTACCGTACTTGTAGAGTAAAAGACTCGCTATAAAGAGGACACCCTCGAACCCGTAGTTCTTGTCCAGGTCCGGACCGAAATGTTTAACGGATTCTATGCGCTCTTCGCCTGTCTGGGCATAATCTATCGTTCGCTCGTAGAAATTCATTGCCTTTCTATACATCAATAGCTTCAGCCTGTCGTAGTTCTGACCGGGGTACTTGCGGTCGAGATCCTCGAACAGCCACGCAGCCCTGAGAGCACAGAGCCCCTTCTTGAAGGTCGGCGCACGATCCTTTGGAGCAAACGTGTAGCATCCCATGGCGAGGATGTGGCTCGCAGTTCCCGAAAAAAGGTTCCTCGGCCGCCTGAAATCAACTATCGGAAACAACATCGTTATGTCATGCGCCCTTTTGGTCTTCTGCGAAAGTGCAACACCAATGTACTCCTGCTTTATATGGGGAAAGTCGTCGCTGTATGAAGCGTAGTAGCAGGAGGGGCAGACTGTGATCGGGTAGATGAGGGGATACAGCTCGCCGACCTTTTTACTCGGCTCATATGACCGCCGGAGCTCCTCTGTTGTGTCGCGTGCAATGAGCCTTCCTCTGCCGGTGAGCATCTCCTCCTTTCTGAAGTCCGCCCCGCACACAGGACACGCAAGCGGATTCTTGAGGAGATAGGAGACCTTCACCGGTTCCTGCTCTTTTTGATTTTCTTTTCCCACCATTCACACCTCAGAGATTGATTCTGGGGACCTGCTCCTTCTCGACGGTGATCTCCACCGTTCGAGGTTCAAAATTGATACAGGTGGTGTTCTCCATCCTCGTTTTCACCAGCACGGGGAGGTAGAACACGCCGGGGCTTTTTATGTCCTTGCATTCAACTTCCGCGACAACCATATCTCTCGTTAAGCCTTTCTCAATACGCTGCGGTACCTTTACGAGGACTGAAACAGCAGAGCTGGGTAAAAGCGCTCGAAGGTCCTCCTTCAGGTTCGCCATGACTATCGGAACGTCTTCAATCCGCTTCACGACGTACACTTCCTTTACTATAGCCTTTATGGTCACCGAATCTCCGTTCACAAGTAATATCTTATCATCAGACAGGTTAATTTTCGCATCCTTTATGGTCGTCTCCGTTAACCCGCTGACATCTATGTCCTCAGTATACACGGAGGCGATCCCGTTGACCAGAGAAACAGGCCCCTCGATCTCGACCTCTTTCGGCTCAACTTCCACATCCTCCAGCTGATAGCCGAACGGCACATCCTCATATATTACGGGGACGACCTTCACGTGCTTTCTGCTTACGATCTCTATCTCCGCCTCAACGGCGGCAGGATTTATCTCTTTTACCGTTACGCCCCGGGGGAGGCTCGCCTTGTCCACCCTCACGATATCCCTGGATCGTGCTCGCGCCCTCTTCTCTAAATCCACGTATGCCTTCAGGATGTCTTCATTCACGAGCGCAAGGCTGCTCTCCTTCCCCTTGAGTACGACCTTTACAGCAGCCGGGAGATCTTTCGCTACCATATGATGTGCTGGAACGTTCTTCACCTCCAGTGGAATCGAGAAAAACATCTCCTTCGCTTTCAGGTTGTCCACATAGATCCAGAGTATGGCTGCAAGCGCGAGGGAGAGCAGTTTTATGTGCCAGTTCTGTACTATTCTCTTTATTAATTTCACAAACATAATGGTTTTAAGTTTTCGAACTCAGTAAGTTCTCTAATTTTGCTTTGAGTGTCTTTATCGAGACTCCCATCACCATGCTCCCGTTCTGAGCCACGGATATCTTACCTGTTTCTTCCGATATCACTATTATAAAAGCATCGGTCTCTTCGGAGAGCCCCAGCCCTGCAAGATGGCGTGTACCGTATCCTTCGAGGATCTCGTGCCGATCTGTGAGCGGAAGTATGCACTTGGCCGCAACGATCCTGTCTCTCTGTATAATAACCGCGCCGTCGTGAAGCGGCGATTCCTTCCTGAATATGGAGAACAAAAGATCACCGCTCAGAAGCCCGTCTATCGCAGTTCCTGTTTCGATATAGTTTCTCAGCCCGACCTTTGATTCTATTACAATGATAGCACCGGTCTTCTGATTTGAGAGCTCTTCTGTAGAGCTCGAAACAACATCTATGATGTTCACAGACTGGGTAAACAAAGCTCCGAAAAACCTCGTCTGGCCGAGCTTTGTGAGTATCCTCCGGAGCTCCGGCTGAAAGAGGATGATGATTGCAATCACTGCTACCTGGATAAGCTGATTTAAAACCCAGCTCACCGTCTCGAGGTGTAGGAGCTGGGCAAGCCATGCGGCAAAGATAATAAGGGCAAGCCCCTTCAATACCTGGATCGCCCTTGTCCCGGATATCATAAGGTAAATTCTGTAGATGACAATGGCTATAATGATGATGTTGACAGCGGGAAGGAGGTAAGATTTAACCCAGTAGATATTGAAAATCGCATTCATATCGAGAATCAGCCTCTTTTCCCTCCGCTTTGTTTCAGAGGACGATGAGTTCCGACATGTTTTTAATAGGGGAAGAGAAGATTACGAGTGTTTGATCGCATCCACGATCTTTACTGTTTCTGATGCTTCCCGTACATCGTGTACTCTAATAATATCGGCACCCAATAGGATAGCAATAGCATTCGCTGCTACCGTCGGGACCAGTCTGTTTTCAGGCTCAAGGCCTGTATACTTACCAAGGAAGGATTTCCTCGACAACCCGACAAGCAGCGGATACCCCTTAGTCTTGAGCTTTGGGAGGTTTTTCAGTATCTCTACGTTCTGTGCTGCTGTTTTTGCAAAGCCTATTCCGGGATCGATGATGATTCGATCCTTTCCTATCCCCGATAGGACCGCTTTGCCGATCGATCGGTCCAGCTCCTGCGATACCTCGTCCACTACATCATCATATCCCACGTGCTGCTGCATGTCGGAAGGCCTTCCTCGTATATGCATGAGAACGATATATACTCCGGCTTTCGCGACCACATCTTCCAGCCCGTTGTCAAAACTCAGTCCCGATATATCGTTAACGATCTCAGCGCCGCAGTCCACCGCTTCGGTCGCAACCTCAGGTTTGTATGTATCAACTGAGAGGGTTATGCTGCTTCGTTTTCTTATTCCCTCGAGAACGGGCAGCACCCTTCTCTTTTCCTCCTCGGTGGTGATCTCTCCTGATCCCGGCCTTGTGGATTCCCCGCCTATGTCTATGATATCTGCCCCAAGATCCTCAAACAGCAGGGCCCTCTCCACAGCACATCCCGTTTCGTGCACCCTGCTCCCTTCATAGAATGAATCAGGGCTCACGTTGATGATGCCCATGACGAGGGTCCTTTTTTTGAAGACAAGATCTCCTTCCAATCCTTCATCCTACTTCTTCTTGTGTCTGTTCTTTCTCAGCCTCTTCTTTCTCTTGTGTGTAGCAATCTTCTGTCTCTTCCTCTTCTTACCCGATGGCATTATACCTCCTATACCTTACCGAATCCTTTGAATTATTCCTCGTTCTTGTCCTCGGGACCCGATTGCGGTCCCTGGGGGGAGGGATCTTTTTCACCCTCGTCCGTATCTTTTTTATCCGAAAACACTGTTTCGGCATAGTTTGCCTGAAGATCTGCAATCACCCCATCGAGCAGCCTCTTCTCTTCGGGATCGAGGTTTCCCTCTGTCTTGGCCCTCAGCATGAGGAGGATATCTATCGTATATTTCGCCGTCTTCAGGTTCTTTTTAATCCCGCCTTCGACTGGGTCTTCGATCTTCCCGAGCCCTATCCAGGCCGAAGAGCTCAGTGTAATGACAAGCGCAGCAAAGGTAGTCTCCGGACTGTACTCATCGTTTGAACTCAACGTAGTTCTCCCTTCCTACACCTTTTAACAGAAGCATAATATAGTGAAAAGTCGTATTATTTGCAACAGGATTACAGATAGTTCGATAATTTTTCATCCGCGGACATTCTCTCCAGCGCTTCCTTGATCCGCTGGTCATAATCCTTGTGACAGACAAGCAACCTGTTGCCCTCTTTTACAACGATGAGGCCGCTTACTCCAATGAGGGCGATCACCGATTTATCTTCACCGATCACCGATTTATCCTCACCGATCACGATGTTATCCTTCGACTCGACGAGCACAACATCACCTTCGGCAACGTTTCCCTGCCCATCCTTCTTCCCGTAGCGATCCAGAGATCTCCAGGAGCCCATGTCATCCCATAAAAAACCGGGCTCGATGCAGGAGATCCTGTCCGACTTCTCCATCACCCCGTAATCTATGGATACACTCTCTATTGTACTGAACTCCTCCTCTGTGATCCTCGTCTCATCTTCGCCGCCCATACTACCCTGTATTCTCATAAGCGACCGGTACAGCCCGGGCATGTGCCGCCCTATTGAACCGAGTATCTCTTTTGCCTGAAACGTGAACAGCCCCGAGTTCCACAGATACCGGCCTGAGTCCAAAAACCGGCGCGCCGTACTCTCATCAGGCTTCTCGGTAAACTTCTCTACGTCATATACGTGAAAACCTGCAGTCTTCTGTGGTCTTCCTCTCGTCTCTACATAGCCGTACTCCGTGGCCGGACGTATCGGTTTGATGCCGAATGTAACGAGTCTTCCTCTGTTCGCAACCTCTACGGCGGCATTTACCGCATTCAGAAACTCCTTTTTCGGCCGAATGAGGTGGTCCGCCGTAAGAACCACCATGGTCGCTTCACCATCGAGCTTATCGAGACGCGCAGCCGCGAGCCCGATTGCGGGGGCGGTGTTTTTCCCCGCAGGTTCCACTATGAGATTCCGATCGTCGATCTCCGGGATCTGATCCAAAAGAGACTGTGTAAGATGTTTTCCCAGCACGAAAAATATTCTTTCCTTTCCGAATTCAGGAAACACCCGGGAGAATGTCTCCTGGACCATGGTTCTTTCTGAAGCGATCCTGTGAAACTGCTTCGGCCTTCGCCTCGTGCTCTTCGGCCAGAACCGCTCTCCCCTGCCCCCTGCCATAATCACGATGTAGACCACCTCATCTTCCCCCTCTCTGTCATGATCTGCGCACGGTAAACTCCTCTATCCTTCGCCTTATTTCAGAGTGCCTGTCCGGAGGAAACCATTCAGCATCCTCCCGGCGAAACCAGCACATCTGGCGTTTCGCGTATCGTTTTGTATCCCGCACAAACAATCGCAGAGTCTCTTCGTATGAGAGACACCCTTTGAAGTACTGTATGAAATGGCTGTACCCGAGACCCTTCATCGAGGGGAGTTTCTCATCCAACCCCTCATACAACCGATCGTATACCTCTCCCGCTAAACCGTCCTCAACCATCCGGTAGCAGCGCATCTCGAGAGTATCATAGAGCCTTTCTTTCTCCATATTGATTCCGATCTTCAGGATATCATATCCCGGCTTTTTTGTTCTCCCTATGACCTCACTGAAACGGCCGCCGGATATCTCGCATATCTCCAGAGCCCGTACGATCCTCACGAGGTCGTTTGGATGAAGGCGTCGTGCGGTTTTTGGATCCACTCTCTCCAGACGGCTGTACAGCACCCCCTTCTGCATCTCCTCTTCACGGTACAGCCTTTCACGCAACGCTGTGTCTGCGCGCGGCGCCTCATCGAGATTGTACTCCAGTGCCCTGAAGTACAGCCCCGTCCCGCCGACGAGGAACGGTAGAAGGTCCCTGTCTGTAATATCATCTATGGCATCCTGCGCAAGCCTCTTGAAATCTCCTGCACTGAATCGATAGGAGGGAGGAACAATACTCACGAGGTGGTGGCGCACACTCTCGAGCTGCAGGGCAGTCGGTTTCGCGGTGCCCCGTTCGAGGCTTTTGTAAACCTGCATCGAGTCAACCGAAACGATCTCCCCGATCCCTCGGGCGACCTTTACCGCAAGCTCGCTCTTTCCTGCTCCTGTCGGACCGAATATGAATACAAGCCTTCCCTGCTTCACCGAAGCGGGCCCCTTCTTAATAATGTATAGAATTTTATCGTGTGCTTGATCGCACCTTGAGGAGAGTGAAGCTGTATACCAGGACAAGCTGTCGGTTTGAAAGGCCTTTACATGGAGATCTCGTCTTTGTAAAATCTTTTTGCAAAGCCTGAGAACAGTACATCTGCTCAGTTCTCCGCTTTTTAGAGAACTGGGTTCTCCGCTTTTTAGAGAACTGGGTTCTCCGCCGAGTTAGAGAACTGAGTTCTTCGCTTTTTTAGAGAACTGAGTTCTCCGCTGTGTTAGAGAACTGCAGCGCAGTTACTGGGACGATTGATCCTTCTTTCTCTCCTCCCCTGTCAAATAGTAGTTCATCGTACCGTTCAGGATCTGTCTCATAGAGAGGGAGACGATCTTGCCGTCGTAACCCTCCAGCTCATCATCACCAATAAAGTTGATCTGCCTTGCCCTCTTCATCACAGCCTTGGAGAGAAGATATCTGTTCTTTGTATAATCGATGATTTCGTACACCGGTAGCATGCGCTAATTACCTCTTGTTTTTTTCTTGTTCGATGATTGCTTCTACTTCCCTAATCGCCTCTTCAGCGATTCGGTTTATTACAATATACTTAAAAAGGCCTCTGTATTCAAGCTCATTCTGCGCATCCATGAGCCTTATTCTGATATCCTCCTCGCTCTCTGTTCCCCTCTTCCTGAGTCTCTGTTCGAGTTCTTCGATACCCGGAGGCTGTATGAATATCGTTAATGCATCAGGGTACTCTTCCATAATCCTGATTGCCCCCTGCACGTCTACATCGAGGATGCAGATCTTCCTCTTTTTCAGGCAGCTCTCTATCTGCCTGCGCTCTGTTCCGTACAGCTCGCCATGAACGGTCGCCCACTCGATGAATTCGTCGGACTCGATCTTACGTTCGAAACTCTCCCTGTCTATATAAAAGTAATCGACACCATCGACCTCGAAGACCCTTCTCTTCCTCGTCGTATAGGATACAGAAAAGTAGAGATCGGGGTTGTCTTTCAAAATTCTCTTGTAGATCGTGGTCTTGCCGCTCCCGGACGGGGCGGTAACGACAACCAGAGAGCCCGTGTTACTCAATGTTTCTCACCTGTTCTTTGATCTTCTCCAGCATTGTTTTCGTGTTTATCACCTCTTCTGAAACCGCATAGTCACCGACCTTTGACCCTATTGTATTGATCTCCCTGTTGAGCTCCTGAATAATGAAGTCCAGCTCCCGTCCGCAGGATTCATCGCTTTCAATCAGCCCGAGGGCCCTTTCGACATGACTGTTTATCCTCGAGATCTCTTCCGATATGTCCACCTTGCTGGCGAATATCCCGACCTCTATCATCAGCCTCGTCTCGTCAACCTTGTCGTCAAGAAGCTCCTGTATCCGTTCCTTAATCTGTGCCTTGTATCTTTCTACGATAGCAGGACAGGCATCCTCGATCTTTTTCAGAGACTTCATGATAGCACCGATATATTCCGTGATATCCATTTTGGTATTTTCACCTTCGATATACCGGGATTCGTTGAATGCCGACAGTGTCTGTTCAAAAACCCCGACTATCCGCTCGGAAGGAAGATCTATATAGGAATACTCTTCATGGTGCCCGAGTATGTTTTTCATGCCGAGAAGTTCGGACACAGACACCTGAAGATGAAAATCTGCGGTGTCCTCGATCTCTCGTATTATTCCGTAGTACTTTCGCAACAGAGACTTGATGATCTCGAACTCCGTGCGCTCCTTCACCTCGACACGGATGTACACCTCCACCTTTCCGCGCTTGACAGATACCTTCATGAGCTTTCGCAGGCGGTTTTCGATCTCAGGCATATAGGGTGGCAGCCTGAACTTGACCTCGAGAAACTTGTTGTTGAGAGACTTGATCTCGCAGTGCACCGTATAGTCTTCGAATTCAACTGTCTTCAGGGCATATCCGGTCATACTATACACTTAAAAACTCCTTTAAAAATCAGCGTGGATGCATCTGTTCCCGACCCTTGTATTGTAATCCCTGATAGGAACAAATTCCATAAAAATTGTACCGGTCAAAAATCTCTTGACCTAAAAAGTATCGGTTACTATATTGAAACCGGTTAAGGGCCGCTAGCTCAGTAGGTAGAGCAACGCCCTTTTAAGGCGTGGGTCGAAGGTTCGATTCCTTCGCGGCTCAGATGTCTCCTTCGTCTAGTGGTTAGGACATCGGGTTTTCATCCCGGCAACAGGGGTTCGACTCCCCTAGGAGATACCATTAGACCCCTCGTTTTCCTCCTTTTCGGGGGGTCTTTTTTTCCCCCTTACGTCAACCTCTCCTGCCGGTTCGAGGTCAAAAGATACCAAAAGATACCACTGAAAAAATCACCCCCTTTACCGAAGATTATGACAGGCAGGCCATCGTGTATATATTGTATATAAGCAGCATTGCAAAAATTATAATAATTACTCCTTTATATCGAACCGATACAATAATAAAGTTGTGAACAGACCTGATTTGTGCTATATTTTTTCTTGGGATATTATACGTGAGGCTCAACTCCTAATGTGGACAAGCCACATTCTTGATTAAAATATTTTCTTGCCAAAAAGGCAAGAAAATCAGTATTAAGGTACTAAAGGGGAAATGCAATGAAGATAAAAAAATTCCTCATGCTTTTGACAGGGGTTTTAATACTGATTTCATTTGCAGCATGCAAGCCGATAAACCTCTTCAGTCCTTTCGTCGACCCCTCACTGATGGGGACCGATGCTAAGTTGGATGCCGGATACAATGCAATCGCGAGCGGTGACTATCAGACCGCCATAGACTACTTTACCGATGTAATCGACGGCGGCACAAGCGGAGACGATCTCACCGATGCATACATCGGAAGGGCGGCTGCATACATGAACGAGGCATCTCCCACTATCGACGATGTCGTGGCGGACGTGCTCAATGGTACCATTGCTGCCGACAACCAGGGAGAGATCATCAATCAGGTCGTGCAGGATGGTGAATACGACGATTTCTACGACAATGTACAGAGCTCTGCCGACGACTACAACAATGCTATCGACAACACAACCGGCGATGTGGACCCGGGCATCCTTTTCGAGGCGTACCAGGCTAACATGATGGCCGCGACGGGTGTCGCATCGCAGAGGATTGCTCTTGATTGTAATGTGGCGGGATGGGGCCCCCTTGACGTCACACTCAACGAGGAGCTCGACGCAATTGCCGACGAGACAAGCGGTTATACGTATCATATCGGTACATGGAGTGATTCGACTCCGGCAGTTAACGGGCTAAGAGTATATGTTGAACCGGACGCGACTGCAAAGGCCTCGATGATGGGCTACCTCACCAATGCCTTTGAAGCGCTCGATGGTCTCGAGGCTAATCCGCCGACAGCGATGGATCAGTCCGACATTCTCGACATGAAAACCGGCGTCCTGGAGTGGGCGTTCTACGGTCTCGCTGATAGCTCCCTAGGAACCCCATAACGTAATTATGGGGTTACCGGGCTACCTGGAACATCAGCAAGAAGTACATCGGGCGTCATGATTTAAAAGAGATAGAGGGGAAACGTTGTTGTTCCGATGATACTATATAGAGCCTTTGCAAAAAAGGAACCGTATGAGAACGTCTAAAGGACACATCCTAAAAGTAGCGATTCTCGCCTTCGTAATGCTCCTGACCGGAGGCTTTATATATGCTCTCGACGATTCGGAGCCCCAGGCGCTGCCCGTTCCTCCGATGGTGAGGGCTATGGGAGGTGCGTTTACAGGAGTAGCCAACGACGAGAACTCGGTCTTCTACAATCCGGCTGGATACGCGCTTGTAGATGACGATATCATATCGGTTTTCTCTCTCGGCGTGAGGGCGAACATCGATGATTCCGCCCTGAAGCTTTGGGAGGCTATCCTCACCGGAGTCGATCTCTCCGATCCTACCAACATGAACAACTACCTCTCCAATGCGACGCTCGCCCTCGGTGCGGCAGGTCCGATCTACTTCGGGAGAGTAGGAAACAATTACGGATTCGCGTTCTACAACAACCTGGCTTTCAGATTCAGCTCGAAGCCGGGGGCGATGATGCCCAGGGCGAACCTGAACATATACAGCGACGTGGGTTTTGCAGGCGGATACGGATTCGAGCTACCCTTCCTGGATAATCTGTACGCAGGGTTCAACTTCAAGGTCTTGATGAGGATCAAGTCCCAGGTCGAAGGAACAGCGCTCTATGTAATGGACTCTCTCTCCGATACCTCGAATCTTCCGATTGCAAAGGCCATAGGATTCGGCGCCGACATGGGCCTCCTCTACAGACCTATTCCCGTAGTCTCGATCGGGCTCTGTGCGAAGGATTTTTTCGGTACAAACTTCTCGTCATGGGAAAACCTCAACCAGGCGCAGCAGACCTTCGAAGACAGCTATATAAAGCCGAGGGTCGCCATCGGCTTCGCATTCTACCCCATGGCGATGACCGGAGAATCGAAGAACTTCAAGGATTTCGTCATTGCCGTCGACTACTCAAACCTGCTCGATTATTCCTCTGTATTCACCAACATCAAGTTCGGTGTGAGCTTTAACACGCTTAAGATCATGACCATCAGAGGAGGGTTCGACGGCGGGTATCTTACCGGCGGTATAGGCTTCGATTTTAATTTCTTTCACACCAACATCGTCTACTATGTCGATGAGCTCGGGGCATATCCCGGAGCAAATCCCGCCCAAAATCTCATGCTGAACTTCGCGTTCAGGTGGTAGCTGATTGTAGCTGATGGTAGCTGATGGTAGCTACTCGTAATCCGGAGACATGTAGTTCGGGGGTTCCTTTGTAATCTGGACATCGTGAACGTGGCTCTCCTTCGCAGAAGAGTAGGTGATCTTGACGAACTTCGATCTCTCCCTGAGCTCCCCTATTGTCTTTGCCCCTACATATCCCATTCCGGCCTTTATTCCGCCGACGAACTGAAACACAATGTCCCGCACGCTCCCCTTGTAGGGAACGAGCCCTTCGACACCCTCGGGAACGAACTTTTCCCTTCCCTCTTGGCCGTAGCGGTCTGCCGACCCCTGTTTCATGGCTCCCTCAGACCCCATTCCCCTGTACTCCTTGAAGGAGCGGCCCTGGTAAATCACCTTCTCTCCCGGGCTCTCGTCCGTACCGGCGAAGATGCTCCCTATCATGACAGCATCGGCGCCCGCGGCGATTGCCTTCACTATGTCACCCGAGTATCTTATTCCTCCATCGGCAATGAGTGGCACCCCGTGGCGCTGAGTTACTTCGAAACAGTCAATAACCGCAGAAAGCTGGGGCACGCCGACTCCGGATATGATCCTCGTCGTACATATCGACCCCGGCCCGACCCCGACCTTGATGACATCCGCGCCCGCATCGATGAGCGCCTGAGCCCCCTCGCCGGTTGCGACATTCCCCGCTACGATGAAGATATCGGTGTACCGTTTCCTCAGGGACCGCACCGCATCGATGACCCTTTTTGAGTGGCCATGGGCGGTGTCAATCACTATGGCGTCGCAGTTCACCCCGAGAAGGGCATCAACCCTGTCGAAGATATCTGCGCCAGGACCTACGGCCGCGGCGCAGATGAGTCTCTTCTTTTCATCCAGTGCGGAGTTCGGGAACTGGATTGCCTTCTGGATATCCTTTATCGTGATGAGACCGACGAGACGGTTGTTTTTATCGACAATCGGAAGCTTCTCGATCTTGTACCGCTGGAGAGTCTTCTTTGCCTCATCGAGTGTAGTTCCCTCAGGAGCGGTAACGAGGCCCTTTTTTGTCATGAGCCGATGAACCGGCTGCTCGAAGTCATCGATGAATCTGAGGTCCCTGTTTGTAAGGATGCCCACGAGTTTTTCGTTCTCGGTTATCGGTATTCCAGAGATCCGAAAGTTGCTCATGATCTCCATCGCCTTCTTCACAGGAGCCGAAGGGCCGAGGGTAACAGGGTCTATGATCATTCCGCTCTGGCTTCGCTTGACCTTCTCCACCTCTTTTGCCTGCTGTTCGACAGAGAGATTTCGATGCACCACGGTGAGACCCCCCTCCCGCGAGAGGGCTATGGCCATTCTATACCCCGACACTGTATCCATCGCCGCTGAGATGATGGGTATATTGAGGCTGAGAGATTTAAGAGACGACCTCACATCCACCTCCGCGGGGGACACGGAGGAGTATTGCGGTTTTAAAAGCACATCGTCGAACGTGAGACCGTGACCGGAATCTTGTAACATTATTACGCGCTCCCTTCAGAGAGTTTGCTGGAATTTCTAAAATAATACTACCCGCCTCCCTTCCTGTCAATTCAAGAAATCACCCCTTTGTGACGAATAGATAATAGATCATAGAAGAGTTACACACATGACTTTTTTAAACAGGAAACTATTAAGAATAACCGCCGGCCTCCTTATTCTGACGGCTCTTTTGCTCTCCCCCTCCGCACTTCACGCGAGAAGACTCTACTATGCCGAAGAGTTCTACCTCTACGTCATGAACCTCTACCCCGTGAACGGTTCACTCGACCGCAACATACGATTTATGCAATGGGCGCTTGTCGCACCTTTCGACAATCCAGTGAAAAGCCTTGCCGTTATAGAGAATGAAAATGACTGGGAAAGGTACAAGACGCTTTTCAAGCTTCACGTAAACCTCCTCATCATTGACAGCAGCCTTCAGCTCGGGAGGAGATTCGACAAGGAGCACCTCTTCTTTTTTAATCTCTGGTACGCCAAACAGCTCAAAGAAAGCTTTCTTATTGCCCGGTATCACTACGAGACCGCGCTCCGCTACTGGGACGAGGCGTCACGATACGCGCAGATTGCGCAACAGCTTCCGGGAAGGATCAGTATCGACGAGTGGGAGGATGACCTTTTCCTCATCGAGGAAGGAGAGCTCGACTACATGAAAATCATTGAGGAGCACATCGGACGGCTCGAATCCAAGCTGAGCGCTGTCGAGGAGTACCTGAAAGCCGCCGAAGCAGACACGTCCGCCGAAGCAGACACGTCCGCCGAAGCGGACGCGTAAGAATTCTCTTATTCAAAAGCCCTCTCTTACCTTATATTACTAGTTGTTATGACACATCCCGGATTCCTCACAAATGCCGACCTCGGGAAAGTCTCCGAAGAGCTTAAAAAAAGCCTCTCACACTGCACGATCTGCCCTTTCAAGTGCGGGACCGACAGATACAGGGAAGAGGGCAGCCGGTGCAGGGCGGGACACCTCCCCAAGGTAGCGAGCGCGACGCTTCACCACGGGGAGGAGCCTCCGATCTCAGGGACAAAGGGGTCCGGGACCATCTTCTTTTCAAGCTGCGGGCTTCGCTGCCTGTTCTGCCAGAACTACCCTGTCAGCCAGATGGGCAATGGAAACGAGATGACGGTATCGCAGCTCGCCGAAGCGATGCTTGTCCTCCAGCGAAAGAAAGCACACAACATCAATCTCGTGACCCCCACGCACTACACTCCGCAGATAGTTGAAGCGCTGGCTGTTGCAAAGGATATGGGGCTCTCCATCCCGATCGTGTACAACTCGAGTGGTTACGAGAGGGTCGAAACCCTGCGTCTTCTCGACGGGATCGTCGACATCTACCTCCCGGATATGAAATACGGAACCGACGAGATGGCGCTGCGGTACTCCGGCGCCGTAAGATACGTCGAGATCAATCGCCGCGCTGTGAGCGAGATGTACCGCCAGACAGGGCCACTCCGGTTCGATGATGAAGGTATCGCCACAAGGGGGCTTCTCGTACGGCACCTCGTGCTTCCAGGAGGTATCTCATGCACCGGGGAGGTACTGAGATGGCTCTCCGAACTCTCGAGAGACATACCGGTAAGCCTCATGAATCAGTATTTCCCCGCATACAGGGCTTTTGACATGAAAGACATTGGAAGAAAATTACGCTACGATGAGTACGATTACGCGAGCCGCCTTCTTGAAAAGTACGGATTTTCGTTCGGCTGGACACAGGAGTATTAACTCATATCCCTACTATTGGGGAATGTCCTGCAGCTGCGTGATAAAAACAAAGAAAAAAGCGGGCAGCTCTCCCTGATAACCAGAAGAAAGCTCTCCACCATATCGTAATTAACTATTATTTCTCAAGCAGGGACGCCTGACTGCGATTTTTTAGGAGCTTCCATCAGGTACATTTACAGATATTTTCTAAAAACGGAAGTCAAGTTTCCATACCGAGATGCTTCTTGATATTTGCCAGATCGGAGTACATCCCGCGGAGCTTTGAAAGCATCGCCCAGGACTTCAGCTGTTGCTGGAACGCTGCCGCCGGATACCCGAGCAGCCTGCTTCCCTTTTTCACGTGCTTCGTCATCACTCCGGATTTCGCACCGACCATCACATCGTCTTCGATTACAATATGGTCTGCGAGACCGACCTGACCCGCGAGCACCACATTGTTTCCGATACTGATGCTCCCCGATATCCCGCAGAGCGCGCATATTATGACGTTTTTACCTATCACTACATTGTGCGCGATCTGGACGAGGTTGTCGATCTTGGTGTTCTTCCCTATTTTCGTGTATCCTATGGTCGCACGATCGATCGTGGAATTTGCCCCTATCTCAACGTTGTCTTCGATGAGAACCCCGCCGATCTGCGGTACCTTTCTGTTCTGTCCGTCGATCTTGGAGTAGCTGAACCCGTCTCCTCCGATGACGACGCCTGAATGCACTATGACACTGTCCCCGATTATCGTATTGGGGTAGATCGTTACATTGGGATATATAACGCAGTTCTTTCCTATGGTACACCTATGCCCGATTACTGAATGCGACCCGACAGATGTTCCGTCACCGATCTTCGTTCGAGACCCTATTTTAACAAAATCACCTATTGCGGTCCTGCTCCCCAAAACCGCATCATCCGATACCGACGCCAGATCGGAAACGCCGGCTGCCGGACCTCCCTTATCACAGAAGAGAGAGAGGAGCTCAATAAAAGCCTCCTCCTTCCTCTTTTCTTGTATCACGATGTAATCGAACCCGGTACTCGTCTCTGGCTCGAAATCGACTACCACGCAGAGGGGCTTCACCGATCTATCCACACCATCGAACCGCCCCCTCTCCTTGATGAAAACGATCGAACCTGGTGTTGGACTCTCCGGCGTTGATACAGATTTCACCTTCGCCTTCGAATCACCGATAACAGAACCCCCCAGCTTTTCAGCAATCTCATCTACCGTATACATAGTCCTCAGGCCTCTCCTTTCATCTGGCATCTCATATCTTCAGGGCACCTTTTCAACATCCGCACCCCTCTATAAAAGAATATATCTCTTCTTCCGGACTTTTTCCGCGGATTACTATCCTGTACAGTGTTTTCAGGAGAGGGAGGTCGTCAAGACGTCCCTTCTGTTGCTCCTCATACCAATGTACACCTTTGGCAACTGCATCATATCCCTCGGCAAGCTCTCCTTCACCCATCATCTTCTCGTAGGAGTCTTTAGGCGTGCTCCCTGCACCTATGAGCTCCCCAAACCTCCTGTTTCTCCCCGAACGGCCTGTAACGTAGAGATCGCCGACACCGGCGAGGCTGTATACCGCCCCTTTGTCTCCGCCGGCCCGCTCCACAATTTCAGCCATCTCGCCTATTGCCGCATTGAAGATAATACCGCAGATATTATGGTAATCCTCTTCATTCCTCCGCTTGTATATCCCGTCGCAGATCCCGAGACCGATCGCATAAGCGTTCTTAAACGCGGAGGAGAGCTCAACTCCCGCAACATCGCCGTACGGGAAAACTCTGTAGTAGGGTGTGGAAACCGCACCTGCGAGCTCCCGTAAAGAGTCACTGCTTACCCCGTATATGCTGGCGGACGGAATCATTCGGGACAGCTCTGACGCTTTTACGGGCCCTCCGATAGATATCCACTCGAACCGCTCACCGTCGAAACGAGAGGACCATACCTCCTCCGCCCATTTGCTTATCCTCTTCACTCTCCCTCTATCCTCAACAAATCCCTTGGTGAGACACAGCACGGGACAAACATCCCGCCTGGTCTCGAGGAATTTCCTGAATACCGGAATAAAGCCCTCGCTCGAAACTGCCACGAAGACACACTGCGCGTCCGCAACCGCATCCGCGAGGTCGTTGGAAAGGTAAGTTTTCACCCCATCCCTCAGCGGTGTTCCGAGCTTCGGGTGCGGACCTTTCCTGCAGGAGTCGATAATATCATCATCGAGCCACGTCCCCCAGAGGTTTACACTGTGGCCGCTGTCAAAGAGGGGGAAGGTAATGGCACTTCCCATATAGCCGGCCCCGAGCACAGTGACCGTTTTTATCTCATTTTTTTCGATTTTTATTCCCCCTTGCGACAGATTGCCTTTCGATCTTGTTCAGTACCGTTATCACGATCTGTATCTTTTCAACAGGTCGGCCGTATTCTTCATACACCGCTTTACAGCTTCCACTCCCTCCTCGTCATCGAGGACCTCACCGGGCTTTCTCCCGAACAGGACATTCCAGTATGAAGAGCCTACGACCGTCATCTCGTTGATGGTGTAGAAGAGGGCGAGCTGCGCATAAGTAAAGTTGTGCCCCGCTCTCCTGGCAACGACAACAGGAGCGCCTACCTTCCCTTTCAGCAGGCCGCCGTTGCCCCTCGATACGTATCCGGCACGGTGCAGCAAGCTTGTGGTTTGTGAGGTCGCACTTCCGAAATAAACCGGAGAACCGATGATGAACCCTTCGGCGTCGATGATCTTGTCGAAGACTTCCTGGAAATCATCGTCCTTTATAGCGCAGGTTTTGTTCTTTGTTTCCCTGCATCCGTTGCAGGCAATACACGGCTTTATCGTCTTAGCTGTGAGGAGGATGAGCTCCGTCTCTACCCCTTCATCCTTCAGCGTCGCTTGCGCGATCTCCAGGATCTTCTGTGTGTTTCCGTTTTGCCTCGGGCTGCCGCACACCAGTACTACCTTCATAAAAGCACTACCCCCCGTTCATGTTGTCCCTTTAAAGTAATATAAAAACAGCAGGCTGTAACGGTTTTTCAGAACTTCATTTTAACGCTTCTGGGTAGTACTCAGACAAATACCCCTTCAGATGTATGTGCGAAAAATAACCCCTTCAGAGGGATGCGCGGACAAGCAAGTGTGTCATTTTAATATACGCAGTGTACCTTTTTGATACTATGTGTCATAATGATACTTATTCGGTTTCGGCACTGAAATGAAATTATTTTTAATTCTATATATTTCAATAAGTTGAGGCCCGTAATCATGTTGGCACGAGTTATGCATTATTATATGTGAAATTGAAATTACCAAGAGGAGGTAATAATCATGAACCTGGTAAGATACAGACCAAGGACAATGGATCTTTTCGACTGGAACAGGGTTTTCGAGAGATTCTTTGACAGTGACCCGGTCGTTGATACGAGAACGCCTGTCGTCGATATTCATGAAGACGATAAAGGGTACAGGATGGAGATCGAGCTTCCCGGCCTTACCGAGAAGGATATCGAGGTGAAGGTTGAAAACAACGTGCTGACGATCTCCTCGAAGAAAGACGAGGAAAAAGAGGAAGAGAAGAAGGATTACGTCCTGAAGGAACGAAGAAGCTACAGCTTCTGCAGGAGCTTCACTCTGCCCAAGAACATTACATCAGGCAATATAGATGCCTCCTTCAAGAACGGGATTCTTACCATCTCCCTTCCCAAGGCACCGGAAGCAAAGCCAAAGATGATCGAAGTAAAGAGCAAGTAAATCTTCAAGGTATTCGCGGAAAGCATAGCTTTCCGCGAATACCATTTTTTATCTATCACCGTATGCAGTTCGGTTCACGCCCGTTCATAACCCCTATCCACCTAATCCCCATTCCTAATAGGAAAATTGTAATAGGAAGGTCAATACCCATTCCTTTACGAAGGAATGGGTATTTAAGCGCTTTGTTCACCGTAAACTTGTATAAAATTCTGACAAGCCATCATTTAAACCCCTCGCTATGTAATTGTTTAGAAAACCACACTAAAGGAATATCTTTCGAGAATCACAACAGGAGAACGATTTTTATTGAAGTCCGTGTGGCCGGGCAGGGAATGCAGGTTCAAACGCGCTCATTCCCTCTTTATCCGGGGCAGGATCACAGCAGCTCCCCCCGACTCATGAAAGCTTTTCCCTCATGGGAGAACGCTCGAAGTAAATTGTGAGGACCTGCGCATGTAAACCGCCTCATTCGGCGACTGTAATGGAGAAAAAAAATACACTGACCGCATGCTGCATTAAGACCGCCTGAGACCGCTTCGCGGGGGCCCGAAACCTATGGCATCTGTGTGTTAAGTTTGCCTTTCGTCACCTCGGGGAGTATACGTGGAAGCGCATCTGTCCTGAAGTCCTTCAGCGTAAGGATCCCGTCCTTGACGATACCTTCCTTCTTCAGCTTCCTCGAAAAGTAACGGAGGAACTTCATATATTTCTTGTTCAGGATTTTCCAGATGAAGAAGCCCACTCTCGACGCAATCCAGTGAACGATCTTCCTGCTGTAAAAGTAACGGTAGCTGTGAATCAGCTTCCTCTGAAGCTTCCAGGGAGATATGTTTCTCGGCAGTATGACGCTGTGGGAACCGTCGTAGTATCTCCAGTCGTTGATATAGATCCGGTTCTCCTGTTTCATCTGGTCATAGAGCGGAGTTCCGGGAATCGGGAAGAGTATGGAGAACTGAGCGGTCGAGCTCTCGGAGGACTTCGCGAACCTGATGGTCTGTTCTATCGTCTCCTCGGTGTCGCTGTCTGCCCCGAGGATAAACATCGAATGCACGTTCATCCCCGCATCCAGAAGCGTCCGGATGGACTCCCTTATCATCTTCACGGACTGATTTTTGTGCATGTCCTTCAGAGCTTCCGGGTTGATCGATTCGACCCCGATGAACATCGTCGTGCACTTAGCCCTCCTTAAGAGCGTCACAAGTTCCTTGTCCTTTGCGGCGTGAACGCTGAACTGGCTCGACCACTTGAAGTCCAGGTCAGCCTGTATCAGCTTTTCGAGAAGGGCCTTTGTCTTTTCGTGGTTTCCGGCAAAATTGTCGTCGTAGAAGAAGCCATGCCTGAAACCCTCGTCATATCTCATCCTGACCTCTTCCATGACAATATCGGGGTCCTTTATCCTGTACTTGCCGCCGAACATCCATGTCACGGAGCAGAATATACAGCCGTGAGGGCACCCGCGCGAGGCCATAAGGGGTGCATGCTTCATTCTGATCCTTTTGCCTTTATACTTGTACCCCTGCAGAATGCTCAGGTCCATGATCGGTACGTCGTTTATGTCAATCCTCGGCCCCTGCACGATAGGGTCTGTATTACGCCCCTCAAACATATCGAGGACTACGTACTCGCCTTCCCGGACGCACACTTGGTCCGCATGGCCGAGAGCCTCCTCGGGACACGCAGAGGGGTGCGGCCCACCCATGATGATCTTCTTGTCAGGATACTGTTTCTTTATGGCATCTGCAATCCGGTATGCGCGGTTGATGGTATGTGTGATGGCGGTAAATCCTATTACATCTGCTTCCTTGAGGTAAGGGTGGAGCTCGTCCGTCTTCTCGTTATATACGGAAACTATATCCTCTTTGAAAACCTTTACTTCGTGTCCCGCATTCTTTAGCTTGGTTCCCATGAATAGCGGCCCGAGAAGGGGAAGCTGCGTAAGGAAAAAATAGACATTGATCGGTGGCTTGGGCTCTATGAGCGCAATCTTCATGTTCCTCTCCTGTCACCTCTGTCAAGCGAATGAATTATTATACTAACTCTTCACCGGTAAGTAAACAATAAAAAAAATATCCCTTCCTTCTTTCTTTTTTCAGCCGGGCTCAACAACATTTTATGCGAATCAAGAGAAAAAGTCTATTATTTTATAGACACAGCAGCTAGTGCCGTAATGAGGCCTAATGTGGACAAGCCATATTCTTGATGAAAAAGGCAAGAAAACCAGTATTAAGGTACTAAAGCCCTGCTCGAGCACAAGAGTCGTGAAACATTATGCCGGGGAAAAACAGGGAGGATTTTTCTCCGCCAGACCGGAGCCTGCTTCTACCGGAGGAGAGATGATTTGAAAAAGATCTCTGATACTAATGCGTACGTCCTCGGCGGCGGTACCTCCAGCCGCATGAAAAAAGATAAGGCGTTTTTGGAATACGACGGAAAACTTCTCATAGACATCTCCATAGAGCGCGTTCACTCTCTTTTCGATCGGGTTTTCCTCGTAGGGAGAGACTACGTGAGCCCGCTCCTCACCCGGTGCCTTCATGACGAGGTGACCGGAGTCGGACCTCTGGGAGGCATCCTCACGGCCTTGATGCACACAGACCGGGAGCATAACTTCTTTATCGGGATGGATTACCCGTGCACAGACGAGAGATTCATCCTTGCCCTCCACTCATTATTCAAGAGCAGGACTCCGCAGTACGAAGGCCTCATCCCAATCGGGCCGGACGGTCCTCATCCTCTTCTGGCCTTCTATGACAAAAGCTGCCTATCATCCGTCGAGAGCTGTGTTGCCGAGAAGGAGTACAGGATCCTGTGTATCGCACGCCGAAGCCGAATCTACTTCTCGACCCTTCTCACAGACTTCGAAGAGTCAGACCTCGAAGAGTCAGACCTCGATGAGTCGGACCACCACGAGGACAAAAGAGAAATAATAGAGCGAAACCTGATAAACATCAACAGCGACAAAGACTACATCCTTTCAAAAAGGTTAAAAAAGCATAACGAAAATATGTTATAAAAACGATAAAGGTTTAATTCTATATGTCGACATTTAAAGTGAAACAGTAAACATGGAGAGAAAGATGGTAACAGGAGTTACAGATAAGGTTACCAAACAGGATTATTTCCCACAGGCAGAGAAGGAGCTCCCTGAGGCCGCGGAGATGCGCATGCCAACCGACGAGAGCGGAAATGTTGTGGTGGTTTCCAAGGATTTCATCCTTAACCTTCTCTCCCTTGCCATTGGCAAGCCCTTTTTCCTCGAAGGTAACCTTGGTCAGAGCGTGGATGTAAGAATATAAGGCGAGTAGAGCTGCTTATTATACAAGGCTCTTCCTATGCAACGTGGGGAGAGCTTTTTTTCTTGTATTTACACTAGAAAATGCTAATATTGAGTGAAAATGGGCCTCAGACAGCATAACACACCAGGTCGGACGCTGCTTTTTATCATATCGTTTCTTCTTATTTTACTCCTCGAAGGATTCGCCTTCTCAGACGAGACTTTCAGCGAACAGTTCAAGAAGGGCGTTTATCACTTCAACAGTAAAGAGTACGAGGCATCGATCGAGCACTTCAGAGATGTACTGGGCAGCGCGCCCGATGATCGCAGGGTCCGATACTTTCTCGCTCTCGCGTATTTCAAAGCCGGCTTCGAAGAGAACGCTCTCTTCGAGCTCAATACGATAGTCGAGAACAGCGGCGGTGACGCGATCCTGGAAAGCTTTGTCTCCTACCTGTATAAAAAGCAATTTTTACTCCATGGGGAGAGAAGGGATGAGGAGTATGCGACCGGTATGGAGATACGGGGAAATTCCATCGGCAAGTATACCCTGTCGAGAGTAACGGGAATCGATGTCGACAGGACTGGTGCCGTGTACGCCTGCGGTTTCGGCTCGAAGATAGCGCTGAAAATTTCGAGCGAGGGAAAACCGCTTTTCGCGTTCGTCTCCCCGAAGGTGGACCATGGAAGGCTCTACGATATAGTCGTAGGGGACGGTGTGGTATACATCTCCGACTACACCAATGATACTGTGTACAGTTTTACTCCTGAAGGAAAGTACCTCGGCAGGATAGGCTCCTCCGGGCTCAAGGAGGGCCAGTTTTACGGACCCACCTCTCTCGCGCTTGACAAGGACGGAAACCTCTATGTCATAGACAGCGGAAATATGCGGGTGCAGAAGTTTTCCGGGGATGGCAGGCTGCTCATGTCCTTCGGAAAAGAGGGTGAGCGAGAGGGGGATTTCAATAGTCCTTCAGGAATCGCAGTAGACGGTGCGGGGAACATCTATATCGCGGACCGCGGAAACCGCACGATCGGCATCTACGACAGAAGCGGCAACTTTCTCTCCCTGCTGAAGGGAGCGGACCTCACCGACCCTTACGGGATCACATACACCGACGACAACCGGCTCTTAGTGAGCGACGGGTCTAGAGTCATGTTCTACGACATCACTCACTCTTCGTGGAGAAAGGTGAAGACAGGGAGACAGCTCGGGAGAATCCTCGACGTCAAGCTCGACGGACTGGGACAGCTCTACGCGTGTGACTTCGATCGTGACGAAGTGGTTCAGCTGATACCGAGCTCTGAGAAATACAGAAACCTCAATGTCATATTGAACAGGGTCGATACCTCCAGCCAACCGACGTTCGTGTACTACGCAACCGTGCTCTCCCCAGACGGACTGCCCCTCTACGGACTCGGGGATTCCCATTTCCTCCTGAGGTCCGGAGAAGGTGTCGTGGGCAGGATCGATCTTTCCTATACGAAAGCAAGGGATTCGAAACTCAACATTCTCGCGCTCGTTGACAAGTCGTCGACAATGGCTGCGCATGAAGAGGAAATCGACCGATACCTCAGAAGTTTTCTGGGCAGTACGGCTGCCGGTGACGAGATAGCGGTCATCGGCTTCGACGATAATTCCAGGATACTCTCTCCGTTCACATCCTCGAAGCTCTCCGCGATACATGCGGTCCTCGATCCCGTTTACGGCGAGGGAAGGGCGTTCGATCGGGCGTTTCGAAGGGGAATCGATCTTCTGAACAAACAGTTTTACAAGAAGGTTATGGTTCTGATCACCGACGGAGACATGGGAGATGATTCTTTCCTCACCTACTCCCTGGAGAGCTGCAAAAACTACGCTGCCAACAACGGTATCCCTTTATATGTACTGAGCTTCGGGGGAAAGGACGACTCGATGCTCGACTACTTCGCCCGCAGCACAGGGGGCAGGTTTTACGACATGATTCACTCGAATGATTTCACATATCTGTACGATACGATAAAGTCCTATCAGCCTCCGGAATACGTCATCTACTTCTCGGACGTATACGACCCGTCTCTCAAAGGTCTCTACGTCGATGCTGAAGTCGAGGTTGATTACAACGGAAGGATAGGAAAAAACCGCCTCGGATACATATATCCCTGATGATCGAACCTGAGAACAGTATGGTATTCGATAGAGAAAAAGAGGCCGAATGGCTTATCGACCAGGAGCTGATACCTTCGGGTATCACGGACAAGAGGGTGCTGGCCGCAATCCGAAAGGTGAAAAGAGATCTCTTTATCCCCCATACCCTCAGGGACAAGGCATACGGAAACTACCCTCTCCCGATTGGTGAGAACCAGACAATTTCGCAGCCTTACATCGTGGCGCTGATGACCCAGGCCCTCGATATCAGGCCGGAAAACAAGGTGCTCGAAGTGGGGACCGGGTCAGGATACCAGGCCGCGATACTGGCAGAGCTCGCATCAATGGTCTACTCCATTGAGCGCCTCGAGAGCCTCCTCTCAAAGGCAAGGACCAATCTGTACTCACAGGGGTACGACAATATATTTCTCATCCAGGGAGACGGCACTCTCGGGCTGCCTGAATACGCTCCTTTCGACAGGATCATCATCACCGCCGCGGCTCCCAAGGTCCCGGAGATCCTTATGGGTCAGCTCGGAAACGGCGGTAAGCTCGTCATACCTGTGGGGAGCAGGTGGGTCCAGGACCTGAAGCTTGTTGAAAAGGCCAAGAACGGCAGGGTATACACCCGATCATTGTGCGGATGCAGATTTGTCCCCCTGATCGGAAAAAATGGGTGGAAGGATTAGATATGCGCAGACTGCTCATCATCATCCCCGTCCTACTGTCCGTTGTGATCCTGTTCTCTCCTTGTTTCGGAGAGAGCGAGCTCTTACGCAGGTTCAACGACGGGCTCGAAAAGGAACGTCAGGGAGACTATATCTCCGCAATCTACATATATCAGGACATCCTGAAAGACAACCGGTATTTCCTCGATGCAAAGATCGCGCTCGCGCGTTCGCTCTACAAGACGGGTAATCTTCACGACAGCGAGGATGTTCTTCGTGACGCGCTGAAGCAGGATGAAAAGAGCGTGAACATTCTGAACCTCCTCGGCAGGGTACTGATATCCCTGCAGAAATACGAGGAAGCCCGGGAGATCTTCAGCAGGGCTCTTTTGATAGAGCCTGTTAATATCGAAACAAGGTACGGGATCGCGGATCTCCGCAGGGTGCAGGGAGACTACAGGACAGCGATAGAGACATACAACGAGCTTCTGAAGATCTACCCGCAGGATGTCTGGACATATATCCACCTCGGTACGTCCTATACGGAGCTCGGCGAACTTCGAAAGGCTGGGGGCTTCTTCAGAAAAGCCGTTTCGCTCGACAGCACGTCCCCGTGGACTCACGTTAATCTCGCACGGCACTACTATAGTATGGGGATCCGCGCCTCTCTAGAGTCAAAAGACGGTCGAGAGTCTGAACAATACTTCGACGCTGCGCTCTACGAAGCCGATACCGCACGTACGATAGATGATACGATTGTCGACGCGTACGAGATACTCTCCTCCATATATTTCTACACGAAAAATTACCTGAAAGCACTGGAGCACTACAGGACAATAGTGGACAGGGAGCTGAACCGCGAAGCAGCCGCGGGAGCAGCTATCCTGTATGAGATGGGGTTCTGCTACGAGATGCTGGGGATGCAGGAGGAAGCGGAAGAGCACTACAGCAAGGCGCTCGCAAAGAGGGTCGATGACGAGGTGACGAGGTTCAGGCTCGAAAATATCGTTCTCTCAATGAAAAAGGAGAGCCTCTCCGACCCGCTTCGTACAGGGCTGTCCGCCGATCATCTTTTCACTGCCAGGAGGCTGATGGAGAAGTTTATTATGGACAAGGCCTTCCTGCACTACAAGCGCGCGGTTCAGCTCGATCCCCTTGATCCTCAGAAGAGGCTCGAGCTTGCCGAGCATTTCAGGACACGGGGACTTTACGAGTTCTACCTCTACGAGCTGAAGGACATAATTCGGGACACCCTCGATGTTGATACGATCGATATAAACGACCGTATAGAGATCTATGCGAACAGGATCTCCAAAAACCTCCCGTCACGCTGGAAAGTAAGGCAGTATGAGGGTGACGAATCCGAGCCGGGATTCATACCGAAAACACGCATCACTGTAGCGATATTTGACGCGTTTCTCCACGAATGGGTGCCGAGAGAGAACATCGTACACAGACGGTTGTCTAAAACAGTAGAGGAGATGCTTTCCTGGATGCTCGTCTACTACCCTAAGATCGAGGTGGCTAATTACAAAGGAGAGATTACAACCCCCCACGATGCCCTCGAGACGGCGAAAGGCCTCGGAGTGGACTACTATATTACAGGTACGATCGAGGAGAAGGAGGACTCTCTGAAGGTAATCGTTGACTTCAATTCGGGTTTCAACGGGAGGTCGATGCGGCGCTTTACCACCTACTATACCGGTAATGAGAAACTGTTCAATACGGTCTTCTCCATTGCTGCAGAAATAAACAGGGCTGTTCCCACGCGCGGGCTGATAGTGAGGATGTCCGGCGACAGGGCCCTCATAAACCTCGGCGCTGTTCATGGTGTGGAAGAAGAGATGGAGTTTCTCATATTCAGGGAGAAGGGGCTCCTCCGAAACCCCGAGACAGGCGAATATGCGTATGATCCGGATATATCTCTCGGAAAGCTTAAAGTGACGGATACGGACGAGATGGTATCAGAAGGAACATACGAGTTCTACGGCATGCACAACCGGGTTAACGTCTACGACAGCGTGATACTGATAAAACCCAACGAAGAGGGCGAAACCGGCCTTTAAAGCGCCCGGCTTTCCCAATCTGCTTTCTCCTTAAACAGCTTTTCACTTTTTAACGCATTATTACAGTGTGCAAAGTCCATCCTCTTTATTGCTTTATAGCAGCACCTCTTCGGTGTGGATTTACGGCAGTATTCACCGCTCGAATGAAGCTTCCGGCAGAGCCGGCCACCTATTGAAAAGAAAATCTATAGATCGTACCTTTTACAGAAGAAGGAGAAAAATTTCTCTCCCGACATTCATGCTTGGCTTTTTGTGGTGAGCAGTCTTCTTCTTATTATTCTCACCCTTCTAATGATCCGCCGCAGAGAGGGCCTTTTGATAATGATAGCACTCTCAGGACAGATCTCCTGACAGCAGAAGCAGCGTATGCACCGCTTGTATTTATACGAGGGAGGGGTCACCTTTTTTCCCTCACTCCAGTCCAGCGCCTTCGGATCGACAGGGCATACGTCCACGCAGGTGCCGCACATGATACAGCGCTTCCTGTCGATCACCGGTTTCGGGAAAAGCATATTCCTAAGAAACGTAGGGACCTTGTAATGCTGCTTTGAGCGAATGGGCTCTCTTACGATGTCAAATTTACTGTTTATGTACTTTTCGATCGGATCTCCGAGCATCTCGATCTCGTCCGGATTCGAGGTCCCCAGCCCGTACCGCGAGCCGATGTAGTTCGTCGGAAGAAGCCCCGGGTCGAGACCGACGCTCCTGCACGCCACGGTATCAAGCGCGACCGGGTCTCTCGACAGGAGTAGAAACCCCATCTTCACAGGTTTTCCTCCTCTCGGGCCGTTCCCCTCCATTGCAACGATCCCGTCCATGATATAGAGCCTCGGCTTGAGCAGGAGGTTGAGGCTGACCAGCATCCCCGAGAAATCGTACGGGTTCGGGATCTTCACATGGAATGCGTGGGTCAGCATTCCGGGTATGCACCCGAACTGGTTCTTTACCGCACCGGTGAGTCTTAAGAATCCGTGTGTCTTGAGCTTCGGAAGACTTACGAGCCCGTCGCAGTCGAGGGCTCCCCTGGCAATGGTGAACCTTTTTACGAAAGGCGATTCAGGAAACTCGACCACTCGTCCGTGCTCGAAATCCGCGAGCTCCATGCCAAGCTCCGAAGCAATCTTCTTCAGTCCGGCACGCTTCATGTGGGACTCGGGCTTCCCGAACCCCGGTGAATCTCCGTACATGAGGACCGCTCCTGCAGACCGGAACAGGAGCCCGGCCGCCCTCACCACGGAGGGATGCGTGGTGAGGCATTTCGCCGGATCGTCTCCCCACAGCACGTTCGGCTTCAAGGTGATCTGCTCCCCTCTTTTAACGAACGAGTCGATACCGCCGAGCAGCCCCACTCCTTTGACAACCGCGTCATACACCTCATCCGGATCGTATGAGTCGCAGCCCACGACTGCAACAGCTGCTCTTCCCATCTGCCGTTCTCCCTCCCATCATGAAGATAATAAAAATGAGAAAAAGAGACAACTCGGCCGACCCGCTTGACGCCGGCCATATTATATAGTATTCTAACGACCTGAAATGAAAAAAGATACCAGATCGATACTGTTTGCAAACCTCGCTCTCTTCGTGACTGTCGCTTTCTGGGGGCTGTCGTTTGCGAGCTCGAAGTACGTGCTCGACACAGGCTTTCCCCCTCTCACCCTCGCTTTTTTTCGTTTTCTTATGGCTTCGGCAATCATCTTCCCTATCGGGAAGTTCAGGGGAGCCGGGATGGCTATCAGAAGGAAAACCGTTTTCCCGCTCCTCGTAAGCAGCCTGTGCGGGATTACACTGTACTTTTACTTCGAGAACCAGGGTATAAAGCTTACCTCAGCATCAAACGCATCACTCATCATTGCAAGCATACCGGTTTTCACGATTATCGCGGAGTACCTGCTGTACAGGACCGCCATCGGTCCATGGAAGATTCTCGGGATCCTACTCTCGATAGGCGGAGTATATCTCATCGTGGCCCGGGGTATTGAAGCGAGGGCCTATCCCGGCATCATCAAGGGAAACATCTTCATGATCGGCGCATGCTTCTCATGGGTGGGATATATCCTGACAAGCAGTAATCTGAAGAAACAGTACTCCAGTATCGGGCTTTTATTCCACCAGTTCCTGTTCGGCACGGTTTTTCTTCTGCCTTTCGCCGTCCTCGAGTTCAGGGAATGGATTTTTCCCGGCACGCCGGCGGTCCTCAATATCCTATACCTCGGGATCTTCTGTTCCGCCCTCGGCTACTTCCTCTACCTCTACGGCCTCTCCAGACTCGAACCAGTTGTAGTCTCGACATACACGAATCTCATTCCGGTAATCGGGACCGCAGGAGGTGTGATCATCCTGCATGAGCGACTTCTTCTCTCACAGATACTCGGAGGAGCGGCAATCATCATCGGGATCGTGGTAATCAACATTCGCTCGGCAAAGCAGCGTCTCCCTCAGAGCGTTTTATAATCACCCCGGATCCAGTGCCGTATATCGCTTTTGTACCAGCGGGAGAATCTTCTGTCGGATGCTCCTCCCGCGAGATTCGCATGGAGATCGCTGTTCGACATATCAGCGATCATTCTGAATGACGGAGCAACAACGAGTGTGCGTCCGGTGCTTCTCAATATCTGTCCCTGAGAGATTGTCGCACGCGACCCAGGCAGCTTCACAGGGCCGTAGTCGAACCCGAGGAAACGGGGGAGCTTCCCGCCGAAGATGAGGTGGGAGAACGTCATCTTCCTCGTCCTGCCGTACGGCTTTGCCTTCACATTAAGGCCGGTCCCTACGGCTTCACGCAAGACCTCGTCTCTGTCCATACCCTCCCACCAGCTCGACCTCCTATTAAAAACTATGTTGTCCAGATTGCCGTAATAGTCGTGGAAGAACCCTGTCTCGTGCACAAGAAACTCGAACACGTCTCTCCCGAACCCCTTCTCCCCGAAAACCTTTCTCAGGATCTCTCCGTATACCGATTCGAACAGGGTCGCTCCTCGTGAGTCGAGATCATACCTCCTGTCCCACTCACGAAAGATTCGCCCGTTCTTCGTGTCCGGTATGAGGGGCCCAAGAAGCCCCATATAGCGATCGGCCTGTACTGAAAAAAGATCGTACTGGATCTCTTTCATGTCCTCGACTGTAAGGTTTTTTCGCCCTTCAATGAGCATCCGTATCCGCTCGGCGCGGTAAGGTGCCATCGGGAGGTTGATAGGACGGCTTCTCCCGAGATTGTTCAGGTCCTGGTTCGCAGTAATGATAAATCCTTCCTGAGGATCGTAAAGCGAGGGGAGACGGTCCTTTTCAACCCAGCCGTCCGGGCCATGTTTTTTTTCCCACGCGGGAACAGGGACGAGCCCGCTTCTCCCATCCGTCCGCCTAAAGCACCTGCCGCTCATCTGGTAGCCTATGTTTCCTCCCGTGTCCGCGAACACCCAGTTGAACGTGGCGACGTCGAGCCGTCTGAAAATATTCATGGCATCTTCGGCAGACTTCGCGCGCGGAAGGCTCAGCATTGCGTCGAAGTCGCATGCCCCGCAGCCGTACTTCGCTGACCAGGAGAGCAGGAGATAGTACCCCTCTTTTTCAGGGGCCCCCTCCAAAACTCCGTCCTCGTTCTCATACACCGTTACAGTGACCGGACTCTTCTTCTTTACACGGATGACCTCCTCCCTCACCTGAAACTCCCTCCAGCCTTCAGGCCGACGGTATTTCCCTTCTCTGCAGTGCTCTATTCTATAGTCGAGCATGTCCATAAACGAGTAAGTCGGGCTCCAGGCAACATGGTCGGTCCTCCCTATGATAAGCCCCGGCGTACCCGGGATGGTCGCCCCTGCGAGCTTGTTGTCAGGAAGGACCATCACTACCTCCTGCCATATCGAGGGGAGCCGGTTTATCTGAAGATGGATATCACCGCAGATCAGCGGCTTCCCGGACTTGGTATACTTCCCGGATACGGCCCAGTTGTTGCTCGCGACGAGCTTTGGTATTTCTCTGAACCATTTCAGGGAGTCTGGCACAAGAGGCTTCTCGATTTTCAACTTCCCGATGAGGTCGTAATCTATGGAGTCTTCCAGGTAGGGAAACAGCTCTCTCAGCTTCCGCTCCTCGATGCCTTTTTTGATGAGCTGAACTATAAACTTCTCCATCTTTCCCTGGATATCGGCAAGCCCGATGAACCCGAACGCCTTTCCGATAAGGAGTGTATCGAAGACCGTCCACTGCGGGGGCCTGTACCCGAGGACCCTGAGATCAGGAACCACTCCATTCTCCGACATATGCAGGTTAAAGCCCTCCGCATACAGCTCGAGCTGCCGCCTTACGTCCGGGTCAAGCCCTCCCAGTACATCCTCCGGGTCCGGAACGAAGTTCATTCTCCGTATATACGTATCGAGCCTGATGAGCTCGGGGTCGTCCCTGAGATGCTCGGCGGCCTCGCCCCGAAGGACGACCCTCATGAGAAGTGTTTGGAGTTGCCGGTCGCACGAGTGTATCCAGCCGAGCCCGAATATGAGGTCTTCCAGGGTATTCGCCGAGATCCTTGGAACGCCATTCTCCATTCTCCTGATACGAACATCTCCGTCCTTTCCACCGAGAACCGCTTCCCTTCTTCTCAGATTCATAGAGAACTCCGTATACTGATATGGATGGTTTTCTCGATTATCTTACAGTTTCAGAATGGATAAGTAAAGCATATAGAGGCGTTGAGGCTGAAAGCCTCAACTTGAGCGAAGTGACCGTTGCTGCCGCAGGCCTCAACTTGAACATTAGTGACAGGGGGCCTATATCGAGACCTTCGTGTAGACAGAGAGCGTTACCCTCTGTCCTCCATACACTGTGAACTCCTTGCCCTCTTCGCCCCCTGAGAATGAGACTCTCACGTCGAATGGGATGAGGTTGGGAAAGTCGAAGGAGAAGGTCGTGGAAATATCGTAGGACGGGTCGAGAACGTTCATGAGCAGGGCGAGGGTTCCCCGGATATCCTGCGTGAACAGATCGTCCTTCGTTACGGAAAGATAGCCGTAGAGCATTCCCATATAGAGCGGCGAATAAAGATCCTGCGCCAGGAGATATGAATAGGGGGCGTCGGAACCGTACCCGTTCGAGTCGAAGTAGAGTTCTGTCCGTACCGTCCACCGCTTGAACTCGCCGAAGCTCTTCGCGAGGCCGAGGGACGTGGCCACGGTGATCTCCTGCGGATAGTAGAGCTCGTACGTCGACGGTGCCGCCGATAGGTGCGCCTTCCGCGTGTTCGAGCCCTTCGAAAGCGCAACCTCGCCGTAAAAGTCGGTGCGGAACAGGACACCTGAGAAGTCCAGGCCCCACAGTGTGGTCAGACCGTTCCCGAAATAGGTGCTCAGGCCGACCTCGTACCCCAGCAAGACAGTGTCGAACCGTGCGCCCACCCGCGTCCGGTCATGAATGCCGGAGGTGACGCCGCTGCCGTCTATGCTCTGAGAAAAATCGAAGAAAAGCACGAGGTTCGATCCTTCGAACGGCACGGTGACCTTAGTACCCGGTTTTCCCGTTCTGAGGTCGAGTTGGGCGAGTGGATCGACCCTGTCCCTGTTTATGAAGTCCACCGGGGTCCAGAAGAACGAGGGCCCCCAGGCGATGAGCTGGTACCCGATTCGAAAGAACACCTTCTTGTATACGTCGAAGCTCATGAATAACTCGCTCAGCTCGGCATACACCGTGGAGGAAGGATACCCTGTATAGGGCTCGGTGCTACCCGTATACTGGAACAGCGGGACGGAGAAGTTATAGGATACGAATAGTGCAGCGATATCCGGGTAGGCGGCCTTTGCAAAGACCTTGCCGTAGAACTGAGAGCTCATCGTATATGTTTCGAAATCTATCGGCTGAATCCAGCTGTTGGAGAATACGAAATCCGTACCGACAAGTGTCTCCAGTTTCGTATCTTGCTCCTCCTGTTTGCTCTCTTTTACGGCCTCCTCGAATGTGGCCTCGTCAAAGATTTGATCTTCATTAAAGATTGCATCTTCCGTGAAAACCTCGTTCTGCGCAAGGAGCGCGGTGTGCGGGAGGAGCAGAAGAGTACCCGCAAGTAAAAGCCAACCAGTGATACCGACCGCTCTTTTCATCAATGTCTCCTTATCTCGATTGCTCTTCCAGAAACGCCTTCGTAAATGTGTAATCGGGGATCTTGACCGTGGAAATGTTCTCGATGGTGATAAAGGTCTTCTGTCCGGTTTCGAGGTGGTTCACCGCGAGGAGCTTCGTGAATACGTACTTACCCTTGGCCACCTCCTCGTAGCTGATGTAGTAGTAGGTCCGCATCAGCGTCTCTGAAAGTGAAAAGTTTTCGACTTTTACAGGGAGTCCGTCCGTCTTTCGTATATACCACTTCTGAACGGGAAAAGAGACGTCGAGTGCCTTCGCATCGAGCCGGACCACATCCGTGTCCCATTTCGAGACATTTTCAGTGCCGAGGTAGCTCACTTTGTACAGCTCCAGCGTCTTCTGCTTCCCGAACAGGTCCGAGCGTGCGTCGGAGCCGCCTATGTCCTCCTTCCTGTTCCGGTACACGAACTCACGCGTCGAGGGAAAATACTGAAAAAGGTCGTCCTTGTTTCGCAGGTATCCCTTTCCCTTCTCACTGTCCGGGTAGAGATAGATGAGGGTATACGCCTCCTGGCGGTCCCTTCTGTAGATCCGTATCCTGAGCACCCGGTCAGGCTCGTTCTGCCGCTTCTGTACCAGGGTGAATATGTTCGTGATATCGAGGTCATCGACATTGAGCTTGTTTTCCCACGCTTCCACGAGCTTTACGGCCCTCTGTTCATTAGCCTGGGCCTGTAGCACGAAGGGCACGAAAAGGATCAATGCCGCGACTGTAAATCCGGTCAACCTTCCTCTTATGGTCATTTTCAGCCGCTCCTATGTAGTTTTTCTCAATGCCTCGGCCGGAGGGATCTTCCCTGCCTTCCGAGACGGGATATACGAAAAAATCGCTGCAAACGCCGCTATGGCGGCCACGATCAGCATGATGTCCGAACCCTGCGGCCGGAGAGCGAGCTTTCCGTTGTCGAGCAGGAGGGAGAACGCTCCCTTTGCGGGAAACGACACGCCGTACACGAGCAGGGCCATAATGCCGAACCCGGCCGCGATCCCGACGAGCACGAATATTACCGCGAGATATACGTTCTCCAGCACGAAGATCGAGACCACCCCCTTCGACTCCATGCCGATGGTCCGCATCGTACCGATCTCACTCATGCGGTCTGTTATCGTCATCTTTAAATTTATGAATATTGCGATGACGACGACGAATAGCATGAGCGCGGCCAGGAAACCGCCTATCGCGTTGATCGCGGTCACGATGTTGCCGACGATACCAAGTACCTCGTCGAGCGTGGCGACAGTAAGGCGGACCGTGTCCTCCTGGCCTTCCTCCACCTTGTACTGAGGCGACGCAGAGGAGGTCGCTGAGATCGCTTCCGAGGCGTTCTCCGGCTTGTTCGCATCGAATCCTTTCTCGTGCAGGGCCTCTACAACGAGGTCCCTGTCGCGGTCCATCCTGTTCAGGTCGCGAATGAACACGGTGAGCAGGGACGCCGAGTTCTCGTCCGCGAGGTCGAGTTGCCGCAGGGTGTCGAAGTGTGCCACCGCGAGGTTCTCTATAAAGTAGTTGTCCGTCTGGAATATCCCCCGCACAATGACGGTCGTCGTGTTGAATGCGCCGAACCTCGTTCTCGTGGATACGACAACCTCTCCCTGAGGTTCGAGCTCGAGATAGTCAGCCAGTTCCTTTGATACGATTATCCCGTCCGGGTTGGACACGAAATCGTCCCACCCCCCCTCGATGAACTCGAACTGCTCGTGAAAATCGGTTTCCAGTTCCGGGTATATCCCGTAGTAGCGGATCCTCTTCGGGATTCCCTTGTTGTACGTCACGGTCCAGACGTTGTACTTCGGGTATATCACGGTGTCCGGGCCGAGGGTTTCCCGGACTATGTTTTCGATCTCCGGGTAATCCAGAACTCCCTTGTAGATCCTCCCATCGATCACGTTCTCGCCGGCGATGTTGATGTGGCCGCTCGTCGCGCGGGAGAGGCTTTCCGCAATGTTCCTGCTCGTACCGTGGGAGAACGCGAACACGAGCACGAGGATGAGCGTTACTACGGCGTAGTTGATGCCGAGCGAAAATGTCCGTTTCCTCTGCCTGAACACGTTCCGGAAAGCCACTCGCGAATAGAATCCAAGATTCATCTCGTCCCCCTATTTTCCTTCGGACATCGCCTTGAGAGGAGTCACCCTGGTCGCCACCCGCAGCGGATAGAGCGTTGCAAGGATTGTGATGACGACGATGATGAGAAGCGCCTGCCCGACTGTGACAAAACTCAGCACAGGGTAGAGACGCCCTCCCCCGATGAGAAACTGTGAAACCGGTCCGGGCAGCGCAATTCCGACGCGTCCCGCGATAAGGATGAGTATTGCACTCACCACTATGCCTGCAATCCCTGCAATGACGTTTAAAACAATCGTCTCAGATAGAAACATGAGGGTGACGAAGCTCTTTTTAGCACCGATCGCCCGAATGGTCCCGATCTCCGCAGTCCGCTCCATTATGTTGATGATGAGTGTGTTCATGAGTATCAGCGCAACGATGATGAAGATGAGGGCGGTGGCCGCGTAGATGAACCCCTGCAACGCGCCTGATATCCGCGCAAGTCCCCCGGAAGCCTCGTCCCACGGCGCGGTCTTGAACCCGTACCTCTCCGCCGATCCTGCGAGAGATTCCAGGAAAGCTGCCGTGTCGACTCCCTCCTTCACGTGAACTGCGATCATCGTGAACCCGGAGAGTGTTGTGGATTCGAGGTCGTCCACGTTGATGATGCCGAGATTCTCTTCGGAAGCGAGGCCGAATATGTCGTCCTCGTTCTCTGCGAGGAGGGTCTCGGTAAGCTGGTCAGGCAGGGAGCCTTCTGCCACTCCTGTGAAGTTGTAGAGCTCCGAGTATGTCGACACATCCATGAAGTTGATGTAGTTGAAGGAGTTCTCGTATTTCAGCGGGATGAATATGCCCTGCACCGTCGTCTTCACCGCGTTGACCGCACCGCCCGAGGCGATTCCGTACAGTGTTATCGGGTCGCCGACCTCAAAGCGCACTCCGTACTGTTCATCGTACCTGTCGTTCTGCGCCTCGCTGATGATGATGCCGCCCTCGGTCCTGCCCGTGCCCCTTCCGAAAAAAGTACCTTCGACCATCTCGATATTCTTAAAGAAGTCGAGGTATGTTTCCGGCTCAACAGCCGAGTATATAAGCGGGAGCTCGACACGCGTTCCTTCTTTATTTTCCGCGTTGACTATCGATATGTTCTGCGAGTACGCGGTAAACGCCTCGATCTCTTTGTATCCTGAAAGCACCGCCTTCACCTCATCGACGTTCTCGATGTTGGTGAGAGGGTTCGAGAAGGTGTAGGGGCCCGGTTTCTCTTTCGACCGCGCTGAGTACACGATGAAATCGCCTGTAAGGTTATCGATTATAGCCTGCTTCGAGAGCTTGTTGGCGGTGAGCGCGAACTCCTGGCCGAAGACGATGAGGATCGTGCCAAACATCACGAGGAGCCCGATGCCGATGACCCTCCGCTTCCTTTTTAAAAGAGAGCCTATTGCGATCTTGAAGAATACCATTTCATCCCCCTATTCGGCCGTTATCATGCCGTCCCTGAGCTTGATGACATGGTTCGCATGTTCCATGATATGCGGATCATGCGTGGAGAAGATAAAAGTAGTGTGCTCCGTACGGTTGATCTCCTTCATGAGGTTGACGATACGGTGTCCCGTCTCCGAGTCGAGATTTGCAGTGGGCTCGTCGGCAAGAACGATAAGCGGGTTCGTCACGAGAGCCCGTGCGATTGCGACCCGCTGTCTCTGTCCGCCTGAGAGCTCTGCTGGTTTGTTGTTGACGCGGTCTGTGAGCCCTACCTCTTCAATGACTCGCCTGATAATACCGTCCCTCTGCTTCTTCGGAACGTCACGCTTCAGCAGGAGAGGAAACTCGATGTTCTCATACACGTTCAGCACGGGGATGAGGTTGAACGACTGGAAGATGAATCCGAGCTTGTGCAGCCTGAAGCTTGTGAGGCGCTTGTCGCTGAGCATGGAGATGTCATCTTCATCGATGAGAACTTTACCGTCTGTCGGGATATCGATGCATCCGATCATGTTGAGGATCGTACTCTTGCCTGCACCTGAAGGGCCTGCAATGGCGGCGAAATCTCCTTTCTCGATCGAGAAGCTCACACCCCGGAGTGCGTGGACCTCGGTGTTTCCGAGCATGTATGTCTTTTTCACGTCTGTGAGCTCGACTATATTCATCTGCTCCCCTTTCTAGTATATTAGATGATTATAATATACTGATTTACTAAATAATTTCAACCCATATTGCAGCTGCCGATTAATATTGAATTAAAAAAGACTTTTGAGGTATCACTAAAATATGAAAGGATTTAAAGGGCAAGTCAACGGTATTATGTGAACACCATATTTTCAGGCATTATATTTCTTAAAGACCAGTGCGCCATTCTGGCCCCCGAACCCGAATGAAGTCTTCAGGGCGATGCGTGCTTGCTTCTTCCTGCAGGTATTTGGGACGTAGTCGAGGTCACACCTCTTGTCAAGCTCCGGGGCGCTCACATCCTTGTACTCTAGGTCAGGGTTCTCGAGATTAGCCGTTGGTGTGATGATGCCGTGGTCCATTGAGAGGAGCGTCACTATGGACTCGAGCCCTCCCGCAGCTCCGAGTGTGTGGCCGAAATATGACTTGGATGAGCTTATTGGGATCTTATATGCATAATCACCGAACACCTGCTTTATTATGTATGACTCGTTCGGGTCGTTGAGAACGGTCGATGTCCCGTGAGCATTGATGTATTCGACCTCCTCTTTTGCTACTTTTCCCATACCAAGGGCTTTCTCTACCGCGTAGATCGCTGATGTTCCGTACGGATCGGGGGCGACGATGTTGTAGGCGTCAGCACTGTAGCCGAAACCGACGATCTCACAATATATCCTGGCACCGCGGCGCTGTGCGTGTTCGAGCTCCTCGAGTACGAGAATACCGGCCCCCTCCCCAATTACGAAACCGTCTCTGTCCCTGTCCCACGGCCTCGAAGACCTCATCGGATCGTCGTTCCTGCAGGATAATGCCCTTATGATATCGAACCCGGAGAAGTAGTAGGAGTCTATGGGCGCATCTGTTCCTCCCGTTACCACGAGGTCCTCGGTGCCGTTTATTATGTTCATTGCCGCCATGCCGATCGAGTGTGTCGCAGAGGCGCACGCCGTTGCAATCGTGAAGTTTGTCCCCTTCAGGTAAAACCACTCTGAAATGAGCGATGCGGCCGCATTGATGTTCGAGTACGGCAGCGTAAAGGGGTTCACCTTTTTCGGTCCCCGATCACGCAGGAACTTAACGTGCTCCTGAACGTTCACTTCCGGATCGATCATGGACTGACCGAGTATAACTCCGCATCTTAACGGATCAGGCACGT
>Ga0307379_10001026_pt1 | contig 45082 bp, 65 predicted proteins | sample UN2MG_FD_202237 | JGI IMG/M metagenome (GOLD analysis project Ga0307379, IMG submission 202237) | Soil microbial communities from Risofladan, Vaasa, Finland - UN-2 | ecosystem: Environmental > Terrestrial > Soil > Coastal area > Acid sulfate soil | place: Finland: Risofladan, Vaasa | collected...
TGCCATTTGTCACCTGTTGGATGAGCGTGATCATCTGGTTGGCGGTGTCGGCGGGGTTGAATAGGTTCTCAGCGGTGCGACGGTTCGGGGCGGTGTGTTCGACGGCGCGCTCGATCTGGTGAGCGTATGCGTCCAGGTCCTGCGGCTCTGCCACGAAGGGCGTGTACCATCGTTTGGCGGGTGCCATGACGACGTTAGAGCCGCAGGCGAGCGGCTCGCGCACACTGCGGGTGGGGATCCGGTGCGGGGTGATCACGACGTCGGCGGCGCGGTAGACGTTGTCGAGGCCGTGGACGATTGGCTGGACCTCGCCGAGCATTCCCTTTTCGTGCAGTGCCTGCTTGAGGACTTGCCAGGCGCCGCCCTTCTGAGGTGCCGCGTAGATGTGGAGCTTGGCCCGTGGGTTACGGAGGGCGAACAGGTGGAAGGCGTTGACAATGTGGTATGGCGTCTCATCCTCGCGCCACATGCTGGCGCAGACGACGTTGACCTGGGCCTTGTGGCCGTGAAACTGGTATCCGCTGGGTCCGTCGGGTGTCCAGTGATTGAGGTCGACGGGCGGTGGTATGGCTTTGAGTTTCTCGGCGGGCAGGATTGTGGACCAGTACGGTAGGAACTCGGGCCAGAAGGTGACGAAGAGTTTGAACCTGGGATCGTTTCGTATGCGTGTCAGGTAGGTGTAGACGGGAATCTTCTTGGCGGATTCCAGTAGAAACGAGCAATGAGGGCGCCCGTGCAGAACGTGGATGATGGGCAGTTGGAGGGCGTCGAGATCCTTGCTGAGTCCGCTGTGGTTCACGATGGCGTGACAGCCGCGGGCAAAATCGGTGCCGACGATCGGGACACCGCGGTCGGTGGCCTCGCGGGGCTTGACCGGATCGACGATGCGCGCGTCGATCGCGGCCGCGCGCTCGGCGGCGACCAGGTCGCGTGTGGTCTCGTACAATCCGGCGCGGTGTGGTGTGACGACTGCGACGTGGGCGACTCTCACGATGCTACCCTGGGGTGCCACTGTCGCAGATGCGGCACAGTGGTGGCTCGCAGACTGACGGGTTGGCCGCCGGCGGTGGAGTAGTCGACTGTGAGAATTGGTGCGCTGGAGGGGTCGGTCCAGTAGTTGTGGGCGCGCCGGTACGCGCCGGTGTCACTTCCGTCGTCCTCGACGAAGAGGACGCAGTGGTCGTTTTGGGTCCAGTAGGCCTCGTTTACGAGGGCCTGGATCAGGGCGGTGATGTCGGCTGTGTTGTATGTATTGGTGTCGACCCAGTCTGTGGTAAAGTCCCAGGTCACGCTCGTGGCGGACCTGGTTCGGGCCTCGAATGACGCGTAATCGTCGGCGGAGAAATCGGCAGGGTCGTCTGCGTCCTGATAGTGTATGTTGGTGCGGACGGTGTCGGTGGACAGGTTTTTGTTGGCGGTGAAGGTGATGTAGGCGTTCGTGATGGTGGCGGCCGGCGGAATGTTGAGTTGCACTCGGAGGGCGGCGTGGTTCCAGTCCGAGTCGTTCCCGATGTAGTGACCGTCGGAGTTGGGGCTGGCAAAGATGCCGGGGGGGTAGGTAAGAGCCGAGTCGTAATTGGATGATTCCTGGGGCGTGACGGTTGGCATGGTGTGTTTATCTTTGTACCCACACTGTGACGGTTACCGAATCGTTGGCGTTGGCCTCGGCGATGGTGGCGACCAGCCGGCCGTGAACGACGTAGGGCGTGTACCATCCGGTGAGGTCGTTGTCGGCGCTGTCCTGTGCCAGCCGCCGGGGATAGATGACGAGGTCAGTCGCGGCCGGTCCCAGGTCGACGATGGATTCGTCCGGTAGATTCTCGTCGTACAGGTCGAAGAGCGTGGTCCCGGCCGGTGGCGTGTCCACGTACTCGACTTTGGCGGCCAGCACCTGTCCGGAGACGTGGGGGCTGTATGCGGTGGCGGTGGCCGAACCGTTGGCTCCGACGGCTGGGCCGGTTGAGAACTGCACTCGGTCGATCATAGGTCCTCCAGTGTGAGTTGCTGTGGGCCTCGGTGGGTGGATTGGCGGTCATTGAGCAGGTCGCGGATGGTTTTCTCCTCGGTGGCCCAGTCATCGTCACGTTCGTGCTCTGGGACGCTGTAGAGTTGGATAAGGCGAGCGATTGCGTCTCCGTGCGGCACCCAGTGGCCGGGTTGGTATACGATCATGCATCCTCCTGGGTGAAACAATGAAAGGCGAGTGTGTCGGCGGTGGCCAGGTCCTGGTACGGCCTGGCTGCCAACGTGGCCCGGGCGATTCGGAACGCCCAGACGGGCGGGCAGTGACAGGAGAGGGCGATGCGGAAGTAGAACCCGAGTAGGTCCGCGCCGTGCATCTTGTGGGACTTGGCATAGTTCTGGTCTGGGCCTCCGACCACAGCCTGCGCGCCAGCCTGTAGGAGTGCCTGGAGCATCGGGCTTTTCTGGATCCCGTCCTCTCGCTGTTGAAACGTGTGGCAGTTGGCGACGAAAACGATGGTGCGGGATAGGTCCAGCTTGTCTATAGTGTCGGTGTCCAGGGCGGTTTGCCAGTGGTCCCCGTACCAGAACGGCTGACTCGGGATGCCGTGTAACTTGACATACAGCAAGTCCGGCTGGTCCAGATGGTCGGGTGTGATCGTATCTTTGGTCCAAGGCGGCGCGAGCAGAGGCTCTACCCCCGCCGCCTTGGATACGCTATCGCGGAAACTGGCCGCGCAGTACGCTACAACTTTCATCGTGGGTTCAGGAGTTGTCCGACGTGGCGATCTCGAGCCAATCCGCGCCGTCCCACATCAGCGTCAACGTGTCGTCGTTGCCGAGCGCGACGTCGGCGGTGAGGTGCGTGTTGGCGCCGTTCTTGATGGTGATGGCGTCGGAGGCGTTCTCGTTGACCAGGACGAGGATCTGGCCGTTGACGACACCGTCGGCGATGGCGGTGGTGGCGGAGGTGGTGAGGGCGGTGGCGGACGTGATGGGCTGGTAGGTGCCTGTGGCGACGATCGTACTGCCGCTGGTGACGACCTCGGCGGTCTGTTCGGCGGCGGTCGTGAATCCTCCGATGACCCACGTGGTGTCCGTGGCGTTGGAGAGCGTCTCTCCGTTCGTGCCTCGGATCTCGGCGCCTCCGCTGTCTATGACTGCGTTGTTGGCGTCCAGGATGTAGTCGAAGTCTGCTCCGCCGTCGGCGTTCCAGTCGCCGGACTCGGCGGCGAAGGCTGCCCCGATGTCGCCGTTTCCGGTTTGTTGGTTGTTCAGCACGAACACGCCATAGTGCAGGTCGCCACCGGCGGCGTTGTTCCAGGCCTCGTTGTAACTGATCGCCGATGCGCGTCCGCTGACGCCGGTCATATCCTGCGCCAGTTCGACGATGTTTCGTTCGGCGGCGAAGACACATCCTCCGCCGGTGGCACACACGGTGACCGTGCCTGAGGCCTTGAGGACCTCGGCCCAGTTCATTGATGCGGCGATGGTTGAGGCGTCCTGTACCGTTGCGGTGGTGTCGACTGTGGCGATTCCGTAGACTCCGACGAGGTCGCCGGTGGTGCCGGAGGTGCCTTGTGCCTTACCGCGCAGGGCGCGGGCTGAGGTGGTGCCGTTGCTGGTGATGGTGGAGTATACCTGGCTTCCGGTCCCGGTCTGGTCGACCGTGACAGATCCGTCGATGTCGACGACGCCGGAGTTGTTCACGGCGAAGAGGTCGGTTCCGGCGGAGGTCTCGACGACCAGGAGGTCCGGGTTGTTCGATTGTGTGCTGTGACCCTGAACGGTGAGTTGCACGGCGTCCGCGGCCCCGTCGACCATGGCGTTATCGGCGATGGTGACGGCGCTGTCGCCGTCGGAGATGTTGCCGGCTATGGCGACGGTGCTGGCGAAATCGGCGGTAGAGTCGAAATCGGCGGCTCCGTCGACTTCGAGGAATCCTTCGATGTAGGCGTCCTCTCCGTTGAGGGTGCCGTCGGGCGTTTCGTCGCCGACACGCAGGTTGCCGGTCGAGACCCAGAGGAATCCATCGGATGCGACGGTCGCGGTGATGGAGCCGTTGGTTGCGTTTGAGAGAGTCTCGTCGTTCTCCAGGGTGATGTCGCCGTTGACGGTGAGGGTGCCGTCGATGGTTTGGTCTCCGGTGAAGGTCTCGTCGCCGGTGTGGGTGACGTCGCCGGTGAGTGAGACGTCGCCGGCGATGGTGACGGCACCTCCGTCGGCGATGCGGAAGACAGAGCTTCCGTTATCTCGAAACTCGACGATGTCGCCGGTCGATTGCTGATCGACGACCAGGGCGTCGGTCTCCGAACCCTGGATCTGGAGCCCCGTGAGGTGGGTCATCCCCAGGGCGACGACCTCGTCCGGAGGAGAGGTCATCTGATCCGGAGGTACCAGGGGCGTGACGATGGGTGAGGGGATCGGGATGGGCTGGCGCTGGCAAGCTGGGGCGAGACAGGTGGCGACGATCGCGGCGAGAATGAGCAGCGTAGTGAGGGTGTTTCTGGTTTTCATTGGGGGTGGTGCTCCTTTAGGTATGCGCGGATGGCGTCGAGGGCTCGTCGACTGACGACGTCGATCAGCGCCTCGTCGGACGCCGCGCGTAGTTTAGCCTGGGTGTCAAACCCGGCCTGGGCCAGCGCGTGGGCCGTGGCCTTTCCTACTCCGGGTATGAGTGTCAAGTCGTCGGCCTGCGGCTCGGCGCGGCCGGCGGGTACGGGTATCGGGTAGAAAACGGGGCTGTGGTGGCCATACAGGTCGAACTTGACGCGGCCCAGGCGTGGTTGTTCGCGGGCGTGATAGATCGGCACGTTGATGCCGAGCGCGTCGATTGCGGCCTGTAGGGTTTCCTGGTCGATCTCGATTGCCATATGGGTGCCTCCGGGCGGACCGTCGCGCGACGGTCCGCCGGGGTTGATGGGCGTCTAGCCCTCGACGAATGTTAGGACGATTGTGAAGTCGTCGGCGGCCACGCTGCTGTCTCCGTCGTAGTCGAGGGTGATGACGACGATGGTGCCGTCGGTGATGTGGGGGTAATAGCGCGTGTGGCTATTCCCATCGCTGTCGACAAAGTTGTCCCCGTCGAACTCGGCGGGTGCCTGGCTGTCGCCGATCTCGGTGGACGTGAGGTACTCGTCCGTGTCCGCGGAGTCTCCGATTGTCAGGAGTGCGGCCGAGTCGTTGGACGCGACGGCCGAGACGTGGACGAGCTGGCAGTCACTGGGCACGATGAATCGGATGTCCAGGTCGGCGGACAGGGTGCCCGGGATGTGGAATGGGACCGTGAACTTGCGTTGCATGGGTTTATCCTCCGTCAGGTTTGAGTGTCATTTGGTCAAGGTTTCGTCAAGTTGCTGTCAGGTTCAACCGACGTTGTGTTTGTACATGCCCCTCCAATCCATGGGCCCGGTCGCAAAGAAGAACCGGACTTTGATGGGCATGACGTCGTTTGAGAACATCAGGCCGGCCGTGGGTGAGGCTACGCTGAAGATCTCGGGCGTGCTGCCGTACCTGAATCCCAAGCCGATGGTGGGCCAGAGTTGGGGATTGCAGACAGCGGCCCAGTTGTTGGTGTCGGTCCATAGGTCGACGACGATGACGCGTTCTCTCGCGCGTCGCAGCCGTTCCTCCCTGCCTTCGCCCTGGGCCTCCGGGTTGATGTCGTTGTCGGCCGTGCCGGGCTCGCCGGCGCTGGCCAGGTACTGCAGGGCGGCCATCTCCAGGTCGGACGGGACCAGGCAATAGACGGGCGCGGTCAGTGCGCCCAACCGCTCGCCAGAGTTCGTCTCCGTCTGCTGACGCATCGCCGTGCGGGTGGCGACCCAGGCAGCCCACGACAACGCGGTCGACCCGAGGTTGCCGTTGGACGCGTGGAATAAAGCCCTGGTGTTTGAGTTGTCGTAGTAGATGTTCGGCCCTACTCCAGAGTTGGCGGTAAAGATCTCGGAGATGGATTTGGACAGCGTGAGCCAGGCGGCCTGGGCCAGGGCACCGGGCATGGCGCGGAGGGTTCGCGTGTCGTCCTTGTCGATCGACTCGAGGGTGACCCCGAGGTATCCGCCTTTCTTGACAAACGTGCTCTGTTGCTCGATGTCGTCGATGGTGAGTTCGGTGTACGCAGCGCCCTCGGCGACGGTCGGCAGCTCGCCGATGCCGCCCAGGGTGATCCACTTGATGGTTTGCAGGCTCTGGAAGTTCTCGGGCCGGACGATCGGCTCCCACCAGAGCGGGTAGTTGGCGTACATCTGGACCACCCGTTTGTTGAGTGCGTCGGCGGTGAGCTTGGCCATGGTGGATGAGGTGACATTTGCCAGGTAGACGCGGTCACCGTGGAAGAGGCCGGTCATCTCCCAGTCGCCACTGAGCAATTCGTAGAACTCACGCACTCCGCGCAGTGGCGGGACTCTGCCGTCGGCCGGCAAAACGCCGTCGAGGAGCGCGTCCAGTGCGATCTTGACCTGGTCCAGGCTGTCGATGGCGCCGCGCAGTACCTGCGGTTGCCCTACGCCCTCGATGGTCGTCTCCTCCTCCCTGGCTGCCAGCGTAGCGGTCAGCAGCTCGAGCTGGCCCTCGATGGCCTCCAGTCGCTCTTCTTCGGGATCTGGCACGGGATCGGGTTCGGGCGTGAGGGCGTCCAGTCGGGAGAGGATCTGGTCGAGTCGGTCGGGCGCGGGCTGGGGGGGCTCGACCTGGGATCCGGAGGCGCTCATTCCGGGGGCGGGCGTGAGCGCGGTGACCTGTGAGGTCAGCGCCTCGATCTGGCTGGCCAGTGAGTCGAGCCGGGGATCGTGGGTCAGCGTAGCGGTCAGTGATGCGGTGGCGTCTTGGGGTTCGGGTTGTAGCGTCGGTGGTGCGGCGGTGCTGCCGGCATTGGGCGTGTTGGGTGGGGTCATACTGGTGTGGGGCATTGTATTACCTCCTACGGATTGGGGGACGAACCACACGCGGTGATCGTCCCGGATGGCCTCGAGCGCAGCACGGACGTATCCGCGTGCGCCGGGCGAGTAAACGAAGTCTACGGATTCGACGTGTGAGATTTCGGTGGTGGCGGTGAGTCCTGTATTCTCGTTCAGGTTGGTGCGTTGGAAGAAGACGGCGGAGAGTCCGGTCTGTGGTACCGGGCGGCCGGCCTCGCGGTCGGCGAGCATCTGGTCCATCAGAGCGCCGACGAAGGCGCCCGGGCTGCCGGGTTCCTGATCGTATAGCCGGATGCCGCCGAGCAGGGCCTGTTCGTCGTCGCTCCACCTGGGGTCGAATGTGACGCCCACGAGGTTCTTGACCTGGGGGGCCTGGTGCCATCCGAAACCGAACATTTCGGGATGGTCGAGGAAGGATGACAGGGCGTTGAAGAGAGGGGCGGCGGCTTTGACGGGCTCGGGTGGGATGATCCAGTCTGATTCAGTGCCGTCGGCTTTCATGACCCGCCCGGGTGTGAGGAAGACGCAGTCGTATTCACGTCCTGCGGATCGGGTGGCCGCGTCGACCGGTGCCAGGATCACCCGCCCAGCCTGGACGTGCGCCAGGAGGGATTCTGGGCCCGGGTCTGTCGGGATCGCGGCGTTCTCCTCCTTGTCGAGCCCCAGGGCGTGCCTGTGGGCGCTCAGGTGGGACTTGATCGCGTCGGAGGCATCCTCTCCGCTTCGTGCGCCCTGGGCGGCTGACCACGCGGCGTTGAGTCCCCCCTTGTGGAGGAACATCTCGCCCGTGGTATACCGGCCGTCGTCGTCTGGATCCCCGCCGTTTCTCACCCAGTGGTGGGGGTATCGCCGGCCCTCACGGTCGGCAAAGGCGCTGTCGGGCAGGTTGGTCTTGTTGACCGAACTCCAGGTAGGTTCGGAATCTGCGGTTTCGCTATTGTGTGTCAGTGCCATAGGTGCCTCTCAGTTGTCCGATTTTCCGGCTATTCGTTCGTCCGATTTTCTGGCTGTTTGTCGGGCGTCTGGTTTAGGATCTCCTTTACCTCGTCTTCACCGATCACCTCTCCCGCAAATTTGAACGCCAGTCTCACGGCCTGCTCGTCGGTGATCCACCCTTGTTCTTTCATCGTCCGGAGAGCCTCGGTAATGTCGTGTGCTGCTGATGCCAGGCTCTCATTGTCGGCGCGGGCGACCTCGGCGGTGTGGGTGGTCAGGCCAAGGTCGTCGGCCGGGTCGACGGGCTGTCCGAGCGCGGCCTGGTGCCGGTTCCAGGCTGCGGTGACCAGGTCGACGAGGAAATAACCCAAGTCCGTCTGTCGGTCGGTGTAGAATCGGGCGGTGGGCTCCCCCATTTCCTTCGCGGTCGCGTAGTTCATGGCGTCGCCCTCGCCGAAATAGTGGAGGCCCACGTTGGCTCCGACGGCGCAGGCTTGGCGCAATATCCTGCCGTCTTTCTCGGCGTCGTTGGCGTTGATGTTGAGGTCGTGCATCGTGACTGTTTCACCCTGTCCGTGCACGTAAATGCCGGCCTGGATGGGGTTGGTTTCGCGGAGCTGCGCGCGCTTGGTCTCGACCTGGGTGTCGTCGGCGATCTGGACGTCCAGTAGACCGTTTCGGGTGCGCTGCCGGTTGAGTCGCACACGGTCCTTGAGCCACTCGGAGTACCTGCGTGCCCAGGGCAGGACGGTGGTCAGGTCGCCCTCACCGCGCGTGGCCCCGACGGGGCGGTTGACCGCGAAATGGAGCATCAGCGGTTCGAGCTTCCCCCCACTTCCGCCCCGGGCTCTCTTGTAGGCCTTCGGATGGCCCGGGCCGTTCCACCATTTGCCGTCGACGGTGTTGGTGGTCTGGTGGTATTGGATCTCGGTCTCGTAGTCGTCCTCGTCGGTCTCCAGCGTGTCGATCTTGCAAGCGGGGATGAGTCGAACGTAGCTCATTCCGTCTACGCGGTTGGTGAACAGGACTGGGAACGCCTCGCCGGCGCGGGTGAGCTCGTCACAGATGGGACCGAGACGGCGGTCAATGCGGTTCTTGGGGTGCTTCCAGAATGCGGTGATGAAGTCCTGGAGGTCGGGGCGGTCACTGGTGATCGTGATGCCATTCCCGACCACGTATGACCGGGTGAGGGTGACGATGCGCCTGACCAGAAAGTTCTTGCGCCAGGCCTCGAGCGCGTCGTCCAGGTCCTCGATGCGTTCGCCCCAGGGCCGGTCCAAATCCGTTCCGCCGGACATCTGGCTCCAGCCGCTGGAGTCGTCCACACGAACGCTGACGGCGCTGGCCACAGCGCGCTCTACAGCGCGGTCGATGGTGGGGCCGAATAAGGCTCTAGCTAAACGCTCTCTCAGTGTCACCGTTGTGGTATAGCCTGACGAGCTCGCGCAGCGCGCGGATCTCGTCCATTGCTGCCTGCAGGATCGGCCGGGCGTCGTCGTCGGCGCGGTTCCTGAGCAGCCGCAGGGCGTCGATCGTGTCGATCGTCCCGAATTCGGATGGGCGTTGGTTTGGGTCTGGCATTGTCAGTTATGTCCAGTTGGTGGTAGGAGTCCTCATAACCTATGTAGTCGGAAGTTGATTTGAGCCAAAAATGAACCTAAAATGAGCCTAAAATGAACCTCTCGTGTGGTAGGATTAGGGTTCGCGCTCCAGGATCGATTCTCTGCCGGGGAGTTTTCGGTTCCTGGGCAATTTTCACCATTCGCCCTGGTCGATCTCGTCGAGGGCGTCGTCCGTCTCCACTACGGCACTCTCTCCCGTGCCGGGCCACTGTTGCTTGTCGAGCGCTCCCGTGAGCGCCGCACTGATCAACAAATCGTCGTGTCCTCTGGCAATGAGTCCGTCATACGCTGGCGTCTCCCATACCCCCCACTTCATCGACTGGCCCGGGCCCCTCCGGATCTCCTGCTGGCAACTCTCGACCTCGTACCAGAACTGCCGGGTGTCTGGCTGCTGATCGTCGACGTAATCCTGGTATCTGCCCGTCTCCACGATTGCGAGAAAGTCCCACCCGAGGTCGCTCTTCACCTTCGGACTGAACAGGACCGCGATCAACCGGTCCGCGAGCGCCTTCGCCAGAAAGCTACTCAAGCCTGCGCCGACACCCGTGGAGTCGACCACCACAAACATCGCGTGCCAGTGGTTGGCCAGCGCCAGGATCTGACCGTACAGCGAAGCGTGTTTGACCCCGAGCCAGAGCTTTCGGTCGACCGCGCGGTATGTGGGCAACTGACCATACGGTGCGTCGACGTCGACCACGGTCAAGGCGGTGGCATCGCGCTTCGTGTTGCCGAGGAGCATCCGGGCCTGGGCGTCGCCCTCCTGCTCATCCTCGCCGGCGACGTCCACCAGGATCGCGTACCGGCGGCCTGGGACTGGCTCGTGTCTGCGCTCGTGATCGCCGCGCATCAGCGCCCGGCGCAGGGGCGGGAACAACCCGCCCTGGGCGTCGATCTCCTCCAGGAAGTACTGAGTGCGGATGAGCGGGTGGTTCCGGCCTTGTCTGGCGACCTCGTCCGCGACGTAGGCGGCGTACGCGGGTAACTCTGCGCCTACCCGGTCTGCGTCGTACTTGAACACGCGGCGGATGCCGTCCTTGGCCTCGAGCCTGGTGAGGTGCTGAATGGTGGTGGCCAGCAGGGTGTCGGACGTCCAGGCGGTTCCCCAGAGGACAGTCGTCACGTTGGTGCTGGCTCCCATCGGCCTGAAATCCTTGTCCCACTTGTCGGGCCTGACGTCCTGGGCCTCGTCGCATTCGAGGAGCAGGTCGGCGGTGGCTCCGACCACGTTGGAGTGGGGATCGGCCGAGAAGAACATACACCGGGCCTTGCCCAACTGGACGATGTATCCCTCGCGCCGTTTGGCCTTGCCTGCGCTCCAGGAATAATCGAGCCGGTCCATCAGTCGCATGATGCTGTTCAGGGTCTGCGGTTTGTATGTGGGGCTGGCTTTGACGATCTGGCCACCTGCGCGTTTGTGAAGGTACAGTAAGTAGGCCTCTATGTGCGATGAGAGCTCATTCTTTCCTGCTTGTCTGCTCATCATCACGGCGAAGGTGAGGCCGCGGTGGTTCAGGATGGAATCTGTTATAGCCTGGGCGGGCTCGACCTGGTAGCCGCGGAGCGGTCTGTGGATGACGAACTTGCTGAATTGCTCCGCGTGGTTGAGGAAATCGATCGCGTGGTCACGGGTGAGTCCGTCGGCGAGCTCCTCAAGTCCCAGAGTGCTCCTCCATCTCCGCCCAGAATTGGGTAAGCGCCTCCTCCATGATACGTTCGACTTTGGTCTGACCGGCCCCGGCCTCGCCGTGCGTGGCCTTGAGATCGCGCTGGAGCCGGCCCAACCTGCTGTTCAACTGGCCATGGAGAGCGAGCAGTCCCTTGAGTTCGTTGGGCTCCAGGTCGTCAAAGTTGAGGTCGATGTAACGGGAGAGCCGGTCAATCTTGGCGGCGAGGTCGTCGATGCGGACCTGGAGATCGGCCGGATCCCGCTCGGGGTCGGCTGCATACGCCCCGTGTTTCTCGGCGTTCTTGTTGCCCTTCGGTGCCCCCGGGTTCTGGGCGCCCTCGGCGTGCCTCACGCAGCGGGGCGGATCCGATCCTTTCTTGGCCCAGGCTCCGCACGGGGTCCCATCTTTGTTGGTGCCTTCGCAGAGAGTGCCCACGGATCAGAAGCGCCGGGAGTTCGATGACTATGAACCGCGCCAGCATAAGCCTGGCGCGGTATGCGAGTGCTGTCACCGGCTGCGGCTAAGACCGTCTTCGAGGGCGACGCCGAGGATGTAGGCGACGATCGCGGCGACGGCCTCGACCATCGCGGCCTCGCTCATTCCGGCGCGTTCGCCGAACAGGGCCACGACGATGGCGACGATGGCGGCCCAGAACTTGCGGGATTTGATCAGTTGGATGAGCTTGTTGACGTAGGGGTCCATTTGGCCTCCGGGTATATGGTTCCTCCCCCTCGGCCGGGCGGTTCCTGGGGATCGGCGGCCTTCGGTTGCGCCCGGCCTGCAAAAGGAGGGTATGCACAAAAAAGGGGTCAGCACAGAGATGCCGATCCCCTTTTTCCTGGTGCTGCCCCTGGAACGTGTACGTCGAACCCGTGGGGGCAGCTATTCGATTGGATATGCGGTCAGTTTAGCACGTTTGTTCGTGGATGTCAAGTGTTTGTTTCTACCGGTTTTTGACCTCCCTCGGGTGCCTGCTGCGGCGCCCGAGCTGGTACGCGGTCTGGAGGGCCAACCGCATCGCCATGGCGAAGTGGCTGGGCTTCCCGGTCTCGAACGTGGCGTTGATGGCGTCGAGCACGTACACGGCCAGCGCCTGCAGGTCGGCCTCGTCCATCGGATTGCGGCGGGCCTCCTCGACCGTGGCGTTGAGCAGGCCGGCGACGTGGTTGGAGAGTTGGAGGTGGTGCGGGTCGGTGAGGTGCGTTGCGGGTGTCTCGGCCGTGTAGGCGGCGTAGAGTTCGGTCATTTGCCGTGCCTCCAGATCTTGGACATCTCCGTGTCGGCGTGCGGGTCTGCGGGGTCAATGCCGTGGGCATCGAGCAATGTGAGCAGGAGGGCGATGGTGAGGAGGAGCAATCGTCTGATGGGGATATCTCTGAGTGTGTTGAAGCTCATTCCTGTGAGCCGATTGATTTGGATGAGCAGTGCACGGTCGTTCATTTCTTCCTCCTTCTCTTCCGCCGCTGGTAGGCGCGGCGGTTCTGGGCAGCGCGCTTGCACCGGTTGGAGCAATAGCGCTGTGTCGGGTGGTGCGTCCTGAAGACGGTTCCGCATTGGGCGCACTCGCGTTCGAATGCGCCGGTCGGGTCGGTGGCGAGGGGACCGATGTTACTCATCTAGGTTCCACCTTGTGATCGGCGACACTTCAAACCGATCACACGTGCACCGGCACGCGTCGAGTCCGTCTGGTCCAAACTCTCGGAGGATGTAACATTCCCCCTCCCGGTCACAGAACCAGCCGGCGGGATGGGGGTAAGGGCCCTTGACGGCGTACGACCTGCAAAACTGGCACACGCGCGGTATGACGAGTCGTGCGTTCTTTGGCTTTGCTTTTCGTCTCATGGTGACCTCCAGTACAAGAGCGGCAGCTCTCGTCTATCACGTGCTCGTTGAGTGTTGCGCCTCTCTTTCTCCAGCGCCTCCTGGGCGTGTGGCGAAATCCAGATCGCCTCGGTCCTTTCGGCACTGGTGATCGCTCCCCCGCCGTTCGTCCTGGCCTTGAACTCTTTCCGCACCCATCCGTAGGCCTCGTACAGGTCGGCGTACAGGTCCGATGGATACCCGGAGATGATCACCATTCCCTGCAGCGACCTGGCCAGCTCGGCTAATTCCACGTGGTCCTCGTCGGACATCTCCACGGCGTAGATGTGCTTCCACTTCGATCGGGTGGAGTGGAGGTAGGGGGGATCCAGATAGAAGAGCGTGGTGGGTGCGTCGCATTGGCGGATGACGTCCAGCGCCGGCCGGCACTCGATCTGCACGCCCCGGAGCCGGTCCACGATCGTCCAGAGGTGGTCTGTGTCCCGGAAGTTCATCGACGACGGTTTCCACAGCGTCCCGGCCTTGACCTGGTACCTCCATCCCTGCCGCCGCCTTGCGCGCCCGCCCCCGACGAACCCCTGCCAGCAGGAGACGTAGAACCTGCGGGCTTCCTCGACCGGATCGTCCGATGGCTCCTGTGCTAACTCATACTCGGCGCGGGCCCAGGGCGTGAGCGTGATCGCCCTGATCAACTCGTCCGGGTGCTCCCTGAGCACGCGGAACAGATTGACGACGGCACCGTTGAGGTCGTTGTACACCTCGAGCGGCCTTCGCGGCTTGTACAGGAGCACGCTCGCGGCGCCGCCATAGGGCTCGCAGTAGCACTCGTGGGCCGCGGGCAGGTGGGCCAGGATGAAACGCACGATCTTGGCCTTGCCGCCGTAGTATCTGACGAGCGGGTGTGCGGGGGCGGTGGGGGCGACTTGCATTACTCGGTCTCCGGTTTGAGCTCCTGGGGCAGCCACCAGGAGGGGTAGGTTGCTCCGTCCAGCTTTATGCGGTAGGACTCGGTCTTATCGGCGTTGACCTGAACGACAGCGCCGGCCTCGCCGTGGGATGTGGAGTGCGAGTTGGCAATTTTCACCCGGTCCCCGACCTGAAAGGCCGGCTGGATCAGCTCCACGTCTGTGGAGTGCATCCAGGCCGGCAGGTCGCCGTCGGCCTGGACCGAGATCCACGGCGACGCCCGGTCGTCCGCCTGTATGACGGTGCCGGTTCGACCTTGCACCGGGGGTGGTGCCGTGTCCAGGATCTGGACCCGGTCCAGGGGTTGGAGTCTACGGTTGGTCATTGGGTTCCTCCTGGTCTGTGAAGTAGCGCCGGGCTGCGATCGCTCCTTGCGCGAGCTCCAGCGCCTTGATGGGTTCGATGCCTGTGGCGATGAGTTGCTCGGTTAGGGTTTCCAGGGTGGCGGGTGAATTCAAGTCTTTGTCCTCTACGGCGTTGGCGAGCCTTGTTGCGAGCGCGTGTTGGCGTTCGGCGTGTTCTATGGCGCGCCTGTGTCGCTCGACTCGGATGGCCTTCGAAGCCACGTCCTTGGCGTCGCGTGGACTTAGGCCGGCATCCTCCGCCAGGATCTGCAGGCTGACGTGGGCGGAATAGCCGAGGTCGTCCGTCTGTTCGGCTGCCTCCAGGGCGGCCTCGTAGGCCTCCCGTTTCTCCGGTTTTCGGTATCGGTTGGACTTGTGATGGGTGAGTCTGGGCTTCCAGGGCTCGTCGGTGACCTGCCGCTTTAGAACAAGCGTTCTACCCTGGCGCTCTGGCGCATCCGGGTCCACGAACCGCGTCAGTCTGCCGGCCTCCACTGCCTGACTGATGGCCTGCACACTGACCCGGGCGATGTCGGCGGCCTCCTGGAGTGTGACGAGGAGTCCCTCGTACGCCCACAACAGGGCCCGGGCACACATTACGCCCAGCGGCGTGTCCCAGAACTCGGCCGGGGCCTGCGTGACCTCGGCGTACCCGGGCACCGGTGGATCGAAGAGCCGGGCGACGATGTCGCCGACGTCGTCGATGAGGTAGTCCTCGTCGTCGCCGTCTGGGTGATGGTCCAGGTTGCCGGCCGCGGCGTTGGCGACGTGCGTGAGCGTGATGGCCAGGCCACACCCGGCCAGCGTGGCGGCCGGGATTGGGTCATAGTTGAGCGCTGGATCCAGGCTTTCTATCTCCACGTGTCGCCGTTCGGCGTACAGGCTTATGAAGTCCGCGATGCAGTTGCGGTATTCGTCTGGGGTATGGGTGAGTTGTGTAGTGATGTTCATGGGGTTGGCTCCTTGATTGGTAATTCTGGCGCTTCGATGAGCCGGAGGAACTGGTCCTCCGGGAGTGGGATTGTGTACGGGCGTGTGTCCCAGTCCCAGTCTTTGATTTCTGTCTGGTGACTGAGTGGGAGGTCGAGGGTAATGTCGGCGGCGAGGTTCTGGGCCTCGTCGGGGTTGGTGGCCTGGAGGACTTGGCCGACGTGGAGTGTTTCCGGGTCGTCGACGTGGCCCTGGCAGAACTCGCAGCTGCAGAAGTGGATGGGCATGTAGATTATGACACCTTGAACTCTGTACCAGGTCATCTGACTGGCTCCTTCGCGTGCAGCCTTTCGCTTGCGCGGTAGATAGGTTCGAACCCGCACTCTACCGTGAAAGTTCTGTCCGGTTGTCCGTCGCGGGTGACGATGACGTTAAGCTCGGTACCTTGGTAGGCAATCTCTCCCTCATCGTAGGACGCAGCAAATTTCTCAGCGGCGTTCTGGGCGTTGCGTGCCTGTATCTGAAGACTGTACTCGGGATCGTCGGCCAGCGTGACTGTCCACACAGGCGGGCAGGTGTGACGGTATCCGGGGAGGCGGACCTCTCCGCAGATCGGGCAAAAGAATTTACTCATTGGTCTCCTTTCCGTTTCAGGTAGGCGCGTAACAGGCGCCGGATTTTGGTGCGGTAGCAAGATACCTGGTCAGCGGGGATATCCAATTCCTGGGCAATCCCCTCGACCGTGGCGCCCTGGCACAGGAGGCCTACGATCTGTGCATCCCGCACGGCTGCCTTAAGCGTGCGTTCGCCTCCACGTGCCCGGGCGTCGATGAAGATGTCTACGAGTTTGAGCAGGATCTCGGGTGGGAGTCCTTCCCTGGCCTGATCTGGTTCGTCGATGAACCGCTCGGCCAGGCTCTCCCCGTCCTGGCTCGTCGGCCAGGCGGTGGCGTCACTCTGTGGCGTGGGTTGTGGTGGGGCATCGTTGCGGCTCCAGCCGGCCACGTAGTGACGCCACCACTTGAGGGCAGCGTTGCGCCCGCAGACGAGGGCGTAGTTTTCGCCCCGGTTAAGGTTGCGCCAGATGGCGAGGGCAGCCTCTTGGCGCATATCCTCTAAATCCTGGGCGGTGCAGTTGTGTTGGAGGCGGCGGGCAGCCTGGTGAGCTGCCCTGTCTGCGAGCGTGTACATTGACCTTATCCCTTCGGGACCAGGGTCACGAGCCGCACCTTGTCGTCGTCGATGCGCACTTGGAGGACGGCGTTGCCGTCGTTGGTCAGGCGCTGGCGCTCGTTACGTTCGGCGTCACTCCCGGGCTGGAGGGGACCGGTGACGATCAACTCGGCCCTGGCCAGCAGTGCCATTCCCTGTTCCCACTGGGCTCGCTTGGCCTTCACGAGGTGCCCCCCGTCGTCGATGCCGCCGAAGAGGCTGCGAATGCACTGCTCCACGTTCTGCGTGTGGGCACGGGCCTCCTGGTTGATGCGGGCCGCGATGTAGGCGGCCCACACCTGTTGGTTGGTGAATCCGTGGCTGCCGTTGGGCTTGGGTCGCCCTCGGCTGTGACGTGTGGTTCTGGGCATGATCGTTCTCCTTTCGAATATGCTCCGCCCGGGCCCTGCCCGGCCCGGGCGGGCTTGGGATCTACTCAGGCTCCAGCCGCTGGCATCCGGGCGGCGGGATCTGGATCTGTCCATAGGGCGTCTCGTGCCAGGGGCAATCGTCCGGCATATCCTGCACGCGCTCGACGGTGATGCGCTCGACGCAGTACACGTGGGTGAGCATCATCGGTGGGTTGGCGGGATTGAGGCGGGAGAACCAACCATCCGGGTCGGGCTTCGCGTGGGTGCTGTAGATGTAGTCGGTGTCGAGGTATGCCTGGCCGTCGTCGGTCGCGGCGATAGCGTACCGTATGCAGTAGATGACGTGCGGGTAAAATGCGTCTTGCTCGGCCTGCCGGTGGTTGGCTTCGCGTTCCTTGCCGGCCTGCTCGATACGCTCCCAGGCCTGGTTGAGTGCCTGCTCGACTTCGGGGAAGCGGGTGTAGCATTCGACCTCGTCCAGGTCCTGGTAGAACTTGGCCTGGGCTGCCTCAGTGATCAGTCGGGCGATGGTCTCCTGTTGCTCCGTCTGTCTGGCTGCCTCTGCCTCTGCCTGCTGGCGCTCGATGCGGTCCCGAGCGGCATCCAGGGCGGCGCCGACGTCGGGGTCGTCGGTCAGTTTGTGGTTGCGGACGATGCCGCGCAGGTAGTTCAGACGCGAGGTGGTGGTGGCGATCGGGGCGTTGTCGAGGACCTCTGTTCGGGCGTTGACGCGTGCCTGGGCGGCTTCCGTGATCTTGGCGTCCACCTTGTCGCACCAGTCGGCGATGTGGGCGGGAGTCAGGCCGTGTGCTTCACCGCGGTTGAACTGGCGCGGGGTGTCTCGGTACGTGAGGACGAGGACAATGCGTCCTTTGGAGTCGGTGGTGATCTGCGCGTGGAGCTCCTCTTGGATGTCTGGGGGAAGAACGTTGTTGAGGTCTATCTGGAACTCCCGGCGGGCCGCTGCGTGTGTGCGTTCATTGTGTTCGCGGTCCCTGTCCTTGGCTGCCTGGCGAGAGTCTTTTGCGGACTGTCTGAGTGTTGCTAGTGCGTTCATGGTTCTGGTCTCCTTTCGGGTTTGATAGCCCCCCCAGCCCTGCCCGGCTGGGGGGGGATGGACTACTTGATCTGCACAATCCAGTCCCAGGCGGACCAGACATTGTGGATGATCTGGTCGATCCAGGGACCTTCATCGTGGTCGGTGTAGCCGTCGACCTCGCTCCGGTCGTTCTGGGTGTGGGCGATGGAGATGCGGCTGTTGGGATACTCGGCGGCCAGGGCCTGGGTCAGTTGGGCCTGGAACTGCTGGGCGCTGGCGACGGTGTCGATGCGTTCCTCGTCCGGGTCCGTTGAGCCATAGAGGCCGTCGTCGCTGAATTCTACGCGGATGAAGGTCGGTTTCCGCTTGAGGACGATCACCCAACGGGAATCGCCTGCCCCGTAGGCTCCATAATGTGCCCACAGGTCGGTTTTGCCCTCGACGGCGTGCTGGAATGCCTCCCAGTCGTCGCAGTGATCGGCGAGTTCGAGCACGTCCTCGATGTTGAGCAGTGCGGCGATTTCGTCGTCGTCGAGATAACTGACCGGGTTGACCATCTCCCCCAGTCCGGCGGCGATGACGGCCTTGGCCTCGTCGGCGGTGATCGGCTCAGACGGCAGCCAGGCGTTTCCGTCGGGATCTCCGCCGTTGTCGCCGTACAGGCCGGCGAGTTCGTCCAGGATTGGCCAGGCCTGGTCGGTGGTCTCGTCTTCGAGAAGCAATGTTTCGCGTTTCATCGGTTTGTCTCCTTTCGTCTGGTTCTTGCCCCTCCATCGGCCGGCGAAAGCAGTCGGTCGATGGAGGGGACTGTGATCTACGCCCACTCGAAGCGGGCGGGCGGGTCGATGTCGTCGGGCATACCCTGCTCGTCGTAGCGGTATCCCCACGGTGCGGGCTGGTTGAGTTCCAGCCCGTTGCCATTGCAAGCGTCGATGAAGGCGTCGGCGAGCCACTCGGCGGCTTCCTCGCGGTTGACCTTCCAGTCGTCGGGCGCGAGCTGCTCGATGGCGTCGATCGTGCCAATATCCTCGGCCTCGATGAGGTCCTGTGCCTGGTCGTACAGTCCCAGCGCCTTGAGGAGGTCCTCGGCGTCCTCCGTGCCCTCCCCGCTGCCGTCGGGGTCGATGGCGGGGATCGGGATCACGAGCCAATCCTCCGGCCACGGGTCCCACTGGCGGTTGGTCTCCGCCCAGAAGATGCAACTGCCGGTGCCGTCCGGGCGGACGGCCAAGACGTGGTTGCCGTTGCAGGTGTCCCACATCTTGGCCTGAATTTCGGCCTTGTCGAGCGCGATCACGGGCTTGTCCATCTGTCTGTCTCCTTTCCTGAGATTTGCCTCTACTATACTCGATTTCAATTGAGCAAGATAGTGTCAAATGTCACCCGTTTCGAGTGACAAATGTCACATACTGAATTCTACCAAAATTCTACTACTACCACCCGCAGCCTGCCGTTTGTCGCCTCGTGAGTTTGCGGGCGTGTGGGGTGGTAGTAGTAGTAGAAGTAGAAATCACTCGCTGGCCGTCAGCACACGCAACGTGTGCGCAAAGCGCTGGAGATCGGCGTCACTCGGTGCCGGCCTGCCGCTGATCACCGCCTCGAGCTGGGCGACCCGGTCCTCGAGCTCTGCCAGGCGCTGGGCGAGATTGGCCTGCCCCTGCCCCTGGCGTGCGCGGTCGGCGTAATAGAGATCCCAGTCCGTCTCATTCATCGTCATCCTCCTGGAGGGTTGCCGGTAGCGTGTGACCGTTGGTTGCGGCTGGCTTTCGTGCGCGGATGGCAATCCTGTCCTTGCCTGCCACCCTCATCGGCTCCGGGTACAGTGTCACCCGCTGGCCTGCCCAGTCGTCAGTATCCCCGCTGCCGGTGATGTCGGCGATCTGGTTTGCCAACGTGCGGTTGAGAATGACACCCCTCTGTGCTTCACTGAAGTACAGGACGTACTTGGTTTGCGTTGGGGCTCCAGGGCCTGGTCGCATTTGCTCTGGCTGCATCCGGGCGATAGTGAGGGTGACGGCTTTGCCTTGGAGGTCGGCGCCGGTGGCATATCGGCGTGGGAACATTTGATCTACCTTCATTTGACTGTCTCCTTTTGGTTATAGGTATCCCCGGGCGCAACACTCGGGACACAGGTGATCGTGCTCGTCAATGACTGGCCGCTGGCACCTGGTGCAACGGCGTGGCTGCGGCTCTGCCGGCGGCTCCGGCTCTGGTTCGGGCTCTGGCTCCGGTTTGGGCTGCGCTGCGTCGCGCTCCAGGGCTCTGCATTCTGGGCATCGGATCAGGTAGGCGTTCGTCGGCACAAACAACTCGTTGCATCGCACGCACCTTTTCAGCAGCGACCGCCATACCTCGTAAAATCTGGCCCTCGCGAATTTCACCCACGCGTCGGCGGTGTACCGCTGGCGCTGGTGCGGCGTGCGCGTGTCACGCGTCCAGATGCTCTCGGCCTTGTTGAAACTGAAACCGTACTGGTTCCAGATCGCCACCAGGCGCTCGTCATACCACTCGCTAGGTACGATGAGCGTGTGGCCGTCGTCCGCGAGGTGGGGACCGGGCAACATTCTCTCTCGCTCACCTTCCATCCTCGCCTGATAGGCGGCGTGGGCACTGGCGGCGGACTTGTGCATCCTCCAGGCCTCGATTGACCATCCTGTGGTGTCAATTGTCATGGTGCGCTCCTTTCACCCGTCATATGCGAGGTCGAGCTGGAGAGTTGTTTCCTCCGAGTGCCATTTGCCCGGATCCTGCCGCATCTTTGCCCGCACGATTTGTTCCAGCTCGCGCCGCTTGCGGATGATTTCCCGTGTGGTTCGAATCGGCCAGATCGTGCCTTTCCAGGCGCGTGCGCCATTGCTCCACGTGCGGACAGTGTAGCCGTTGGCCTGGCACCAGTCAAGCGCAGCCTGGAGGTCGAAGTCGGCCGGCTTTATCTCAGAGGTGTTCATCCGGTCCTTGTACGGCTGTTTCTGGTACTTCTGCACGACGATACCGGCGGCCGTCTCGATGAAGTCAATTCGGTCGGTCACGGCGTCACCTCCTGGAAGTCAAAAACCGGCATCGTCTCGGTCATCGCCTCGCCGGTGGCTTCCTGCACCAGCGCCCGGATCTCCAGGATCGCCGCATCCGGCTGGATCCGGTGCGCCAGCAACCGATACACGATGCTCGCGGCTGGATCGCTACCGTTCTGAGGTCCCACCCGCTGGACAATCTCGGCCAGAGCCTGCGCAATCGTGCGTGCTTCGCCGTCGGCGTCGACGTTCTCCGGCCAGTCGAACGGTAGCACGGCATCATCCAGGCGCGCCACGCGCGTGCACTTGTCGCAGGCCGGGCAAAGGAGATAGTGCAGGTGTTCGGCAAAGGCGTCGAGCGGTTTGCGTGGCCACGCGGGGTTGTGGTAGTCCAGGTACTGGATCACTTCCCGGATGGTTGTCCCGCAGGCGGGGCAGGTGTATGGCGGCGTTTGGATCTGGCGGGTTTCGGGTTTCTCGGCTATAATCTTCTCGCTCACGGCTGTCTCCTTTCCGGTTTTGGCTGTTGAGTGTGCCCGGTCCCACGTGTGCGGCGTGGGACCGGGGGCTGTTTCTAGTGCCTGCGCCGGTGGCTTTTCTTCTGCCGTCGTGGCGGGCTCTTGGCTGCCAATGGTGCCAGCAGTGTTTTGGTACTGCGTCCGTCCACGCGCATCCCAAATCGTGCGCGGTGTCGTTTTCGGTCTCTGCGTGTCCATCGGTTTGAGGTTCTCATCGTCTCCCTCCAAAGTGCCGCCTGGTGAATTCCCTGGCCGCGTCGTCGGTCAGTCCTACCCTGTCCACCAGTCGCAGGAAAAATTCGCATTCTGCTTCTTCGCGTGCCGCGTCGCCGTCGGTCTCGTTGAAGTCTGGATTTGCTTCAATCAGGCGCGCAACTGTTGCGCAAAACCCGTCGTCGTGATTGTCAAGCGGAAATCCACAAATCGGGCAAAGGTTACCGTTCATTTGTTCCCTCCCAAGCTTTACAAGTCACCCCCCACTCCCACCCCCCGCTTAGCTGACGGTGCGGGTCCGGGCTTTTTCGCAGCGTTGCCCCGCTGGCGGGTTGTTCAAGTCCTCCTGACCAGGTCGTCACCTGGTGACAATCCTACCCGCCTGGGCTGAGGTCTTCCACAACCCTGCCGAAACAATGCACATGGACCCTGGCCGTTCTCACCATCCTAGCCTGCCTTTGGCGTTAACCTCCTGGGAGGCAACCGCTTCGCCTTCACTCGTTGGGCTTCTCAGCACGGAAGGACTAGGTTTAAACGCCAGATCGGCGGCTGCGGGCTACAACGGCCTTCGATTGTCAACGTACAAGCATATTATAGCGCATCTTTGCGCCATAGTCAAGCCTTTTATCCCAAATTTATCGCCAGTTTTGAAACTCGTGACTTGGGATAGACGCCCCCCCGACAGGCCACAACCCAGACCGGTGCCAGCGGGATCACCCACGCGCCAGGATCTCCTCCCCCCCCCAGCGCGACAAGCACACGGTCGCCTGCACGATCTACCCCCGCTGCGCGCTCTCCTCTCCTCGGCCCGTGGTGGCTCGCGGCGATACTTACGGCGTAAGCACGAACACCAAAAGCGCGGCACCGTGGGGATGGAGACAAGGGCCGCCGCGCGAGCCGCGAGCGCGGTTGGCGCCGCACGAGGGGCAGCCCCCACCCGCCCGAGAGGCGGGCAGGGGCTAACCAAACAACGACAGAGCGCGCACGCCAGACGCGGACGCACCAGGGGAAGGAGGAGGAGCGAAAGCAAGCCGACGCCAGCAGCGGCGAGACGCGGACGAAAACGGCCCGGGCGGGCGCGACAGCGCGCGCGCAGCCAGCCGACGCGCAAGCCGGCGCGCGCGGACAGCGCCAGGCCGAGCGCACACGGAGCGACAGCGGCAAGCGACACACACGGCAAAGCCGCCAGGGCCGCCGGGCGCACACGGAGCGCCCGGCGGCAACGGAGCAGCAGAAGAGGAGGAGCGAGACACGGCACACCTCCTAAGCGCCCGCCAGAAACCCGGCGGACCCAAGCGCGGACACAAACCCGCGCAACCCCCCCGACCAGGAGACGACGAACCCACACCCGGCCGGCCGACGCGACGACCGCACGAGGACCGGCACCGACACCGACCACCCACCGCAGGCCGAACGGCGGACCGCGACACCCACCCCCAGGCGGACGGCCCACGCGCGAGCGAACGAAAACGCGCGCGAGGGGGACCGGAACGCGCACACGAGGACCAGGCGAGAGAAGGACCGGGCGGACGGCCGCAGGAGCAAGCCGGACAGCGACCCGGACCGGAACGCGGAAAAGCACAGCGAGCGAAGCGCAGGAGCAACCACCAGAGCACCCCCCAGGGGGGAGGAGAACCCCCCCCGAACGCGGACCGGGCTAACCAGCGCGGGCGGACAGCGCGCGGCACACGCCAGCGAGAGAGAGGGCGAACCCCCCACCACCAGAGAACGAGGGACCCCCGCAGGAGCAACCCCCCCGCAGGCCGGGGAAACCGACCCGACCACCACAGCGCGCGCAACGAGGCGCGCAGGCCGAGCACAGCCCCGCAGGCGACAGCGCAACGGAGCAAGCGCCACAGCGCACACACGACGGCCCACACGCGAACACAGCCCCACCAGGCGAGGAAACGAGAGCAACCACAGCACACCCCCCAACCCCCCGCCGGCGGCACAACAGCCGCCGGCGAGGCGGGAAAGCGGGCAGGACCCCCCGGGCAACCCCGGGCCCACAGCGCACACCCGCAACCAGGCACCAACACCGCCGCCAGCGGCAGGAGACCCGAACCAGGCGCCGCCCGACCGCGCCGGGAGCAACAGCCGGCAACGCGCAGCCCCACCCAGAACAGGCCCACAGACCGGGAGGACACCCCCCCCGCCGGCGGGAGACCCCCCCCACCGCGCGCCCGGACAGCGGGGACCCAGCCCGGACCGAACGAACACGGCCCCGCCGGCGACAACGGCCGCCAGCGCCCACCCCCCCGCAGGCCACAACCGCAGCCCGGACCAAAGAAGGAAAGAGAAGGAAAAGAGCAAAAAGGACAGGGCGGCGGGAAAGACCCGCCGCCCCGACGAAGCCAACCCGCCGAAGCGGGAACCGGGAAACCCGGCACCAACAGCCGCCCACCCAAGCCCCACACCCGGGCACGAGGCGGCAAGCCGCCCGGGCGACAGGCACGGGGCGGCTAACCCAAGCCGCCCACGCACCAACAGGCACGCCCGCCGCGGCGACGCGGGAGGAAGCCGAACCCCCCGCAACCGGGGCAGCCGCCCCCCAGCCGAGCCGCCAGACGGCGGAACGGACGAGGAACGACGCCCCAGAAGAGCGCCAGCGACAGGAGCGAGCCCAACGAGAAGGCCACAGCCCCCCCCAGCGCCGGGCAGAAGCCCGGAGCAAGACAGCGGGGAGGGGAAGCACCCCGGGGCAGAGCGCCCCCCCCCGCAACGACGGCCCCGCGCGCACAGGCCAAAGACGAACCGCGCAGCCCCACCCGCCCACCCGCCCGACACCAAGCCGCAGACCCGCCCACCGCGGACCAGCGACCCACGCCCGGCGACGGCAGCCCCGACAAACAAAGAACGCCCCCACAACAGGAGCGAAACAGCCCACACGAACACCCACCCAGACAACGGCCCGCCCCGAAACCCGCCCGAGGGCGCGCAGGGGAAAACGAAGCGAACGACCCCGCGCCGGCGAAGGCCCCGGAGCACCACCCCGCCCCGGAAGGGGAGCCCGGCCCAAAGACCGGGAGAACGAACCGAGAGGAAAAGAGCAGGAGGAGCACCCACCCACCCACCGACCCGCCCCCCACGAACAACCCAATGATACCACAAAACGCGGAAAAACGCAAGGGGAAAACGGCCCCAAAACACGAAACACACCGAACACACACCGAACAGGACGCACAGGCAGGAAGACGCACACGCGACAAGAAAAACCGACAGAGCGACCCGGCAGGCCGACCCGCCAGCGCCCGGAGCACCCGCCGACCGCCCGCTCCGAGAATGCTCTTTCCTGGCTGTTCACACCGATGGTATAGAGTGTAAGTTATTCTTACGTCGAGGTTGTTATGTGTGGCACCTTACGGTTAAGCAAGGAGGGTCTTGGGGGTCCAACAGATGGAATCAGCCTTCAATTGTGCTCGTGCCGGTAATATGAATGGATTGTTGCGTTCGCGCGCGGGATCTAGGTGGATACGGGGGCAACTAGGACCTATTTACGGAACCGAAATCTACGTGGGTTCGGACCCGCTTGTCCTATGGTCTCTTTGTGCTACGAACCGCAGCCTTGCGAGTGGGCTGAAGCCGTTGACGTACGAAGCCTTTCTTCCTCTCTTTGGCTACACCATGGGTTTCTGGGTGTAGCCTCTGTCGAAAGTCACTCTTCGACTGTTCGCCACCTTCGCCGTAGGGCCTACTTACTTTATCAATAGCAGAGGCGGGACCAAAATGGCTGGCGAAAGCTCCCTACAAGAGCGCAGCATCACCTTCGCGCGCGCGATCACCGGTTCACCAAAAAAAGGGGCAGGACTACCACCGGAACCAAACAGCGCCTGGGAGGAATGACCGACGATCGGCTAGAAACTGAGTTCGTCCAGGGGCGTACACGTGTTGTGGATGTAGAGCTGGAGGTTGGGCAGTGCGTTGCGGATCTGATTGTCGAACCGGACAGCCCGATCCCAGTCCGTGGGCCAATTGTGGATCTCGGCCCAGTCGCTCCGAGGTCGCAAGGGACACATCACACACGAGGACTTGACGGGAACAGGCAAATGGTGAGTCTGGAGGTACTCGACACAATCGGCGCGGCTCATATCGAGCTCCAACAACGGCCACCGGGGCACGATGTACTTGACGTCGAACGGCCTGGCGCGTTGAGCCTCGTCGGTCGAGAATCCAATCCAGTTCTCGACGACACCCGGGACCAGGCGGATGGATCGGCGCCGGCGCTCCTCGTTGATCCACTTGCGGGGCGCCCTGACCTTGAACCGGTACGTGCACTTTCTCCAGATCTGCCCCTTGTGACCCTGCGCGTCCATCGTGTAGAACGGCGGATGAGCGTTGGCATTGGGCGGGATGAGGCGACAGGACGGGGCGGGTGTGGTGACGTGGACCGGGATGTCGTGGGATTCGATCCACGGCGTGAACACAGCAGCCAGCTCACGGGTTGGCGTGCGTTCCCACCCGGTGGCCACATTGAGGGCGAGGTCGGGCTTGGGGATGTCTCCGAGGGCGGCCATCGCGGCGATGGTGAAGGACTGGACGCCCCAGGACAAGCTGAGGATGGTGAGTTGTGGCATAACGAACGACGGCGGCCTGGTGGCCGCCGTCGTGGGTGTATTGTAAGGTTGTGGGGGGGAAAAGTCAAGCGGGGTGTCGGACGGGTTTGGGCTCGATCGCCTTCAGGTCGCTCTCACTGACGTACCACTTCCCGCCGCACTTCTCGGCGTGGACGTGGTCGGTCTTGGCCCAGTTCTGGATCGTGCGGATCGGGTGCCCGGTCATGCGCGCGGCGTCGCGCGTGGTGATCATTCCGTCGGGCGGGAGGTGGGGCACCTTTGTCGTCAGCCGGTCACGCTGCCGGCATTCCTGGATCTGGTCGACCGGCACGTAGTATACCGGTGCCTCGATCGCCGGCAACAGCCCGGACCTGATCCACTGCCTGATCGTATCGGGGCTGTTGCGGGTGAGGGCGGCGGCTTCTCTGACAGTTCTGTATCCTGGGGGTATAGGTTGCATCAGTCCCTCCTCAACCACGGCTTTTGGGCCGGGGCGCGTTTGTACTCCTCGAACGGGATTGCTCCCAGCCACCTGGTTCGGTACCAGTAGCGGCTCATATTTCTGAGCTGCGTGTCACTCCACCCGGGCGCCACGTACTTGTTCTTTTCCAGCGCGTCCAGCGGCTGAAACCGCATGGGGTTCGGGTCGATGCCCCACTCGGACTTGAGCTTGTGGCACCGGTAAAGCGCATCCTCCGGCGTGTCGTCGAAGCCAAAGAGGACGTACACCCGGATTTGTTTTTTCGTGATCCCTGCCCGTCGCAAGGTCCATATTGCGTCGTGGACGTTCGTCTCATCCCGGACGTGGTCCCACGCGAGGCGCACCTTGTGCAGGTCCAGCTCGGCGATGCGGGTGGCGTGGTGCTTGGTCAGCAGCCGCGCATCCAGCCCCTGGTTAAAGTCCACGCCCTTGAGACCCTTCAGGCTATCGATTACTCTGTCGAAGTGCGTGCGGGAGCTGGCCAGCAGGTTGTTGTCGCACACCACCGGGTTGCGTCGCCAGACCGGCAACTCGCGGAACTCGCCCTCGATGCGCGGCACTGCACAGAAGGCGCACCTTCTGATGCAGCCGCGCGTGGTGAACGTGGCGTGGGCGTTATGGTGTGGGAGGGCGTCGATGGGGATGCCGTTGACCTGGGCGACGTCGGCCAGCGCCTGGGGCTGGAGCTTGACCGCCGGTCCGCCGGCGAACACCTGCCGGCCCAGCGATCGATGCCAGGCGGCGCGGGCGTAGGCGGCGGCCAGGTCCCAGGAAAAGACGACCGACAAGTAAGCGCGGTTGCCCTCGATCCACTCGGCCGTGCCCGGGGTCCAGGGGTAGGGCTGGGCGGTGCTTGCTTTCACTCGCCTGCCTTCTTCCCGGGCTTGAGCGTGGCTGCCACGTTCTTGACGTCCTCCAGGCTGACGAGCAATATCTTGGGGCCTCGACGCTTCCACCTGATCTTGTTCTCTTCAGTGGCCCAGCGTTGGATGGTTCTGATCGGGATCCCCGTTCGGATGCTGGCCTCGCGGGTGGTGACCATCCCGTTGGGTGCTGCTGCCCTCTGGCGCTGTGCGGCTCGGCGTTCGGTGAGTTTGCTCATTGGGTTGTCTCCTCTGGCGGTTTCTGGTCCTGTTGTGGCTGATAGTGCAGGTCCTCCATGATGCCTGTGGTCAGATCGCCCAGCGCGCCGCAGTCGCGGCATTCGAAGCAGTGGTCGTACCGGTCTACGGGACCACCACAGGATGGACAGCGGAAGACGTTCTGGGCAAGTGGTTTGTTGGTGCTCATTGACGTGTCTCCTTTCGTGTTTAACATTATAACACGTTTTGCGCCAGAAGTCAATCCGCCCCGTTTCCATCCCGGCCGACAATGGTAAAGTGTCGCTCGCGTGGGAGCGGCTGGTCGACGACGGTCCGGATGCCGGCCGGGGCGGCGGTCTGGACGACGGGAGGAGTGACGAAGAAGGTGGGCTTTGGCTGCTGCCCGGCCTGTCGGGCGGCGGCCAGCGCTGCGTCGACGGCGGCCTGGGTACGCCGGCTCCACTTGCGTTCGAGGATAGCGACGATGAGGGTGGTGGTCGGGACGCCGGCGAGGAGGCCGGCGAGGAAACCGAGAAATCCAGCGAGTGTCTCCGTGGACAGGCGGGTAACGGCGGCGTATACGCCCAGTGCGAGGGTGGCGGTGGTGGCGGCGATGAGGAGTGCCCTGTGTCGGCGGGGTGGATTGGCTTGATTTTCCATTGGCTGTCTCCTAGATGATATCGGCTATTAGGTCCAAGAGCTTACAGAGCCACATTCCGCGCGGGGCGGTGTGGGGGTTCCAAGCGGGTACGCGTCCGTCGATCTGTCCCTTGGCTCGCGCGCGGAGGTCCGCTTCGGTCCAGGGGCCGGCGACGGGTGCGCCGGCTCGGTGGAGGATGTATCGTGCCCAGCGGGCCTGACGGTCACTGACGTGGTAGGTGAGGGTGTCTTTGTCGAATGCGCGACCGGAGATGTGTCGGACTCCCTTCTCGGCGATCTCCTTCTCTACGTCCCATCCGCTCCACCCGGCATTACGCATGATGCCCTGGCGCTCGATCGGGCCGTGGAGTCGGTGCTCGACGAGGCCGGGGATCTCGAAGATGGTTCCGACGTATGCGATGAGGTCAATCAGGCTCTGGATGTTCACTTCACGTAGTCCATTGCTGGCAGCCACATCTGGCCGGCCTTGGCGGCTCGTGTGCGCATAGCGTTTCTGGCGTGATGCCGGGCGTCAAGTCTCAGGTGGCACGGTGCACAGAGGGCGATGAGGTTGTTGGGGTCAGAGTTGCTCGGGTCGTGGTCCAGGTGATGGACGCTCATCACGTGCGCCCGATTGACGCACGGCTGCCCGGGCCGGTAACACTGCCGGCCGCACCGTTGGCAGATGTAGTCAGCGTCTGCCTTGATCCGGGCGGCGATCTCGGTCCAGTCTGGGGGGTAGAGTGATTGATCAGCAGGCATGGTGATTGTTCCAACGGTCGTGTGGTGGGCCGGTGAGCGTGTTGTCCCTGGTAGCCTGGCAGGTGGGTGCCGGGGCGATGGCGAAGCCGCCCTGGGTTGTGCTGGGGACGTCGCAGCCGGCCCTGTATCTGTCAGTCTCCATCTGCTCGGCGAGGTTGATGGCGCGGGCGGTTCTGCGGTACCAGGTGCCGGCGGCGTCACGGTCGAATAAGTAGCTGCAGGCGGCGCTGGTGAACCCCCACCTGTAGTCGGTGCCGTCGGCGACGCGGCGCCCGGGCCAATACTCCCACGCGAGGAGCTTTTGAGCCAGTCTGGTATCGTCGTCGACGACGGGATCCGGATCAGGCGCTTCGAGCGGCCTGACCAGGTCCAACGGGTGTGGGCCGGTGCGTTCGGTGACGGGCCGTCGGGCGTGTGGCATCCCGGCGATGATCTTGTCCACCTCGGGCAACGGGGCCTGAAACCGGATCACCTGCCCGGCTGCCACCGCGACGAATGTCCCGCGACCTGGCTGTCGCTCGGCTCCGGTGCCCGGCCACCCCAGCGCGACGTGGGCGTCGGAGGCGCTGGTGACAGCGCCGCAGATGCGCAACGGAAAATTGGCCTTCATCAGCGGGCCCAGTACAGCCGCGCTGGGCTTCTGCGCGGCTGCTACCACGTGGATGCCGGCCTCGCGCCCGCGCTGGAGCAGCCGGGCGATCGCTCTCTCGGCGGGTGCGCCGGCTGTCATCACCAGGTCGGCCAGTTCGTCGATCAACACGACGATGAGCGGGGACTTGGTGGCACGGTCCAACTGGTCTACGAGGCGCTGGAGCGCGGCCAGGGCCTGTAGTGGATCGGCGATCGGTCCCCACAGGCAGTGGCGTAGTTGGCCGAGCTGGGCGAGCTTTTCATTCTGCGGGTCGATGACCATCAGTCGCAAGCTGGCTGCCGGGTTGCCCAGTGCCAGCGAGAGCCCGATCGTGCGCAGGAGCTCGGTTTTGCCCGAGCCTGTCGTGCCGGCGAGTAGGATGTGGGTGACGTCGGGTGAAGTGAGGGCGGCAGCCAGGAGCGTACCATCATTCTGCCGTCCAAGAATGGCGGTGGCTGGTGGGTGGTCGGGACCGGCGAGATACTCTTTCCAGAGGTCCATTAGGCCGAACCGGGCGCGCTCTACGTGGGGAACATCGATGACGAACATCCGGCCGGCCTGTCGGACGCTGCACTTGGGTGCGTCCAGGGCTGCGGTCAGTTCTGGCAAGAGGCCGGGCAGGCGGCTGACCTTCTCACCTAGTACGGGCAGGACCTCGTATTGGGTGGAGGTGGTGCCCACGGTGCCACCGACGACGGCGGCGCGGATTGAGAAGCGCGTCAGCACGACTTCTATGCGGTCACAGTTGGCGCTGAGTAATTGTTCTAGTTCTGGTGCGTGTTGGTTGTCCATTTTGCTGTCTCCTGGTATAATTTGAATGCGACAGGGCAAGGCTGCCCTTCGTTCCCAATCTCCTTGTGATGGCACCGGATCCGCCCCCGCTCTGGATCCGGTGCCGTCGTTTTAGAACCACTTCTGCAGGTTGTGCACTGCGGTTGTGCAGTCTCTGGCCAGTATGGGCACTCCTACCTCGTCTATTTGGGCCGCGACGGTTTCGGGTTGGAGACTGAATGTGTCTGCGATGTGTTGGATCAGTGCTTGGCGCTGCTCGTCGGTGTATTGGTCCAGGTCGAGATCGTACACGAGTTCACCGGTGTGGCCCGGTAGATCGGCGCGATATGGTATGGGAGATTTGACGTAGACCTGGTTAGTGCCAAAGATCTCGGTCCACATCTCGGCGCGCTTTGGGTTGTGTACGATCACCTGAAAATCTTTTCCCATTTGCGTTACTCCTCTGTAGAATTTTTCTCCCCGGCCGTGTGGCCGTTGAGCAACTGAATGATGCGCCCGAAGGCCTCGCAGGCGGCGATGGCCTTGTCGTAGTCGGCGGCGAGGCCTCCGTAGCGTAGACCCTGCGTGTATGATCGGTGGCGTTTGAGCGCCTGGGCTACTGTCTTGATGTCCTGTTGCACTGTTGGCGTCGGTTTCTCCATTGTTTGATGTCCTTGATCCAGCCTGTGAGAAGATAGGTGAGAAGGGCAGCGACGAAAATTACAGCGAGTGTCGGGCATAGCGTGCCGGCGACGATGATAGTGCAGACGGTGGCGCTGGTGAGAATGTCGCCCCAGAGGTCGTTCATGGTACCTCCGGGAGGTCGTGCACCAGGATCTCAACCCCCTGGCCGTTGACTTTGACGATCCCGGCCTGTTTGGCCCTCTTCAGGTGATCACTCACGGTCCGCCGGCTGATGCCCAAGTCCGCCGCAGCCTCGCCTTGGGTTGCCTTCGGATTTCCCGCGAACCACCGCACGGTTCGCAGTGCGTTCCCTAGCTCTGCCACTGCCTGCACAGCCTCCGCCGCGCGTTGCCGTTCCTCCGCCTGGGCCTGCACAGCATCCGCCTCGACCCGCGCAAGCGCTGTGCGTGCCTCCGCCCTGGCCTTCGCAGTGGCTGCCTTTGCCTTCTCAGTCTCCGCCGCAGCCTGCACACGTGCCGCCACCCGGGCGGTCTCCTCGTGCTGGGCGATGCGGAACTTGTCGAGCTCGAGCTGGCGTAGGGCTTGGGCTTCAGCTTGGACTTGGGCATTGGTCTCCTCGTGTTTGGTGTGGCGGGCGTGGGCGAGTGCGCGCAGTCCGGCGATGGCGCCGGCGAGCACCGGGCAAATGGAACCGAATAAGAGCGATAGAAGCGGGTGGTCGGTGGGTGTGGTTGCGCGATAGTAGGCGTAGCCAAACCCGATCGGTGCCCCGCAGGACAGGATGAAGACGAGGGCAGCGTAGATGCGTTCAGTGCGTGAGTGGGCGTGGGTCAATCTGTGCAAGCTGGCTGCAGCGGTCAGGTCCAGGCTGAGCGCGACCACGTACCCCAACGGGCTCCGGTCGGCCTGCTCACGGACGCTGAACGCTGCGCCCGTGTGGCCGGCGTCGGACAGGAACAACACCCACATTGCTGCTGTCTGGATGTCGGTTGTTTTCTTGATCTTGGTCCACAACTGTGCGGTTGTCATGGTGGTCTCCTTTTCGTGTCTAACGGGTTCTTGGCTCTGATGCGCTGTCTCTGACACACTCACGCTCACTCACCTGCCCGCCCCGTCTTCTAGGCCCACGACCACAGTGCCGGTGCGATTGTCCCCAGCATCACGCATAGGTGGGTGCGTGAAACTGTGTACACTCGCTCCTACATTGTGGTTCGTGTGCTGTAGTAGGCGGTGTGAGCGAGTGAGTGAGCGGTGTGAGCTTGGTCTTGGTGTGCGATGGTGTGAGTGTGCGGTTGTCATGGTGGTCTCCTTTTCGTGTTTAGATGATCGGTAGCTTGGTCTGGGCATCGAGGGCGCGAAGGAGAGGCAGTGCCCAGGCGAGGCTCTTGTCTGTTGCGATTCCGAATGTGGTGCCGTCTATGCTGTCGGCACCGATGTGGAAAGCGAAGCGGAAGCGTTTCTGGCTGTTGACTCGGCCGAGATGTACCCACTTTGCACGACGTTTGGCTTGGCGGGCGAGGTCGACGGCTGTGGGTGACAGCTTCCATTTGGTGGTGCCGCCAATGAATAGGGCTTCGAATTTTGACCATGGTACGGTGAGGTGCTCGAGTCCGTCCTGGGCGACGAGGGCGACGGGATAGCCGAGGTTGTGGAGGGCGGGTTCCCAATGGCGGAATCGTTTCAGGGTGGCGCGTGCGTTTCCGACGACGTCGGGTGCAGTCACGAACAGGCAGCGGTGGTTGCGGCTTTGGTGGTGGCAGAGCATGGTTATGAAACGACGGGGGTGGAAGTTGTCTGGGTTGAAGCAATCGTTGTCGGCTGCCCACCAGGCGTTGGGTGTGAAGGATGCCTGGTAATGGACTCGGGGCGTGATGAGTCGGCCCACAAATTGAGGGAAGTTGTGGGCGGCGGCTCGTATGCTGGGCGTGTTGCTTGAGCTGAGGATCATCATTTTAGCTCGGCCTCGATTGCGTGATATGCTGGAATGAGAGTGAAGGTGCCTGCGGTGATGATCAGCGCGGTAGAGATGAAGACAGAAAGGGCGGTTGGGATCCAGGGCAGCCCTGCCCCCAGCCCCAATGGGAACGTGGCTACTCCCGAGGCAATGATGACCGACTGGGCCAGGATCGCGAGCCAGGGAATGGATCGGATGCGGATCTTGCGCAGTGCGTAGGCGGCTAGGGCTCCGGTGAGATCGAAGATGGGCATAATTGCCCAGTCCCAGAAGCCGAATGGGCTGGCCTGATTCGCGAAAAAGTCCCCGAGTGCGAACCCGAGCGCAAACTCGGGCCGGCAGACTGCGAGGGCCTTGAGTGCGTTGGCGGCTCTGAACTGGAGGGCGTGGAATGAGATAGGGGCCAGGGCGATGACGAGAATGTAGTAGAGTGCTCCGATTAGTGCGGCGTATACGGTCCGTTTGGTGTGAGTCATGGTGGTCTCCTTTTCCGTGTCTAAGTGCGGTGTCGTACTTCGTCTGTTGTGTGTCATTTTGGAAGAAACAAACCTACTTACTGTGCGGCTGTCTCCTGAATGATCGCGTAGCACTCGTGCAGGGCGACGTGGGTTTGGGCGATGGCCGTGGCAGCCTGGAGCAAGAGGGCCAGGAGCTGCTCGCTGGTCAGCTTGTTGTCGGTCCACAGCGTGGTGATCTCTTCGATGCAATCTGCTGCCACAGCGTTGGCCTCGGTTGCGTCGTTGACGTATTGGTTAAACCTGGTGCCGCCCACCTTCAGGCGGCGGCGGGTTGATCGTGCCATTTGTGCGGTTTATCCGTGCTGTTAGATCGTGCTGGTGGATCGCGCGCTTCTGCGCGTGCCTCCACATCGACCCGAGCGCCATTGGGGCACCCGAGGCGGCGAAACAGGCCAGGGTGTAGAGCGCGGCCTCGGTGCCGTTCAAGAGCGCCGTGGCTGCGATGGTCACCGCGCTGCCGGCGATGACCATGATGCTGGTGTATCCCTCGTCGCGCCTGGTGCGCTCCAGCCAAGCGACCAGGGCGTTGTATGCCAGGCCGAAGCCCAGCAAGGCGCTGCAGACGGGGACGAGGTTACGGTTTGGTGACAGTTTGGTGACATTTTGCGTGTTTTCGTCTCTACCGTGCATTGAAAACCTCGGTACGGTCAGTGCTGGATGAACTCGGCGAACTCGCCGTCGATGTAGCGGCGGGTGTCCCATTCCAGGTATCGGCGGCGGTCGGTGATGTGGGGGTCAACTGGCTTGGGCTGGTCTCCGGGTGCTCCCTTGCACCATAGGCCGGCCTCCGTCTGATGACTGTACCACACGTCCCCGTTCTTCTGTCTGCGTGTCATTTCGACGTGATGGATTGAGCAGATTGGAGCAGCGGCCGCCGCCTGCTTGCTGGCTGCTGGCTCTTCTTTCTCTGCTGTTTCTGGTTTCTCTGATGGTTCTTGTTTAGCATGGTTATGGTTTGTGTAGTGGTTTACCGTAACCGGTCCAACCGTACACGGTTCAACCGTGCACGGTCCAACCGTACACGGTTCAACCGTGCACGGTAAACCACTAGACGGTGGCGGTTCGGATTGCAGGAGCGCTGGCTGTGTGCTTTCGTACTGTGCCAGTTCTTTGTCTGACGGAAAGATGAGATACCTGTTACTGGTGAAGGTCCCGTCGGTGTGCATACTCTGGTGTCGCAAGAGTATGCGGTGGCCGTTGATGTAGGTCTTGCAGAGGTCGGAGAGAGCTCTCGAAATGGTGTCGACGTTGTAGCCGGTTTCCCGGGCGATTGTTTCTCGGGATGGCCAGGACCATCCATTTTCGTTGGCGTGGAGACTGAGGTCGGTGAAGACGGCGAGTTTGGCTCCCTTGAGCAGGTAGAGCTGGGATCTGAATGTGACGTCGACCTGGGCGTAGACGCGTTTGGTGGCTCCCTCACCTGGTTCCCTTTGTCGGCCGTTGAAGATGGTGATCAAGGGTGCTGGCATTGGCTGGCCTCGGTTTCTATGTCGGGCGGTGGGAGCGTCATGCCGGCGGTGATCTGCGGGATGAGGTTAGGGTCGACGGTGCGGTAGAAGTGGGCCAGGTTGACTTGGCGCAGATCGAGCTCGCACCAGAGACACCTACCCGTGGGTGTGATCGGGTTACGATCGTCGCCTGTTAATCTGCACTGGATGCATCGGCCGGCCTGGGCGAGTTTGGCACGTTTCTTCTTGAGGTGAAAAACCGTTAGTGTCTGGCAGCCGAGGAGTGTGGCTAATTCGTTCGGGCTGCGTGTGCCGTCGTCCAGTCGTTGGTAGCGGTGGTATAGCTGACTTGTGATCCTATGTGGTTTATGCTTTGGGTGGATAAGGTCGTTGGGCAGTACCTGGTGTGCGTGGCGACGGAGGGTGCTGTAGCAGACGCCCAGACTGCGGGCAATCTGGGCAAACGTAGCTCCGTCTCGTCTGAGCTGGGCGAGCTCCTGGTCTGTGATGAGTTCTGCGATGGGTGTCATGGTGGTCTCCTTTCTTGGCTGTTAGATCACGTGTTGTAGTGATTGCATGAGTTGGTGTCCGATGAATCGGGTGTAGGCTGGTGGGACTGCCTGTGTGATCTCGTGCCAGTCCATCCAGTGTATGCCCATTACCTGGCGCGCTTCCTTTAGTGAGGCAGCTATACGACAGAGCCTGTGTCCTTTGTAGCTGACGCGCCGAGCGTCGGGCCTCGAGCCGTAGACGCCAATCGTGTAGCTGTTGGAGTAGTGTCTGCACGGGAGCGCGAACAAGAGGACGTTGCTTTCAAAGTGGCGATGGCGTGCGAGGTGCTCAAGGCCGAACGATGCTCCACATAGTATTATCCCGGTGCGCAGCGGGCTTCCCTGTACATTCTCGATTATCCAGACCTTACCTGTAGCGGCGAGTGCGCGTCTGGTGGCGGCAATGAGGTCAGGTGGGTTGGGATTGGTACGTATCTGGCCAAATCTGGCGCGGGTGATTGCGCGCATGCCTGTATACTTCTGGCAAGGTGGACTGGCGTGTATTACAGAGTAGGGCTCGGAATGGTTCTTTAGAAATTCGAGAGCGTCAGCCTGGTGAAACTCGAACGGATAATGGGGTTGTGGTTTGTGATCTACGCCGGTGACATTGAAGCCGGCTTGTGCGTAGCCGGCTGAGGCTCCACCGGCTCCGCAGTATAGGTCGAGTAGGCGGGGTTTGGTCATGGTCTTGGCTCCTTTCTTTGGGTTAGATCGTGTGTTCTATTGATTTAGGGTTTACTTTCTGCTATAATGGCTGGGAGAGCCCCGGTGACTTTGCGGGCCGTCGGGACTCCCCCCGGATACAGGCGCTACTATGTCGATGTTGCGGTCACCGTTGTGCGCCAGGTTGAGTTCGGTCGTTCTGCGGCCGGCTACTGGTGTGCTGCGTGTGGCCGCTTTCTGCTGCCACAGGGGGGATGGACGTGCTGGGGGAGTGGATCCAATCTTACAAGGAGGACTGCTATGCTCTGTGTGAGGGGACTGGGGATCTGTACGCCTATCACTTGGATCGTTTTCTCGCGGCCGCCCCCGGGCTGAGGATGAGCGAGGTAACGCCTGCGGTGCTTCGGTCCTACATGGCCGGCCTTCGAAGGAAGGACGGCCGGGCGTATAGCGCGCACTACGTGGACCAGGTCTACCGCACTCTGCACACCTTCCTGTCGTGGGTCGTGCGTGAGGGCGGGATGGAATCCAACCCGCTGGACCACGTCCGCCGTCCACGCGTGCCTCGCACCAAATCGCCACGTCTCACGCTGGAGGAGGTTGAGCGGCTGTTGGAAGCGGTCAAGTCTGGGTCGAACCCTGCGCGCGACCTGGCGATGGTATGCCTGGCCGTGGACTCTGGCCTGCGGCGTGGCGAGATCATCACGCTCGAGCTGGACCACGTGGACCTGGGGGCGGGTGTAGTGCGGGTGATCGGGAAGGGCAGCCGGGAGCGGGAGGTTCCGGTAGGGTCATTCAGCCTGGTTGCTTTGAGAACCTACCTGGCGCTGCGTCCCACTGTGGCAACAAAAAAAGTCTTCCTCACTCGACGGGGAAGACCTTTTACTCGGAATGGTGTGCAGACGTTAATGTATCGGCTCAAGGAGAGAGCCGGCCTGCCACAAGTGCGCTGGCACCTGCTGCGTCACACGTTCGCAAACTTTTTCATCGCGAACGGTGGTGGCCTGCGGATGCTGGCCGACATTCTGGGCCACGCGTCCGTGGACACGACGGCGAGGATCTATACCGATCCTCGGCTGGGGGAGTTGCAACGGGCGCATGCTCGGGCGTCTACGTTCTCGGGGATGGGGATGAATGGGGATGAGGACTAGAACGTTAGCTACACTAGCTGACATTCATTTAGAACGCCAGCTTCCCAAGCTGGATGTCTCGGGTTCGAATCCCGACACCCGCTCTGGGGGAGGATTCTCTCCTCGGGGTCTTCTCACTGTGGATGTTGGTTTGTTAAGGTTCTGGGCCATCCACCGTGCGGTGGACCTCAAGCCGCTGTCCCTGCCTGGGCGGCGGCTTCTTTTTCGTCAGGTTGGCGCTGTTCTAGAAGGCGGTCGATGGATGCGCGGTAGATGCGGAGGGGGCTGTTGACGGCGGACGGGTTGAGCTTGTATGCTTCGAGCTGGCCGTCCTGGACCAGGCGGGTTATGGTGGATCTACTTACGCCTAGCAGGTCGGCGGCTTGTGCGGTAGTTACGGTGGATTCGGGTTCCAGGTCCATTGGCTGCCTCCGTGTTGCGGGTTCAGGTCGAGCCAGTATAGGGCGGTTGGCGAAGGTGTGGCGCAGGATGGAGTGGTGTTTGGACACTGGCTGCCTCCGTCGGTGTAGCTGTGCAAGTAATGCAAGTATAGCACAGTTTATTTTCCGTGTCAACCAGAACTTGTGTTCTAATGTTATCTAAGGCTGAACGTGTTCTGTTTGCATTGTCGGTCGGCGGTGGGGTGGGATGGCTGACTGTGCTGGAGTCTGGCCTGGTTCACCACCCGGGCGTATGCGCGGCTGGACTGCGGGGCCTGATCGTGGGCCTGGCGGTCGGGGCGTGTTGGGTGCTGGCGGGACGGCTGCGAAGAGTGTAGCGCAGGTGTAGCGTGAAAGTGTAACGCACCTGTAGTGTGGAGGACTACAGGTGCGTTTTTTGTTCGTAGAGTCGTCTAATCCTTCTTCAGCATCTGGTCGATGACGGCGGGCTGGAGATGCGCCTTGAGCACCGGCACCGGATCGACCCAGCGCTTGCCCTGGGTCTTGAACTCACTCCAGGTCATTTTGTCGAGACACATATCGAAGTGCAGGTGATCCCCGGTGTCTCCGCCCCTGTAGTCTCCCAGTTTCCCCAAGAGGTCGCCGGCATTTACGTGGTCCCCGATCTCGACCTGGAAGGTTTGTGGGTCAAGGTGCGCGTACCTGACATACAGGTCAGCCCCGTCGTGCTGGTGCTTGACGACGATCACGCCGAGCCATCCGTCTGAATGCCCCCTGTCGTGCACAACTCCATCGGCAATGGCCCAGATTGGCTGACCACGGTCTATGTCGCCATACGGGGCCTTGTCGCCGTTTAAGTCGATTCCGGTATGGCCGTCGGGGTTGGCCTTGCTCCAGAGGTGGTACTGGTCGCACTTCCACATGGTGGTAGGGAATTCTTCGCTTCCGACCGGATAGGCCCATTGGGTTTCGGTTTCTGGCGGCTGGGCAATGACGAGGGCATCGGGCAGGGTGAAGGTGGCGAGTCCGCCGGGGGTTTCTACTTCGATGGTGAGCGGTCCTGGAATATGTAGGGTTGCAGGCATTAGGGTTCTTGGGCTCCTTTGAATATGATGGGCCCCCAGTAGGTGTAGGGTGCACTGATGATGGTGTCGCCGGTTGTGTAGCCCTGGTCATCGTGAGCGAGGTGGGGGTCGGTGCAGCGTATGGTGGTCCATCCTGGGCCGGCGAGTTCGCACTTGTACCACTCCTGGGCGATGCCGAGGAAGTGTGGGTATTTGACGACTACGGGAGACGCGTACGGCCCGGTGCCTACGGTACTGGTGGCGACGATGCCGGGTGTAATGTGCGTGGCGTGGATTGTCTTACCGTCCTGGATGAGCTTGGTGTAGAGGTGGAGGGCGGGCGGGTCTGGGAGTGTTTCCGTGACGGGCAGGGTGTATGTAGCCGTGGTGTATCCGGTTGACCAGTCGAAGGTGAACGTGCTCGATGGCGGGGTGGCGGTGGCGCGCGGCGGTGCGTTGAGCGCGCGCGGCGGGTTGGCGGCTCGTTGTTCGGGTGTGGGCGTGGCGGGTGTGCATGCCGGGGCGAGTAAGAGAAGAGCAATGAGGATGTAGGGATGTAGTTTCACGTATGTACTCCTTAGTCGTTAGCTTGCTGTGGTGGAGTCGACGATCAGGCCAAGTTTCTCGAGCGCCGTGAGCAGGTTGGCGAGCGCTGCCTCCGGGTCGTCTCGTGCGCCGTCGATCTCTATGGGTCGCGGTCGGAGTTCCTGGGCGAGCTGGTCTAACTCGGTGTGGGGAATGTGGCCGGCGTCGGGCAGGTCATAGTGTCGGATTTGGGTCAAGTTTATCCCTCTCCTGGTCTGGTATACGTGACGGAGATGCCGGCAATTCTGATGTCCTGCTGGCTGCCGGTGTCGTCGTCGAGGTCCACACGCACCTGGATTTTGTAAAAGTCTGCGCCTATGGTCGTGGCGCGGACGACGGTCGTGTTGTTGCCGGTCGTGGCCGTGGTCCAGCTGGTGGCGTCGTCGGTGCGATATTTGACCAGGACCTTGAAGTCGGCGGCCTTCCCGTCCAACACGACGCTGATCTGCTCGAGCCGCTTCTGTCGCCCTGGTAGGTCAAGGTCCAACCACGACGTGACGACGTTGCCGTCGGCCAGTGGGCTCTCGGCGGCGGCGAACGTGCCGCCTAGATGATACAGTCCCTCACTGTCTGCATCCCATCCACTGACGACGAGTTCCCCTGCCCCCATCGTGCCGACCCACGGCTTGTATCCTGTGCTGGCGGTGGTAGTGAGGGAGGGGAGGTCTACGAATCGGTTGCCGACGAGGACCTTGAACGTCTGGGTGGTAGAGTCGTCCAGTTCGTACCACACGAGGTGATCGTTCCACACGGTCAACCCAATCGTCTCGGGGTTGTCGGGGTCGTTGGTGAGCGTGGCTACGGGCTCGATGCGCGAGCCGTTGAACTTGAAAATTGGGACGTCGCGGTCATTGTCGTATCGTTGAGTTCGGCCTGGGAAGAAGTAGAGTTCATCGTCGAAGACGGCAAAGGGCAGGCCGTATTCGGGTATGTCGCCGGTGCCGGGGATGTGGGCGAGCTGGGCGAGTGTGGCCGGTGCGTCGGTGGCTGCGTCGGGTAACCGGTACAGGTGGAGCGTGCCGTCGTCGCCTCGGGCGGCGATGAGGAGGTATCCCCGAAAGGCTGTCATGAACTGGATGTCCATGGTACCTATGGGCGTGTAGTGGGTTTCAAAGGCGTTGTCCGATGAATTGAGGCGTAGGACTTTCCCGGCCTCCGTGACGAGGTACATGCGGTCACCTGCCGGCGCCAGCAGATAGGCGTCGGTGGTGGCGTAGAACTCGGCGAGGGCGGTGGTGTAGGAAGAGCCGCGATAGACTTTCTTGTTGGCTCCGATGACGTAGAGATCGCCTCCCCAGTAGACGCAGTTGTGCAAATGCTTTCCTCCGAGCGCGTTGGTTGCGCCTACCAGGTCGTAGACACTGGCGAGGGTCCAGGTTGATGAGTAGTAGGTGGCTACGATCTTGGTCGCGGGTGTGCCGATGTCCTGGCCTATGAAGACATACCTGTTGTTCTCGTCGTCCCAGAACCCGGCCTGGATGTTCTCGATCTGTGCATGGGTGGCTTCCTGCGTGGACCAGTCGGGTGCGCGCTGGAGCAGGCCGTTGTGGTCTGGGAGGAGCGAGTCCAGGCTGTAGAAGTCACCTCGGCGACGGAAGAGCGTGACGGCTGGATCGGTCCATTCTCTCTGGACCCACGTCTTTACCTGGACGGTCACGGGTGTATCCCCTTGGGGCGTGGGGCCGACGACGAGGGGCAGAAAGGCGAGGAATGCGGCTGCGATTCGTGCGGCGTTTGAGGTGTGCATTGACTGTCTCCTTGTTCTGTGATGGAGACATTGTAGCACGGTGTGGGTTTCATCGCCAGCTGCCGCTTTCGGAATCCCATCTGTCGAGCGCGGGTGCGCGGGCTATGCCTGAATGCCTGGCTGCCTCCCGGCTGGCCAGCGCGTTGAGACCGCGCTCGAACTCTTTCAGCCTGGCGTCGGCCCAGTCTCGGAGTTTTCTCGGTACGGCGCGCTGGGGTTGTTCCTGGACGCGTTCCTGTGCCGCGTATCCGGCCGCTCCGACGACGATCAGGTTCTGGGCGTGATCGTCGAAGGTCGTGACGCTGGCGCCGGCGAGTCCGTTGATGCTGTGGAGGGCCGTGTACCAGATTCGGACGACGTCGTCCGTGACGGGTTCGTCGAGATCGTCGATGTACAGGAGATCCCCCGACCAGAGTTCAAAGTCGCGCCAATTGGGCGGCTGGGCTGGGTCGGTGGAGTCGTAGGGCCACCATACCCGATCGATCTGGATATAGTCCGTGATCGAGGAGATGTCCACTTCCCTGCCGTCGGCTTCGAGGGTCAGTGAGGTGATGCGCCGGCGGGGTTTGACCTCGCTGTACCGCTGTAGTGCCCAGACGATTGCCTCGTCGATGTCGTCCTGGTCGTAAGCGTAGGCGTACCGTTGCCACGCGGGCGGGCGGCTGCGGGCTCCGTACCTGAAGTTCTTTCCTTCCTCCTTGGCCCACTCGATGAGGCGGTCGACGACCTCCTTGTCGACGGTGAGGGTCTCGGAAAGTTCGACTGCCCGAGCGCGGGCGGCGAACATGGCGGCTCCGCTGACGAGATAGCTGACGTCCTCCTCGGGCACGGTGGTGGCGGTGGCGGAGTCCAGCCCCTTGACCGTGTGCATCTTTGTGTACCAGATGCGCACGATGTCGCCGTCCTGTGGCTCGTCGTCGTCGTCGATGTAGATGATCGAGCCGGGCCATACCTCGAACTGTCTCCAGTTGGGTGGGTAACCGGGGCTCGACGAGTCATAGTCCCACCACACCTTTTCGACCCGCACGACGTCGGTCAGGCTGGAGATGTCGATCTCGCGGCCGTCGGCGGACAGGGTGACGGTGCCGATGGTGTGGTCCGGGCTGACCTGGCTGTACTGCTCGAGTGCCTCCCTGATGGCGTCGTCGATGTCGGTCGAGCTCCACCTGCTGGCACCCGAGTCCTGCAGGCGGCTTTGGACCCGGGCACGCAGTCCCGTGGATGCTGTAGCGAGCTGGATGGATGAGGCGGTGACGGCGAGGGGCTCGGTGAGACCACTGGCTCCCATCAACTGGGTTTTGATCCTGTCTCTGATGGTGGTGAGCGTGGGTGTGGTCGATCCCGAGGCTGGGGTTCCTGTTCCTGATCCTGTTGCCATATTTTACCCTACTGTCACGGGGAGTGGGTTGTCAAAGATCCAGTTTCTCTTATGGCGCCACAGGTAGTATGTGCCCGGGTGGAGGTAGAAGGTGACGCGGCCAAGGTGGTCGGTGGTGCCGTGGGTGGTGTGGATTGCGCCCTGGGGATCGAGGCTGACACGGACCAGGCACCCGGGGCAACGGGTTCCGTTGTTGGCGCTTTCGACGACGTGGGTGAAGGTTTTCTTGTCGTCTCTGGTCACGATACCGTCTCCGTGTCGGGGTTGGTGAAATTCCATCCCGCCTTCTGCCTCCAGACGTAGTATGTCCCGGCGTCGAGATAGAAGACAACCTGCCCGTTGCCGTCCGTCTCTCCGCTGGCGACCACGTGGGTGCCGGCCTCGTCGCTGGTGACCCACACGTCGGCGTCTTCGATGGCTTCACCATCGACGGTGGAGGTTAGGGTGTAGGTGAATGTGATCGCGCCGGTGCCGGAGGTATAGGTCTGGATCGCGGTCGTCTCGGAGTGGACGAGGATCAGCTCACTCTCGATGGCGGCCGCGTCGGACTGGATCGCCGTGGTCTCGCTGTGCACTGTGGTGAGGGCCGCATCGATGACGATCACGTCACTGGCTACGATCGTGGTCTCGCTGTGCACCAGGATCAGCTCTGACTCGATGGCTGCTGCGTCGGACTGGATGGCGGTGGTCTCCGAATGGACGTTAGAGATCGCGGCATCCAGGACGATGATGTCAGAGGCAATGACCGTGGTCTCGGAATGGGTGATGATCAACTCTGACTCGATGGCGGTGGTATCCGACTGAATCTTGGTGGTCTCCGAGTGTACGTTAGAGACAGCGGCGTCGATGACGATCACGTCACTGGCTACGATCGTGGTCTCGCTGTGCACCAGGATCAGTTCGGACTCAATTGCCACGAGGTCCGAAGCCTGCGCGACAGTGAGGCCTCCCCCTGCTGCCTCGATGGCGGTGGTATCGCTCTGGATGACGGTTGTCTCTGAGTGAACGATGATCAACTCCGACTCAATGGCCGTCGTATCGCTTTGGATGACCGTGGTTTCCGAGTGCACATTGGAGAGGGCCGCATCCAGGACGATCACGTCAGAGGCAATGACCGTGGTCTCCGAGTGCACGGTGGAGATCGCGGCGTCGATGACGATCACGTCACTGTCGATGTGGGTGGTGTCGGAGTGGATCTTGGTGGTATCGGAGTAGATGATCGTGGTGTCGGAGTAAATCTCCTTGATCCCGCCGGCGACGGGATATACGACAACGGGGGTGGTCTTGGCTCCGCTGGTGGACGTCTTCACAATGAGTGCTACCGTGTCGGCGTCCATTTCTGAATCCGTCAGGTCCAGGTAGTACATCCCTGAATTGGTTGCGATTTCGGTCGCCTCGTTGGCGCAGTCGGCGAAGGTGCCTCCGTCCTTCGAGACCTCGCTGTCCAGGTCGGCCGCACCGGTCACCAGGTCGCCGTCGGCGTCGAAGATGGGGAACGTGACGCGATAGGCCGTGTTTTTCTTGGGTAGAGGTCGGGCGTCACTGGCTGCCATTTGTCACCTGTTGGATGAGCGTGATCATCTGGTTGGCGGTGTCGGCGGGGTTGAATAGGTTCTCAGCGGTGCGACGGTTCGGGGCGGTGTGTTCGACGGCGCGCTCGATCTGGTGAGCGTAGGCGTCCAGGTCCTGCGGGTCTGCCACGAAGGGCGTGTACCATCGGTTGCCCGGTGCCATCACGACGTTGCATCCACACGCGAGCGCCTCTCGGACGCTGCGGGTGGCGATTCGGTGCGGAACGATTGCCACGTCCGCGGCGCGGTAGACGTTCTCCAGCCCTTGAACTATTGGCTGCACTTCGCCCATCATGCCGTTTTCCTGCAGTGCCTGCCTGAGCGCAACCCAGGCACTGCCCTTTTGGGGGCTTGCGTACACGTGGAGCCGGGCGCCCGGGTTGCGTAGAGCGAACAAGTGGAACGCGTTGATGACGTGGTAGGGTGTCTCATCCTCGCGCCACATACTGGCGCAGACGACGTTGATCTTTGCCTTGTGACCGTGGAACTGGTAGCCGCTGGGTCCGTCAGGTGTCCACTGTTCCAGGTCCACGGGTGGTGTCAAGGCGTGGAGTTTGTGGGACGGTAGGATAGTAGACCAGTAGGACAGAAACTCGGGCCAGAAGGTGACGAATAGTTTGAACCTGGGGTCGTTTCGTATGCGTGTGAGATAGGTGTAGACGGGTATCTTGCCCGACTGCTCCAGCAGGAAAGAGCAGTGGGGCCGGCCGTGGAGAACGTGAACGATAGGCAATTGGAGGGCGTTGAGGTCGTTCGAGAGTCCGCTATGGTTGACTATCGCGTCGCACTGATGCGCCCAGTCCTCGGTCACGATGGGTACACCGCGGTCGGTGCTGGTGCGCGGTGTGACCGGATCCACGATGCGTGCATCCACGCGGGCCGCGCGCTCGGCGGCGACCAGGTCGCGTGTGGTCTCGTACAATCCGGCGCGGTGTGGTGTGACGACTGCGACGTGGGCGACTCTCACGATGCTACCC
>Ga0307379_10001029_pt1 | contig 44960 bp, 24 predicted proteins | sample UN2MG_FD_202237 | JGI IMG/M metagenome (GOLD analysis project Ga0307379, IMG submission 202237) | Soil microbial communities from Risofladan, Vaasa, Finland - UN-2 | ecosystem: Environmental > Terrestrial > Soil > Coastal area > Acid sulfate soil | place: Finland: Risofladan, Vaasa | collected...
GGCCGCCTCTTGGCGGCCAAAGCATGCCCTGAGCGAAGCGAACGGGTCGAAGAATCTCTCTTGGCTTGCGTCCGGGCACGGAGGCTAGCCCTGTGCCAAAGGTTCAAAGCGCAGAGAGATTCTTCGCTCCGCCCGCCGGGAGGCCGGCTCCGCTCAGAATGACACCTTCTTTCGGCTTATCTCCTGTGCCAATAAGGAGTTGCATCCTTCGGCGCAGGGGAAAGTAGCGTTGTAGTGCTAGGCGCTCACCCCCCCTTGCGCACACGTGAGCGCCTAGCGCAACTAGCCGGCGGCGTGGGACTCTCCACTTGCTGTAACCTTCGGCAGATTGGGCTCTTACGGCTATCATGACATTGGCTCCGCCGCCCCCCGCTAGGCGCTCACCCCCCGTGGTGCACAGGTGAGCGCCTGGTGGGCGGGACGCGGGTCGAGACCCGCGCGGATGATCGCTCGGGGCGGATGAGCCTTCTCAGACTACCAAGGGCATGCGGGAGTGACGCCAATTTGCAAGAGGCAGACGCTAGTGGCATAATCTGACTGAACTTGGCTCGCCGCGACGGGCACAGGCTCCGGGCCGGCGGCGCAGCCGAAACGCGTGGGCCCTGCCCCGAAGGAGAAGCGCAGGATGCGAGTTCACACCGTTGCCTTGCTCGCGCTCGCCTCGGTAGCGCTCCACGCAGCCGAGGTGGCGATCCGGAGAGCCGACCCCGCCGACGCCGAGCTGGCCGAGCACGATGTCCCCGCCTACACGGTGCAGGCCAGGACCTACGCCGCCGAGGTCTTCCCCAATGGCCGCGTCCACCTCCTCGCCGGTAAGACCGTGCTCATCAGCAACCTCGTCCTCGAGCTTGGCAGAAAGGCAAGGACGCTGGGGAATCTGCACCTCGATGAGAAGGAGCATCGCATCACCCTGCGCGAGGGCGAGCCGCCCAAGAAGGGGCAGCCCGCCAAGGGCGGCACGCTCGACACGATGTCGAAGGCCCTCAGCGAGAGCATGGACCTGCCCGACCTGCCCGGCTTCACGCTCCACTTCCTGCCCGACAAGGTCGAAATCATCCCCGCATCGCTCCGCGCGCCCAAGGGCAAGGGCAAGGAGCAGCCGCCCGTGTTCGACATTTCAGGCGTGTTCGGTGACGACGCCGTCACCGTGAAGAACCTCCGCAGCGGCGACGCGGATGCCCTCCCCGCCAACTACATCTGCTCGCGCCACATCTTCTCCTTCTACCAGATGTACGGCCGCTACTGGCCCGACATCGAGGTGGCCTATGCCGACGGCACGCGGCTGGAGCTCCGCGGCATCACGGGCGTGTCGCACTACGCCATCGGCAAGGGCGACCCGTACACCAACGAGGCGCTGAAGGGGAAGCGCGGCTACTTCGGCCTCCGCGAGGCCAAGGGGGAGAACGTCATCACGCTCGCCATCCGCGCGGCCGACGCCAAGGCTGCCGTCTCCCCTGCCCCCTACTTCACCGTGCGGCCCGACAAGCCGCGAAGCCTGTTCTACGAGGATGAGCGGGTCGTCTACCACCTCGACTTCGCCGAGCCGTACCTCGTCCCCGGCAAGTGGCTGCTCCGCTGGCGAATCGAGGACCACATGCAGCGCGAGGTCGGCACCGGCGAACAGCCCGTGACCATCGAGCCCGGCAAGGTGCCCGAGGTCGCCGTGGACCTGACACCCAAGGAGATGGGCTACTTCCGCGCGCGACTGACCCTCTCGCGGCCGGACGCCAAGGCGGCGCAACGCATCCACGATGTGTCGTTCTCGCGCGTCCGGCCCGAGGCTCCGAAGCTCCGCGACCTCGATGGCAAGGGGGGCGCGGACGGCGAGATGCTCTGGGCCAATATCCTCGGCATGCGCGGCATCCGCCTCAACCCCTCCTTCGCCAACACCTGGCGCGAACATCACAAGCCCGACGGCTCGATTGACTGGGAGGCATGGGCGAAGAAGTTCGCCGCCTACCTCGAGCCGGCGAAGCAAGGCACACTCAAGGGCTTCTTCTCGTTCACTGGCCTGGACTGGTCGGGCGACCTCGACAAGTGGTTCGCCGAGAAGTACCCCGATGCCGAGCAGCGCAAGAAGGCCATGGCCGAGGCCAAGCAGCGTTACCTCACCGACTACGCCCGCGAGGCCGCGAAGCTCGGCGTCGCCATCTGGGAGCCGATCAACGAGCCCGACCTCGGCATGCCGCCCGAGAAGTACATCGAGGACGTCCTCAAGTTCCAATACCCCGCCGTGAAGGCGGGGAACCCGCAGGTGAACTTCCTCGGTGGCTCGCTCTGTGGCCTCGACAAGTATCGCTGGCTCCGTCGCCTCTACGAGCTGGGCGGCGACAAGTTTTTCGACGGCGTGTCGTTCCATCCTTACACGGGGGTCGGCTTCCAGGAGGTCTATCGTAGCGAGCTTGACGAGTGGTGGCAGGTGCTCCGCGACTTCAAGGACACGTCGCACGGCATCTGGATGACCGAGAGCGCCTGGCATCGCGGCTGGATGTTCAACGACTACGTGTACGACCGCTTCAACGCCTTCCGTCAGAGCCAGGCCCGCCACGCCGCGCTCATGCACCTCAACGCCGAGGCCATGGCCATCCCGCGCGACCGCATTTACGACTTCTACCTCGTCGAGCACGGCTACAACGAGTTCTTCCTCGTCACCTACAACTACCCCACGCCCGCCGCCATCTCGATCCAGGTGATGAACGAGTGCCTGCGCGACGCGAAGTTCCAGCGCGAAGTCCCCCTCCCCACCTTCGGCCACTACTTCCAGCTCTATCGCGACGACACGCGCACAGTGGCCGTCGCTTTCACGGGCGACGAGCCGGCCGAGTTGACCCTGGCAACCGATGCCGCCGAAGTCGTCGCCACCGACCTGATGGGAAATCGCCGCGCCCTCGAGCCCGAGGGCGGCAAGCTCCGCCTCACCATTTCGGGCGACCCCACGTATCTCGTCGTCGGGGCGAAGAACAAGATTGAGCCTGTCCTCACCGACCTGCGGGTCCAGCCGAACCTGGCGCTCACGACCCTCGGCGCAACGGCCTCGGCCTCTTCCGTCGCCAAGCCCAAGAAGGGCGAGCCGCTGCCCCCTGTCACCGCCCTCGCGGGCGACCCGACCTGCTGGTCGAGCGCCGGCGCACTCACCGGCGCCCGCCGCGGCTGGGACGAGGATGAGAGCAGCAAAGACCAGTGGCCCGACTGGTTCGAGGTCAAGCTCCCGAAACCCGTCCCCGTCGCCCGCGTCCGCGTCGTCCACGACTATGGTGCCTGGGAGCGCGTGCTGCGTGACTGGGATGTGCAGGCATCTGTGAACGGCCAGTGGAAGACGGTTGACCAGGTTCGCGGGAACCGCTATCGCTTCGTCACCGACCACCGCTTCGAGCCTGTGACCACCGACCGCGTGCGGGTGCTCGTCACGGCGGTCAACTCATGCCTCTTCGAGGACATCCCCTGGATTCCCAAGCTCTCGACGCTTCGGGCGGTCGAGGTCTTCGGCCCGCCGGGCGCCCCGGCAAGGGCATTCTTCATCAATGAACTACCCAAGAAGCGCATCCTCGCCCCGGGTGGCGAGGCCGAGCTTCTGTTCCGGATCCAGAACGCCACCAATGACCCGGTCCGGGGTGAGGTGAGGCTCAAACTCCCCGAAGGCGTCACCGCCGACACGATGGTGCAGAAGGTCTCGATGGGGGGCGACGCAGTGTGTGTCTTCAAGGTCAAGCTCAGCGACCAGGCCCCCGAGGGCCTCTACACCGTCGTCGCCGGGCTCTACGAGGGCGATGCCCTCATCAGCCCGGACTTCGCGACTCGGGTGCTCTGCTGCAAGAAGCCACAGAAATAGGAGAAGCATGAAGATGACAGCCTGGCGCAACGTCCTTGTGTGCACCCTTGTGCTGGCCTGCGAGGCCCTCGCCGGCCAGAAGCCCATCCAGGTGCTCATGACCACGGGCGACTGGAAGAACCAGCCCTGGTACCAGACCCTCTGGATGCGCGACAAGGAGGGGAAGCCCCAGGTCTTCCGCGGCCGCTACATCGAGCAGAAGGTCGAGGCCGCCGCCCCAGGCCGCTTCGCCTTCACCCACGTGCCCAACTACATCGCCCAACAGTACCTCGATGCTGACTACCTCAGCCAGTTCGACGTCCTGCTGATCGGCGACATCATGGTCCACCTGTCCGACCAGTTCCAGACGGCGGTGCGCGACTTCGTGCGGAATGGCGGCGGGCTGGTCTACTGCGCCAACCACAAGTGGGGCATCGGCATGAAGGCCAAGGGCCAGCCCTTCGAGGAGACACTGCCCACCGTCTGGCCCGAGGCCAACGAGTGGGGCGAGTTCGAGAACTGGGTGGATGTTGAGAACTTCACGCCCGACCTCCTCAGCCGCCGCCACGCGATCGTCAAGGGGCTGGACTGGGCGGCCGCGCCGCCCCTCGGACGCGCGGTGAACATGCCCGCCAAGAAGGGCGCCACCGTGCTCCTAGCCACCCCGCGCATCGCCGTCCTGCCCTGGCAGGTCGTCGGCCCCTGGCCGAATCCCGACGGCACCGGCGGCTGGGACACGGCCTACGAGCCCGAGAAGAAGGTTGACCTCGCGGCGGCCTACACAATCGCCGGCCAGAAAGAGCCCTTGCGATGGCAGCGCGCGAAGGCCAGGGGCACGGGCGTGCTCGACCTCAACAAGCTGTTCACGCCGAACGACAACGTGTGCGCCTACGCGGTCCTCTACGTCAAGAGTCCCGACGCCCGCAAGGTGCTCTGCTCCGGCTGGGCCGACGATGGCCTGAAGGTCTGGATCAATGGAACGCAACTGCCCGGCGACCCGAAGAAGAACGGCGCCTGGCCGGGCAAGGCCGAGGCCGAGCTGACACGGGGCTGGAACGAGGTGCTGCTCAAGGTCGTCGAGAAGACGGGCTGGTGGGGCTTCAAGCTCGAGCTTCTCACCCCCGACGGCAAGCCGCAGACGGGCCTCACCTATTCCTACAAGCCCGCGGCGATGAGGGCGTCGGAGCAGGAATACGTCGAGCCGGCCCCCGTGCTCACGGCCTGGGAGTTCGGCAAGGGCCGCGCAGTCTTCTCGGCCTCGATCTTCTCCAACGACGAGCAATCCGAGAAGTTCGGCCAGGGCTGGCAGGACTTCGGCAAGTACTACGCCCAGCTCTTCGAGTGGGTCGGAGCAGACTCAAGGAGCCAGAAGGCGACACTCAGGGATGCCCCGGCCGAGGTCGCGGCCACGGTGGACTTCACGAAGCCGCTCAACCCGTTCTCGCCCGGCATCTTCAGCATCCACGGCAACGAGGGGATCAAGGACGTCGCCCTCGAGAACTACATGGCCCTGAACCCCAAGGGCGCCATCTCGCGCGGCTACCCCGACGCCACGGGCATCGAGGGCGCGCCCAAGGGCGACAAGTGGGAACCGGAGAACGACAACGACGACCCGAACGTCACCGATGCCTCGAAGATCAACACCAAGGCCATTGACGGCTACATCGCCGAGTGCAAGGCCTACGGCACCGAGCCGATCCTCTGCTGCCACGGCAACCAGTACGGCGGGCCGAAGTGGCTGTGGAAGGACGGCCACTGGTTCGGCGAGGCCACCGACCGCGACGTGGCCGAGGTGGTCGAGATGGTCGCCGCCTACCTCGAGCACGCCAACCGCGGCCACAAGGGCAGCCCGACCTACGAGCTGAACGTGAAGTACCTGGACCTCGGGAACGAGCCGGAACTCGACCACAAGTCCCTCCCCGGCTGGGTGCGAATCGTCCGCGCCGTCGGCCAGCGGGTCCACCGCGACTACCCGGGCGTCCTCGTCGGCAGCTACTGCCCGTACCAGATGCGCTACATCCGCCAACTCCTCGACGAGGCGGGCGACCAGATTGACTGGCTGTCGTTCCACCCCTACGGCTGGACGGCGAGCGAGTTCTTCCGCTTCGCCGACGGGATTCAGGCCTACGCCCGCTCGAAGGGGCTGAAGGACCTCAAGCTCATGATCACCGAGTGGGACTTCTGGATCCAGGGCCGCCAGAAGTTCGACTACATGATGACACGCTGGTTCGCGTCGGTGAAGCGGGAGGACCTGCTCGGCACGCTCCACTACCGCCTGTGGCAATACGTCGAGCCGATCTACATGTTCGGCGTGCTGTGGGTCGGCTGGGGGCCGAAGGACGTCGTGGGCGCGAAGGGCACGCCGATCCACGACGCCTACGACGCCTTCTGGATCTGGCGCGACTTCCGCGGCCGCCGCGTCGCCACGGCCAAGGCCCTCGCCTCATCTGACACCAGCCCCCGCCTCCTCGACCATCTGCACCTCGACGCCAGCCGTAGCGACGCGAAGCTCAACGCCCTGCTCTACTACGATTGGGCCTACGACGGCACGGGCTACAAGGACTACGCGAAGGGCATCAACTACCCCGGCGTCAAGGTGAGCCTGAAGCTCGCTCTCCCGCCATCCTCCGCGCCGAGGAAGCTCACGGTCTCGAAGGCCACGGGCGAGGGCTTCGAGGTCATCGCCAAAGGTGTAGTGATCCCGGCGGGAGCGAAGGAACACGTGCAGGCGATTGAGGTGCGGCCGCTGACGGGTTACTCGGTGACGATCGAGTGACTCACGCCTCGATGCGCCACAGCCTCGTGCGGTAGGCAGGCATAGTCGTCCGGATAGCATCGAGCGGCTCGGGCGAGCGCTCGCCGCTCCACAGGTCTGTCACGATGGCGGGCTGGGGCAGGTGGATGACCTTCTCGCCAGCCGATGCGGTGTGCAGACACACGAGCGAGCGGCTGGCGTAGACCACGTCGTCGCTCTCGCACCACACGTGGGCTCCGGCAAAGCGGGCCAGGTTGCGGAGGAGCTGCGGGCCGAAGTTGAGCATCGCCAGGTACACGCTCCGCCAGCCGTCGTGGTGGCGGAGGGCAAAAGCCGCCTCGCCGCCATCGCGCAGCCTGCCGAACACGCACGCCTCGGGGTCGTCGGCGAAGAAGACCGGGCCGACCGAGCCTTCGGTGCCGAAGTTGAGCTTGTCCCCGCCTTGCGTCAGCTCGTAGCCGCTGTCGTCCACGAGCACTCGAATCTGCCGCCGCTCGCGCTTCCAGCCGAGGCGCATGCCGACAAGCTCGGCGCCCATGGCGGGGTCGAGCCGCTTCTCGTCGAGGACGCCGGCCGCATAGGCCCAGCAGAAGACGCGGTCGTCGCGCTGCCAGCGGCGGATGCCCTCGGCGGCACGCTCCGAGACATAGGCGCAGTTGACGAAGATGAGCAGGCGATACTGGTCGCCAGGGAAGTCGGGGTGCGCCAGGTCGTGAAGCTCGTACGTATCGAACGGCACGCCGGCCAGGCCCCACTGGCGCGCGGCGAGGTCGAGCAGGAGGGCGTGATGGCACTCCAACTCGAAGCGGATCAACTCGCCGCTCATCCCCGCCTGGAACATCGGCGTGTCCTCGGAGCAGACGAAGGCGACCTGGCTGATTGAGCGGCGGTCCCACTCGACCGCCTGCTTGCCGGTGTCGGAGAGCTTGCGCATCGCCGCGACGATGGGCGGCGGCGTGTAGTTGCGGCAGCGGATGTCGAACCACCAGTAGGGCGTGCCCGTGACGAGGTTGTGGCCGTGCTCGCGCTGAAGCAGCGCCACTTGCTCCTCCATGTCGCGCCCACAGAAGTTCTTGTCCCACTTCCACACGCGGTCGGGAATGGCGGCGCCCGCCTTCCATGCTTGGCGGTAACGCGGGTCGAGGGACTCGACGGTCACCAGGTCCACCTCGGTGAAGTGCAGCTTGCCGCTGAGGTTCAGGCTGTGCGGCAGGCCGAGGTAGCCCGACGGCCCGCCGGGATAGCGGCCGTCGTAGCTCGTGATGTCGGACACGAAGTCCACCCACGGGCTTTCCTTCAGCCGCTGGATGAGGCCGTGTCCGTATTCCTGGATGTAGCTGTAGACGCCCGTCTCCCACCACAGGTAGCTGTGGAACCCGCCGGCAAGGATAGGCGTGCCGGCCGCCTGTTTCACCGCGCGGCAGACGGCGATGAAGTGGTCGGCGAGCGTGGTGTTCAGGAAGCGATAGTAGTCAATGGCGGGGCGTTCGACGGCAGGGTCGCGGAGGCTGAACGGCCCCCAGATGTGGCTGCCCTTGCGCAGGTGCCCGCTGGGGCACGTTGCGGCATCGAAGGTGGCCTTCGGGTTGTTCCACGCGGCGCGCAGGGCCGCCTCGTCGGCATACGTGCGGCGGAGCCAGCGGCGGAACTCGCGGGTGTAGACCTCGTGGTACCGCCCGCGCGTGGTCTCGTCGGTGTCGAAGATCAGCCATTCTTCGGTGCTGCCGGCGTTGAGCATGAAGCCGATGATGCGCGACGCCCAGCGGGTTGTCTTAAGCCACGCCACAAAGTCGCGGACGAGTCCGCACACCTTCCCGTTCCACACGGGCGAGGCGATGTTGGCGACGGCCAGGTCGCCCTTCATCTCGCCGCCGCTGTCCGGAGGGTTGTGCACTTCGGTGGGGTAGGCGTGGGCGAACCAGGGGGCGAGGAGGCCGAGGCGGACGCGGATGATCCACCGCGTGTCGCCGCCGTGCTGCTCGAAGAAGGCGAGCTTTTTCTCGGCGTAGCTCCAGTCGTATTGCCCCTCCCCTTTCCAGCAGTGGATGCCGGCCTCGATCCAGATCATCAGGATTTCGGCGCCGCCCTCGACGAACCCGCGCACCACGGCCGGGTCGTCGAACGCGCAGCTGGTCGCCGTCATGCCGTGGAGCGGCTGGCCGTCCACGAACATCGTCGGCACGCCGTTGTGCGGTCGCACTTCGCTGCGGGCGAAGGCCACGGGGTCACTCCACGAATCACGCCAGGGTGTCGTCGGTGATGATGCTGTCGTAAAAGCCCACTATGTCCTCGCGGTGATCGGACTCCATCCACTTCATGGCGGCCCGGGGGTGCTCGTTGAGCACGCCGGTGACGAGGTACGGGATGTGATAGCCCCAGTGGATCTGCTTGCTGAGGGGGATGAGCTTCTCCTGAATGACCTTGAAGAGGGGCCGGACGCGGAACTTGGGGTTCTTGAGGAAGGACATGAGGCATTCGAGGGGGCAGTTGCCGGCGCCGCGGCCGATGCCCAGGAGCGAGCCGTCGAGCATATTGCAGTCGTGGATGATCGCCTCGATGGTGTTGGCGAAGGCGAGCTGCTGGTTGTTGTGGCCGTGGAAGCCGATGGTGCGGCCGGGCAGCGCGGCGTGGTACTTCCTGGCCAGGGCCTCGACCTGCTCGCAGTACATCGCGCCAAAGCTGTCCACGATGTAGAGGGTCGGCACGCGGCTCTTCGCGACGTCGTCGAGGGCCTCATCGAGGTCGCGCTCCATGACCTTCGAGACGGCCATGAGGTTGATCGTGACCTCATACCCCTTGTCCAGGCAGTGCTCGGCGGTGGCGATCGCCTTGTCCATCTGGTGGACGTAGCAGGCGACGCGGACCATGTCGAAAATGCTCTCGCTGGCGGGCAGGAAGTCCCCGTAGTCCACGCGGCCGATGTCGGCCATCATCGAGAGCTTGAGGCCGGTGTCGTTGTCGCCCACGATGCGGCGCACGTCCTCCTCGAAGCAGAACTTCCACGGGCCGTTCTCCTTGCGCGAGAAGTACTTCTCGGACGTTCGGTAGCCCATCTCCATGTAGTCCACGCCCGCCTCCACGCAGGCGCGGTAGACGGCGCGCACGAAGTCGTCGTCGAACTGCCACTCGTTCATCAGCCCGCCGTCGCGAATCGTGCAGTCGAGCACCTTGATCTGCGGCCGAAACATTCACATCTCCTGGCTTCTGAGACCTTGCAGAACGCTGGCGAGAACGTCGGATGGCACCTCAGCGGCGCACTCGCCGCCCGGGCAATGGACCTTGCCAATGTCGTCCAGCAGCACGAAGCGCGGGGTCCCGCCTCGGGCCTTCTTGTCGCGGGCCATCAGGTCGAGCAACTGGGCATCGGGAAGGCCCGGCGGCAGGCTCACGGGCACGCCGAGCCGCCGGAAGAGAGCGACGGCCCGGGACCGGACCTCGACGGGTGCCAGCCCAAACCGTTCGGCGATGAGGCAGGCGCCCACGATACCGATGGCCACGGCCTCGCCATGGTGCAGGGCGTAGCCGCTCGCCGACTCGACGGCGTGGCCGATGGTGTGGCCGAAGTTGAGAATCCGCCGCAGGTTGGCCTCCTCGGGGTCGCGGAACACCACGTCGCCCTTGATCCCCACGTTGCGCTCGGCGAGGTGGAGCAGCGCGGCCTCGCCACGCGCGAGGACCGCCTCGAGGTGCGCCTCGAGGTAGTCGAAGTAGGCCGCGTCGGCGATCATCGCGTGCTTGACCGATTCCACGAGGCCGGCCCGGTAGTGCCGCTCGTCGAGGGTGCTCAGCGTCGCCACGTCCACATACACACGAGCGGGATGCGAGAAGGCGCCGTAGGCGTTCTTGGACAGCTCGCTGTCCACCCCCACCTTGCCGCCAATGGCCGAGTCGGCCTGGGCGACCGTGGTCGTGGGCACCTGGACGCACGGGACGCCGCGCTTGAAGATGGCGGCGGCGAAGCCCGCCACGTCGCCGACCACGCCGCCGCCCAGGGCGACAAGCAGCGTGTCGCGGCCATAACGCTCGCACTCCAGGCGGCTTACGATGGCCTCCACGGTGCGGAGCGTCTTCGACGCCTCGCCGGGCGGCTCGATGGCGAAGGCGCCGACCTCGCCGTCACCCACGATTGCCGCCAGGTGGCCCGCCCGCTGCACATTGGCGTCGGTCACGACACAGAGGCGGCTCGTCGGCCAGACCCGCCGCAGTTCGGGCAGAATGCCGTCGAGCAGCCCCGTGCCGATGCGGACCTCGTAGGCGGCCTCAGGCCGCGCGGGAACCCGCACTATCGAGGTGTGGACGCTCGTGGCCAACTCCGTTGCTCCGGGCGCATCCTTTCGGGGGAACCGAGCGCGAGGCCGTGGTGAGGCAAATAATAGCGTCAACGCCTGCGAAAAGCAAATGGGCCAGGGGAGGCCCACCGCTCAGGGGGAGGGGCGGCAGCGGACGAGTGACATCAGGGCGAAGGCGGTGCCGTAGGGCTGGTGGTAGTCGTAGAACGGGTAGTCCCACCACGAGCCGTCCTTCTCCTGGAGCGGCAGGAGGGTGTGGGCCATGTAGGCGCGGAAGCGCGGGCGCTCGCGCCGCGGAAGCTGCTCGATGCTCAGGGCGGCGTAGTAGTGGCCGTAGTAGTAGAAGTAGCCGGCGACGGCGAACCAGGATTCGTGGGGGATGGGCCGCTTGCGGCCGATGCCCAGCCAGTCGTTGCGGGCGAAGAGGCGGTCGAGCCAGGTGCGGAGCACCGCGTCGGTGACGGCGGCATCGCCCCAGAGGCGACAGGCGAGGTTGGCGGCCTGGGAGCGGCCGAGGCTGCCGCCGGGGAGGTTGATACCGGTCCGCGGCCACCATCGGAGGGGCTCGCTGTAGGCATAGGTGAAGTCGGGGTTCCGCTGGCGGCGCAGGGTGGCGAGGGCACGCTCGACGAGGCGGCTCGGCACGTCCACCCCGATGCCCTTCGCCTCGTGGAGGGCGACCAGGCCCGTCGCCGTGGTGAAGCTGGTGGGGTGAGTGTCGGGCTTCTGCGTGTGCGCGCCGAAGTCGTAGTAGCCCCAGCCGCCGGCCACCGATTCGTAGCGCTGGAGGAACCCGATCTGCTCGCGGAGGAGTGCGAGGAGCGGCTCGCGGCGAGCCGGGTCGGCGGCGTGCCGCTGGGCGAGGCGCGCGAGTGCCTGAATGCCGTAGGCGTGGGTCCAGCAGTTGTAGAGGGCGGCCGGCTCGGCGCGGCGGACCCTGGGCAGGTTGGCCACGAGCCAGGCCTCGCCGCGGTCAATGGCCTCGTTGGCCTGGGGGCTGCCGACCTCGATGAGCGCCGAGATGCACAGGGCGGTGACGGCGGCCCGGAACGCCTGGTGGGAGCCGGGCACGGGGGCGTAGATGTTCAGCCCCTTCGTGTGGCGGGCCGAGCCCCACGAGCCGTCCTTGCCCTGGTGGGCGAGGAGGAAGCCGACGCCGCGCTGGATGGACTGCTCGACGGCCTCGCGCGCAGGCGGCGTGATGGGCCTGGGCTTCGGCCCCACGCTGGCCAGCCGCGACGGCGCGCACCCGGCGACAGCGACAAGCAGGGCGAACGCCAGCGCCTGGTTCGTCAATCCGCATTCCGCATTCCGCATTCCGCAATCTCTCACTTCGCCTCGGGCTTCTCCAGCAGCACCACGTCGCCGGCGTTCAGCCCCTTCACGATCTCGGCCTTGCTGTCCGCCTTCTTCCCCACGGTCACCGGCCGCTTCTCGGGGGTGCCGTCGGCCTTCCGCACGAGGACATAGGTCGCCCCCTCATCGGCCTCCTCGGTGAACACGGCCGCGGCCGGCACGGTGAGGGCATCCTTCTTGAGATACGAGACGAGCTTCACCGTGCAACTCATCCCGGGCATCAACGCCGGGGCATCCTTGGGGGCGGCGAAGGAAAGCGTCGCCTCGAAGTTCCCCGCCGTGACGGGCACCTGGGACACAGTCGCCACCTTCGCCTTCAACGTGAGGTTCGGGTAGCCGACCGGGATGGCCGTGCCTTCGGCGCCCACGGCGACCCGCTCGAGCTGGTCCTCGGGCACGGGCGCCCGCGCAAACAGGTCGGTGGGCTGCACGACGGTCATGACCGCGTCGTGGGGCTTGAGCTGGGCGCCGCGCTCGAGGGTCTGCCCGAGCTTCGGCCAGGCGCCCCGAACGCAGGGGCCGACGTAGACCACGCCGTCGCAGGGCGCCTTCACGGCCATCGCCTCACGGTCTTGCTTCATCTTCTGGAGTTTCTCCGCCGCCTTCGCCTGGTCGCTCTTGAGCTTCCCGACATCGAGGCGCTTCTTGGCGAGCGCGGCGGGGATGGCGACCTTGGCCTTCGCCAGCGCGATGGCCTGCCGGGTCGCGGCCTCGCTCGTCGTGATGTCTTGGCGCGGAAGGTCCACCTCGAGGGCCTGCGCGGCCCTCTGCCTGGCAAGCTCGAGGCCGAAGGTGGCCCGCTCCACGGTGTCGCGCTGGCGCTTGAGGATGATCTCCTCGGTCTCCTCCGTCAGGTCATCGGCCTTGTACATCTTCTCGAGCTGGCGCAGCTCTTCGGTCTCGTATTCGAGGTGATCGGTGGCGTTCTTGACGGCAAAGTGGGCCTGCTTGACAGCGGAGGGGCGGCCAATCTCGGTGTAGCGTTTCAGGTCCTCGTCGGCGAACTGCTTAGCCCGTTCGGCGGCAGCCAGGTCGAGGGCGAGCAGTTTCTCCATCGCCGCAAGCTCCTCCTGGGCCGTCTTGAGGGCCGGCTCCATCTGGCCGAGGGCAGCTCCGGCCTCCTTGATCGCGTCGTCAATCTTCTCGGGGTCGAGCGAGAGCAGGGCGTCGCCCTTCTTCACCACCTGTCCGGGGGCGGCAGCGTGGAGCACGGTCAGCTCGGCCCATGCCTTCGGGCGAAAGACGATCTCGGCCATGTGGGGCGACTCGACGACGCCTTTGAGCTGCGCCTCGATCTTGAGAAGCTCGGGCTTCACCGTGTGGGTGGACGGCTTGGGGGCCTCCTTGGGCTCTTCCTTGGCCTTCTCCTTCGGCGCCTCAGCGCCCAGCGCCACGCACGCGGCAATGCCCAGCGACACCGCAAGGCTCAAGCAGAGGTGCAAGCGTCCCATCATCGGCTCCTGGTCTCTCAGGGGAAGCGGCCAATCCCGGTCGCAACAGGTATATCCGGCCGGGCCGCCGCGGTCAAGTGAGGCCGCGAGATTGCGCGGCGCTACTGTGGGGCAACGCTCGCCTCCAGAACCCGCCAAGTGCGGCTGGCGCCGGGGGCCAGCTCGACGGACTCCTTGAAGCCGAAGAGGTCCCAGCCCTGGCTGGAGCGGAGGCGGGCCTTCAGCGGCGTGTCGGTCGGGTTGTGGGCCTCGACGAACCAGCGGCCAGGCTCCATCCACGAGACGAGCAGCCGCACCTCGGACCGATCGCTCACGACCGGGTGGCCGATGAAAAGGTCGAGGTCGCCCGGCACGAGGTCCAGCTCGGCGTAGGCCCGGCCGTCGCGCACGGGGAGGCCGCGGATGTTCGGCCCCTTGCGCGCGCGGTCGCGCAGCCACACCGACCAGCCGTCGTTCAGCCCCTCGACCTCGGCGAGGAGGAAGCCGGGCATCCCGGCCTTCGGCACCCTGGCCACGACCGCCTCGCCCTGAGCGTCGAGCCGCCAGACGAGATAGGTGTCGAGCGTCCTGCCACGGGTGACCTGCGGCGCGTAGCCGGGCCTACCAGGCTCGGCGACGCCGAACTTGCGGGCGAAATCGAGGATCTTCGCCATCTTCGTGCCGCTCCCCGCGCCCGCGAAGCCGATCCGGAAATGCACCTGGGCTCCCTTCGGCAGCTCCAGCGACTCAGGGGCGTAGTGGAGCGACAGCTCGCCCTTCTTCCCCACGCGGAACGTGAGCTGGTCGTCCATCCCGGCCACAATGGCCGAGCCGCCCGGGTGCTCGAGCGCGGCGAACGTGCCGCGGCCGAACTGCCCCTCGGCCGGCAGCTCGACGAGCTTGCCCTCGCGGTGGAGCACCCAGCCCGGCATCGAAGCATGCATCACCTGGGCGCCGCCCTTGGGCAGCGTGACGCCCTCCTTCAGCGTGATGCTCTCCTCGTGCCAACCGATGCGGAACTCGCCCGGAATCCAGTTGCAGGCGTAGGTGCGTGCCCAGCCGGCGAGGAAGCGGGTGGGCACGAGCTTGTGCCAGCTCCCCCACGAATTGCCCCAGCCGTGCTGCGGCTGCCCGTAGGGATGGCCGAGGGGCGTCGTCTTCGCTCCCTCCTCGGCGGGGTCGTAGGCAAGACGGTAGTCCGACTGCCCGATCGCGATCTCCGGCCCGACCAGGTAGGTGACAGGATAGGCGAACAGGTGCTTGATCTCGCCGGGAATTGGCAGGCCGAAGCGCAGGGCAACCGTTGGGAAGCCCATCGGCCGGCCGTCAATCGGCAGCGTAGGCGAGTCCATCGTGAGGCACACGGCCGGCTCGGCCGACATGCCCAGCCGCCCCTTCGACGGCGTGATGCCCATGTTGCCGTTGAAGCTCACCTGGGTCCACGTCTGCCGGCCGTCGCGGGCCCGCAGGCGGCAGTTGCCCAGGAAGTTGCAGCGGTCGGAGCAGAAGAACTCCTCCATGATGCAGTTGCGGTTCCAGAACTCGGCGCTGATCGCTCGCCGCCCCTTCGCGTCCTCGACCACGAGGAAAAGTCCCAGTTGCTGGCCGTTGGCGAAGACCAGCTCGGTCTCAAACGACTTCGCGCCGCCGGGCAGCCAGCGGCGGAAGACCCGCTCGCCGTCGTAGAGGGCGACCGACTTGAGGCCCTCGTCCGAGGCGACGCGGAAGCTGACGCGGAACTCCCAGAGGTCGGGCCGCCACCACTCGCCGTTGGGCAGGATGAGGCGGTTCGGCCCCTGCCACGCGAGGATGGCGGGGCCGTTGGTGATGTACTGCGAGCCGCTGCCGCTGAACGACCAGGCGCCGTGGTGCCACTTCGTCCGCAGGTCGGCGGGCGGGCGATGGGCGACCACGCGCCAGCCCTCCTTCGCCCGCGTGGCCACCTCGGCGGGACGGGTCATAATCTCGAAGGCCAGCGGCGCCTGGCAGCCGCCGATGCCCATGAAGTAGCGGTAGGCGTCGAAGGCGTCGTCCACCGGCTTGCCGTCCTCGAAGCTCACGATGGGGAACGAGTTGTAGAGCTTGTAGTCGGCGAAGTGGAGTTGGTTCTCCCTGTGGCGCCAGAAGCCGCTGAGGATGTGCTGCTGCATGTACTCGTTGACGTAGTCGAAGTAGGCTTTCGTGCGGCCGGTCTGGTTGGTGGCGAGGCGGCCGTCCTTCAGCAGCATCGCGGGCCTGGGGAACTTCACCTCATCGGCGAAGGCGTAGAGGTGGTTGCCCTGGGCATCCTCGTAGGTGAGGCCGGGCACGGCGGCGAAGCTCCCGTCGGACGCCGAGCTGCACGCCGCGACAAGCTTGTCCCACTTCGCCTGGTCCATCTTCAGGCTGTCCTCGAGGAAGACGATGAACTGGAGCCCGGCCGCCCTGGCGGCGGCCACGTAGTCGGCAACGGTGCCCGTGCCCGACGAGAGGGCGGTGCGGGCGCCGATGAGGCCGGGCGTCTGCGCCTGGTCGCCCAACTTCCAGTCCTTCGACCAGTCGTGCACGGGCACGGTCGCCCAGACCTGGATGGGCGGGTTGAGGAGCGTCTCGGGTGTGGTCGCCCCTCCCCTGCCCTCCTTCATCGAGGGCTCGGCCAGCCAGCGGAAGGCGTTGGCGAACACGCGAAGCCAGTCGCTCGGCTTGCCGCCGGCGCCGGCGGTGAGCATCGCCTCGGCGGTCGGGCAGTGGCTGGGCGGCGTGAAGAGCCAGTAGTAGCGGATGGCGCCGACGGCGATGCGCCCCTTGCCGGCCTCGCGGATGGCGAGCAGCGGCGGCGCGGCAGGGCCGGGCTCCTTCGGCATCCAGGGCTGGAGGAAGTCGTCGTGGCGGGTGGAGGGCCGCGAGGCCATCGAGGCGGCGCCGCGCACCGCGGCCCTCCAGTCGCCCGACAGGTCGAACGACATCGGCGGCTCGCAGCCCGTCGTCCCCGCCCACAGGAGCGCGAGCACGCCGCGGACGCCCTCGTTGACGGGCGGCGACACCTGGTCGCTCCACGACAGGCGGCAGCCCATCACGTCGGCTACCACGTTCGTTTTCTCAGAGTCCTGGAGCACCTCCCAGCGTGGGCGTGCCCCGAGGTCGGTGAGCCACTGGTTCGTCGCCGTCCAATCGGCTGGCTTGTAAGGCCCGGGGCTGCACACGAGGACCCCGCCGCCGCTGGCCAGGAAGTCCTGCACGGCCTTGCGGCCAGCCTCGTCGAGCGTGCCGACGACCGCCACGTTGAACTTCCCGCTCGCCAGGCGCTCGGCCACCTGCCCGGCCTTGCACGCATCCACCTCGATGCCCATCGCGTGCAGCGGCTTCACCACGTACCCCGAATGCACCCCCGCGGCAAACAGAACAGCGGGTTTCGGGGCGCCGGCATCCGCGCGCACCCACACGAGCAGCCAGAAAACCAAGCTTGCCCTGGCACACACTGCACTCACTCCTGCCGAGCTTTCACGAGGACCACTCTCTCGACGCAGATGGCGTTCCTCTGATCCGGCTTGCCGTGGGGGAAGCCGGGACCCTCGAACTTGATGCAGGCCCACACGTCGAGCCGCTGGCCGGGATGCTTGGGATCGACCACGTCGTCCACGTCCACCTGGATGATCCAGCTCCAGAAGAAGTAGAGGTAGTCCGAGGGCGTCGCCTGGAAGGTGCCCATCTTGTACCAGTGGTAGCCCGCGCCGGGGACATCATCAGGCTTGATCGTGCCCTTGCGGCTGAAGTCCTTGTTGAGCTGGTCGTAGAGTCCCCAGGGCATGGGCAGGCGATAGGGCCGGCGGCTCTTGTCGCCGGGGCGGATCGTGTCGGCATCGAGTTCCAGGCGATTCGTGATGCCGCTCTCGGCCGCCGCGTCGGGCACCCGCTTCACGATGTCCTGCCAGTTCCGCGTCTCCTCGGCGGTGTACTGGAAGACGGATGCGGCGGGCAGATCGCGGAACTTCTCAGGGATCGGCACGTAGGCCTTGCGGGCGAGGAGGACGGAGACCTCGGCGTCGGCCTTCGCCCGCTCGGCGGCGCGCCGTGACTCAGGGATACGCAGGTCAACCTGCTCGTGCCACGTCCTCTTGGCGCGAGCCGCAATGGCCGGGCGGTCGAGGGGCATCTTCTGCGGGTCGTTGCCGTCGGCGACCCAGTGGCGCACAAGCTGCGGGTAGAGCACCAGGCTGGCGCGGTCGAGCGGCAGGCGGGCGTGGCGGACGCGGCGCAAGAGCGTTGCGTCGCTGCCGACGGCTTCCTCCGCCTTGTCGAACATGGCTTGCGCCTCGCGGATGAATGCCAGGTCGAGATAGCGGTACTGCCTGGGCGAGGCGCCCATGCTCAGGTGGCTCGGCCGCGCCTCGGCGGCAGCCTCCAGCTTGCCGAGGTAGGCGCGGATGTGCTCGCCGCCTGCGCCATAGAAGCCGTCGGTGAACTCGCGCAGGAGCGCCTCGTAGTCGCGATACGGGTCCTCGAGCAGCTTCATCATCATCCAGACCTTCAGGTCGCGGAGATCGGCGAGGATGGGATACTCGTGCTCGGTGAAGACGCCTTCGACGTTGTGCTCGGCGTAGAAACGGTAGTCGGCGGCGTAGGTGTGAACCGTGGGCAGCGGCAGGCCGTAGTAGGGGGCGTAGGTCACCGCGTAGTCCCACACTCGCAGGTTCCTGGCGATCTTGGCCCAGCTCAGCAGGTGGTCGCGAAATGCCTGGTTCTCGGGATGGGTGATGGGTCGGGTGAAGTTGCTCGTCGTGTCGCACAGGCGGATGATCAGGTTGTCGCGCGGCTTGACGGACTTCGGCGCCTGCTGGGTCATCTGGTAGGCGAGGGTGTCAATAAAGATGTCGGGATACGTCGGGCGCACGGCGTCGGCGATGTGATTGAGGAAGTCGAGGAGCGGCCCGGCCTCGGAGCCTTCGGCCTTGGCGATGGCTTCGCATCGCTCGCATTCGCACATGCCGCCCCAGTCGTTCTGCGAGATGTCGAAGACGGCGGGCGGCGGCAGGCCCTTCTGCCTGGCCACGGCCCGCGACTGCTCGATGTAGGCCCGGAGCTTGGCGACGAATGCCTTGCGAAGCTCGGCATTCGTCAGGCAGAGCTGGGCGCGGCCGCTGCTCCGCTTCCCGCCGAGCAGCGAGAACCACTCGGGGTGGTCCTTGAAGCGGCGGTCGGGCGGGATGTACATGTAGAACGTGTGGACGTGGTAGGGCGGGCCGTAGCCCATCTCGCCGCCGTACTCGGGCGCGATGCCGGCATCGCCGTCGCGGTTCAGCCGGTTGCGGGCCGCGAAGCGGCCGCGGTCGCCCCCGTAGAGCACGTAGATGTCGCGGTAGCGGAACTTCGGCTCCCCCTTGCGGTCGAGGCTCGGGAGCGGGACCGTCGGCTTGCGAGGCACGGTTTCCTCGAACGGGTTCCACCAGTGCACGCCCACGACGTCCTCCAGGAACCGATAGACGGCATAGAGCGTGCCGCGGGGCCGGCCGCCAGTGAGGACCACGGCGTTGGCCGCGGTGCGGATCACCCACTGCTCGGGGCCGAGGGTGGTAGGGTCTGTGCCCTGGCGCGTCGCGAAAGCCGTGTGGCCGACGTAGATCGCGGTGCCGCTCTTCGGGGCTTGGGCCTCAGCCACGGTGGCGAAGGCCGCCCCTGTGACCTTTTGGAGGTAGGCGGCCAGCTCCTCGGCGGCGGTCTTCTCGGACAGCGTCGGGGCCTCGCCCACGACGAGCGTGGCCGTCGCCCTCCCATCCTCGGCCAGCGTAGCGGCTGCCACGGGAATCGAGAGCATCAGTAAGACGGTTGCGGCAGGGCCAGGGCGCAGCATTGGTGGGGGTCCTTTCAAGTCAGGGCAGGAGCCAGGGTGCCAGATTTGCCTCGTGCGCGCAAGCGCTCCCCGCCTTGCCAACGCCTGCGCAAACGGTATAATCGGGGGGCGCCCGACACAAGACAAGGAGACAGCCCATGCTCACCCGCCGGTCGTTCCTCAAGTGCGGAGCGGTCGCCGCTGCCGCGTGGAGGCCCGTCGCGCTCCTCGGAGCGGAGGAGGCGCCCTCCCCCATCGGCCTCGAGGTCCTGGGCAAGGTGGCGCCGCGCGAATCGCGCGCCGTCGCCGCCTCGCCGCTCTCCGTCGGGTTCGAGACCCTCGACCGCAAGCACTTCGACCCGGCCCGCGCGGTGCCGCATCTGGCAAAGCTCGGCGCCAAATGGGCACGCTGCCAGACCGGCTGGTGCCGCTGCGAGCCGGCCAAGGGCCGGTTCGACTTCGCCTGGCTCGACGCCGTGGTGGACTCGCTGCTCAAGATCGGCGTCCAGCCCTGGTTCAACCTCGGCTACGGCAACAAGCTCTACACGCCCGCGGCCGACGAGACGGCGGTCGGCTGGGCGCCCATCTTCGACGCCGCGCCGCGCGAGGCCTGGGTGCGCTTCGTGGGCAAGCTCGCCGAGCACTTCCGCGACCGCGTGAAGCACTGGGAAATCTGGAACGAGCCGAACATCAGCCAGTTCTGGAAGCCGGCGAAGCCGAGCGCCGCCGACTACGTGGCCCTCGTGAAGCTCACGGCCCCCGAGATCCGCAAGGCGGTTCCCGACGCCGTGCTCATCGGCGGAGCCTATGCCGGCATCCCGATGTCCTACATCAAGGGCTGCCTCGAGGCCGGGATGGCCGACCACGTGGACAAGCTGTCGTACCACCCCTACCGCCCCGTGCCCGAGGCCGGCTACGCGGGCGAGATCGCCGCCCTGCGAAAGCTCCTCGACACCCACAAGAAGGGCGTCGCCCTCTGGCAGGGCGAGAACGGCTGCCCGTCCAAGGGCGGCAAGGGCAGCACAGGGGCACTCGCCAACCTCGAGTGGGACGAGACGCGCCAGGCCAAGTGGCTCCTCCGCCGCATCCTCTCCGACCTTCGACTCGACGTCGAGCTGACCAGCTACTTCCACACCGTGGACCTCGTGGGCTACCGCGGGAAGACGAATTTCAAGGGCCTCCTGCGCGGCGACGACTACACGCCGAAACCCGCCTACTTCGCCTACCAGTGCCTCTGCGCCCTCTTCGACGCAGACACGCGGCACAAGCCCGAGCTGGCCCTCGAGCTGGTCGGCCAGCAGAAGGTGCGCTTGCACGACGCGGCCTTCGCCCGCAACGGTCGCGCCCTCTACGCCTGGTGGCTCCCCGCCAGCCTCCAGCAGCCGTTCGCCCCGAAGAAGCTCACCCTGCGGGCGCCCACGCCAAAGGACGCAGCGATTGCCGACCCCGTGCTCATTGACCCGCTGACGGGCACCGTGCACAAGCTTGCTCCCGCGGCCACGGGCGACGGATCACTGACGTTCGAGAGCCTCCCCCTGCTCGACTACCCGCTGCTCATCACTGACCGGGCGATGGCGGGCCTACGCCCCTGAGGAGGCATCCGGCGGTGACAACGGTCGCACGACGCGCAGCAGCATACACGGTTGTGTTCGCACTCGCCGTCCAGGCGCTCGCCACGGGCGGCGATACGGTGCGGCTGCCGGCCACGGCCGATGCGTGGCTCTCCTGCTTCCCAGGCGAGGAGGACTACAGCGCGGGCCGGCATCCTTTTCTCAAGCTCAAGAGCATCCAGGAGTTGGCCGTCGTCCGCTTCGACGCCGCGCCCGCGGCGGGGCGCGAGGTGCTCGCTGCCCGCCTCTTCCTGCGGCGGGCCGGCAGCGACATGCTCCGCTACCTCCGCGTCTCCACGGTCAACGGCGACTGGGCGGAGGGCACGCGCCGCGAGCGCCTCGGCCCCGGCGACGGTGCGACGTGCAACCACGCCGACCGCGCGGCCCGCCGCCCCTGGGCCTGGCCCGGCTCGCAGGTCTGCGACGTCATCATGACCTCGGGCAACACCCTCGCCGCCTGGGCGGAGCGCGAGGAGCATGCCGACGGCTGGCTCAGCGTCGCGCTCGCGCCCGAGCTGGTCTACGCGCTGGCCACCGGCGACACCGACGGGCTCGCCGTCATGGATGGCGGCACCCCGGCCTTCCACAACAACATGGTCCACAGCGTCCAGTCGCCGGGCAGCGCACCCTACATCGAGGCCGAGCTTGGCAAGCGGCTCGACGCCGCTCCCGCCAGGCCGGCCGTCGCCGCCGAGCCGGCGGGGTCACATCTTCATTTGGCACATAGCCGCCATGTGCGAAATGAAGATGTGACCCCCGCGCACCTGGGCACGGGCGCCCTGCGCATCACCATCCAGCCGGCGAGCGGCACCTTCTGCTGGCGGCTGAAGCTCGACGGCCAGCCCGTGCCCCGATGGCAGGTGAAGCACCCTGCGCCGAACGCCCCGGTGACCTTCTGCCTCGACGGGCTGAAGCCTTTGGCACGGTGCGAGCTCGAGGTGGTCGCGGTGTCGCCCGGGGGCAGGGCCTCGGAGCCGACGAAGCTCGTGGCAACCGCCTCGCCCGCGCTGGGGGAGCCTCCGGCCCTCCGCGCCCTCGTGCCGCCCGCCGGCGGCGCCGAGCCGCCAGGCACCGGCCAGTTCCGCGTCTGGGCCTGCCCGCCCCTCATCAAGATCTGCCCACAGACCGGCAAAGCCCTGTGCGGCGACGAAGTCTCTTGCCGGGCGAACGCCGTGTGGGATGGCCGAGCCATCCGCCTCTTCGGCGCTCGCGGCGAAACCGTCTCGTGCCAGCTCGTCGTCGAGAATCTCACGCGCGCGGAGCTGAGGAACCTCCGCGTCACCGTGGACCCCCCCGCCACAGGCGAGACGCCCGTGCCACCGGTCGAGTTGTTCAAGAACTGGTACGTCCGCAACAGGGACGGGCGCTGGCAGCCCGCGTACTGCGTCCCGCTCGCGGCGGGAACGCCCTTCGAGATCCCCGACCCGCTTCGCAAGCTCCCGAAGCAGTCGAACCAGGGCCTCACCCTCGACCTTCACATCCCGGGGAATGCCCGGCCGGGCCGCCACGGCGGCTCGGTCACGGTGGCCGCGGGCGAGGGGGCGGTGACGCTTCCCATCGAGCTCGAGGTAGCCGACTTCGCGCTGCCCGACACGCTGTGCTTCTGGCCGCAGCTCAACACCTACGACGCGCCGAGGGGCCTCCACGACTACTACCGCCTCGCCCACGACCACCGCTGCGTGCTCTTCTACCGCCGCTGGCAGCCGGGGCTGCGTGGGGCGGGCAAGGACATCCAGGTGCTCTGGGACGATTACGACCGCCAGGTCGGGCCGCTCCTCTCGGGCGAGGCATTCAAGGCCTGTCGCCGAGCGGGGGTGCCCATCGAGGCGCTCTCGCTGCCCTACTGCGACTCCTGGCCCACACCCCTCACGAAGCAGACCTACAGCTACCAGGGCCACTGGCCCGGCAAGGGCGAGGACCCTCGCCACCTCCTCGCCCACTACCTCACCGCCCCAACCATCGCCGATGCCCTGAGCCGGGACTACCGCGACGCCTTCCGCGCCGTCCAGCGCCAGTTCATCGAGCACTTCCGCCAGAAGGGCTGGACGCATACGGAGGTGCAGTGCCTCTTCGTCGGCAAGGCCACCCACCGCACCCAGTACGGCGTGAACATGTGGTGGACCACCGACGAGCCGTATCACTGGGACGACTGGCAGGCCCTCCGCTACTTCTGCCGCCTGTGGACCGAGGGCCGGCGGCCGGGCGAAGAGAAGCAGTGGGTCGCCCGCGCCGACATCTCGCGTCCGCAGTGGCAGGGCCGCCTGCTCGACGGCGTCGTGGACACGGTGTACTTCGGCACCGGGGCATTCAGCTCCCCGGCGATGATTCGCCGCTGCGAGACACTGGCCCGCGAGGCCCCGCTCGACCTGCGCGTCTACGGCTCGGCGAATGCCGACACCGCCTCGAACCTCGGCTCCGTGGCCTGGATCGTCGCCGCCTGGCTCCACGGCGCCTCCGCTGCGCTCCCCTGGCAGGCGATGGGCAACGACAAGGCCCTCGACGTCGGCGACCAGGCGGTCGGCGGCAACGCGCTGCTGGCGCCGGGCGACCGCTTCGGGGTCGCGTGCGTGGCCGACCTGCGCCTCAAAGCCTTCCGCGAAGGCCAGCAGATCGCCGAATACTTGAACCTCGCGGGCAAACGCTGTAAGCTCAACCGCGAGCAGTTGCGGGCCATGGTCGCCCGAGCCGTCCCGATGCGGGCGCGCACCGCCTCGGGCGCCGGTGCGGACAACGCCGACGCCCTCGCGTTCATCGGCCTCGATGCCTGGCGGCTCGCCGAGCTGCGCCGAGCCCTGGCCGAGCTGATCGCGAACACCCAGACCCCGGAGCGCGCGAATGCCCCATAGGAGACCCTGCCCCGCGGCAGCGCTGTTCTGGCCCCTCCTCGCCACGCTTGTCCTCCCCGCGGCGACCCGCGGCGGCGAGGCCACGATCCTCGACGGCCGCACGCCGTGGCGGGCCCTCTACTCGTGGAACGCGCCGCTGATCGAGACAAAGCAGGGCACCCAGGAGCGGCGGCTCACGGGGAGAAACGTCAAGTCGCCCGACCTGCCGGATTTCCGCTTCCTCACGCTGTATCCCCCGGAGGGATGGGCGGCGCCCGACTTCGACGACTCGGGCTGGGCGCGGCGCCACTTCGTGGTCAAATGGGAAAGCGGCGAATGGGACTACCGGGCGCGCGGCGGCGCCGGCTCGCCCTATCTGCGACAGCTCAGCCTCCGCGGCAAGTTCACCGTCGCCGACCCTTCGGCCTTGCTCAGGGCAGGCCCAGCGAAGGCAGGGCCGCTCTCCCTCACCGTGGTGTTCCGCGGCGGGGCCGTCGTGTATCTCAACGGCAAGGAGCTGGCTCGCGCCCATCTGCCGCCAGGGAAGGTCGAGCCCGGCTGCCCCGCCGAAATGTACCCGCCGAAGGCGTATCTGAAGGACACTGGCAAACCCTGGCACTGGTGGAACGACCGCGAGGCGATCGCCAAGGAGGCGTACCCGCTGCGGGCGCGGCGGCTCGATGGCCTCGCCGTTCCCGCTGGCCTGCTGCGGAAGGGCACGAACGTGCTGGCCCTGGAGATTCACGCCGCGCCTTACCCCGAGGCGTTCGCTGCGGCGCACCCCGAGTGGGCGACCTGCGGCCTCGTCGAGCTGCGCCTCCAGGCCGAGAGGCCCGAGGGCCTCGAGCCAAACGTCGCACGGCCCGCAGGACTCCGCGTCTGGAACACCGGCGTGGCGGAGGAGGTGCACGACGTGTCGTGGGGCGACCCGCACGAGCCGCTCCGGCCAGTCGCCATCGTGGTGCCGCGGAACGGCTGCGGCTCGGGCCGCGTCGTCGTGGGCAGCGACAAGCCGCTGAAGGGCCTGCGTGCGACCCTCGGTGGATTCGTCGGCCCGGCCGGTGCGAAGCTGCCCGCCGAGGCCGTGCAGGTCTGGTACGGCCGCTTCGACGCCCCGCGGGCCTCGCGGTGGGGGGGAATCTACGACTGGGGCGCCCTCCAGTGGGGCCTGCTCCAACGCCTCCGCGACGACGCCCTGGTCGAGACCCCGCCCGACGAGGTGCCGCTCGCCGTCAAGCCCACCCCCATGGGCCCGCCCCACGGCCCGCCGACCGCGGGCGACGTGGCCCCCGGCGCGCTCCAGCCCGTGTGGGTCGTCGCCGAAGTCCCCAGGGATGCCGCGCCCGGCGACTACCGCGGCACCCTCACGATCGCCGTGGAGGGCCACCAGCCCGTCGAGGTGCCCGTCGAGCTGAAGGTCGTCGCCTGGACGCTTCCCGACCCCGCCGACTATGCGTGCTGGATCGCGATGATCGAGTCGCCGGAGGCGGCCGCCCTGCACTACGGCGTCCCGCTCTGGTCGCCCGAGCACTGCAAGCTGGTGGCGAGGAGCCTCGAGTGGGTGGGCAAGCTCGGCCCCAAGGTGCTCTACCTCCCGCTGGGCGCCGAGAGCCAGTACGGCAACGCGCAGTCGCTCGTCCTCTGGGTGAAGGGCGCCGACGGAGGGCTCCGCCCCGACTTCCGCAACGTGGAGACCTATCTCGACCTGGCTGTAGGCGGGACGTCCCCGTCCCGCGTATCGCGGCGTGGGGACACGCCGCCTGCAATGGGCAAGCCGCGCTTCGTCGTGGCCGGGGTGTGGGACTCGTGCATGCACGTCAGCGTGCCCGCGCACCTGCGGCGGCCGTTCCCGCGCATCTCGGTGCTCGAGCCCGCGACGGGCAAGGTGGCCAACGCCGACGGCCCGAAGCACGGCACGCCCGAGGCCGCGGCCTTCTGGAAGCCCGTGCTCGACGGGCTGCGCGAGCGCCTGGCAAAGCGTGGCCTGGGCGACGCGCTGCTCCTCGGCTACTGCGCCGACCGGCAGCCCGACAAGGCCACCGTGGGCGTCTTCCACGAGATCGCGCCCGACGTCGGCTGGCAGGCCAACCGCCACCCCCCGCTGCGCAACGACACGCTGGCCTACGAAGGCGGCACCGTGCCCATCCGCTTCCAGGCCAACGTGTGGGGCGGGTGGGACAACTGGGACCCCGCCACCCGCCGCGTGCACGGCTGGAAGTTCCCCGCCGCCCCCAGCCTGCGGACGTGGCTCGACCGCGGCCTGTTCGACGCCTGCCCCGTCGCCCAGTTCCGCACCGCGCCCGAGCAGGCGCTGCTCGCCGACCGCCGCGGCCTGGGGCAGATCGGCGCCGACTTCTGGCCCGTCAAGGGCCCCGACGGCAAGCCGGCCCACACCATGTACGGCCGCTTCCCGTCCACCAGCGAGGGCAACCTGGGCATCTACTCGGGCCAGCTCCTCTACCCCGGCCCCGACGGCCCCGCGCCCACCGCTCGATACCAGGTGCTGCGCGAGAACGTCCAGGAGTGCGAGGCCCGCATCTTCCTCGAGGGCGGCCACGCACGGCCGCCACTGCCCGCCGATCTGGAGGGGCGAGTCCAGGACATCCTGGACGAGCGCACCCGCTGGCACCGGCTGATGCTCCACGATCTGTCGCCCGAGACCTACATCTCCTGGCCCGCCTCGGGCTGGGAGGGCCGGCGCCTGGCCCTCTTCGAGGCCGCAGCCGAGGCCGAGCGCGCCAGGGCCGTCCAGGGGCAAGCCCAATGAAGCCGTTCCTCTGCCTTCTTGTCGTCGCCACCCACGCCGCGGCCGGGGCGGCCCTGCCCACCGAGGGCCGGAGCGACGAGTGGCTCAAGGCCACCGCAAAGGGCCGCGAGATGCTGGCGAAGCTTGACCCGAGCACGCCGCTTGCCCGGCAGCACGCGGCACGCCTCCAGGACGCGCTGGAGCTCGTCGGCCGCACGGAGAGCTTCGACTGGAAGAAGCAGACGGCTCTCGACCTGCTGGAGAACCTCCTCGCCGATCTCCTCGCAGGCGTCGAGCCGACGAAGCGCTACGCGGGCAAGCAGCTCGGCTTCCCCTACTGGTCCGAACGCCTCCGCCGCGTCGAGGCCATCTGGCTCCACGTGCCGCCCGCCTACGAGCCCTCCAAGAGCTATCAGCTCTTCGTCTACTACAAGTGCGGCGGCGGCATCCACTTGAAGGACGGCAAGGCCGCGGGCGGCTATCGCCCCACGGCCGAGGTGGCGAACCAGACCGATACCTTCCACGCCTGGAGCAGCCTGAACATCCAGATCAAGGGGCGGATGGGCGGCGACTACGAGCTGCGCGAGGCCCTCCCCGCGCTCGCGCGGTTCTTCTCGGTGGACCTCGACCGCGTTTTCCTGACCGGCTGGTCGGACGGCGGCTTCACCGCCCTGTGGATCGCGTCGCGCTTTCCCGACCTCGTGGCCGGCATCGCCCCGACGTGCGCGAACTGGCAGTACAGCAACGTGTGCGACGTGGGGCTGTGCAACGTGCCCCTGCTCGCCGTGGACGGCTGGTCCGACGGCGGCTACAACAGCCTCCAGTTCGCCCGCTGGCACACGCTGCGCACGATGGGCGCCGACGCCGCCGGCCTGTGGGGCCACCACGGCCACGCCTACCAGCCCTTCGAGGACGTCGAGGAGTTCACCCGCATCCTCGACTGGGCGAAGTCCAAGCGGCGCAACCCCTGGCCGAAGCGGGTCCGATACGCCACCTGGAACCTCACCTGGCACCGCTCCTTCTGGCTCGCCATCCAGCGAACCGTCGAGCCGTGCCTGGCCGCCTGGATTGACGCCGAGGCCCGCGACGGCAATCGCATCGAGGTCAAAGCATCGAACGTCGCCGCCTACACGCTCTCGCTCGGCGACAAGCTGGTGGACCCCGCGAAGCCCGTCACGGTCGTCACCAACGGCCAGCCGTGCTATGCCGGGCCGTTCCGGGACGAGTTGGCGGTCGAGCTCGCCCCGGCGCCGGGCAAGCTCGTCAAGTGCGCCGACATGCCCGACGGCATAACGGCCCAGATCAACCGAAGCTGCTACGGCCCCAAGAACTTCCTGAAGGTCGCCGGGCGCGAGTGGCTCTGGGTGAAGCCGACGGGCGGCGACCCGAAGCTCCTCGGGAAGTGGACGGGCGAGTGGGCCAAGGCCGACACCGAGGTCACCGAGGCCGACTTGGCGAGGTACAACCTGCTCGTCTACGGCGGCCCGGACGTGAACCGCCTCGCGGCCCGCATCGCCGCCGGCCTGCCCGTGAAGTTCGGCCAGGGCCGCTTCACCATCGGCAGCCGCGTCTACGACCTGCCCTCCCACTGCGTGAAGCTCATCCACCCCAACCCGCTCCATCCGACGAAATATGTCATCCTCTATGCCTTCAACGATGCGGCCACCTTCGCGGCGCACGACTACTTCGGCACCCGCGAGGAAAGCTCGTGGAAGCTCCGCAGCGGCGACTGCGTGGTGATGGGCATCCCCGGGCACAAGCGGGCCTGGGGCGTGGAGGCCCGCGAGGCCGAGTTCGACAGCCGCCACATCATCTTCGACGCCGCCTGGCGGGCGCCCGACGAGACGCCCCTCGGCCAGCTCGCCCAGCCCTTCGGCTACACCCAGCTCCTCCGCCTGCGCGCCGACGCCATCCGCGAGGCCGCCGGCGCCGACGTCGGCCTCATCGCCGACCACACGCCAGGCTGGAACCACTGGCGCTCGAGCCTCCCCGCGGGACCGGTCACCCTGCACGACATCGCCACCGTGGACATGCTGCCCGAGTTCGTCGTCCTGTGCGACGTGGCGGGCAGCGCGCTCACCGGCCTGCTCAAGGACGCCGCGGCCACCACCGTCCTCGCGGAGCCGGACTCCGCGAAGACCTATCGCGTGGCGATGGGGCACTACGGCCGGCCCGCCTACGGCGCCGAGCCGAGCAAGATGCCCAAGCTCCACTACTTCGAGACCCCCGAGCAGTTCCTCGCCGGCGGCCACACGTCGTTCCCCGTCCGCAACATGCACGCCGTGCCGATGGACGTGACGGAAGCAGTCGCCGCCTACATCCGCAAGCGCGGCAAGGTCGCCCCGCGCCCGACCTGTTTCTCCCTCGCCGACTACGTGCAGAACCCGCAGACCGAGGAGTTCGGCGCACTCGACTGGCTTCACCTGGGAGCGAACGTGGCGTGGAAGGCATCGAGCAGCGCGGGCGGCGCGCCCCAGAGGAGCCGCTACACCCTCAACATCGGGCTGCGCGCAGCGTCGGACCCGGAGCTTGCCCCGCCGCGGCCGAACTCCAAGACCTTCCTCGAGCTCGACCTCGGCGGAGCGACGAACGCCGACTTCGCAGGGATGGGCAAGAAGCTGCCCGTGGCCGTCGTGGCCGCCGCGCGGCCCTTCGCCATCGCCGCCGACGAAGGCGGCACCTCCTTCCGCCTCGCCGCGCAGGGAGCGAAGGACATCGTCGCCACGGGCATCCTCGTGGACCTGTGCCTCACCAACAAGGGGGCAACCGGCGTCGCCGGCGTCGCCGTCCTGGCGCCGTCGGCCATGCGGCGCATCGAGGGCGGCACCTGGCCCGACAAGAGCCTGCGGCAGCCCCTCGCGACATCCTACGTCGGCTACTACCAGGCCCTCGGCGAGGGACGGGGGAAGCCCCCCGTCCACCAGGACGCCGCATTGCTCCTCTTCGGGCGCGCGGGCCGCAAGGTCGAGCCCCTGGTCGCGCCGAGTGCGGGCTACAACTTCGGCCTCGTCGGCATCTCCTGCCCCATCGTGGTCGAGGCGGGCCAGTCGCTATCGGTGCCTCTCCTGTTCGTCGCGGCCGACACGCCCGACAAGGCCCCCGCCCCCAACCTCGCGGCCGCCCTCGACGCCGTGCGCGACGCCTTGCTGGCGAAGCTCTCGCACCCGCGCTCTGCGTTGCAGTGAGTTCGTGACATGGCGAGGGGCAGGTCTGGGAGACCCGCCCCTCGGCCGTCCGGCCCGGAAGACCTGAATGGGCCATTTCGCAGGCGGTTCAGGCCTTCTTCACAACCTTGCGCATGTAGACCAGCCAGTAGACGGAACCGACAAAGAGCGCCCCGCCCACAATGTTCCCGATCGTGACCGGAATCAGGTTCCGGACGAAGAAGTTGCCCCACGTGAGGCCATCGAGGGCCATCGTGCCGGCGGCAGCCGTGCCCTTGAGGAACAGGCCCATCGGGATGAAGTACATGTTCGCGACGCAGTGCTCGTAGCCGAGGGCGACGAAGGCCATGATCGGGAAGAAGATGGTGAGCACCTTGCCCGCGGTGTCCTTGGCCGACAGAGCCATCCAGACGGCGAGGCAGACGAGCCAGTTGCAGCCGATGCCCCGGAAGAATGCCTCGCCGAAGGGCAGCGTCGCCTTGGCGTTGGCGATGGCCAGGGCCTTCGCGCCCACGGCGTTCGCGTTCGCCTTCCACAGGCCCGAGAGGAACATGATGTAGGCGAGGACGATGGAGCCCGCGAAGTTGGCGAAGAAGACGATGGTCCAGCGGCTGAGCATGCGGCCGACGCTGTACTGCCGCTCGAGCACGCTGGCGATCATCAGGTTGTTGCCGGTGAACAGCTCGGCGCCCGCGATGACGACGAGCATGAGGCCGACGGAGAAGACCCCGCCCACGAGCACCTGGGCGAGGCCGGCGCCGACGTAGCGCGCCGCGTCCTGGCCCACCAGCGTGGCCATCTGGGCGCCGAAGCCGATGTACACGCCCGCAAGGACACCCAGGACCACGCTGTTGAGGAGCGACATGGTGGCCTTCTTGACGCCGACGCTTGTGGCCACGGCGTGGGCGACGGCCTGGGGGCTGCGGCCCTCGTAGTGCTCGGGCTTCGGCGCGCTCTCCTTGATCTCGCGGACGATGCGGTCCATGGTCTCGCCCACGTTCGCCTGCGGGCCGTTCCGCAGGGCACGCTCCACCGCGTCCACGATCTCGTCGGGCCGGAACGGCTTGCACACGTAGTCGGACACGCCGAGGCGGGTGGCCTCGGCGGCGGATTCGACCGCGCCGTAGCCGGTGATGATGACGATGGCCATGCCGGCGCGGTCCTGGCGGGCGCGGCGCACGACCTCCATGCCGTCCATGTCGGGCATCTTGAGGTCCACAAGCGCGCAGTCGAAGTAGCCGCGGCTGGCGCGGTCGAGGCCCTCCTGGGCGGAGGCGGCGGTCTCGACCTCGTAGCCGCGCTCGGCGAAGATCCGCTGGCAGCTCTCGCGGATCGTTGGCTCGTCGTCCACGATCAGGATACGCTTCCGCGTCATTGTGGGTGGCTCCTTACCAGATTTCCGCTTCGAGACGCTGCTCGAGCCAGGTGCGCTCCCCATCGGTCAACTCGCCGCAGTGCTTCTCGATCCAGGCGACGTCGCCGGAGGCGATGGCGGCCTTTGCCTCGGGGCCGAGCGCGACGCCGCACAGGACACGGCTGGGGCGGGTCATCAGGTCATCCGCGAAGGAGCGGTCGCCCGAGGCGCGCCGCAGCACCTGCTTCACCAGATCGGCCTCGACCTCGATCCGTTCGGCCACGTGCTCCGGTTCGGGGGGTCCCAGCGCCTTGGCCACGGCGTCGGCGAGCTGCGTCGGGGTGAACGGCTTCTCAATATAGTCGGCCACGCCCAGCCGCACGGCCTCGACGGCGGAAGGCACGGTGCCAAAGCCGGTGATGATCACGATGGCCGTGTCGGGCCGCTCCTTGCGGATGGCTCGGACGAGTTCCATGCCGTCGAGGTCGGGCATCTTCAGGTCGGTGACCACGAGGTCGAAGTGCTGAGTGGCGGCGCGGCACAGGCCGTCGCGACCGCTCTCGGTCGTGGCCACATCGAACCCTCGCGCCCCCAGGATGCGGCGACAGCTCTCGTTGACGATCGGCTCGTCGTCCACCACCAGGACCTTTCGCGACGCTTCCATCGGATGGCCTCCTTTCGTTCTGGGCGCCTCGTGCCCCCTTGCCCACTGATGGTTGCAAGAGCAAAGGCCGTGCCGTGCGAACGGCGCGCGGGCCGCCCATCTGCTGGTTCGCACCTAACTCGTTGCCGCGGCGTGGCTTAAGCCACCGCAGGGGAGAGAGGGCCGCTGCCAGCGCCAGGGCGTGCGGCCAGACAGTCGTATGCGAGGGAGTATGCCGCAGACGTACAGCATGTGCGGCTTGGCAGGAGAGGGGGTCGTGGGACGGAGCCGCCTACTCCCGAGACCGCAGGAGCCGTGCAAGGGACTCGTGCTTCCTGGCGAGGGCGACCCGGGAGGGCCGCTGGCCATCGTCGTCCGTCAGGGTCGCATCGGCCCCGTTGTCCAGGAGGAGTGCCACGGTGTCTTTGTGGCCGAGCCAGGCGGCCTCGTGGAGCGGCGTCACGCCCGTCCAGCAGTCCTTGGCATTGGCGTCGGCCCCCCGGGCGACAAGGGCTCTGGCAACCTCCGTGTGGCCGCCCGACGCCGCGCGGTGAAGCGGCGTGCTGCAATGCTTGTCTCTGGCGCCCACGTCCGCGCCCTTCGCCAGGAGGAACTCCACGACGCCTAGATTGCCGCGCCTGGCGGCCGCATGGAGCGGGGTGCCCCCATAGTGGTCCGTCGCATTCACATCCGCGCCCCTGGCGACCAGGAGTTCCACGACGTCCCTATACCCCAGGAACGCCATGGCGTGCAGGGGGGTGCGGCCCCAGTGGTTCCTGGCGCCCACATTGGCGCCGTTGGCCAGCAGGAGCTCGGCCATGTCGCGCGACGTGGCCAAGTGGAGCTGTGTCCACCCCCCGGAGTCTTCGGCATTCACATCAGCTCCCCTGGCGAGAAGCAGCGCGGCCACGTCCCGATGGCCTTTCGAGACCGCCAGGTGGAGCGGGCTGATGCCGTAGCAGTCCTTGGCGTTGACGTGGGCACCTCGCGCGAGCAGGGATTCGGCGGCGGCCCTGTCGCCGCGCATGGCTGCCTCGTGCAGAGGGGTGAAGCCTCTGTCCTCTTCGGTACCCATGTCCCGGCCCTTTCGGAAGCAGCGCCCGGCGCCGTCCTATTGCTTGGGCAGCGGCGGGTCTGCCGCCTTCTGGCGCCACCCATAGAATAGCCCGGAACGGCCGGAGGCGCAAGGGGAAAAGCCAGGGCGAGGGTCGCAACCGTGGGACGAAGGCGGACGACGCGGCTTCTTGCCCCTCCGCCCCAATTCGTGTAACATGGTTGCCAGGAGGGATTGGAGGCCGGGACATGAGCCTCAAAGCTCGCGTGACCGTGAGCATGCTCTCGCTGGTCGCCATCTCCGGCGGCGTGTCGAGTCTCGTCGGCGGCTACCTCCTCCACAAGCACCTGAGCCAGGAAGCCGAGAACCGCGTGCGGCAGGACCTCAATGCGGCCCGCGAGTTCTACGCCCAGCGCATCGAGGCCATGACCGCGGCCCTGCGCTACACGGCCATCGGCGAACGCTTCTCCCAGGCGGTCGCGGAGGCCGACACGAGCTACCTGGAGAAGCGCCTGGCTGCCGTCCGCCACAGCGCGCGGCTCGACACGCTGTGCGTCACCGACGCGCGGGGGCGGGCGATCTACCGCGCGCAGAGCCCCGCGGACTCGGGCGACTCGCTGGCAGCGGACCGCCTCGTGGGCGCCGTGCTCCACGGCGAGGAGGTGGTCTCGGGCACGCTGCTCAGCCCGCTGGCCGACCTGGTGAGGGAAGGCGCAGAACTGGTCGAACGCGCCAGGATCCCGCTCCTGCCAACCCCCAGGGCCAAGCCGTCAACGGCCGGCGAGCTGGACGCCGGGATGATGCTCGGCGCAGCCGTCGCCGTGCACGGGGCGGACGGCAGGCTGGCAGGGGTGCTGCGCGCGGGAACGCTCCTGAGCCGGAACTACGAGCTGGTGGACCAGGTGCAGAACACGGTCTTCCGCGGCGAGCGCTACGGCGGCAAACTCCTCGGCACGGCCACGGTGTTCCAGGACGACGTGCGGGTCTCGACCAACGTGCTGCTGCCCGACGGCTCGCGCGCCATCGGCTCGCGCGTCAGCGCCGAGGTCTACGACTGCGTCCTTCGCCAGGAGACGCCGTGGGTGGGACGGGCCTGGGTGGTGAGCGACTGGTATATCTCGGCCTACGCCCCCATCTATGACCCGGACGACCGGCCGGTCGGCATGCTCTACGTCGGCGTGCTCGAACGCAAGTACCAGGCGCTCATCGTCCGCACCCTCACCATCTTCGGGCTGGTCACCTTCGTGGGCCTGCTGGCCGCGGGCGCGGTCGCCTGGAAGCTCGCCGACAGCATCGCCCGCCCCGTGAGCACCCTCGCTCGCGCGGCATCCACGATCGCCGAGGGAAATCTCGGTGAGATCCTGCCCGTCGAGTCCTCCGACGAGATCGGCTCGCTGACCCGCGCCTTCAACATCATGAGCCTGTCGCTGAAGGAGCACGACGATCTGCTCCGGGAGCAGACGCGTCTCCAGCTCACCCGCTCGGAGCGTCTCGCCTCGGTGGGCCGCCTCGCGGCCGGCGTGGCCCACGAGATCAACAACCCGCTGACCGGCGTGCTCACCTTCGCCCACCTCCTCCACGACACCGCCCCCGAGGGCTCCCAGGAGAGGAAGGACCTCGAAACCATCCTCGAGGCCACCCTGCGCTGCAAGGACATCGTCCGCGGCCTCCTCAACTTCTCGCGGCAGAACGAGCCCCAGAAGCGCCTCGCCAACCTCAACGAGGTCCTCCGCAGCGCCCTCAACCTCACGCGCAACCAGGCCCGCATCCACCAGGTCGCCGTGGTCGAGGGCTTCGCCCCCGCCCTTCCCCTGCTCGTGATTGACCCCAACCAGATCCAGGAGGTGGCGGTCAACGGCATCGTGAACGCGATTGACGCCATGCCCGACGGCGGGCAGATCACGGTCCGCAGCCGCGCCGTCGAGGTCAACGGCGCGCCCTGGACCGAATTCGAGATCGCCGACACCGGCTGCGGCATCCCGCCCGAGAACCTCGACCGCGTCTTCGACCCCTTCTTCACGACGAAGCAGACCGGCAAGGGCACCGGCCTCGGCCTCGCCGTCAGCTACGGCATCGTCACCGAGCACGGCGGCCAGATCCGCATCGCCAGCGAGGTGGGCCACGGCGCCACCCTCACCGTGCGTCTCCCCGCGTCCCCGCCGCCCCCGGCGCCGGCGCCCGACCCTCAGCCCAAGGACCCGATCGGATGAGCGCCAAGCCCCGCATCCTGGTCATTGACGACGACCCCATCGTCCGCCGCAGTTGCGAGCGCATCCTCGCCCCCGCCCACGACGTGTGCCTGGCCGAGACGGGCCGCCAGGGCCTCCGGCTCCTGCTGTCCGACCCCTTCCACGTGGCCCTCGTGGACCTCAAGCTGCCCGATATCGCGGGGACCGACATCCTTGCGGAGGCGCCCGACCACTTCCCCGACGTGCCGGTGATCATCATCACCGGCTACTCGACCATCAAGAGCGCCGTCGAGACCATCAAGATGGGGGCCTTCGACTACCTGGCCAAGCCGTTCACGCCCGACGAGCTGCTGGCGGCCGTGGAGAAGGCCCTGCGCCAGCGCCGCCTCCTCACCGAGTACCGCGCCCTCCAGATCGCCGCCGAAGGCTCGTTCCGCCTCTCCTCGGTCTGCGCCGAATCACCCCCCATGCGCCAGGTCATCCTCCGCGTCCGACAGGCCGCCCCCACCGACACCACGGTCCTCATCACCGGCGAGAGCGGCACGGGCAAGGAACTCATCGCCCGCGCCCTCCACTTCCTCGGCCCCCGCAAGGACGCCCGCTTCGTGGCCGTGGACTGCGGCGCCATCGCGCCCGGCCTCATCGCCAGCGAGCTCTTCGGCCACGTCGCCGGAGCCTTCACCGGCGCCACCACCGCCAGCCCCGGCCTCATCCAGACCGCCCACGGCGGCACCCTCTTCCTCGACGAGATCAGCAACCTCCCCCTCGACCTCCAGGCCACCCTCCTCCGCGCCATCGAGGAGCGACAGGTCCGACCCGTCGGCGCCGCCGAACCCCTCCCCGTCAACATCCGCCTCGTCGCCGCCACCAACCGCGACCTCGGCGCCCTGGTTGCCGAGGGCAAGTTTCGAGCCGACCTCTACTACCGCCTCAACGTCCTCCCCATCGCCATCCCACCTCTCCGCGAGCGCAAGGTGGACATCCCGCACCTCGCACGCCACTTCCTGGCCCGCCACGCCGCCAAGTCCCACAAGCGGATCGACGACTTCACGCCCGAGGCCCTCAACCTCCTCATGGCCCACGACTGGCCGGGCAATGTCCGCGAACTCTCCAACGTCGTCGAGCGCATCGTCGTCCAGTGCACCCAGGGCCGCATCGGCCAGGCCCACGTCCGCGACACCATCCCAGCCCCCGCCCCCGAGCCCCCTGTCCCCACGACCGCCGCCGAGCTCTACCAGCGCAAGGACGACCTCCACGGCCAGGCGGTCGCCGAGACCGAGCGGGCCTTCCTCCTCGCCGCCTTGCGCCGCAGCCACTTCAACGCCAGCCGTGCCGCCGCCGACGTCGGCATGCAGCGCACCCACTTCCAGGCCCTCCTCCGCAAGCACGGCCTCCGCATCCGCGACCTCGCCGCGGGGCACGACCTGAGCTGAAGTCCCGCGTCATCCCCCCCATCTCTCCCATCTGTTGCATCTCGCGCATCTATCGCGCGTCCAAACGTCGAACATCGAGCATTGACCAGGGGCGGGCTCTGACGCCCGGCGTCCCCCGCTCGAAGCTCGACGTTCGACGTTCGACGTTGGCTCTTCCGTCCCTCCCGCGCGCCATGTCACTTCGCCGAGCCATCCGGTGCGCCCACCGGCTCGCCCGCTGTCTCCGTCGCCAGGCGCCACAGCCAGGGGGCATCGAACCCCACGCGGTAGGCTTCCACGCCCACCCGCCGCTTGGCCTTCAACAGCGATGTCATCGTGATCCCGGCCACCCGGGCGGCCCGCTCGACCTCCTGGCACGCGACCGGTCCGCCGGCCAGCGCCTGCCGCACCCATTCGGCGGCCGCGCGCCACCGGGGCTCCCGGCCGACGCCAGGCCCCCACTGCTCCTCCCCGGGGTCGAAGTCCGCCGGCTCAGGCTCCCAGGCCAGGGCGGGCGCCCCAAGCGCCGCGGCCGAGCGCACGATGCGGAAGGCGAGCGCGCTCGGCCGCTCCGCCAGGTTGCACTTGATCGGGGCGAGGAGCATCCGCCCGGGCTCCTCGCGGTCCGGCAGCACGGCCCACACGGCCCGCGACGCGGCGACGAAGCCCAGGCTGCCCATCGCCCGGTAGATGAGCGAGAGGCGAGTGCTCTTGTTCAGGTGCGTCACCGCCACCACCGCGGCGTTCGCCTCCTCGGCGAGCGCGGCCAGCGGGGCGAGCAGCCCCCGCACCTCGGCGTTGCTGTGCCCGGCCGAGCCCCCGAGGTAGGCCGTGAGGGGGTCGAGAATGATCAGGCGCACCTCGCCGGTCTCCTCGAGGGCCTGGCGAAGGGCGTCGAGGTCGCTCGCCAGCGAGAAGCCCCTCCGGCCCTCGCCGCGCCGCGCCGACCGCAACTCGACCAGCCGCCCCGCCTCCCCGCCGGCGGCGTCGAAGCGGGGCCGGATGGTGTCGGCCAGATCGTCCTCCGCCGAAAGCAGCACCACGCGGCCCACGGGGCGGGGAGTCTCCGGACTGGCGTCCCGCGCCTCGTCCGGCCAGGGCAGGCCGCGCGTCACGCGAGCCGCCATGTCGAGAGCCAGCAACGACTTGCCGCACCCTGGGTCGCCTACGACCAGGGTCACTTTCCCGAGCGGCACCCGTCCGGGCCACAGCCAGCGGACCGCCACCGCCGCCACATCGGCCGCGCACACCAGGTCAGGCCCGACCACACCATAGAGTTGATCGAAGCTCAGCGACTCGTTCATTGGTTGTAACCCCTTTACCATCCAAGTGTTGCGGTTGACTTGTTTCGCTAGACACGACACTTCAGCGTCCCTTTGCCGCGGGCTTCCTCCTACTGCGGGCGGAGCGCGAAGCCCGGAGTCCCACCGGACCGTGTCTCTGCCCTAAGTACAGGGAACATCAGTTGTTATGGAAAGGCGTTGTGGTGGGTCGGCCACCGTCCGTAGCGGCCGACGGGACAGCCGTCAACGCGGCTGGCCCTTTTTGGGTTTGCGCGAAACTCTCGCGCGACGAATCACTGCGACTAGTATACTACACGCAAATGCATTTGTCAAGCGCTTGACTACGATTTTTCTTGCACGCTGAAAGCCCCACCATTCCGAGCGGAGCGGCCCGCCCGCCGTAGCCTCGGCGCAGGCGGGTGGGAAGGCGCCTGGCTCTTGCGACGCTTCGCGGAGAACCAAAGCGGCATCTGCGATGCCGCACTCCATATTCCTCCCGCGTCACCAGGGGGTGGGCGATGGAGTGCGGTGACAAAGTCGCCGCTTTCAATCCAAGCGGAGCGGATCGAAGCCGAGGGACCCTTGGGCTCACTCAGCGGCGGCTGGCTCCTCGGCCTCTCGGGGGAGTTCGAGGCGGAAGGTGGTGCCCTCGGCCTCCGAGGTGGTGAAGGAGAGGCGGCCGCCCAGGTAGCGCTCGACGATGAGCCGGGCGCCATACGTGCCCAGCCCGCGGCCCTGCCGGCCCTTCGTGCTGTAGTAGCGGACGAAGATGTGCCGGGCCACCTCGTCGGGCATCGCCCCGGCGTTCCAGACCTCGAAGACGCCAACGTGCCCCTCGAAGCGGCAGCTCAGGCGCACCTCGCCCCCGGCCCCCGTCGCCTCCAGGGCATTCTTGACCAGGTTGGTCAGCGCGCGGATGAGCAGGACGGAGTCGGTGCGGAGCAGCGCGTCGTCGCCCTCGGCCGGGAACTGGCACACGAGGCGTTTGCCCGACGCACAGGCGTGGTGAGCGAAGACGTGCGCGAGGACCTCCCGGACCTCGGAGGGGCTGGTGTAGGCCGTCCGCGCGCGGAAGCGGCCGGCCTCCATGTCCCGCAGGTCGCGCCGCTCGGCGATCTCGGCGACGAGGCGCCGCGTGAGGTCGGCGATGTCGCGCAGCACCTCCGCGCGCTCGGCCTCGGGGCACCGGTCCAGGCCCCGCACGGCGTACAGGAGGGCGGAGGCGGTGTTCATGAGATCGTGCAGGAACACGGCCTCGAGGGCCTCGCGCCGCTTCAGGTCCGAGATGTCCCGGAGCGAAATCACGGTCAGGCGCTGTCCCGCCATCACAACGGGGGTGGCCCGGACGCGGAACTCGAATGCCTGCTCCTGGCCGTCCACGGTGGCGGTGAGGAGGCATTCGGCCTCGGTGGGCGCATTGTCGCGCTGGCTGCTGACGATCGCGACGGCGGCCCCACACGTATGGCAGAAGGGGCCCGCGCCGCAGCCGCCGCCGGGACTGTCCTTGGCGTGGACGCAGTGGAGGGCCTCGCCGGGCCGCATGCCCAGGAGCTTCTCCGGCTCCTCGCAGCCCAGGAAGCGCAGGAGGTGGCCGTTCACGGCCACGATCTGCCGCTGGGGGTTGAGGATGAGGAGGATTCCGCCGACGCTCTGGAGCGTGGCGGTCATGACCGCGCTGGCGCCCACCGCCGCGGCTGCCTGCTGGACGGCCTCGGGCGTCGCCCGCTCCGCGGGGGCGAAGTGCGTCTCCGGGCTCGGACCCTGCGCGGACTCGGATGGGACTTGGGGCATGGCGTTGGTTCTCCACGGAAGCGGGTGACGCCATCATTATAGTCAACGTGCCCGGCGTATCAAGCGGCCCAGGCGACGGCCTGGGCGAGTGATGCTACGATTCGGAGGGGGGAAGGAGGGGGAAGACGACGGCGATGCAGGTGCCGACGCCCACGGTGCTCTCGAGCTCGATGTGGCCGCCGTAGCGGTCCACAAGCTCCCTGACGACGGCCAGCCCGAGGCCGTGGCCGCGGGCGCGCGCGGAGGCGATGTTGCCGGCCCGGTGGAACTCCTCGAAGATGCGGGACTGGTCCTCGCGGGGGATGCCGATCCCTGTGTCGCGGACCTCGGCGCGAACGCGGCCCCGCTCGACGCTGAGGGCGACGTTGACCTTCCGGACCGTGCCCGTGGTGTACTTGAGGGCGTTGTCGAGGAGGTTCGCGAAGATCACCCGCAAGCCGTCAGGGTCGGCCCGCACGACGGGGGCTCCCGCCTGGCGGTCCAGGACGAGTTCAGTGCCCTGCTCGCGTGCGCGGGCGAGGCGATTCTCGACCTCCTGGCGAAGCGCGTCGGCGATGGGCACGGCGCGGAGTTGCCCCAGGGACCTTCCGCTGCGGATCGCCGCGAGGTCGAGGAGGCGGCGCGAGAGGTCCTGAACGGAGCCGATGCGCTCCAGACTCACCTCGAGCAGCTTCGTGCGATCCTCGTCCCGCAGCTTCTCCCCGAGCTGGGAGATGGCCTGGAGAGAGCAGGCGATCGTGGCCAGGGGCGAGCTGATGTGGTGCATGAGCAGGGCGACGAAGCGGGACTTCGCCTTGTCGAAGCGGCGGAGCTGGCGCAGGTCGTCCACGAGCCGCGCGTTGCCGATGCCCAGGGCCGCGCCGAGCGCGAACTCGTGGAGGAACCACTGGTCGTCGGTGGAAAACGGGGCATCCTTGACCAGCTCCAGGACGCCGGCCAGCCGCTCGTGGCCGCCGACAGGCACGGCGGCGGCGTTGGCGCTCTCCGTGCCCCCGGCGGGGGCGGCGGCGAAGCGCTTCGTGCGCGCCGCTTCGGCCACGGCACAACTCTCGCCGAGCGTCACCCGCTCGGGGCGGGCCAGGGACCCGGCCCGCGCGGCGAGCACGAGTTCGTCGCCCGAGTCCGAGAACAGGTAGACGCAAGCGGCGGACGAGCCGGTGACGGCGAGCGCGTGCTCGACGATGTGCCGGAGAAGCGGCCCCTCGGCGAGGAGGCCGAGGATGTCGCGCGTGACACTGAGCATCGAGGCCACGCTGTTGAGGAGCCGGTGAAGCTCGGCCGGATCGGAGACGCCGAGCCCCGGCCGGAGCAACTGGAAGTGGCAGCCCTCCTCGCATTTCACCCGGCGGAAGAACGAGCAGTCCTCGCAGCGTCGGAGCTTCTCGACGAAGGCGCCCTCGGTCTCGGCCCCGCACCGGCTCCCGGTCACTGCCCAGCAGAGGCGGCCGGCGTTCGTGCCGTCGTTGATCCCGTCGCAGCTCGCGTCGGTGGCGGCGGGGCAGGGGCCCAGCTCGGCGGCCCGTGCGCCGCCCGGCTCGCGCCCGCAGCGCTTCTCCTCCCAGCAATTGCGCTTCGCACTCGCCATGTCTTCGCCTCCACCGACGCGAGGTCGGGTGGGGGCACGGGCCTCAGACGGTGGGCCTCGGGAGAAGCCCGGCGGCCTTCACGATGTCGGGCACGGCCTTCTCCCACTCGATGGCCTGGATGTGCACGCCCCGCACGCCCTCGATCTCGCGGACCTGTTGGATCAGCTCGACGGCGATCTGCTTGCCGAGTTCCTCGGACTTGCGGCGGGCCTCCTTCTTCTCGGCCGGCGAGGCACCCTTCTTCACCGAGGGGAACCGCTTGATGAGTTCCTCGGGCACGGAGACGCCGGCGACGGAGGAGTTCATGTAGCGGAGCATGCCGGCGCTTTTCGGCACGATAATGCCGGCGAGGATGGCCGTCTTCTCGTGGAGCCCGCGGTGGCGGGCCTGGCGCATGGCCTCGGCGAACCTGGCGACGTCGTAGACGCCCTGGGTCTGGATGAAGTCGGCGCCCGCCGCGGCCTTCTTGGCCAGGCGGATGACCCGGAACTCCACGGGGTCGCCCATCGGCGTCCAGGCCGCGCCGATGAAGAGGCGGACCGGCGCCTCCAGCGGGTCGCCCCCCTCCTGAAGCCCTTCGTCGCGCATCTTCTTCAGGATGCCCACGAGCTGGATGGAGTCCACGTCGTAGACGTTCCTGGAGCCGGGATGGCCCTTGAGCTTCCCGGCGGCGCCGAAGCTCTGGTGGTCGCCGGCGATGCACAGGCAGTTCCTGATGCCGAGTGCGGCGGCGCCCAGGATGTCGCACTGGATGGCGATGCGATTGCGGTCGCGGGTGGTCATCTGCATGACGGGTTCGAGGCCCTCCTGGACGAGGAGGGCGGCGCTGGCGATAGAGGAGAGACGGACGACGGCGGTCTGGGCGTCGGTGATGTTGATGGCGTCGGCGCAGCCGCGGAGGATGCCGGCCTTCTCCCGCACGACGGCCGGGTCGCCGCTCATGGGCGGCCCGAGCTCGGCCGTGACCGCGAAGTGGCCGGCCGCAAGCACCCGCTCGAGGTTCGAGTCAGCTTTCATCGAGGTCCTCCGTAACCAGCCGGCGCAGCCCGAGGTCGGCCCGCTTCAGCGTGCGCGGCCCGCCGTCGCGCGCGGGGGACCAGTTCTTGGGCGGAATGGGCCGCTCGAGGTCCTCCAGGCGGCCGAGGGCGGCGGCCCGCTCGACGATCTTGGCCCAGGCGCACTCCACGTCCTTGCCGACCTCGCACTTGCCGTCCTTCGAGCCGCCGCAGGGGCCGTTGAGGAGGCTCTTCGCGCACCGCGCCACGGGGCACACGCCGAACGTAAGGTCGAGAATGCAGTCGCCGCACCCCGCGCACATCTCGTGCCAGGAATCGGGGCCGGCGTTCGCCGCCAGAGAGGTCGTGTCCACTCCAGGAATCACCCGCGTCGTCGGCAACTGGTCCGCCAACAGGTTCGTGCCGGCGCCGCAGGCCAGCGAGAGGATGGCGTCGCTGCCGCGGAGGGTTTCGACGAGCGGCTCGACGAACTCCCAGTCGCACACGCGCTTGCACGTCGCGCCCTCGAGCTGCACCTCGGCGTCGCTCCCGCGCAGGGCGAGTTGGAGGGCGCAGCACAGCTCCTCGACCTCGCGCTCGCCCCCCGCAAAGCACACGGTCGCACAGGTGCCGCAGCCGAGCACGACGACCTTGCGGCAGGGACGGAGCCGCTCGAGGATCCAGCTCAGCGGCTTCTGCTTCATGACGGTCATATCACTTCTCCTGCGGCCCGGGGGCCGCCTCTGCCTCGGGCACGCACAGCTCGAGCCGTGCCTCGGGCCGCGCCTCGCGAAGCACCTCCCGCACGTGGCCCACCACCGACTCGATGTTCTTCCACGCGGCGCCATACTTGCACGCGTCGGGCGCGCACGGGTAGAGCCGCACGGTGTGGCAGCCGCCCCGGAACAGGCGCAGCACCTGGACGGACTTCAGCCGCGCGAGGCACGGCACATGGATGGTCCGCTCGCCCTGCACCGTCTGGCGCCCATCGTGCAGGCAGACCATCGCCACCGACTCCGGTAATCCGGCGGCCGGGGCCTCAGGCCCGAGCGGCTCCATCCCAACAGAGGACTCCATGAGCGGGAGCTTGATGGCCCCCGCCGGACACACGGACGCGCAGACGCCGCAGGCCTGGCACCGCACGGGGTTGGCTGCCATCGCCTCGCCGATCTCGACGGCGTCGAGCGGGCACACGCGGTAGCACGTGAGGCACGAGGCGCACCGCGTCTCGTCAATCACCGCCCCCGCGAGGCAGCCGAGGCACCGCCCGCCCTCGCGCCACGCCGACGCCTCGTCAATCAGCGGCTCGTCGGGCGCGAACGGCTCGGCCTCGGGCGCCAGCGACGCGATCTTGCGCAGGCGGGCGACCGTCTCCTCCGGGTAAGAGGCGAGCGGCGTGGCCGTGTCGGCCTCGGGCTTCGTCACCTCGCCCGTCTCCAGGAACCGCGCGACGATGTCCGCGGCCCGGTGCCCGTCGGCGACGGCCTCGATGGCGCTGCCGGGGCCGCGCAGGGCTTCCCCAGCGAGGAAGACGCGGGGGTGACTGGTCAGGTGCGTATCCCGGTCGGCCAGGACCCTGCCGCGTTGGTCCGTGCGGATCGCGGTGCCCCGGGCCCAGCTCCGGTCGGGCGCCTGCCCGATGCTCAGGATGACCATGTCGGCGGCCAGGGTGCGGATGCGCGAGGGGTCGTAGGTGGGCCGGAAGCGGCCGGCCTCGTCGAAGACGGAGACGACGGCCATGAGCTCGATGGCGGCGATCTGGCCGTCGGCGTTGAGGACTCGCTTGAGCGCCTGGCGGGGGAGGACCTGGATGCCCTCGGCCTCGGCGAGGGCGATTTCGTGGGGCTCCGCGGGGATCTCCTCGCGGCTCTCGAGGCAGATCAGGGCGACCTGCTCGGCGCCGAGGCGTCGGGCCGTGCGCGCGACGTCGGCCGCGACGTTTCCCCCGCCGATCACGGCCACGCGGCGGCCCACGTCCACCCGCTGGCCCAGCCACACGTCCGTCATCCACGGGATGGCCGCCGTGAACCGCTGCGACCCGAAGCCGGGCACGGCGATGCCGCGACTGCGCGAGAGCCCCGTAGCGACGACGACCGCGTCGAAGCCCCTTTCGAGGAGGTCCGCCCCCGTCGCGTCGCGCCCGGCCTCCCAGTTGCACGTCAGCTCAACGCCCGCGGCGAGGATGGCCTGGACATCGGCGTCAATGGCCGACTGGGGGAGGCGGTAGCGAGGGATGACGTTGAGCATCCCTCCGGGCCGGCCGAGCCGCTCGAAGACGGCGACGCGGCAGCCCCGGCGGCGCAGGTCGTGGGCTGCCGTGAGGCCCGCAGGCCCCGCGCCCACGACGGCGACGCGCCACTTCCCGACGGGCGGCGCGGGGGCCGGCTCCGGCCGGGCCGTGTGCTCGACCACGAAGTGCTTCAGCGCGCGCAGCCCGACCGCGGCGTCCACCTCCCGGCGGCGGCACTTCTTCTCGCACAGCCGCTGGCAGATGTGCGCGCACACCGAGGGAAAGGGGTTCGTCCGGCAGATGACCTCGAGGGCCTCTTCCAACCGCCCCTCGGCGACCAGGCGCGCGTAGCGGCCGGCGTCGGTCCTGACCGGGCATCCTGCCTGACACGGCGGAATCACCTTGCTCAACGCGTTCAGCCTCCAGCGGCCTGGCGTGTGGCCAGGAGGTTGCGGATCTCGTCGGCCAGTTCGCCGCCAGAGGCCGGCTTCTCGAGCACCTTGTCCACGGGCAGCCAAAGCTCGTCGGGCTCGAAGAGCATCTGGTAGTGCCGCCCAGCCCCCGTCACGACGAGGAGCTTGGCGGCGGCCAGTGCCGGATCGGCGCGCAGCGCCCGCGCGAGGATGAACCCTTC
>Ga0307379_10001030_pt1 | contig 44880 bp, 52 predicted proteins | sample UN2MG_FD_202237 | JGI IMG/M metagenome (GOLD analysis project Ga0307379, IMG submission 202237) | Soil microbial communities from Risofladan, Vaasa, Finland - UN-2 | ecosystem: Environmental > Terrestrial > Soil > Coastal area > Acid sulfate soil | place: Finland: Risofladan, Vaasa | collected...
TCAGACAATCCTCACCGGCACGCCACAGGACTCCAACAGTCCCGGAAAAGGTTTTGTCATACACACGGGCGCGTAATCGAATATCGTTTGGGATGTTCTTGTCGAGCAAGGCCACCTTTTCAACTCCTGCATCGACATCAAAACATGCTAACGTTGCACCCGGACTGTCTTCGGTGATGTCTTCGGTGATCGTCCAAGCTCCGGCTTCTGGCTGGAAGTTCCATACATCCCCCGTGGCGTTCGGAACATTGGCATTGTCCGGGTCTGCCTTCTCGATACGCAGGTAGTCAAGTCGCAATGTAATAGCATGCCCGCACGGGTCTTTCGGATAAAAGATGAATTCGAGTTTTTTGATTTTACTGAGGTCGGGCGACGATTGTTCGACAAAATCAGACTTCTTAATCGTGATGAAATTGTAACCCCCGGCGATACTATCAACAGTGGCGTAATAGTAGGATATGTCACTTGACAGAAATGCAATCACAAATGAGTCGAAATCGTCAACGAATGACGCATCGACAAACAGTACGATGAAATCGGCGTCCGTGAAACGGTCATCTGATTCAAGATCAAGATCAACTGTTTTATGATCAAGCTTGGGTACATCGAAGGTAATTTGTGCCTTGCCTGTTCCTTCAACGTAACCGGCAGTGTTCAGCGTAAAATTCGAGTATGTCCAACCAGACACATTGTCGAATGTGTCCAATGATTTGATGTAGACTGAAATGTAATTCTCGAAATCGTCGGTGAACAACGGACCGGTCGCCCTTTCCTGAATAAACACAAGTAGGTGGTCGTGCCCCGGCTCCAACTCGATGAAGTCACCACGTGGCGCGGTGTTCAGCACCCGCGCAATATCATTGTCCGAGGCTGCGACGTAAGCACGCCCCGTGACCACTCCTGCCAGACCAGTCAAATTTTCAATCAGCAGCTTGTCGGGATATTCGACACCCCCCGTCAGCGCATTGTCGTCGGCGTCGTCGCATACCACGTCGAGTGCCGTTCCCTCACCATCAGGCCCCAGGCTGTCACTGACCCACACGAGCACGATGGCGTCGAGCCGGAACTCACTTGCCCCGCTTGCCCGCGTGCTGTACCATTCCAGGTATGGCCCAACATCATAGCCGGTTGTCAGATCAGAAAGATCACTCAAAGGCAACTCAAATTCACCGGCGAAGATGACTTGCCAGCTTTGTGTCAAGGAAGCATAGTAATCATCATCCCCTGTTTGCGCGATGTTCCCGCTGTATAACTTGACCTGATGCGTCCAGATACCAGCCGATGCCCCGTCATCGTAACCTATCCCAAACACGGCAAACCGCCCCTTGCCATCACCGGGGTGGGTCAGGGTGAACTTGAGACCGTGGGCGACTCCGTTAGCGTCAAAGTTAGGCAGACAGCGCACGTACTTTCCGCCCCCCCGGTCAGCATCCACTATCTCTGACCAGGCCGATGTCGGCGGAACGGTCGTGGCGTCCTCAGCCTCGTATACTGTGACCAGGTTCGCGAGCGTGCCATCTTCATCGCTGCGCTGAAACACGATCACCCGCCCCAGACGCTGCCCGCTGGCAGGCGTGATTAGCAGGCGCACGAGTGCGGGCAAACTGCCCTGCAAAACGGTGGCTAATCCGGCAGTAATTGATAAGCGGTTAGTATATACCCCGTAAGTGTACCAGTTGCTCAAGGCCAATGGGCCGTCCAGTAAATCTATCGGGTTGTCCGGGTCAGACGTGGCAAACGGTTGGGTTGCCAGTTCGACATCGACTTGCAACGAGTAGAACCCGTCCGCATCGGCGTCAGAGTCCCAACGGTTGCCGGGTTCATCCAACAGGCGCGGAGGCTTCGAGGCCACATAATGATAATAGGTGTCGAGTGTCCCGACTACTGCCCCTTCCGGTTTGTACTGTAACGTCCCACCCCGCTTGTTCATCACGGCCTGTTGCAGAACCCGGTAGGCTGCCTTCCGGTAGTCCGAGGATGTGGCCTTGATAATCACAGAGAACGTCACGGGAACAAGCTGCACGGTATTCCCGGCCACGCGCCCACCTGTACGGTTTTGATCATAAACCCACTGATAGCGGGCTTCCTCGTTCAGGTCGAGCCGTCCGGCATCGACGATCATGGTGTACGTAGTTACGCTCACCGTGGAAGCCGAGAGGTTGAACGTGATCACCGTTCCACCTTTGGGATGAAGAATCAGGGTAGAACCGGTGCCGTGTGTCATTGCTTACCCCCCGCATTGTCTTGCAAGCCCACTTGTTTCATTTCATACTCCCGTCATCATAGTGGTCATCCGCCTGTCGTTTTGGCGGTCATCCGTCCCTGTAACGTCAGCCGTGAGAGAACACGTTCCACGCCCTGTGCATCCCGCCCGTCTCTCACGCCAGGGAATACAATATCCCCAAACGTGTACGACTGGTCGATATTCAGGCCGATCCCCGCCATACTCATAAGCCGCCGTGTTTCGACTAACTGGCTGCGTAATTGCCCGTTCATCGCTTCCAAACTCAGAACACTATAACTCAGCAGCCCGGTCAGTTCATTGTACAATGCTGAGAAGTCAGTCAGGTTTGAACTTAATGTCGAAGGCAGTGTCGTGTTGTTCAAGGGTCTGGTCTGCGGGGTGTTTTCCGGCGGTTCGTCTTCATCGCCAAACGAATTAAGTAAACCCCAGAACCAGTCTTTGAACGCTCCCCATCCGGCCAGAATACCGGCCTTGACTCGGTTGATGATTGCGCTGGCAATGTCCCCTATACCATCTAACCAATCGTTATCAGGGCCTAACAACGTAGCCCACAGATCGGAGAACAGCCCTCCAAAGAATGTGAGCATATCCCACACGGCGATGATCCCATCCTTGATCTTTTGAACCAGCGCCGCCCCGAAATCGAGCAGCCCTTTCAGAATCTCGCCCGCATTTCTTAATAGGTCGGCAACCAACGTTATCAGCTTGGCCCCCAACCATATAAACAAGTCCCATGCCTTGTCGACCCCATCTTTGATCTTTTTTACAAAAGTCTTGCCGATCTCCTTAACTTTGTCGAGCCACACCCCAATACGTAATAAAACTGACGCAACCCACGTGACTATCCGCACCCGAATATCGTCGAGCAGATTGTCGGCCTCGGTAAGGCCATCCTTGATCTTCTGAATGACAACCTCACCAAACTTGACGATGTCCTTCACCCAGTCCGGCGCTTCACCGAGAAAACCCTTGACGAAGCCAACAAAGAACCCGTTGGCGAACTTTATCAAGTTCTTGATCCACCCCGGCCCCTCGCGCCACACCAGGTCTATCCAGTCCAACACAACCACCGTAAAGCCAAGCAGCCAGGCGTTCGCCAGGTTCGGCGCTTCGGTGACGAGCCATATTGCAACCCCTACAATCGCCTTGAGAATGAAGTTGAATACCTTGCCGAACGCTTCGCCCAAGCGTGGCCCCCAGGCCGGAGCGTTCGTGGAGATGAAGTTCATCACGCCCGCGAAAATCTGCCCGATGAAGCGCCCGGACATTATCATCATTTTCGGGACGAGGCGCAGCAATCCTTGCCACAATCGGGCGGGCAGCCCGCGCAAGTTGGCGAACATCGTGTCAAAATCAATGCCGAGCAGCTTCTCCAATTTGTCCTTGATGTAGGAAATCTTGGTTTCGGTCGGAAGATCGTTGAAGGTTTCCAGGATTTGCAGAAGCCCACCCAGGCCCAGGATGTCCGCGATCTTCTTCAGCTTGTCGGCCAGCGGCAAGTCGAGGAAGTCCTCTACTTGTTTCCTCATTTCCTGGAATTCTTCCGACACCCCGCCGAGTGCCTCACTGATGTCTGTCAATTCGTCGTCTATATCGTCTATATCTTCATCGTCAGGCCCACCCAAGCCTGTTGAGATGGGTGTCACCGTTGGCATACCCGCTCCAGCGGCGGCGTCCTTGATGCTCTTGGCAACGTCACTCAACGCCGCCCCCATCTTTTTCAGCGCATTGACCAGTTGCAATTGAATATCGACGCTGTCCTGTTGCAGGCTCAGATATTCCTTCTGCCAGGCCATTTCATCTTCGGCGATGTTAGCAGACTCCTGTGCGGCTTTCAGCTTCTGCACCAGAGCTTCCGGGACGAAGCCGGTCTTTTGCGCGGCGGCGACTTCCTCACTGACGGCGGCCAGGTTGTCCTGTGCCTTTTGGAACATAAGCTGTAAGCGCAAATACTTTGTCAGTTCGGCCCCGCCCTCGCCCAACTTGTCGGCAATCCCGCCAAGTACTTCGTCGCTGATCTGTCCGGTTTCACGGAAGACGCTGATCAGTTTCGCCACGTCGTCGCGCACACTGGCGAACAGGGTGGGGAATTCAACATCACTGATCGTTCCGGCTCCCACGGCGTCTTGCAGCGCCTGCTTGATCGGCGCCAGACTGTCCCGTAGCAAGCCGAAGTCGGCGGTTTTGAACGCCTGAACGTAGGTGTTGATCAGTCCTTTCGCCCACTCGACGATGTGGGAAAGCGGTCCCTTCTGTGGCGGCGAACCCGGCTTGATGAACAGCCCGATGATGTTACCCAAGAAGTTCATAGCAGTAACAAGCACGCTCTTGGCAGCATTGATAATCCCGTTGGCGATCTGTACGACCAGGTTCCAGCCCCAGTTGATGGCATTGGCCCCGAATCTGTCCCACGTTAGTATGATCCACGTCAGCACATAGCTCACGGCCTGGCGCAGCGGATCGAAGGCCGTGTCCGCTTGCCCGGTCAGAATCCGACGAATGGTTTCGACAAGGCTGTATATCACCTGCCCGACAGCGTTCACGGTGTCTTTGATGTGGACGAGGGCCTCGTCGAGGTTGATCTTGGGGAGAATAGACACGAACCAGTCAAAAGCCGGTTTCACCTTTTGCCACACGGCGGCCCCCACCTGTTTCAGGTTGGCCCAGATCATACCTGCCCACATTGCGGCATCCTTGAGGGCAGTCTTGACCCCGGATGACTCGAATATTGCCAGTCCTGGTTTTACCCAGTCGATGAAGGCTTTCCCCAGGGCGACGGCTTTGTCTACCAGGTCGCCAAGGAACGTGCCGATTTTCTCGAAGATCGGTGTAGTGAAAACGAAGCGTTGAATCTGGTCTACCACATCGGCGAGGGCTGCCGTAACCTTGTCGAAAGCCGGTTTCAGGGCCGTGACGAAGATCATATCCTTGATGCTCGACAAGGTTGATTTTAGGCCCTCAAACGTCTGCGCCATCCGCTTGCCAGCCCCGGCAAAGTTGGTAGTGGCGAAGCGGTCGAACACGTCGAGCAAATCGTCCATCGTATACTTGCCGGAGGCCAGACCCGCGTTGAACTGCTCTATGCTCACACCGAGTTGGGTTTTCAACATATCGGCCAAATTGATGCCCCGGCTCTGCAACTGTCGCAGGTCTTGGGTTAAAAGTGTTCCGACGCTTCTGACTTGGCCCATGACCATGCCGATCATTGTCATTTCCGCCCCGCTCTTGCCTAAACCGGCAGCCATATTCAGCGAGGCACGGGTCAGTTTCATGGCCTGGTCGGCGGTAAAACCGTAGGCCATGCCGCTCTGGAAGGTGGCTTGAACCTGTTTGCTATCGAACGGACTTTCGATGTCGATGAGTCGCAGTTCCTTCAACAATCCTTGCGCGGCCACCTTCGCCGTATCGAGCGCGTCACCGGCATTTTCAAATTGCCCGGCTTTGACCAGTTCGAGCGCCGCGAGGCTTTCCAGGGTGATTTGCAATGTCTGGGCATGAGCGATAACGGGAATAGCTTCTTTCACGAGGTTCTTAAGCGCGTTGATGATGCCCATGATGCCTTTGGCAGCCATACTAGCAACAGGGTTAATCATGCCGATAGTACTCACGAGTCCGCTGATGCCCTGTTGACCAACCGCTGCGTTGCTGAAAAACAATTTAGCTACCCCAAGCAACCCACCCAGGCCGGAAGACCCGGCGGCGGTTTGGGTGTTCTGCGTGAGATCAGCGGTCTGTTGGCTTTGGCGGGACATGGCCTTTGTCACGTCTTGGGAAACGGACACGAGACGGCCCAGGGAATCCTGTTGGCTCGCTTGGGCTTGTCGGTTGGCGGCGGACTTGACCTTGAGCGCGTCTACCGCCACGCCGAGGTCTTGGAACTGCTGGCGCATTTGTTGAATGACTTTATCACCGTCACTCATCGTCTGCGTGAGGTTTTGGAAGTTCTTCTGCGCGCCGCTGGTCTGCGCGCCTACTACTAAGTCGATTCGTTCTTCGTCTGGCAATACCCACTCCTAAAAAACGAAAGGGAGACCACGCGGCATAAACCGCGCAGTCTCCCCTGGGTATCGCCATCTACCTATTAGTTTAACAGAGAAAAGGTATAAGTCAACAGGTTCGCAGTAATTGACTTGTGCAAAAATCGGGAGTAGTATTGCTTAATTATTTGTGAACATAATTCTAAAGAAACGAGGGTATCTATGAATGACACACGTAGGAAATCAGATCGAAAAATCATCATAATTATCATTTTGGTTGTCGTAGGTGCTCTTATATGCACATGCAGCGGTTTGATTGCCATGTCATTAAAACTAATGTCGCCATCCACCCAAGCCACTCTCACCGCGTGGCCCACAAACACACCACGCCCAACAAGAACTCCGCGTCCCACGTTCACGCCAAGACCAACCGCCACAAAAACACCATTTCCTACACTTACACGTTTTGTAACAAAAACGCCAACTCCAGAACCGCATTTCGAGCCATTGATAGGTATATGGCGCGGCATTAAGGTTTACTACGGAGCAGGAGAAGAAAAGCGGTACGCCTTTGAGATTTTAGGCGGTTCCGACGACTGCCGTACTATCAAGCAAGGAATTTACGTTCTCTATCCTGATGGAACTTATGGCTGGAAAGACCGGCTTTATCTCATTACGTCAAAAATATTTTTTGTGATGAGCGACGATCTAGCCAAAAAACGGTACGAATGGGAGATATATTATGGTTGCCCGTAGATACTACTAAAGTACTATTAACATCGTGAAAAAGTAGGACAGTATTTTTGTTCTATAAATGAACCGCGAAACACGCGGGGATTGCCTGGGGAGTTGGCGGGTTGTAAAACGCCACTGTGAACCAGGAACGAAGCACATTTATAATGATAAGTCTTCGATGTCCCATAAACATATATTGTCTATGGGATCATCCCACACACGCGGGAATGATTGATACGAATCACCCCAGGGGTGAATTGTGACTCGATCATTTCATACACGCGGGGGTGATTGGCTCACCTTTTATGTTCATAACATCATAAAACGCCCCCTCGAATCGAGGGGGCGTTGCTGTACACGGCGATACCCAGGGGATGGATTAACGCCGATAAAGCACAAACTTAGTCGGCCTTTTCCTCCTGCGTCTTCGGCCTATTGACACGCTCAAATTCAATCATCCACGCGGGCATCCGGACTTCCGGCGGCAGCTTCGAGCGCATCATCTTGTCAAACGTCGGCAATTCAGGAAGTGAAACTTTCTTCGAGCCAAACGCCTGAGTCAACGCCCGACCAACGGCAAGCTCCGTGCTGCTCACCATTGCTATCTGCGCGTCCCATTGAGAACGTAGCACGCGCCGGTAGACCGGAAGCAGCCATCCTACACGCCGGTGCCCAACGTCATCAGGCAGGCAATGAAAATGTTCTGCGACGGCGAACAGCGCGTCGTCGAAGAAAACGCGCATCCCGGCGCACGTCTCTAGCCAGCGGTTGTGTCCTCGCCTTCCGGCCCTGCGTTCTCTGCTGTCTTGGTCAGCATCCCCGCCAGGTTCAGCCCGCCGATCACCGTCGTAAAATTTGCGAGCGCCTCCGTGATCCCGCCGATGTTCTCCAACGTCATCATCACCACTTGGATGACATCATTCAACTTCGGCGGATGCTTCCTCAGCCAGCGTACCCCCTCCTGTTCGTTGTCGAATTGGAGTAGGGCGGCCATCAGTTCGAGCAGATCGTCGGGAGTCAAAGCGGCAAGGAAGGGAAAGAGGCTACTCGAAATATCGGAAGTTGTTTTTTCCCCTTCCTCGCCGTTTGGGATAAGTTGGGATAACAAGTCTTTACCCAAATTTGCGGCAACCTTCTCCGCCTTTGTCCCAACTCGACCAACCACTGCCAGCAGGCGCACGAGATGAAGCGCGTTCGGCTCTTCGAGCACGAAAACCTTACCGTCAATCGTTAGTTCGCTCATGGGTTAGTCCAACTCGTAGATGCGCCCGAACTGCCCGTAGCCCTCGGCGATGTCTTCGTCCGCCGACAGGGAGAAAGACGCTGGAAGTTCCGACGCTGCGGTGCGGGCCATCGCCAACTCGGAGCCATCGACCTTCGGCGTGGCTTTGCGGAAGCAAGCCATGCGCAGCTTGGAGGTCAATGGGTCTTCTTGAATCGCACACAGCATCCGTTCGGTGAACGAGGTGGGGGCATCAAGGTCGAGCGCGTGTTGCGCGGCATAGGTGCTGTCTGCACTGTAAGCGTGATTGATCCCGGCTTCCCACGCGATAGCTAGGCTGGCCAGGCTAGTATTGAGCAGTGTGGTTTCGAGGGACATCCCCCAGGACTCCGGCTCACCTACGTTCAACGGAGTAGCGCGCTGATCGACCTGGATACCGTCGCTCAGTTCGGCCTCACGAGTGATGGTCACGCCATCCTCAGTCGTCGCCCCGAAATCTTCCCAACCGGAGACCAGAGCGTAGGTCGTGGCGTTCATCACCGACTCGAATCGTCCGGGGTAGCTGGTCAGAGTGTCAGGATCGGAGTAGATAAGCCGCGCCGCCCCCTTGTAGATCGTGTCCCGATCTATGCTGATACTGTCAATCATTTTGGTCATGTGTTACCTCCACACGTTTATGAAAATAAGTCTATAGCCATGCCAATTGCCGAACATGATCTCGTAGTATCCTCTTGATCACCGGCTCGGCAGCGGCGCGGGCCAGTCCGATGAACGGGCTGGCGTTCGTGCCAGGATGGTGTACTTGCCAGTAAGCGTACATCCCAGACCCTCGCGGGCCTCTTTCCCAGAAGAAACGTAACGGATAGCCTTTCGCCCTCTGCGCGGCGCTTCCCCCCTTCGGGATGATGTGATCCGCCGTCCCGTAAGCCAGAAAGGGCAGCACGTAACCGTGTTCACCCCCGGCATAGAAACGCGCCTCTACCATGTCCCCGGAGTCATAAGTCCGGTAGAACAGACCGGCGGCAAACTTGCCGGTTTTATGTGGGGCATGGATTTTCAACTGCTCGGTCATCACGCGCCCAGACTCGCGGACCAATTCGCGGCGTGTTTCGGCCAGGGCCGCCGTGCGCCTGACGAAACGTCCTTGTACGTCCCGATAACCGAACGCCTGCAAGGTAAAGTCTGTCCTAGCCACCGCCGAACTCCAACGTCATACGACCCATCTTAATGAAGTCCACTTGCGCGTCATCGAACATATCGGAGTCTGCTGTCTTCGGATGGCGACTCGCCTCGCTCAGGTCGATTTGTGGTTCGTAGTCCACCAGGTCATAACCGTAGTAAGCCCGTTGGCTCTGTACCACGGCAAGCACGGCTTGCGCGTAACGGCTGCACAGTTTGTCTACCGTCGTTTCACCGGTAGCGACGACAAACCAGTCCACGTAAACAACAGGGTTTTGGTCTTGAAAACCCCACGTATAGTGAGAACGTAACGGTCGCCGGGCTGTTGGAATCACAGCCAGAAACGGGAAGTCGGCGCTCTCAAGCTCCAAGACTGTGGGCTTATGACCATAAAACCACGTTTCGGGTTCGGGTAGCGTGACCGGATCGGAAGCCCACTCGGTTTCTACCGTGTCCAGGGCGTCCCCAAGCTCCGCTTCGAGCAACGTCTCGACCGCTTTGGCGATATGTTCATTGTCAAACGGCATCAGAACGGCCCCCGATAGAACGCCCGGCCTGTCGGGTCTAGCAGCAACCCGTCCACACTCACGGAAGGAGAGGCATCGACGCTTTCCGGTGCATCCGAGGCGCTGATAGCATCCTTTGCATTTTCAAGGTTCGCGGCAATGGCGGCCTTCAACTCCCTTTCGAGTTGGCGCAAGGCATCCACCTTGTTGTGATAGCTGATCGTGGCCCCTTCCTTGCTGATACTGGTCATGGTCTGCATGTAGAAGTCGATAGCGACCGGGATCAGGTATAGCGTGGCCTTGTCCGCAATCCAACTCTGTGCCACGTCCGGGATGTCATCCTCGTCCGGGATCGTTATCCCATCACCGTACAGGGCACGCTTGGCGTCGGCAAGCGCATCCGCTTTCAGACTGGCGTAGTCGATGTCCGAGTTATCCGCCAGCTTTCCTTCGGTGATCGGGAAGTTACGTGTTACGCGGCTGCTGATTGTCATTACTGCCCTTGTTCTTTCTCATGAACTCGCGCATTTCGCGCATTTCGTTTGTGTTATATTCCTGAAGGGCTGAGAAATGTTCCACGGCGACTTGTACAGCAAGCACTTGCATGGTTACAGCTTGCATTTGTTTTGACACAGTCGACAGTTCATTGATTAACGCAGTGTTGACTGCGTTTGTGGCGTTTTGCATCCCGGTAAGGTATGTCTGCCATTTTTCCTCACGCCCTACGAGGAACGCCTGCCAGTTCTCTTGATTGGCATGGCGTTCCTCGGTTTCGCTTCTACGTAGCAGCAAAACAACAAGGGCCAGCGCCGCAACGTATGGTATCTGTGTGGCTATTGAAATCCACACGTCTGTCATAACTAACTCCACACGGTTGCGAACACGAAGGCGGCCGGATAGTTGATGATCGGCATCCGGGCTGTCTGCACGCGGGCGTTCTCAGCGACCTGTTCCTCGCTTACGTAGATTTCCGCGAGCATACCGGGGTTAGTCGCCACGGTGATTTGACCACCCTGAACACGGGCCACGAGACCGTCGTACATCTCGGCGATGGGCGTCCCGTTGACCACGTAGGGCGACGTGATGAGAATCTCGGCATCGTCCAGGAAGTAGTTCTTGGTGCGCGTCATGTCCTCTTCGAGATAGAACCCATTCACGATCTCGATCCCTGCCACGTCAAGCGCGTCAGCAACCTCAGCAATCTTCGCCGGTCGGCGGCGGTCTACATCAGACCCACCAGCAGTGACACCCGCTTCCTCAAGAATCCATTTGTTGCGCCGGACAGTACGCCAGGTCGTCGAATTCATGTGTAGGATACACTCTTGCGGAGCCACGCCCAGGTCATCGCCAATCAACTTTGTCCAGGTGTACACGTCGGTGATGATATCCGTGTCATAACGCGAGTCAGAATCCTGATGATCCCAGTCTACCGCCGGAGAGGGAAGGTGTGAGTCGGAGAAGAAGTCGTTTTGCCCGTCACCGTTCAGATCGAAATCGACGGCAATCGTTGCCCCGGATGGGTAGGTGATGGTCAGGGCATCCTTGACGGCTTGCCACGCCATCCAGCGCGTGCGGTTGATGTTCCGGCGACGCAGCGTCACACCCAAGTCAACGATGGTGCGGGCAGCACCGGCAGCAACTGCATTGTCCGGGCTATTCAGCGCGATCAAGTCCGAGGCGTTCAGTACGTATTTCTCAGCGATGGTCAGCAGCTCCATGTAGAGTTCCTGAACTTCGCCCTGCCCGGTGATAATCGGCGTGTTGGCGTTGTCGGCCTTAAACGCGGCCAGGCCCGCCCCGGCGACTTCGCGCACGGAGAGCTTGACCTTGCGCCCGTTAAAAGCCTTGATCGGCATAAAGCCAACGTCGTAGACCGATGCTTCGGGGATTTTGCGATCCAGCATCCGAGTGAGAATGTGCGACTTGCGCACGTCTGAGGGATGGAGATATTCTTCAACTGTAGTACTCATGGCTGTTTCCTCCCCTTACATCCATTCCGCGTTCGGGAACGCGGTCTTCAAGGTCGCAAGATCGGCGTGACTGATGTCGTTCACGTCCTCGATTTCCGATGTGTTGAACACACACTGCGCCCACAAGCCTTCGGCAGGCAGGTCACCCAGAGTCACGTCGTGACCCACCAGGGTCACGAAGGGTTGATTGGTCGCGCCGATGCTTTCACGGCCATCCGAGACCGTCTTGTCATACGGCCCGTACTTTCCATCGCCGTCGCCGGACGTGATCTCACAGAGAACCGTTCCCCCGGCCAGTAAGCGCCGCCCGTCTGTGTCGGCGGTCACAACGCTGGAATACACAACCAGGGTTTCAAGTGGTTCCGCACCCGTGCGGTACTTGAGCGGCTTGCGGTGTTCCCAAGAGAAATCATAGTATTTCGGCCAAGCCATTAGCTTTTCCCCCTTTCTTAAGGTCTTCCCTTATTCGATCTTTTCGAGCAGATCGTCGATCTGCTCGTCGGTGACATCACCGCTTGCGCTCAGACCTTTCGGCCCTTGCTTGTCCAGGGTGCGTTCGTCGCCCACCTTGATGCGCGCCTCGGCTGGTAGAGCGTTCAGAATCCCAAAAACCGTAGTGTCGAGCAACGAAACACCGTCGCCGTCCGCATTCAGGGCGAGCGCTGTGGGCGCTTCCCGTAGAACCTTCTCGACCGCCACGATGACGGCAGGATAGTGCCGGTAACCCGCGATTTGCACAACCCCGGCGTGTTCGTCCCCGCCCTCCAATGCCTTGACGATGTGGACGATCTCCATGTCACGGGCCTTTTTGCACAGTTCGGCAGCCTGTACAGTGATGGCATCGCGTTGTGCAGCCAGAGCTTTCAGTTCATCGGCTGTAAACCCAAGCCCGGCCAGCGCGCTATACTCGCGTGCGGCATCGCCGGTCAGAACGATTTCGTCCGCGCCATCCAACACAACAGCGTCTTTCACTTTTTCTTGTGGCATCTTTGCCTCCTTACGTGGTGTCGTTTGCCTCTTTTCCGGCGCTTGCCGGTAATGAATAACAGTCACGCCGCCACCGTCCCCGTCCGCTGGAATATCGCCAAATCTGCCAAGACTCTGCACCAGCGGGTTGTTTGTCAGCAGCACGTGACGCAAAACCCAGGGAAATTTCTCGCCGGTTTCCGGGTGAAAAACATCGGGTTGCAGATACACGGAGCAATCCGCAATGCTTCCATCCTCTACCCCGGCCTCGACTTGAGGATCGGTGAACTTGAACCCACCAAAGAGAGCGTCACCGATCATTTTCAACTTACTTACAAAGCCCCGGTTGGCCTCTGCCGGAACGACTCCCCGCGTCTCTCCGTGATGACTGTCGGCGGGAACGCTGATTAACTTGGGCAACCCGGCAACGAAGGCGCGATAAGTCTCTTCGATAATGTCGGCGGTTACGTTAATCTTGCGCCCGGAGTCCATCTTGAACCAGGCACCGGGCTTGATGATCTCTTTCCACACGAGGCCGTCGTCATCGCCTTCGTCTGTGTCGGCCAATACACTGTCGTAAGCGAGCAGGATCACCGACGCGTCTTTCCCGTCGAGCCAGCCACGGATCACCGGCTCAGGATCGCCAAAGGTGACTTGTGTTCCGTCGATGGTGTAGGGGATAGCGTAGTTCTTGCCCGCGTATTCGTAGACTGCCTTTTGCAGTCCCATTTCGTAAATCCACGGGCCAAAGTTAGAATTCGCCGTGCCGTCAGGTAGCATGCCGTTCGGGTTGATGTTGAAGTGGGCATCCAACGCCTTACCGACCAGAGAGCGAATTTCATCGAAGCTCATCGCAGCGACAGCACTCTTGGCCTCGCGCTTGACCCACTTGCCGTTCTTGACCTCGTAGGCTTTCTTGAAGTTGGCGATTGCCACGGCCCACGGTGCGTCAGGTGGGTTTTCCCCCTTCTCGATAGCGTCAGCCCAGGATGCGATAATATTCGCTTGGGCCAATGTTACTGGCGGTTCGATTCCCTTGAGAGAGGGATTGACTTCTTTCATCGACTTGTAAGGCATACCATTCTCACTTTCGGCGGCGGCTTGTACGTCGCCAGTCTTCGCAGCCTTTACCCAGGCTTTGGCATCTTCGTCGTCCCACAGTACCTTGTTGAACGCGAAGGCGAGGATGCTCTGTTTTTCGTCGCTCCACAGGGCAGCTACCCCGTCCCCGAAAACCTGGTCGAGTTCTCGTAAATCCTTGACCTTCGATACATCGTCACCCATCAGCGGGATGACGATGTAATCCTCTAGCTTGGTCAGGTCTATGGTTCCCATATCTTTGCCTTTCCAAACAACAAAAAGGGGTGGGCGTAAATTCACGCCCACCCCGAATGTGCATCTGCACGCCCGGCGATCTGCCGGGGATATTGAGAGATGGTTCTATGTACTTATGATTATAAACCTTTACAGCGTTTCTGTCAAGCCATACTTTTCGGCGGTAAACTTCATAACTTGGTCGCTGTAAAAAATGTAGGGTGTTTTTTTGTTCTATAGGTACATTGGAACTTCTATTCAGTGTAAAAACGTGTTAGGCCACGAAGGAGTGTTATGAGATTTCAAGCACGAAAGTCTAACGGGCGATTTATGCCCAATACGCTCGAAAACACGTTAGGTTTGAGCATTGTGGTTTGCTCAAATTGTGGACGGTTTAACCCGTATCCGGCATATACACACAAACCGGATACTTGTCATAATTGCGGAGCGAGCCTAACCCCGCTTGGAGCGGACGCGATTATCAGCGAGCAGAGCGACGAGCAGACCGTAGACGCCGCGCCGTTCCAGTCGGACCGTCAGACCGAGGAGGAGTAATGAATTTTATCTGTTCGCATTGCGGTTGTATTGCCGAAGACACGACCACGGCAATTTTACTAGATGACGGCTGTACCCTGATATGTACAGAATGCGGTGGGTTGACAAAAGTCACCCTAACACCTATTGCAGGCGACGTGGCAGGTAGGTCTGCGGGCGACGTTGCAGGCGAGACCCGCTCCGCGCCTGAACCTGGCCGTTAGATGGAATTGCTATGGAGAAAACATACGCCTGTATCAGATGCGGTTTTAGAAAAACGACGAGTGATGTTCGCGTTGGGGCGTGCCCTGAATGCAAATGTCAATAGTGGACTACTCGGCCAATACAACTCCGCCTAATACCGCTTCGAGCGGACGCGGCGGGTTACTTACAGCGCGACGAGCAGGCACAACCCGCCGCGCCGTTCAAGTCTGGCCGTTAGGCCGATCCGTGACAAAGAAAATCCCGCCGCGCAAGCAGCGAAATTGGGGGAAAAGATGTTTCTAGTGGCTAGTAAAAATCTCGCTGCCGTCGCTCCAGCATCCAATCGGAGATGGTTAGGTCTGTGGGCTAGGAGGTTTGCAAATGAGACCCTGTAGAGAAATTACAGAAGAAGAAGAAAATTTCCGCATTGAAATGGTGGGCCCGTTCGGAGGAGTAATCAAGCGCGACCCGGTTGCACCAGAGGTAATCGGGACAGTTATCATCCTGGCATTCAGAATCGCTGGGTACAGTCAGGATTTTGATGGCAGCCTGATGGCCAACCTTGAAGAGATCGACCACAACCTTGAGACAACCGGTCTAACAATTGAAAATGTTGGACTGTATCCACAGAGCGGTCTGGTTGCCACAGAAGACGAACTGGCAGAGTTGTTTAATCGAGCATCTTGCGCCGGTCTAACACCTGTTGCAGGTGACGTGGCGGGCAGCGGGCAGGGCGACGAGGAAGGGATTTCTTGTTCTATAGATGTGTTCTAATCAGAAATACATCACAGGAGTAACAATTATGGATGAGGTTAATAGAGATTTCAGATATGCAGAAGAAGCAAACTATTGGGCAACCACTGTCTACCCGGCCAAGAGCAGGGCTGAAATCGAGGAATTGCTCGACGATTTCGGCGTGACTCAACAAATGACCGTAAAGGGACAGGTGAATGGTCGGGTAGCTTGGCTGATTCGCTTCGTGTGGCAAGGACAGAGCTATCGCTTTACCTTCGTCCCGCTGAAGTGTAAAGAGCCAGACAAAATCACCGCGTTTGGCGGCAAGCGCCGGTCACACCTGGAACAAGCCGAATACCAGATGGGCCGCATCGCCGCGCACTTCGTGAAAGCGATTTTAACCGCCGCTGAAGCTCATCCACACGCACTGTTTGGCTTTATGGAGATTCCTGAAACAGCAGGTGCCGGTGGTATGCCGCGAACTGCCGGAGAGTTGGATATTTCAGGGATTAGGTCTGCGTTGCCTGCGCTTGAGGTAACATATGAACCAGAATGATCTACAGGTGATAATTCTTAGAACTGAATATGACTTAATTTCAGATTTAGTTGTTTTGTCTGACTATTCACAAGCCGTCAGACTAGAGAGACAATTGGTCAATGAGTTCGGGCATGATCGCGTTGAGCACATTCGCGCGACACTCGATGAGTTGCCGTCCTTCTTCGGAATGAAGATTCCAGAGCTTCCGCAAACACCGTTGGAAAAACACAGAACATTCAATCGTGTTAGGTGCGATACTTGCGGAGCAGAAATCGCCGATAACTGGATAGTTAGACATATTAAATCCGGCTGTAAGGTTGCATCTCGAGAAATATGAGGAGGAGCGATGAAATCAAAAATGCTTCCACGTTTTCGCCGGTTCTGGAACAGTCTAGATTCCTTCGAGAATTTTCCTTCGATGCCGAGGCGTCGGGGGTATTGGTATTGCACACAATGCAATAAGCTTCTGCACCGCAGAAATTTCGTTCACGTGCGGTTCAAGAGCCGCCCAGAACCTATTTGTAAGAAATGCCGCACAAAGAACGCACATCAGGCGCAGCGTGACTTGGTGACGGGTACACGGCGAGATTGACGTCGTAGGTAGAGTAGAAGAAAGCCCGGCCTAGTTGCCGGGTTTCTTTTTTGTCGGTTTTGCTTCTTCTGTCGGCTCGGCGAAATCCTGCATCTTTACTTCTTCTATCGACTCGGTAAAGTCCTGCACCTTCACGGCCTCGTCTTTGACTACGGGTAAAACGCTCGTGATCTTTCCGTAGCAGACTGTCACCACGTACTCGCCGTAAGGTTCAGTGAGCAACCGATTGAACATTTCACCGTTGTCGATAAGCGCGCCCCCCCTCGGACGGTCTACACCGGCGCACACATCGGCCTCATTTTTGATCGGTGTGACCTTCGTGATCTGCTTCCGGTGAACCGTAACCAGGCATGCCCGGTTCCCCCTGGACAGCAGTATTTCGAACATGCGATGTTGCACAGCGACCGGAGAAGTGATCGTCGTCGTCATTGTCATTGTCATGCCAGCGCCTCCAATATCCCTCTTAGGCCCTGTATGGCCTTTTGTACAAAATCCTTGAGCGTAGCGCACTCATAGACCGCGCCACACTCAGAACACGTATAACACCTACCCATATCAACGAGCAGCTTGCCACAGCAAGTTATTTTTCCTCCATCGATCTTCAACATTAGATTTCTCCTTTGTGAAACGATTCCAGAACCTCATGCCAGCGCATGCTTTGTGTTTCGTAACTGTGCCGTTCCCACACAACCTGTTGCCACTGTTCCGCCAGCTTTTGCTTGGGGTAGGGGACTTGTTCCAACAGGCTGACGAGACTGCGTTGCAGGGCAAGTGGAGAGACGTAACTGTCTTTCAAAATATCACCATACACAGTTTTACTTGCCATGACAGGAACACCCGCTGCCCCCCACTGTAACGCCTTGAGCGGACTGCGACACTTCGAGGCTTCGAGCCGGTCGGTCGCCCAGGCCAACCCCACATCACAAGCCTTGATCAGCATCCGCATTTCGTGAAAGTTACGCATCGACACGATGGGACTGATCAGTGTTCGGGAACGCAGACGCTCCGGGAAGCACGATAACACTTCCGGCGCTCCCATCAGCGCCAGGTGACCACTCACCTCTTCGAGGACCACGTCCACGGCCCCGGCGATCTCCATCCAATCGTCCCAGTGATTGCCCGTCCCAAACCATCCCAGAACCGGGCCGTCCTGTTCGTGCTGCGTGTCTGGAAGCACATCCCAGTCACCCATCATGACACAATTAGGAAGAACAGCGACCGGAATGGAAACCTTCTCGCGCAACTTGGTGGCAAGATACTCAGTGGTACACGTAATGAGGTCAGCCATTTCCAACGCCCTCTCAAAGAGAATCATCCGCTCGGCGCGTGAATCCACGCCCCGTCTGAAGAACTGGTCGTATCCGTTCCAACTTGGTGGCATCTCGAAGAGCCAGTCGTCCACATCGTAAACCACGGTTTTGCCGGCGTCTTTGAACTGGCGAATGACAATATCTGTCGCCGGGTCAGCATGCATTTGCAGCCACAATACGTCGTATCTTGCGGCCTCACCGATGTTCGGGACTTTGATCTCAACATCGTAACCCATCTGCTTCAGCACGAGGAACGGGCATTGTGTGCGGTAGTAATTTGCTGCATTATCGCGCAAAGCAGCCAAGATTTTCATTGCAACTCTCCATTGGAAGCGGTATAAACTCGCTTAGGCGTAATCATAGAAGCACGCTCGTTGTAGAGGGGACGCATCGCGGCGACGTGCGCGTCTAGTTCCTCCCTACTGCCGATGGCGCTGTGGCGCTGGATGTTTTGGATCGACCAGCCAGTCCAAGCATACATCCCGAATTCCAACGCGGACGCTTTGTGCGACAAGAGCAAATCCTCGAAGCCGTATAGGTGTTCAGGGGCCAGCACGTCAAAGAAGCCAACGCGATCCACAAACGGCCCGGCGTGATAGACGGCGTGCCCGACGACCGGGCGAATGGTGAACAGTGTAGCATTGCGCCAGGGTTGTGATGCTGTGACGCGCTGCTGCTCCCAGGGCTGATAGTAGGCGCTCATCATGGCTAAATGAATGCCGGTCACGGCCTCACACTCTTGCGCGAAGGCGGCCAGGGCTTCGACCCATTCCGGCCCGCCTGATAAGAGTATATCATTGTCGAACTTGATGACAGCCTGTCCAGGCAAACGATATTTCAGCGCAACGTTCAACGCACGCGGACAGCCGATGTTTTGCGGAAGGGTTATCAATTCCACGTCTTTGTGACACGCCCAAGCCGTCAGCCACACGACGGTTTCTTGATCGCTCCCGTTGTCCACGATGACGGTTTGTAAGGCGTCGAGACTTGGCTCCAAACTGGTCAGCATCCGCTTGGTCAATTCCAGACGGTTCCACGATGTCACAATCGCCAGCGGTTTCATAGTTTGTCCCCCATATAGTCGCTAACGCTCTGATGGGTATAGCGCGTGTCCCACTCACCAGCAAAACGCGCCAGCCCCGCAGCCTGTTCATCGATGATCCAGTTGTAGAAATACTTGCCAAAATACTTTGTCCCACCCCGCGCCTGCCGCTCGCGCATCCGTTTGAGACCTTGTTCCAAAGTCCTGAAACAGTAGTGTTTGCAGATCGGTGTCACACTTCCACAAATCTGCCATTCGCGCCAGGTTGTGTCGGGCAGTTCCGGTGTGCGTTTCTGCTCGTTCTGTGGGTAGAAATGACCCGGCAGGGCCTTCCAAATAAAGCGACCTGTGTGCCCCCACGAGTACCACAAACGACGGCGTTGGATCGACTCGCGTTCATCTTCCAGCAAAATACCGTGCCGGATGTCGTCGATGGTGATCCAGAATTGCGGGACGAGGCAGTAAAGCACGTTAGCGCCTTCCGCGTCGGCAGCAGCAATCGCCGCCACCGGATCGGTATGATAGATTTCATCGGCGTCCAGACTGATAATCCAGTCCGGGTTGTGTCTCAGAGTTAAATCGAGAAGTCGGTTGCGCAGATGGTCGTGGAATTCACCGCCCGGATCGTCTTCCGAGGTCAGGTGTATGTTTATGTCCGGGTGTCTAACCTGAAAGTGGTGAATCTCAGTCAGCGTATGGTCATCGCTCTGGCCGTCGAGAATCACCACGTCATACAGTCCCCAACGGGTGATCTCACAGAGGGTTTCGTAAATCACGTCCCCCTCGTTACGAATCAACATTTGCACGACGATGTTCATAGATTCCATCCTGCGGCACGTTCCGCGTAGAGTCGGGTCGAAATCTCAAACCACTTGTACACAAAATCGTGATTCTGGTAAGGTATGATTGGCTCACCATCGTTCCAATAGCCAAGTCCGACCACGGTCTCGTCGATGATGAGATTATGCTTATACTTCCCAAACGAACCCCCATTTTTCTTGCGGTCAGCCACCCGCGCCACCAGTTGGGGCAGGCTGCGGCAAGTATAATGAGTCTGAATCAATAGTGCTCCGCGTGCATCTTTCCCCACGTCCTGTCCATCCGGGTAGAAGGGGATGTTTTTCTTGCTTCCATACTTGTAGGCCAGCACCAGGTTGTGCTTCCACGCCACAATCGCCGTGTGTCCAAAGCTATACCAACGACGTCGTTTCTGCACACTGACAGTTTCGTCTTCGAGCAGCAGACCCCGCCGGAGGTCGTCGAACGTGATCCAGAATTGCACCACCTGCGCCCGTGTAGCCATGACGCCAGTCTTATCGTAATTCTCCAAGATAGCCCTGGGGTCTTGCGGTCGATAGCCTGTCACAGAAATCCCGCGTGGGTAAAACTCGTCCGGGTCGATCCGCACGATCCAGTCCGGGTCGAGCGCCGCCGCTGCGGTTAGTGCATATTGGCGCAGCCCTTCGTCAAAGATTTCATCCACCGGGCCGCGCAGCACCATGGCCCCGGCCTCGCGTGCCAGGGTGTCGGTTCCGTCCGTCGAATTGTCGTAGAGGATGAAGGCATCGACCCAGGAAAGCGCGTCTTTGACGCACTCCCGTACCACATCCGCCTCGTTATGAGATAGTCCAATCGCTACGATTTTCATAGTTCTTCGATCTTTGTCCCGATCATCCAGGCCCGGTTTCGATACTGATAGGGTTGCGTGCCATCTATCCGCACCAGCTTTTTTTCGGCAAAAGTGTCCCAGGCTCGCATAACGCCGAGACTTCCATAGTCTTCACAGTAATCATCGACGACGATCAAGCCCCCCACTTTGAGCAAAGGAAATAGGTTGATGATGTCATTGTACGGCACCGGCCAGATATGCCCCCCATCGATAAAAAGCATATCGAAAAAGTTGCTCGCTATCAAATTCCTGAAAGCGGGCAGCGTTTCTTGTGAATCCCCTACGATCAATGTGTGCTGCCCTGGGAAAGTTCCATCGATGATCCTTTTCGCCATTAAAGGCGGAGGGTAGCACTCCGTGTTCGGATAACGCAGCCAGTCGAACGACACCACCATAATGTCTGGACGTGCCCCCAGAAAGGTTGCCGCGCTAATGCCCAGATTGAACCCGGTTTCACCGATCCGCAGTATCTCACCGTGTCCCTTTAGAAGCTCCTGCAAGAACTCTATCTGTGGCTCAATGATGCTGCCCTCTCCGTGTAACAACGTGGCTTTCTGCATATACTCTTCTGTCTGTTTTTCCATTATTGTGTCCTTCCTAGTAACTCGCGCAACTCGCCCGGTGTCCGCGCGTACAGTTCAGCATCCTGCGGATCAATCTTTCCGCGCCGATAGAGGGTCGGCGCATAGGTCGGGCATTGCTGCACCTTGTCCAGCCCCAGATCGGCCAGGATTTCCATGCAGGTGATGATAAAACGCGGCGCCACTTGTACCATCCGGCGGTACAGGCTCACGATGTCGTCACCCGGTACAACCGGGTAACTGATCTTGCTCACAATCGGCCCCTGGTCAAAAAGATCGGTCATCGCGTGAAACGTCATCCCCTGAGATGTAGCACCCTGACGGATAGTGTGGTAGAGAATGTCGGTCCCTCCCCACTCAGGAAGCAGACCTGTGTGAAGGTTAAACGCGGGCCGCGCGTCGATCTTAATCTTGCCGTCGAACTGAATCGACAGTTTGATATCGTGGGAAATATCTCCCTCTACTTTCGGCAGTATCATCTTGCCAGGAACGGTCGGTTCTTTGGAATTTTGAACATAACCCACCAGAACGTAGCCATTCTTCAGCAACGCCTTGACACATACCTCGGTGATGTAGGTGTTGCCGTAGATGAGGATGCGCTTTTGTGAGCGATCAAGACCAGTCAAGTCCCACGCTTCGTAAAAGGCTTTGCGCGTGCCACGTTCTTTGTGCCATACGTAATCGAAGATGGGGAAACCCTCAACTTTATATCCACGAGCAGCGGCGGCCCGCGTATTGTTCTCCATCGGATCGCCAGAGTGAATAAACGGGGGAAGATTGAGATAGATTTCGCGGTCGTACAGCGCGGCTACGCACGACAAGTAATACCTCTTGCCGTGTGAAACATCCCGGTAATACAGAACGCCAATGGCGTACAATCCCGTTTCGTTAGCGCGATTCTCCATCCGTTCTAGGAAGCCCCCATGCTCGACGATGCAATCGGAGTCCAGCGTAAAGACCCACCGGGTTGTAGCGGCCAGTATTCCAGCGTGTAAGGCCGGCCCATGCCCGCCGTTCGCTTCCAGAATTACGGCTTCAGTATTCAGATCGTTCGCCGCCAGTTCGCGCACAGCCTCAGTGCTGGCATCATGACTGCCATCGTCTACTAGAATAAGCGGGAGGGTAGGGTAGAACTGACGTAGGCTGCTCACGACCGCGCGGATCAACTCCGGCGTTTTGAATTGTGGGATGATGGCCGTGATATCCAGTGGCGCACCTGAAGAATTGTACGTCACCGTCACCCCGATAACATCGGTGATGAGCGATTCGTAAATTCGGCAGTCGTGGAGAGCGGCGCCGTACTTCTTGATCCACGCGTCACTGACTACCAACTTTTCGCCATGCTGGAAGACCTTGTTGCCGACTTCACATGATTTGGCATTGCCTTGATAGATGACGGTTTTCATTATTCAGTCTTTGCTCCTGTAAGATTTTGTTCATAATGATTGAGAACGGGAAGTAGACTCGATTTGTACTTGCTGAACTGTTCGTCGCCTTGCAGATACGGAACGGCATTGAGCAGCGTCAACACGTTGGAAAGGGCGTCGGCCAGTACGCCTTTGCGCTGCGACTTGGCCCGGAACAGCGCCCCGTACAACACCCGCTTGTCGATCTCGGCCACGTAGTCTTGTGCTTCGGCCAGGAAGCCACATTCATTGATCGCCTTCAAGTGCAGCAGCACCCCGCCAAGCACGACCGCCGGGTCAAACCTTTGGTTTTTTGCCTTTTTTTTCATTCTCCATACCCTTTGACATAGTAGCCCATGCCCCGACCAGAAAGAAGAAAACAAGCGCACAACCCATTCCAAAATTCAAGGGTAACTCGCCAAGTAGGAGCAACCAGAGCAACAAGAACGTACTACCCCATCCCAACGCCTCGATGAAGTCAGCGCCGTTCAACCCACTCACCCTTGATCAAGTCGTGTGTTTTGCTTTTTTCAAACATTGCCGCACCGACAATAAACCATCCGGTAAATATACCAACGCAGAAGCCAATCACCAATGCCAAAATTATAAACATTCTACCAGCCCCCCTTTATTGCTTCGATCACTCGGCACTCGTCTTCGTAGGTCATCAGGTTATGCAGCGGGATGGAGATATGGGTCTTCTCGTATCTGTCAGTCACCGGAAGATCATCCCGTCGCCCTCCGAATACTGGATGCACGTCGTTGCGGATGTGGGCTACCCCGGTGTCGATCCCCTTGTCATCCATCATGCGCCGGAAGTCACCCCGGCGCTCGACGTGGATCGTAAACAACCAGTCGCCGCTTTGCCGGTCGAAGGCCCGCTCGAAAAGCGTTACACCAGGCACGCTATGCAGTTTTTCGTAGTAGTCCAAGGCCATCCTGTGTCTGTCTTCCAACAGCCGGTCGATGTCATCCATATTGCCCAAGCCGATTGCGGCGGCGATGTCGTTTATTTGCATTTTATAGCCGACTTCGCTTTGATCCCAGACCGCATACCCATCCTCTTGTCGCACACGCCGGTTGTCCCGGTCAATCCCGAACCAGCGGCGGCGGCGGCCCTCGTTGTACAGGTCTTCGTCAAGGAGCGTCAGCAGGCCCCCGTCACCCGTAGTCAGTTGTTTGATCGCCTGAAAGGAGAACATCGTAAAGGGCGAGAGCGTCCCGATGGGGCTGCCCCGGTACACCGCACCTAGGGCATGCGCCCCGTCCTCGATCACCGGCAAGTCATACTTACCTGCAACGGTGTGAATTTCGTCCATATCGCACGGATACCCGGCCCAGTGGACACAGATAATGGCCTTCGTCTTTTCGGTAATGCGTTTTTCAATGTCCCACGGGTCGATGTTGCCCGTGTAGTATTGAATGTCAGCAAAGACCGGCTCTGCGAACTGCTCCAAAATTGCCATGTTCGTGGCCGTGCAGGTCTGCGGGGTGGTGATAATTTCGTCTCCAGGCCCCACGCCCGCCAGGGCTAGCGCCAGGCGAATGCCAGCCGTCCCAGAGTTAAGGGCCAGCGCGTACTTGAAACCGAATCGCTGACAGAGGGCTTTTTCAAACTGTTTCACCTTCGGACCCTCGCCGATCCAGCCGCTTCTCAAGACTTCTGTTACTAATTCTATAGCATTCTCGTTCACGTAGGGCTTGAACATCGAGATACGTTTTTCCATCTCTAGCCTTCCTTTTGCGCCGCCATCAGCAGTACCGTATAGCCATCGTAACGTGGCACAGAGCGTTGTATGTCCACTACTCTCAAACCAACATCCTTTAGTAGACCGGATAAAGTTTCTGCGTCGAAAACGTGCCTGTGTAGGTCTGGATGTGCCTCAGCGTAGCCATAGGCCCATGGAGTAGCATCGGGAGTAGTAATGAACAATACTCCCGCAGGCGCTAATAGCTCCGCAAAAACGCCAAGAGCGCGAACCGGGTCGAAGACGTGCTCCAACACATCGAAAGCAATCACCACCCCCAACGGCGGGAAATCACACTGCGCAGCAAATTCCAGAGCACGATGGAAAAACTTTACACTTGGAACCCGCTGCCGAGCCACTTCGATGTATTCTTTATCAATATCCAGACCGTAAGAGGGCAGGGTAACTATCCCGTCATCCAACAGAACCCGGATAACCTCTCCGATGTTACAACCTACGTCTAGCGTGTTGCGGTTGGGCGCGTACTGTTCAATCATGGCCTCGACCCATACATAACGTTGGTGCTCGTGGTCTTGTGGGTTGTCGTGTAAACCAAATTTTCCGACGTGCTGAATACCGCCACGGCCTGCCCATACATCACCGTCGGTGTTTCGTTCCCCTTGTGGCTCCCGGTCCAATTTGCTTAAATCAATCATTTGCGTGCCGCCATCATCAGGTACACCAGACCATCATCGCGGGGGCCGAGGCGCGTCACGTCGATGACAGACAAATGACTCTTTTGGAACAACTTTGCCAGGATAGCCTCATCGAAAATGTGGCGGTGCTTACCGGGATACACCCTAGCATAATTGCGTGACCAGTGGGTGTCGTCCGGCGTCGTAATGAGCAGAATCCCATCCGGTGACAGCACGCCCGCCAACGCAGCCAGCGCCCGCGCCGGGTCAAGCACATGCTCTAAAACCTCACAGGCAATCACTGCCCCCAGGTTGCCCAGTTCACTTTCGGCGACGTACTCCAATGCCCTGCAATCGAAGGTCGCCCCCTCTACCCAAATCCGTGCCAGCGTGATGTACATGGGGTCGATGTCCAGACCGTAGGCATCTTCAGCAGTAATGATCTTGTCCTCGATCAGCAGGCGCAATATCTCACCGATGTTGCATCCGGCATCCAACACCCGACGGGATGGAGCGTGTTGCTCGATCATCGTGCGCAACCAGGTATAACGCTTGCGCTCGCTGCTGCCCGGCCAAAAACGCCTGGGATTTTGCGGCCCATCACGTTGTACCCATATATCACGGTAAAACACCTCTTCGTTCTGTGGTTCAGGGTCTATCAATTCCCAATTCAGCTTTGTCATTGTCCTTCATCTCCAATACGGCTCCGGGTCTGACGGGGCCTCTTTGACCGTCCTGGAAGTCAGCGGTGCATAAGGAACGCCCAGAAGCGCGCACAAAATCCTGTCGTACATGGTCGGCAGCACTTCAACATTATGGTTGGCGGTGATATCCTCGTAATATATCCGCACATTTTCAAAGGGAGTTAGCTCTTCCATAAACGAGCTCGTCCCCTTACAGTAGTGATCGAACTCTGCTTGATCGAAAGGAATCTGCGGAACATACTGGGCGCAATACGTTTGGAAGTCAGGGTAGTCCGGTAGAGGAATACGGTTTTTCGGGGTTTCCCACCAGACACGTAGCTTCCAAGAGAAAAACTGCCGTTTCTTGTCACGGCGAACCAGGTGCAGCACTGGAATGTCAGGATCACGCAGAAGATACTCCTTGACGATCTCCGAACACTGATCATACTTAATGTCCAAAAGCATCGCCTGCGTTGTGCAACCGTTTTCAATGTCTTGGCGGCGTATTAGATCTACACATTCGACCAGTACAGATTCACAGTCTACGGCGGTTTGGGGTGGGCGATGAAAAAACGGTTCTGGTAGTCCTCTGGCTGCCGGGTGACTGTTGACACAACTCGTGATTAAATGCGTGCCGCTCCGTTGCAGGGCCATCAGCACGGCCACGTTCATGCCGTCAAAGAGAGCTTTACTCATAAAGCCCACTGTCAAGCCTCCGCTCTCGCATCAGCGCCGCCATTTCGTCGAGATGCTTGGCCTCGTCCAGTAGGGTGGGGCGGCGACCCCGCAAGGCCCAGGCCCACTTCTGCGCGAAGTACTTCTGATTCTTACGCTTGATCTCGTCGAAGGCATTGCGCCCGCGCACATTGTCATTGACGTTGTACTCGTTTTCTTTAAGACCCCGACTGCCCCAGTGAACCATGTCGATAGGGTAGGCCCACACGTCCAGACCCAGGTTTGCCCGAACCTGAAAGCACAGATCATCGTCCTGCTTATAGTACAACTCAAAGCCCGTATCGAAGTGCAGCCCGTTTTGTACGACCGGCCAACGCAAGAGTGCCATCCCTAGGCCCACACTTTCAGCCCGCACCGGCTCGGCCCGCGCAGTCTGATCACGGTGCAGATACCAGTTCCCGGATGTGTCCAGGAACACAGCTCCCGCGCAAACATCGGGAGCAGAGTGCTCAAGACCTACGATACCGATTTTAACTTGCGGGCTATCGCGTTCTGCCCACTGCCGTACTTCGGTAAGCCAGCCGTTTTGATAGACCTCGACATCAGCATCCAGCATAACGATCTCGGTAGGCCCATCACCGTAACGCGCCGCGTCTATCATATCGAAGGCCAGATTGTGACCCAACACGCAACCCAGATTTTTTTCAGCAAACACGACGATACACTCGACATCCTTCGGCGTTCCCCATCCTTCGCGCCGTTCGGTGGCGATGCAGTAATGCCCGGCAAAAACCGTCTGTACCAGGTTGAGTAGTTCGGCGCGTTGCTCCGGGATGCTTCCGTTATCCAGAACGATCCAGGTATGCGGTTCCGGGGTGTTGTCCTCAACGGTTTCTATGAGCTTTTGAACATAATCCGTGGTGTTCCAATTCAGTGTTACAAAATAGGTATTCATAATCTCGTTGCCTCTACTTTGAATGACCAGTTAAACTTTGCAAAGTTCTCGATACAGGTAAATTGAAGTATGTTACCCAAGTCCTGTAAAGCGACCCGGAACGACTCCGGCCCGTCCCACCCGCTGTACTGTTTCTCATATTTCCAGCGAGAGCTTGCACGCGAAGGCGCATAACGCAAATCAGGGACGACGTGCGCCATCGTTCCGCCAGGCTTTAGCACCCGCGCCATTTCCCGCAAGGCGGCGTTGATGTCGGCAAACAGCGGGAGAACGTGACTACTCACCACACTATCGAATGTCCCGTCGGCAAAGGGCAGGCGCATCCCCTCAGCACTCACGTCAGTCCACGCAAAGCGGTTGGGGTTCGGATCGAGATTCACCGCACCGGGTATGCGCTTCATCCCGCACCCGATGTGCAAACAACGCCCAACAGCGCGCTGTACGATCCATTTTTGTTGCAAGCGGTCAATCTCTTTTTGATCCATAGCCCTTTTCATCAGTAAAAGCAACTTCCGACTATATATCTTATGTAAAGTTGCTCCTATAGAAGCCCTTCCTCGATACAAACACGTATCCAGCTATCCACGCTTTCCAGAATGTTGCCTTCACCTTCGCGTTCGACGTAAGCGCGACCGTCAAGAACGTGTTGACGCCGGTAATCGGGATCGAGCAGCTTTTTCAATTCGTCGCCATCCCGCGCCACGGCAACCCCGGCGGCCCAAGCGACCAGGGTCTTGTTGTCGCTCTTGAAACTGTGTGGAGGCTTGTCGGAACACGGATTCAACAAGATGTCGTACTCAGCCATTTGCCGGACGAACCGGGCAAACGGCATGGGCGACTCAACGCTTACAACGTCCCCTGTGACTCCAAGATCGGCCATTGTGACAGCAATCTCAGCAAGCACACCAGAATTGCCCTTGTATCCCATCCATACAATCTTTGGTGGCTTATTGTTCACAAAGCCGTGATATACTTTGATAGCCCCAAGTTCTACCCCGTCCGGCACCAAGTAGGCCGGAAGGTACTGCTCCAACCATTCCACGAGCGGAGCCGTCGGCGCGGTAGCAAAGTCGAACAACTGGATCACATTCAATAGACGCACACGGTGATGACGATCTAGGAAATCGGGGTCGCACAGGTCGAAGGCCAGCTTGATCTCACGGCCCTGGTCACGCAAGGTCGCCAGTTGGCTGATGAGCCGGACGCTTTCCCTGCTCAGATAGGCTTTCTGGAAGACGAACAGTTGATAATCTATCAGCCGTTGCGTACCGTTGTAGACCTCTGCATCTTCCCAGTTCTGCGCCACCCACGCACAGCGGATCATCCGGCTGCCCGTGTGCTTGGACAGGCCGTCCAGGGTACAAGGAAGAAATAAAGCAGTCGCCTTAGTTGACACCGATTGCTCCCAACATATCTAGCCAGTCCCATCGATACCGCCCGTGATCAAAAAACGTCAGCGCATTACGGCGCCCGACCTGCCCCACCCCGTAGGCGACTTCTGGATTTTCAAGCAAGTAAGTCAACACGTCGCGGGCCTCGGAGTAAGTTTTGACGATGAAACCGTTTTCCCCTTGCCGGATGTAGTCCTCGAAATCGTTACCCGGCACACTGACAATGCAGCACCCGGAGAGCATCGCCTCAGTCCGCGCTCCGGGCATCGGGGCGCGTCTGGTCGGGGAGAAATAAACCAGCGCCCGCGCCAACACTTCCCGGTAAGCGACGAAATTGCTCGCCCACGGTTTTTCCCCACGCGGCCCGTACCACGTCAGCGGAACGTCGCGTCGTAAACGCTCTACCAGCGGCAGTCCGTGGTACTCCCGGCTCATGTCCCCACCTGAACAGATGGTGATAGCGCCGTCCGTGCGCTTCTCAAGAGAGAAATTGAACCATTCATCGGTATAACCGTGGATGATGGCCCGGAACTGCGGCAGGCCATAGCAATCGACGCGTCCCTCACCTCCGTCCCACTCCCGCGCCGCTTGACGAGAGTTGCATACAACCGGCAAGTCACCGATCAGGCGCAAGATATTCTCGCGGTTTCGCCCATTGTCCGGCGTCCCGTGCATGATGATCACCTTTGGAACGTTCTGTACGCTTTGGTTCATAAACCTAAACGGAAACGCTCGCAGGTTTAACAGATCACACCATTGGTCGAGATGCAGAAGCGCCAGATCGTAGTCCTCAGCCCGAATGTCTTGCGGACGGACGAACCGCACATTCGATGGGATCGGACGCTGCGCCTTGTTCCACGGCGGTTGCCTCAGCGCCGCAATGGTAAACGTCGCCGGAAGCGCTTGCGCCATCCTATATAGATGCGCTTGGTGCCACGAATAGTCAAGAATCCGCAAGATCAAGATCACTTGCCGCCTTTCTTTTTCTTTGGGATCACGATAGCTATGGTGTCCGGGCCATCCTTGATTTCTGGAAGCGAATCCACAAACGTTTCGGCAGCCTTCGGATCAACTTTCTCGATAACTTTTTTCAAATCTTCGATTCTCTTTTTATCCTTCGATAACTTGGGCATAATCGTCACGCTCCATGATGTCCACAAGAACCGGCCTCTCTGTGCCACTGAAACTGAGGCCAGCGTTACGCAGGTCGTTCATAAGACTTGCAAAGGACGCCCTGTGCTCGTTCGCATCCCCACCCCATTGCGGGATGCACGTCAACATAAGCATGGCATTATTGCCTTGCTTTCCCCACGTCCAACCACCGAAACCACGCGCAACGAGACTTTTCTCGATCTCGCGCATAGCAGGCTCGTCAATGTCACTGTCAAACGAAACACGGTTTTGCGGCTGTGCCCCTTCCGTGTCCTTGCTGACGTACTTCTGAATGAGAACGGCGTCCTGGTTGTGCTTCTGAGCGAAATGCGCCAAAGCACGCTTGGCCTCACCGTTCCCGGTATACTGCGTGATGTAGGTCGGCTCGCTGCCGCCCTCCCATCCTCCTATTCCGAGGCTCACGGAAAGATCGGATACTGGCGTACCTCCAAGAAGGGCTTTGAAATCATTCATTTCGAGAGCAACTTGGCCTTTGGTCTTCTCAGGCCGCGCCGACGTGATACCTACCTGGAAACGCGGAACAGCGGAAGTCGAAACACTTCCGCCACGCATCCCAGGACGACCGGCGTGCGCCCAGTTACCACTCCCGGTCCCGCCCAAAACGATAGATTTTTTTATCCTCTTGGTCATGCTTTCTCCTATAGAACAAAAAAACAGAGGATTGTTTTCATAGGCTAGTTTAGGCCCGCCTTCTGTCGCTCATTTATCCGCCACGCCCGCGCCTCGGTAGCACCCATCCCCGCCGGAACCCATAACGGATTCCAGTAATTTGCCAATTCGGGGCAGTTATGGCAATGAACCTCGGCGGCCTTTGGGTCTAACACCCACGTTGTGTTCCATCCCAACAGCACCCCGTCCGCGTCGCGTTCCTCTTGGATGTCCCATTCACAGCGGCAGTTCGTCAGACACTCGGTATCACATGCTACCGGGTATGTCGGCAGGCGCGGCATCCCGTAAGCCTCGGAGCGCCCCCGCCAGAAACTTTGATGCGCGTTGTCGATGTACATCCTGGCCCGCGTGATGATCTGTCCTGCCTTCATATTGCCCGTGGCGATGTCGTTAGCAAAGTTGTCCAGGAAGCGGTATTGCTCTTTGAGGATCGCACCGAGGATACCGTAATCCCGGTAGGTCATTTGATCACGACCCCCACGCCCGGCCATGTACTGCGCCAGGTGCTCGTTCTTGATCGCGTCGCGCATCAGGTTTTGCCAGTGGTCGAGGCGCAATTGATCGTTGACTAGTTGCATGCACAGATTTTCAATCATATCGCCGGAGGCACTGGCGGTCTGTAGGGCAACGTTTTTGATCACAGAGAACGCCACAAAACGACCGTTGCGGCGGTAGTTGTGTGTGCGCGGATCGTAAGCCCAGGTCGGGTCAGGCATTGTCTTCCTCTGTGGCATTGTCATCATAACTACTGAGGCTTTCATCCGTCACTGCACCCAAGAGGCCCTTCGCCCCTTCCGGCGCGAAGGCTTCCCACCATGCCACGGCTGTGTCGGCGTCTTGTGCTCCTAACGGCACGTCCCTATCCTCCGGCCACGGCTTGAGCGGCTTGCCACCGACCAATACTCGCCCCGCCTCATCCACTGCCGCCCCGATTGCCCTTACCTGTTCCGGCGGCGTCACTTCTGACGGTTGTCCCTCTTGCGGTCCGGCCTGTTGTTGAGCCTGTGCCTGTTCCAGTTGTGCTTTGGCCTTCTCTGTCTCTTGCTTGGCCTTTACTTCCTCAGTTTTCTTGGCTTCGGCCTTTTCCTTTGCGACCTGTTCCTCGCTCTTGAGAGGGAATTCAAGACGCTCCATCGCCCCCCGCATGTCGAAGTATTCAACGTCGGGACTTTGCCCGATCAGGGCTTTGATGACTTCCAATAGCGCCACGCTGTTATCCGGGTCAAGCCCCACAGTCTCGACGATCACCCGTGGCGAATCCGGCGGGAAGTTGGCCCGCCCTATCGCCGGGAAAACGTATTTGTTCACGTGCCGGTCGATGTCGGCGGAGTCCTGCATCAGCAGTTCTTGCGCGATGTCGCCAAGAGCCTCCGCCGAGGTCACACTACCCAACTGCCCGCCGGTCACATTCAGCAACGCCTGCGGCGGGAGAAAGAAACCCATGCTCATTTTCTTGTCGTGATGGTCTTCCATCTCGTGGAACTTATCGAAACTACCAGCCCCTTCCAGAAATTGCATAGCCCACTTTTGAATGGAGCTTTGCCGTTCCTCGCCATCCATTCCAACAGTAACGTAGGTTTCGGACGGGATTGCCACGGTTGCCCCACTCCGCACGAGGTCGCCAGTACTCAGGGCAAGTTCCTGGTTGCTCTTACCGGTCTTGGAATCTTTGCCGGGAGGGTAACGCACTTCGACGACTCTGTTTGCCTCTTTCTGCATAGCGACGACGTACAAGTCGGTCGAGAAGTTTTTAAGCCACCACTGCTTGTAACAATGATTCAAACGCCCGGCCCCACCGTAGGCCCCGAACGCCAACTCCTGGCGGAACGTCAGCCACAGCGAATGAAACACGTCCACAGGCCCGTCAGGGGTATCCATCCCTTGAAAATGTCTACCCTTGTCATCGAAACGCGAAGTACTGGATGCCGGATACAACGGATCGAAGCCGGTGATCACGTAGGGAGTCGCGGACGCCTTCCATACCGGCGGGTCATCTACGGCAACAGGTTCAGGGACAGAGAAACGCCATTTTTTGATAAGCCCCAGGCTGCCCAGGGCGATACCGACGTTCGCCTGTAAAATAAACTCCTGTTCGAATGTTCTGAATAGCGCCTCAAAGAAGCGCCGCTTACCTTCGTCCGTGCAATGAATCTCGCGCTTGGCCTTGACCAAAGTTGCGCCGGTAAACCCGATGCAGAGAGCAAGAACTTCATCCTTCATCATTTCCAACTTGATGTTGATCGGCACGTTCAACGAACTGACCAGATACCCGTAACGTTCGTATGGGTTTCCTAGCCACGTCCCGTAATACCCGAACAAGTTGTGAGGCGTGCCGGGACTGCTCACTTCGGGGGCCTCGGTCACGAATTGCCCCTGCGGTGTTTTTTCTACCGCAACCTTTGGTTTGTCTTTTTTGTCAAAATCGGCCATAATGCCCGCCTTGTTTTACTTTTGGACTGTAAACTGAAATAGCGTAACAGCTTATGTTCATAATGGTTTAGTCTATGCTACGAAAGTTACTATATAAGTAACTTTCGTAGCATAGACTAAATCCGTCCTACGCAGTGACGCTATATGCGTCCTACGCGGTGACGCTATATGCGTCCTACGCAGTGACGCTATATGCGTCCTACGCAGTGACGCTATATGCGTCCTACGCAGTGACGCTATATGCGTCCTACGCAGTGACGCTATATGCGTCCTACGCAGTGACGCTATATGCGTCCTACGCAGTGACGCTATATGCGTCCTACGCGGTGACGCTATATGCGTCCTCGGAAACTCGTCGAGGCTGCCGGGATGTACTGCGCTTCACCAGCTGCCGGGCCTTCACTCGGCTGTGTTTTGCGCACCGGGCGTTTCAGCCAGCCAACGATATACCGTTCGGCATCCATATAGTGAAAATATTGTTTGTCGGCAATGACATCAGTTGGTTCATCGTTATCGTTAAGTTCGCGGGAATACGTTAGTTTTTGCTCAAGATAGCCCGTGAGATCATCAAAGACGTAAATCTCATTACGCTTATGTGCGCCATATACTCGGTCAATCCCAATTTCTACACCAGAAACGGCGGGCTTACGTACCGGAAGACCAGCCGAACGAAACTCATGCCGCCATTGTTCTTCCGATGACCACGATCCACCAACCGTGATAGGTAAACCCGGCTCGCCCTCCAACAATTTGTCAACATGCTCTTTGGCTGTAAGACTTCCTTTGAGATATTCGCGGTAGACATACAGCTTTCCAGTGCCGGGTTCTTCGGCATAAAAAACGCCGCACGTATTGACACCACCAAAGTCGAGACCCAAATAACGCTGCCAGTGATCAGGGATAACGAAGCGTGGGATTTCGTGCGTGCCTGGGCCTGCATCCACGAAACAATCGTAGATAAGGCCAGCGGGTCGCTCGAACAACCCATTGTAGAACATGTTAAATTTCCAACGTGGCAAATCACGTTGCGCCGCATCATACTCGGTGCGCGGAAACGCGGGGTTTTCAATGCTCTTAAAATTGATGACTTCAATGCGGTCGTCGCGCTTTTCTTTCCACGGATCATATAGCACTTGCTTGAGCCATCCAAGATCGTATGGCGTCGTGGTGACGAGTACGCGCCCCTCGCTGATACTGAGACGGCGGCGGATAGCATCCCACGAGGCCCGACGGAATTTGCGCTGCCCGGCTTCATCCAACCACGCGGCCTTTGCTGTCGCGCTTTCCAGACTGTCCGGGTCTTGGGCATGTCCAAAGAAAACGGTGGTTTTATCACCCTTCCAATGGTTACCGAACGTGCGCCGACTGCCCTCGCGGGTAAACTCGAAACGGCGGATCGGCGACCCAACATAGTGTCCCACCTGTAGGTGTTCCTCAAATAGTTCAACGAAGGCCGGTAATGCCTTTTTCCCCAATAACTGGAACGTCGGCGTGACCACCATATAGTCGCCCGGCCCACAGGTTTTGATTTCACGGTATAGCCACGTTGGACCAAAGACCGTCTTACCACTCTGCGTCCCTGCCAGGAGCAGGATGAAACGTGCCGTACTGTTCCAGGCGCGCCACTGTCCCCGGTGAAAGTTGTAACGTAATTTGCGTTCGGGTGTGATTTCATAGTAATTGAGCACATTCGTCAAATCTCGTTTGCTATCGGCGGCGGCGCAACAATTTCAATCCCCATCACCGGAAGATCGCGGTCTTCCCCGCTCTTGTCTACCAAGCGGCTGTTTTGCGTCGCTGCCCCCACACTCAGGCGTTGCAGTTCGCTGGCGATCTTGGCCGCCATGCTCATTTGCGAGAGCGACGGCTTGAATTTTAGGGTGATAATCTTCAGGCGCTCACCATCCGACCCGATTGTTTCTTGTACCCGTGTCGTGCTGAACTTTTCCATCTCGGCTAACAAGTCAGCTACTTTGTCGCGCAAAACTTGTCCTTGCTGCCAGTCGCTATCTTCCAGTTCTTTGAGGCGTTGTAACCGGGTGGTCTCCCGTTGCGCAGCACGGATTTCCAGTATACGCGCCAGGCGATCTTGCCAGTGATTGTGAGTAGACCACAATTCAAGTGTCGGCTGACGGCGCGAAGGTGGTTTTTCCCTCGATTTTCCATCATTGCTCACACGAAAACGCTCGAAAAACGGATACAGCACATGATCTTCCAGCAACTCGTTTCTGTAACCTTTTGTTAATAATGGCAGAGAGCGACCAGCGCCAAGTGCAACGTAGTCATGGAAAGCGGACAAGCCCCGCGCCGTCTCGCCGGGTATCTTGGCAAGTGGGTCATCCCAGGCCCATGCAATGTCTTTCTCACTCATGGCAACAACACCGGCTCGATCCCGGTATGGTCTTTGAAGCGTTGGATCATTGCAGCTTTAGCTTTCTTGTTCATTGACCTTCTTATAGTACACATTCCTGCCGATGTTGCGCCGGGTCAACGTCCCGGAAGCAACGGCGTTCTCCAACGCCACTCGCGCCTGGCGGTCGGTGAGAATGATCCCCTTTTGACGCGCTATTTCCACGTAATGCCGAACCGTGATTTCGTCCGGCGCGATGGGCAATGGTTGCGTCAACTCGAAGATTTCCCGTGCAATCGCCGCCCGCGCCTCATCGGTCAATCTTACCACTCACTGCGCTCCTGTGCCCACACGCTCTTTTGTGCGAATGTCTAGTGTTTCTTTGAATGGGTGGACAGTGCGTAACTGCCCATTCACGATCTCGAAGACGGCCAGTCCGTTGATCACCGTGCTTTGGCTCTTAGTCGCCTTTGCGCCGTGTTCACCCAGGCCGCACCACGAGGGCAGCACCACAGCGTCGAAACGGCAATCCCGCCCACGCAACGTCTCGCGTACTGTTTCCCAGACCCAGGTGTGAAAATGGGCCCGTAACGTCAAGTGTGGTGGATACCGCCCCGCCTTCCACTCGCGGGCGATCAGGTCTTTCAAATAGAGTCTTACCATGTTCCCATTCGTCCAGTCGCGGATACCCGGCCCCGGCCCGTGATGCGCGTAGTCGATGGTGTAACCGTCTACATCCATAAGGCCGTGATAGGGGCAAGTAATGTCGCACTCTGGATAAGCGGCCTTCAACTGTTCGGTTATCAAAATCTCGGAGGCCCCCTCGTCAAAGGTATGGCTTCCAGTTCCTTTCACGATCCGCATAACCTTCACGTTAGGGATGTCCAACCAGAGTTTGAGATTATTGATGGCAATGATAATCTGGTCGGACATCCGCGTACTGACAAGGTGCTGCGGGTAACGATCCCCCTGCGTGGCGTCCCCGTCGTGGATCACAATCGCCTCATCATCCCCGATCAAAGTCTTCACCTTCTCTATAGTCTTTTGATACAAAGGCCATAGATAATCCTGAAACTTCGACAGTTGAGGCGTCCAGGGAACGAGGTCGCCCTTCTCGTCTTCGTCATAGAGGACGGTGTCAGGGTTTAACAGTCCTAGCTTGTGACCGGCGTGTGTGTCGGCCAAAGCTACGACCCATCGGCGCTTTGGCATTATTCTGTCGTCTTGGCTTTGTTCGGCTTGATGTAACGCAAGTAAATCAAGTCTTTCGCAATGTAGCCAATGATGGCAGAACCGATCACGTAAAACGCCGGTGTAATCGCTTCCCAGAATGACACCGGGACATATAACAGTAGTAGTCCCGCCAACGCTGGAAGCCCCGCACCCAAGCCGAAACTGACCCACCATTTGCCGTCACTGGATAAGTTTTGAAACCACTTGGCTTTGCGTTCCAAGAGCGAAGTCAACGCCCCGACCAAGAACGCGCCGCCCAGGGACAGCCAGCCGAGGAACGATTGCGGCGAATCCACCGGCGGAAGATCGCCGGATTGTGCTCGAACAACCTGTCCGACCACGAAAGACAGAATCAGCACAATGATCACAAACCAAAACTTGAACTTTTTCATCATACCCTCCCAGAACTATGATTATACAAGGCGCTTAACAGCATCGAGAATCAGCCCCTTGTTGTAGGTTTCCCATTCGTCGCCTGCCCAACGGTAGAGCGCCAAACCGGAGAACCCGGCAGCACTCGCAGCAGCAAACGCCCTTTCCACGACCGTCGCAGCCCGTGCGTCTGTCACCCATCCCCAGTCCGGCTCAATGGTCTTCCACAGGTGATTGAACTCGGTGATGTATACCGGCAGGTTCTTGTAAGCCGTAGGCAAGTTTGCCAGGAGTGCCGTCACGCACCCCGGATAATTCAAAAACTGCCATTGCAGCGGCGCGTCCGCAAACTTGGCAGTACTGCCAACCAGGTTGGCATCCGGCCCACGGATGTAACCATGCGCCGTCACGAACTCGGCCCCGCTAATCGCGCCGTATACCCCGGTCAGCCAGTCGCGTGGATCACCAGCTTGCGCGTTAAACGGATCGAGCGCACCCGGTGCAAGCCATTTCCCCGGCGTTCCGGCGCGGATAGCGTTGTAGGTTTGGGCGACGCCAGCAGGTGTCAGTGCCCCGGCGCGAGGGAACTCGCGTGGATTGTTATATTCGTTCCCGATTTCCCATCCCCACACCGTGCTGGCATTGATGGTGAAAATCGCCGCCAGGACGAATTGCGTCCATTCTGGCGTGCCTGGCTTGGGCAGTGTCCCCGCCCCGCCCTTATCCACCGACCACGAATAACGCAGATTAACGATCACGCGCTGTCCGGCGGCGGCAGCTTGCGCAAAATCGAGCGCTGTGCCACTGCCCCCCAGAAAGATGGGGCGCACGACCAGCCCCTGTACCCCATTGGCCCGCATCCACTCCGAGGCCGTGCCGCTTGGTCCTGGATGATCGTTAAAACCCAAAAGCGCCGGGAATGAGGGTGAGGGTGGACTTGGAGGCCACAGCCTTCCCCACTCCGGCTTGAATGGCCAGGAGTCGCCAGGGCACTGGTTCGTCAAGTCCACGTCCTTGTGACCCCATACTGCCAATATTTTGCCGGTCAGACTATTGAGACAGTTAATCAGAGCAGTCAGAGAATCTAGCTGTGCGGTGGTGGGTTTGTTCCCATTGATGAAGCAGCCGAGTAAGCATACACCTACTCCCCACCGGTTCTCATCACCCAGGTCATTGATTACGCCTTGTGAGAACACCACGTCCTCGATATTGCTCACATACCAGATTGTGCCGTCGGCACCTATTATGTAAGTGTAGCAGACCCCTGGCCGATTCTTACCATTTGGCGATGTATGATAAACTGCGATACCCTTAACGGTTTCCAAGTTACTCGATGTGACACCAGCAGAATGATGTACGAACACATGGGTGATCTCGGCGAGCGTCCGCTGCTTCCACGGATACCAGGGCGAAGATGGGTTGATCGCCATTTGCGAACGCACATCCAGAATCTGAATAGGGTCATCCCCGTAGTAAGCCTGAATCCCCGCCAGCCAGTCTGCGGGCGTGGCGGCTTCGATGGGGATATACTCAAGCATACTTTCTGTGGTATTTGGATAATAAGTGTTGAAGAAGGCTGCCAGGTCGCCGGGCCAGGCCGTGGGATTGAGCGCCAGGACTGTACGCTTGGAGATGCCAGGGATGTAGGCCGCGTGGTCAGCACTTCCGCCAACAGTAAAATAATGCACTTCCCAGGCCGGGCGAAGCACTGCGAACCACTCCCACCCATGCCCCGGTGGAATCAGTACGTAAACGCAATGAAAATCTTCACGGGGTACAGGACACTCGCCCGGCGCAGGTGGTCCGGTAGATTCAGGCGGAAGCGCGTTCTGCCGTCCCTGCACTTCGAGCATCATCTCAGCAATGGGCTGCCATAGATTGTTCAATGTATATGTGCCCCCACCTAGTCCAAACGTAAACAGACACGCACCAAGACAGTAAAACATTTCGGCGAGTAGCTCATCCACGGCGCGATACTCGTTCAGCAGGTCGGCGATATTCCAATTTGTGATCCCCGCGCCTTGCGGGTTATCGTCAATGTTATATTCGGTGAACAGGAACGGCACCACGCAATTATGCGGGAGCAGAATGTTCTCGTACAGCCATTGAGGACGCAAAAGATGGTACGTGATACTTTCTGGATTTCCGGTGTGGCAATAGGCATGCAATGACAGGATATGCCCGCCATAGTGCGCCAACTCAAAGAATGGCGTTTCATCGTAGATCATCTGCCATTCGTCGTTTTCCGGGACACCGCTAGAATAGGATGGGATTGCCAACTTGATGCCGTTGTCGGCGGCGATATCCATACACTCGCACGCAAAATTCATCATCGGCAAGTGGTTAGGCGGGTCTTGCTCGTTCCACGTCTCCCAGTAGTCCACTTCAGGATGCGCCAGCATCGTCGGCAACAGTGCATCCATATACGCTGCTGGATCACTGTTAAAATCCGGCCCCTCGATATTGACCCCACTGCCCGGCACGCTCATCAAGCGGCATACAAACCGCGTACCAGGTGATAGCGCCTTGAGATTCGCCACCGCTGCAACTTGGTCTGGATTGGTAGCCAGCACTTTGACGAACGGTAACATGTACCCATGTGCCATCAGATAGCGCAGCAGATCGTATGTTCCCCCCTCGCCGTTGGCGTGCAGCGTCAACTTCGTCCCGGTTTCCACGCACGGATAATCGTAGTCTACCGATGGTGGAATAACGGGTGGCTCAGGTACATCCGCGACCACTTCGAGGAACGCCGAATCTGTGTAGCCATCGCAGTGCTTGAAGCGCCAGCGGAAGCGTTCCCTGGTGAATACCGTGACCGTGCTTGCCAGGGCCACGGCCTCAACGTTGGGAATTTCGTGGAACTTGTTGTAGATGTGCGCCCCTTGTCCCCACACGACCGATGCCGCAAACGGGTCTGTACCCCCCGTGGGATCGATGCCTACCCAGAAAACAACTTGGTTGTGTGGCCCTTCCCCTTCGAGAGCGAAGTAGTCCGCGTTACCCACGCCCTCGGATGTGGTAGGATCATCGGAATTGCCAGTCCAGGCATGCGCCCAATAGCCGGCCCGTAGTCTGTCCCCCACCGTCACCCCACTCACTTGTTGATAAAACCCGCCGTGATGGATACGGGTGAACGTGAACATAATGTGGGATAAAAGACCCTCGTGTTGGCGACCCGCGTGTGGGGCCTGACGTGTTTCAGGTTCGCACCACCCATCACCGTTGCCGGGATCGTAGTCTGGGGCGCGCCCGTCGTGAACATACCAGCTTGTCCAGGATTGTGGATTGTTGATTTCGCCGCGTGACGAGTAGTAGAAAGGCTGTCCCGCCGCCGGATCAGGTGTCATAACCAAACAGCGGTTTTGCTCCGGCTTCGGTGGTAGAGGAAGTTCAAAACTTGAGTTCTTCAATAAATTCATACCGCTTACCCCCCTACAATTAAACTGACGGGCGGATGACCGCCAAAACGACAGGCGCATGGCCGCCAGACCGTAGCAACAGCAGGCACAACAGAATGAGAATGAACAGTGCGCCAATTGCCAGCACGCTAAGATTGTCTTTCCGCATCCTTCGCCCCCGGCTTTGGGCCGGGCTTGGGTCTGACGAAGCTACGTACAGCAGAAAGCGGGGTGAGACGTTTCTCACCCCGCCCGGCTTTTCCGTTTGGTACGAAGGGAAGCAATTCTTGCCGATGATAGCGCGTCACCTGCACGCCAGATACCCCTAACTCCTCAGCCACCTGCGCGACCGTGAGCAGGATTTCGCCCGGCTTACATTCAGTTAATATCATCCATCCCTCCAAAAAAACGAAAGGCCGCATAGCATATACGCTATGCGGCCCCGGAAAATTTCTCATCTCTGACAGGCCGTCAGAAATTAAAATTTGAAACTGATCTCTACAACGGTTTCGTCAGCCTGGTCGTCGTGACTCAGACGGCGCAGGATACTGCCGAATCCGCTCAATGCCTGGATGATGCTCTCGCCAAAGGCCAATGCTGCACCGAACTGATGTTGAAAAAAGCAGCGTAGGACATAGCCACTACACTGTCCGCGTTGATAAACGATCTCGCGTTCGGTGTACTCCGGGACGATCCCGTGTACATCACACTCGCGGGCTACCCGCCTTTCTGTAGCAGCAATGATATCGTCCATGTTCACCTGCAAGAATTCTATTCAAATCATAGCACGAATGATCTATACTGTCAATGTAGTATTTTACAGAATTTGGATAGTAGTTTTTCATAATTCGTGATATAATTACAGCAATCAAGTAAAGAAGGGAGTTAGACAGATGAAACAAATAAGCGCGACAGAGTTCAGCCGAACACCGGGAGCCACCCTCGACGCAGCGATGCGCGAGGGGATGGTGGCCGTCATCCGTCATAGACGCCTGGTCGCCCTGCTTTCCCGCGATCCTGTTGATCTTCCTACTACCCTTCCGGTAACTACCATCACGGCAAGTTACCTTTGGGCCAACTTGAGCGCCATCTTGGATGAAACGGAAAACGACCGGCAAGCCTATATCATCACGCGGAACGAGCGTGAGGTGGCGTGGCTGCTGCCTCGATGTATGCTCCGGGAGTTAGGGATGGAATTGTGAAAAATGCCGTGTGTTTTTTTGTTCTATAATCAAATGTTGGTTATAGGAATATTCAACTATGAAATCTATGAGTGTTTTGTCATTGGGGTGGGGAGTGCAATCCTTCACGCTTGCGGCGATGAGCGCGCTCGGTGAGATTGAACATGCCGACGTGTTACTACACAGTGACACGCTCCACGAAAGCCGCCTGACGTATGAATATGCAGCGCAAATGACGACATGGCTTGAAGCGCACGAGATGCGGGTTGTAACTGTTAAAAACCCAACTGGCGGCTTTTGGGAAGTAGTAAAACGACCAGGACAAACACACGTTCCCGCATTTACATTATCGCCGTTAGGCAAGTCTGGGCAGTTGCGCCGTAGCTGTACCCACCGCTGGAAGATCGTCCCTATGCGACGCTGGTTACAAGCGCACCGTGATGGCGCACAGATTAAACAGTGGATCGGAATCAGCACCGATGAATTTATGCGGATGAAACCATCAGACGTGAAATATATCACCCACCGTTGGCCATTGATTGAATTAGGAATGAGCCGAAACGATTGCATAAACTGGTTGACTTCGCACAGGATTGAAGTGCCGTCGCGTTCGGCATGTACATTTTGCCCGTATCACAGCGCGATAGAATGGCGACGCATCCAACAGATACCCGATGACTGGCAAGAGGCCGTTACCGTAGATCGCAAGTTGCGCAAACTGCGCCCACCGTATGATTTATTCCTTCATCCGGCGCGTATTCCATTAGAGGAAATTGATTTTCGTTCACAAGAGGAGCATGGACAAATGCGGATGTGGGATGATGAGTGCTCAGGGATATGTGGACTTTGAATAGGAGGACTCTACTATGACCGTCATTGCACCAGTGAACAACAAAGGCGGCGTAGGCAAAACTACGCTCACCGCTCACCTTGCCGTCTATTTCGCCAGTCGGGGATTGCGGGTGATCTGCGCCGACGTGGACACCCAGGCAAACCTCACCAGTCTGTTACTCGGCGGCCAGGAAAGCGCGGGGATGTACAATATGCTCGTTGACCGGAAAATGCCGCCGATTGAAACACTCATTCAGACCGTCACCTACGGCGGTCAAAAGTTCGGCCTGCTGGCAGGTGAGGAATATCAGGATGCAATGGGGATGCTGGCAATGGGGAGCCGTCTCAATCTGGTCACGGAACGGTTGAAAATCGTCTCCGGTTACGCAGATGTGATGCTACTCGACATGCCCCCCTCAAAGGCCTTGGGCTTTCGTCAGCTATTGGCAGCAGCCGACTGGTTGCTCATTCCCACAATCATGGAGCGCCTGTCTATCGAAGGCGTTGCCAAGATCATGGAGGTATCCGCCGAAATGGGCATCCGGCTTATGGGCATCGTTCCAAACAAGGTACGCCGGGTACGGGAACACGTCGAGCAAGGCCGGGAACTGATGGCGGTTCTACAGCGAATGAAACGGGCCGACCTGCTATGGCCCCCGATCCCGGAGACGATCCGTATCGCCGACGCTCAGGCCGTGGGACAGACGATCTTCGAATATGAACCTGGAAACCCGGCCTCTGTCCAACTGGAAGAGATCGGGGCGCGAGCCTTACAGATATTGCGGGGGAACGGAAAATGAAAAAGCAACAGCGCGTCGGGGGAGCAGCGAAAGTCGAAGGCGCAGACCCCGAAACAAAAATCTGGCTGTCTCAGGGAGCGCGTAACCCGAACTCTCTGACGACCAAGCAGAAACACGACAAAGCGCGTGTGCGGGCGCGTTACGATATTGACCCACGCCTGAAGACCGCCATTGAAAAGGCGGCCCGCTCTCAGAACATCGACACAAGTTTCAGTCAGTTTGCAGAAATCCTGCTGACCGTGGCAATGAACCAGTACCTTGATGGAAAGCTGAACGCTTATTTTCAAAACTCCACAGCAGCCAATTCCATGCGCTTCGGATTCGACTACGAGCTACCCGACGAATTCGAGCGAGTCGCCAGCTACGGGGCTATCGACGGGGCGGTATGACGGGGCGGTATGGTATTTTATAAAGCCCCGTCGAATAGCCCCGTCTACGGGCACAAGCACACAGCAGGCTTAATTCTAAGCGTTTTTGCAGAGATATAGGTACATTCTACCGTATAGATGTAAAACGGCCTTAAAATGGCCTATCCTGACAAAGCACAAGGCTCTTAGTATAACGGGGGTATCAAATGTACAAGGGACGGTTTTTAACATTCTTGACTTTACTTTTGGTGGTCTTCGGCATGACCTTCGCTGTAGTCATTGCTCAAAATGTAACGGGATTAGAGGACGTGTGGCGCGCACAAATTCAAGCCCGACAAGCGGAAGCGGAGGCCGAACGACTCCGGGTGCAACTCGATCTTGCCCAAGCCCAGGCGCAGATCGAGAACGCTAAAGGCGTGCGCACTGTACTCGAAGCGGCGGCCCGGAGTGTGGACGCCGACCGCCGGCTTGTTTCCTGGTACAGCCTGCGCGGTGATCTGCGCGGGGCGCTGGCCTTCGTGGGCGCGCTTGGCTTGGCGGTTTGCGCGGGTATCGCTGTAGCACTGGTAAAGGGGATGAAGCATGACAGCACGGAAACAGACAAATAACACGCGGCGCTATGGAAGCCGGATAGACAACACGCGGCTTTTACTGGCGGTTATCCTGGCAAGCCTGGGTTTTGCGTTCTTGTTTGGCCTGTCACTCAATAGCACGCCCGAAAAACAAGCCCTGGCCCTTGAAGAGGCGGCGGCGGTGCAGCCGTGGAAAATCGCTTCACGGGTTACGGGTTACGTGGTCTTTGGGGTTGTGGCGAAGGTCGGCGCGGCGGTTATGGCGGGTTACGTGGTCTTCTACGTGATAGCCATCGGGCGCAACTGGCTTGACCTGCGATCCCGACAGGTACATGCCCGTGACGGCCTGTTTCCAGTTATCGAAGTGCAAGCCGGGGTACTGTACGATCCCAACCGCGACAACGCCGGCGCGCACCCGCTTATCACTATGGCGGCCCTCGGAGTGCAAAGAACCGCCGCACTCAAAGCCGACAAGATTCTTGTCAGACAGACCGACCGGCCCGCGATCCGGGAAGCCGATCTTCCAGCGTTACCGCAACCTGTTTTCAACTGGCCTTCCCGTGTACCTTTGCGCGGCCTGATGGATGGACAAGCAAGCATAAATGATCTTGTGTTAGGTGTCACACTTGACCAAAACGGACAAACACAGATTATCAAGGGTGCAATGGATGGCCTGGTACACGTGGCG